>ERZ724516.141-NODE-141-length-44035-cov-6.089450_pt1 | contig 44035 bp, 38 predicted proteins | sample MGYA00376049_ERZ724516 | MGnify/ENA primary metagenome ERZ724516 (study PRJEB28724, sample SAMN07190886) | activated sludge metagenome | isolation source: activated sludge of sewage treatment plant in Hong Hong | place: USA: Christiansburg, Virginia | collected... | reverse complement strand
TATATCTCGTATCTATTTCATTAAATAGTATGTCTTTTTTTTCTTTCAATTCTTCTAGTGCTAAGCGTCGTCGTTCTTTTTCAACGCCACTAGAATCGAGATGAGCTCTTTTGGCTCTAATTTTCTCTGACAAGTCATCAAATTCTCTAAGGTATTCAACTAAAGGTTTTTCCCAGTTAATTATCTGAATCTTATAGTGATCAACCATAGAACTACTTGTAGATGTCATGTTGCTTTCCTTTTCCGCGACTTATATTTCATGGCTGTTTTACCCTGATGATACTAGCAGAACCACCATAATTACGCAAATATACACAAATGCGCAATTCGTATAGTAATGCTTTATATATCACTTGAGCCAAATAGCTTATTTTACTGATAATTCCTAAAAGAATTATAAAAGACTGTCGAATTAAATTATATTAAAATTGTCTGAATAAAGATAATATTATGCTCAAGAGAATTTATAAAGTATTAAAATTAAGCTTAATAATATCTATTATTACAGCAACACTATAATATTCGAGTTTTGTGTCAATTATTGCTGACTTGTCAAAAGCATATTTGAGTTGCAGTAACGATATGCAAATTTCTGTACCTGAACAGTTGATTTAATATCAGCTATTTTACATGGATCACCAAGATACGGCTGGACTATAGTCAATGACCATAGTAAGGGTCTCATAAACAGGGTGCTTGTACTTCCACTAATTGATCTGAAATACCAGCCTAATGTAACGATGATTGTTTGAGTACACTTTGTAAAACTGTTGACAACAATCTATTAGTTTATTCTGGATCTGATTTATTCGGTGAAGAATTTAATATCGAAAATATTCCTACTTAAGATCCAGATCTAATTAGATCAAATCGCTCTCGGTTAACCTAAGCATAGGTCAAAAGCACTATTTATCTATTTTAACTATAGAATTCACTAGTGCTTACCGATAAGAAATATGGATATATATCGATTAGAGGTACAATGGCAAAAATATTAATGTTCAATAATATTCGAGCTAAATTCACAACATTTTTGGTCATAACGATTTTTGGCGCGATGTTACTTAGCAATGGTTCTGCATTTGCAGAGCCGGTTTCATCAAATATCAAAATGTGGGGCGAAGCAACAGAAAATGCCAATTCACTTATTGACTCTGGCTTTAGGTTATCTGATGGTCGGTTCATATCAACGTCAGAAAGTGGCTTTGACGTAGTCAACCAAGGTTCAGAAAATATTACTTCCATACAATTTTCGGCTGACTTAACAAACTTTACTCTTACTGCAGTTACTGTTGATACTGGTTCAATAGATGCAAATACTCTGATTTGGACTGGTTCATTAAACCCAAGTTCAAGCATGCAAATACAATTCGAAGGTTTTATAGCAGGTGATATTGATCAAATAATGTCAGTAAGATTCGATGCCGTCAGTAGCACGCTCATAGGTGATGTAGAAAATGAAGAGGATACATCAGATAACTTCGTTCACCAAGATTTCACTATAATTGAGGCAATTGATCTAAACCTTGAAAGTAGACTTCTCACAACTGGAGAAAAGAATGTAGGCGATACAATTTCTTACGAACTTACTGTGAGTAACGTAGGTAATTTGTCTTTTACTGGCGCACATGGTCTAATGCTTTTTTTCGTAGTACCAAACGGTTCTGAATACATAAATATTACTGACCTTGATACAGGAGATGGCTACAGTACGTCACCCTGTTACGATATGGACGATGATTCAACCGATATGTTTCCAGGTCTAGCCGCCTATCATGCGCGAGTAATATTGTGTGGTTTTAGTGGTGATTCCTACGAATTTTTACCGGGAGCATCAACACGAGTGCAAATAGATTTTGTACTCAGCCAAGAATACATTTCAGGTCAAAGCGTCGTTCGTGGACTCCTAGATGCCGAAGGTGAAGATGACTCTGCATTTATTCGCGCAATTGTTGAGGGAGGTAACCCTACAGACCCATTTACGCTCGATAACAATAATGCTATCACGCTCGCGTTTTCGAACGATCCTCTACTAGCAACAATAAATCGCTGTAATGGTTATGCTGCAGAAGTTAGTACTGATGAAGCATGCTTTACCGTTACCTTTAATAAAACTATTTACGCTCCATCGTTTACACAAAGTGATTTAGTTTTGGAAGGAAACGGTTCAATCTTTGCTTTCGAACAAATAAATTCTAATCAATGGCAGGTAAAAATCAATGGTATGACTTTTGGAACTACTCTAAAATTACGACTAGATACAGATGCTGTAGTCGATTATTCTGCTGTTCATAACAGCGCTCAAGTTCTCGGTGAGAATGTGATTCGATTTGGACCAGCAAGCGCTGGCAACGATACAAGTAACGATACAGCTAACGAGAACGGACGATTATCTGGTGCGAAACCGGCGAATTCTGCTTCCGGGACACTTGCCGAAACAGGAAGTTCAACATCAACAAATATTGCAACGAGCGTTGTGTTTGTATTTATAGGACTATTACTAGCCATTAAATATCGTAAAGTAGCTTAAGGAAAGAAGTTATACTCAAATTCATCCTCTTATAGATTCAAAAAACAGCAGACTAGAACATGATTCACGTCGATATAGTAGCTACTATGAAATTATAGAGTAGGCCAAATGACCCATTTATATACTTTTAGCTAAAGTATTCGAATATACCTCTCGATAAAAACTATGGATATTTATCGATTAGAGGCACAATGGCAAAAATATTAATGTTCAATAATATTCGAGCTAAATTCACAACATTTTTGGTCATAACGATTTTTGGCGCGATGTTACTTAGCAATGGCTCTGCATTTGCAGCATCCCAATCAGTAGATGCGACTGGCGCTTTCAGGAATTATACGAACGAAGAATCTACGGAGTTACACCCGATGCGCGACTCGCCCACTGACCTAATTGGCAATCCAGCGAATCCTTCTTCAAATCCACAAAACGCAACAAACTCTTCACCCGGCTGGACCCCAGATGGAGCAACAACCCAAATACCCACAGTACCTTCATCATTTTCTCCATCTGAGTACACATCAATAATTCTAGATTTACCAAAAGTAAATTTAAGCTGTAGTTCTGACGTAAAAATTTCTGTCACAAGTGGCTCCGCGGACCTACTTACTGCACAAACCAACAGTGCAAATTACGGTTGGATTGTTGTAAATAATTTAAATCGCGCAATCGGTTTTAATGGAGATTATGTACAGTTCGAAGGAAATACTAGCGATAATACTCCTGGTTCACGATCGTTAGTTGGGGAGCATTCTTTAAATCCGAGTTCAACTGCATTTGGATTAAAGCTGATTGTTAGTGTGCAAATATACAACAATGATGGTTCCCAGGTTAATACATGGGATATACATGACTTAGCTGTAAGTTACATTTACGATAATGAAAACGGCAATTGCAATTCTAGTAACGCCCCGGCTTCCGTACCGTGTTCCGACGAATACCTAGATACTCAAGGTGTTGATCTCAACGCTCAAGATTTGTCTGATTTGGGACAACTAAGCAATACTGAATCATTTATAAATGTTGATGGCGACCCAAACCTTGTTTTAAGTGATACTGGTTTAGCGATAAACCCAAATTTGAATGAATCAGGAACTCAGGGAATATTTAGAGTTTTCGAATTAAAGTTTACCCCTCAAACTCCTTTACTTGGTGCTGGAGATGTAGAACTCTCTGTTTCTTATGATATAGATTTAGGACCCAATGGAGGGCAAACTTTGATCTCGATTGGAAACCTCACTACCCAATATGATTGGCAACAATTTAATTTCGCTATATTCGATGGTACTGAAAGTGCTTATTTACCTTCAGCGGAATTAAATCAAGCTCACATATACTTTATGACTACAACATTTAGCACACCAGATGAACAAGCCGGTTTGACATTAAGCAACCTTTCCGTTACAGTACGTCACTTGCGAGATGTTGCGGTTTGCGGTGTTAGCGCTACTAGAGGTTTGGAGAATGGCGGCTCAACTCCGACACCAACTATTCCTGGTGGGGTCACAGGAAGAGTTAATGGAATTGGTTCAAACTCTACACTTCCAGATACTGGAGCATCTTCACTGTTTCTTTTAATTAGCGCATTATTGATGATCGGTATTGGTGGTGCATTTACAAAGTTCAGCAAGCTGAAAACAAATAGTTAAACTTTTAGTGACCACCCAAAGCTAGTACTGCTGAAGTTGTTGGTGGCCAACCTTTGTAATCAGCATTGGGGTCAACATAAGTTACAGGATCATTACATACCCCATCAGGAAACGCCACATTTAAAGCCAGTATGGTAAGTGAGGCGACAGCAACAACACCAACAGGAACTACCACAACTGAAGCCAGAACCGCTTGTTTAGAGTTAATTTCGCAGCATTTTCAAACCTTTTTTAGCTAACTCTAATGCAAGTAAAGCAAGTTCTAGCTCAACCGAAACTGCTATTTCATCATCATGGGTACTGGTATGTGGTTGCACAGATTCGTTTATGGCTTCTTTATATTCTGGGAGTCATTGCAATGTGCAGATATACATGCCCAATTGATCGATATCTTGGTGTATGTCTAATATCATATTTTTCTTTTTAGCATGGGGACAAGCCATATAAACTAATCCCAATTTTTCAACCTTAGACGTCGCTATTGATATTTTCTCTAAACAATCTTCTAATAATCTGCCGTGTTCATCCGTACTCATAGCTCTCAGTTCAGATGCTTCGACAATTGTTAAATCACCATTTGCAAAAGCCATTTTATTTTCCTCGCTCAAGTTTCATGTGGACTAGATCCACAATAACAGAACGGTACATATGGTGTAAATAGCACAGCGTAATAATTAAGATCCATGCGATAGCTATTTATCGTGCAGTATTGTACATAGGACAGCTAACTCTAGTAAAAACAAGCTATTGAGGCACAATTACTGCACAAATGTGGCACAAAAAAGCGTCCTACCCAAAAACCCAGGCAGGACGCTCAAAATTTGATAATTAACCGACAAGTACTTTTATACCGGGTCCCATTGTTGTTGAGATAGAAACATTTTTTATGTATTTACCTTTAGATGCAGCAGGTTTCTGTCTTTGAATTTCTTCTAATACAGCAGAATAATTCTCAGCAAGTTTGCTTGGTTCTAGGTTAGCTTTACCAATAACAATATGTATATTTCCAAAACGGTCAGTACGATATTCAACTTTACCAGCCTTGAATTCTTCAACAGCTTTAGCAACGTCAACTGTAACAGTTCCAGTTTTAGGGTTAGGCATAAGCCCACGAGGACCAAGAGCCTTACCTAAACGACCAACTTTTGCCATCATGTCAGGAGAAGCAATAACAAGATCGAAATCCATCATTCCTTTTTCAACATCTGCTACAAGTTCATCAGCACCAACAAAGTCAGCGCCAGCAGCTTTAGCAGCACTAGCAGCCTCACCTTGAGCGAATACTGCAATACGAACTGTTTTACCAGTTCCTTGTGGAAGGGCAATAGAGCCTCTAAGCATTTGGTCAGCTTTACGCGGATCAATACCAAGACGGAAAACTACTTCAACACCTTCAACAAATTTACGTGCAGAGCTTGACGCAATTTCAGTTAACAATTCAAATGCTTGTTTTGCTTCATACTGAACTTCTGGATTAACTTTTGCTTGTGCGTCTCTTACTTTTTTTGAAACTGCCATGATTATGCCTCCACAACTTCTATACCCATTGAACGAGCGGTACCTTCAATTTGTAACATTGCGCCTTCAATGTCGATAGCGTTAAGGTCGGGCATTTTAACTTCCGCGATCTCTTTAACTTGAGCGCGAGTAATTTTTCCAACTTTAGTAGTTCGAGGATTATCAGTACCCTTTTCTAAACCCGCAGCTTTAAGAATTAATTTTGGAGCTGGAGGAGTTTTGAGTTTGAAATCAAATGTACGGTCATCGTAGATAGAAATATCTACAGGAATAACTTGACCTTTTTTATCTTGTGTTGCTTCATTGTAAGCCTTACAGAAATCCATAATGTTTACACCGGTTGGACCAAGCGCGGTACCAACTGGAGGTGCTGGAGTTGCACCACCTGCTTGAATCTGTAGCTTTACTACAGTAGTAATTTTTTTCGCCATGAGGCTACCTGCTTTCTGTATAGTTACGTTCCTTGGTTTAAGGACATAATCACAAACCGAGGTTTTGTTTGCGAGCTTAAATTCTAGCGCTTTTCAGCTATTAAGCCCAATCAGGTTTAAACAACCATACCAATAGGAGAAACTGTTGATGTACCAGGCCTTAAAAGGTCTGTGGGTATGTCAAGATCACCCAAAGCCTTTCTAAGACTGTCGATCCCTAAATATACGATTGATTTTTTCATATCAACAAAAACAGGATTTTTTAAGGAATATTTATCGCCCAATGGTGTAAGAACCTCAGTTCCGATATCTAAAACCAAAATTCTGTTTTTATCTTCACCAAGTGCAATACGCGAATAGCCACTGATTGTACTTTCATCAAATTTGGTTTCATTCGATTCTCCCAGCTCCGCATCTACGTCTGGTGAAGACTCCAAACCAACATGTGTCAAGATACCTGTTTTAAAGTCAACAGTTTCCCAAATTACTCCTAAGTCTTGCAAAAATTTTTGTTCTTGTTCACTCAAACTTCCATATTTGCGGCTACTTAAAAAGCTTTTCAAAGTAGTTAACGGTTCACGGAGATTATCGTGACGCAAAGTATATATCTCACCAGAAGCCGTAACCAGCTCAGTTCCTACTGGGATAACTACATTTTGATTGAAGTTACCTTTTTTTGGAAGTTGATTAGGGTCAAGATAACGGTCTGGAAAATTATCTGACCACATCTCTAAAGTTTTGAAATTGCGAGCTCTAATAAACTCATCGATTTCAAAGATGAACCCGCTTGCTAGTAAAACTTTTCTCTGTTCATCAGAAATCACAAACTCGCCTTTGCGGATTTTATCCGCCGCAAAACCAACTTCTATTTTTACCTGGCTACTACTTTTATTTATTCCGAATTCTGCAATTAGCTTAGATGGTATATCTGCTAATTCAAAAGTTGCATTATTACCTATTGCTATGAATTCAAATTCTTTGTTAACTTCTTTCCATCTTTCGAAAGCAATTAGAAATAACTCAAAATCATGAGAGCCCATTTGCTCAAATACAATCGTATCTGCATTTTTCTTATCAGCTTTCATACCGTTGTTGTTTATTAGCTCCTCTAGCAACTCAACATCGACAACAGTATTTCCGTCTATATTCAAATCAAACTCACCAGCAAAAAATCTACCTATTGCTACATCGCGTGTTTCATCTATTCCATAAGGCCTGCCATTATGATCAAAGAAATAAGCACCTTTTTCGATATGAATTTTTGTATTTAATGGGAATAGTTTTGCATCTGGGTTCCGATTCATCCAAAGTGCATATAGAGAATCATACATCGTACGTTCTGCTAATTTTTTACTTTTTAATACATCAACTGAAAGATCAGCAATCTCATATTGAAAAATTATTCTTGGAATATTACCTTTCTCATTTAAATGTAAATAAAATTCTCCTACATCGAACGTAAGTGGCATAAAGATCTCGGATTTTTTACCATTAGCTAATGAAAATTTTGTTCCTGGATCTAAGGTATATTTCTCACCAAGAATAGGTGGTCGTGAATTTCTCTTAATGAAAGATTCTAAAGCCATTAAATTTGCCATGAATTCAAAATGAAAAGAGGTTGGAGTAACATCTAATTGGGGAATATTTGCAATAGCATTATCGTTCAAAAAAGCTCTAATAGAAAGAGACCGTTTCGCAGTATAGCCACCAACGATCAGATACAATGGGTGAGCTAATTCTGCTTGTAGATGGTCGACCCTAATTGAACAACCTGCACAAAAATTAAAAGCCCGAAGCCTATCGACCACCTTTCTACTATCAAATATTTTTGTGTCAGTATTTATACAGCTAGCAAATTGATATAATTCCGAACCAGCATTTCCTATAGCATCAGCAATGCTTGTAACTGGTTTACTTAAATATACAGGCGTCCCAGGTATACCTTTTGAACTATCATCATCCATGAAAATTTTCATCCTTATTAATTGATTATAAAGAATAGTTCTTATTGATACGGATACTCAAGTTTGAATAATTGATATACTCGGTTAATGCAAAGCACAGTATTGATATATCTAAGTGGTACTGGGCCAATTCGCTTTCCAGTCGAAATCGACAAATTAAAGCTAGTCAAGGTTATTGCCGCGGATTCAGGCATTGAATTAGCGCAAAAACATAATACGCACGTTGATGTTTTAGTCGGTGATTTAGATTCAGCATCAGAACATTGCATATTGATAGCAGAGAAAGACGGCACTGAGATAATTGAATTTGACATTGACAAAGATTTTACAGATTTTGAATTAGCTGTGGCAGAAGCGAAAACAACAGATGCAGAAAGGTTAATAATAATTGGTGGGGGTGGGCTAAGAAGCGACCACCTACTTGCTAATATCTCGGTTTTAGCAGGAAGTCACACAGAAGAATTTATTGTTGATATATATTTCGAAAACGAGATATTAAAAATATGTAGAAATAATCAACCTAGAAATATCTATGGAAAAATTGGTTCCTTGGTTTCCTTGATTCCTGTAAATGGAGATGTACAAGGTGTCACTACTAATAATTTAAAATGGAATTTAGAAAATGAAAAGTTAAGTTCATCGCGCGCATTAGGAATCAGTAATGTACTATTAGATAATGAAGCAGATATAGAAATAAAAAGTGGATCGTTATTAATTGTCCAGCAGATTTAAATTATTTAAGTTATTTAAATCTTTATCTTTCTATCTTTTTATTTTTTTATCTTTTTATCTTTTTATTTTTCTATTTCAACACCAGGTGCTATTGAATTAAATACATCTGTTAAATATTTTACTTTGCCATCACCTATTGGTTCAATAAAGTTTTGCAAAACACCATCGACATGTACAGAAGAATATTTTTTTATTAGCGCAAAACCTTTTTTAGTTAACTGACAAGTTTGACCCCTACCATCTTCTAAAACTTCTAATCTTTTGACCAAACCGTCTATTTCTAATTGTGTGACTCTATAAGTCAACCTGGATTTATTTGCGCTAACACTTTTAGCTAAATCTGTCATACGCATAGAATGGTCATTGCTTTCGGAAAGTTTGACAAATATCTCGTATGTCAAAAGATCAATTCCTGCACTTTTTTCTAAATCTTCATTAAGTTTTTTCGTCAGACGAAATTGTGCACCAAGAAATGCTCTCCATAATTTTTGTTCTTCTAGTGTTAACCACCGTTTTGGTGCTTTATCCATTTTTCCTCTTAATCTTTACTATTAACCTAATTGTATTGACAATTCAGAATATTGTTCAAATCTGAACTATATTCTATTCCATTGATACAATATATGTTATATCAAAGATAATAAGGAGATAAAATGACATTACCAATCGCTACCGGAAAATGGGTTATAGACCCAACACATTCAAGCATCGGATTTATTGCGAAACATTTAGGTTTCACAAAAGTTAGAGGATCATTCGAAGAATATTCACTCGAAGTAAACGTAGGCGATACATTAGAAAACTCAAGTGTAAGTACTACAGTTAATTTAAATAGTGTCAATACTTCGAATGCAGACCGTGATGAGCACCTAAAGGGTGCGGATTTTTTTGGTGGCAGCGAAAACCCAACAATGGTCTTTAAATCATCATCAATTACTGGTAGTGCAGATGATTTTAAAATATTAGGTGACCTAACTATCAATGGAAAGACAATGCCAGTTGAATTCGAAGCTGAATTCGGTGGAGCAGTTACAGACCCATTCGGAAATCTAAAAGCTGGGTTTGAAGCTAAAGGTGAAATTAACAGAACTGATTTCGGCATTAATTGGAATGTTCCAGTTGGAGATGGTTTTCTAGTTTCAGAAAAAATCAAAATTGAATTAGATGTACAATTAACACCCGCTAGTTAAATTTCCTCAAAAGACTCTAAGGTCTGTACTTGCCGCGCAGTTTATCCATATATGGGTAAATTTTGCAGGGACGGACCTTGTAGATCCTTGTAGAGCTTGTACCCTACAACTTGACAAACTTAGAGTTTGGCTACTTGACCAAATTCCAATTCAACTGGTGTTTCGCGCCCAAAAATATCAACAAGTACTTTAAGTGTATTCTTATCAATATCAATATCTGAAATTGCACCATTGAAATCTGCAAAAGGACCAGTAGTAACTCGCACTTGTTGTCCAACTTCGAAATCTAAACGAGGATGAGATTTAACTGCAGCTGCTACTTGTGTTTTCTCACCAGTATCACCACTACCCAAAATATTTTCTACTTCTTTACGGCTTAACGGATTTGGTTTTGAATCAGCACCAACGAAACCAGTAACACCAGGTGTGTTACGAATCACGTACCAAGTATCATCATCAAGATTCATACGAATCAAAACATATCCTGGAAAAACTTTTTTCTTAACAATAGTTTTCTTGCCATTTTTAAATTCAATAACGTCTTCCATAGGAACGACTATTTCGTGGATACGCTCTTCAACATTCATAGAACGCATACGAGTCTCTATATTTTGCTGAACACGGTTTTCGTATCCTGCATATGAATGAAGTACATACCATTTACCTTTGCGGTCATATGGAGAAATGATAATTTCGTCTTCGTCTTCATCATCATCACTTGAAACCACATCAACAAGTTCAGCAGCATCATCAAAAGCAACTTCGCCCTTATCAATTGTTTCGGGTTCAACGAACGCAGTTCCGTCTGCTTCATTGATTTGATCGGTTTCGTTTATAGTTGTTTCTTCCATTTTCTTTCCAATATCCTTCTAGATTTTTAAATAATTATTTACTGTAAATTATATTTGCTAATTTTTCAGCACCGTAATCAGTTCCAAGGATTAATATTGTAACAAGAACTATGCATACAAGTACAATAATGGTTGAATTTACCACTTCTTTACCGCTAGGCCAAGATACTTTTTTGAGTTCTTGCCATGCTTCTTTGAAAAAGTTTATAGATTTTTTGATGACATTTACTTTGGGAGCATTAGGATTTTTCGGTGGACGCTTTTTTGTGGCAGCATTCTTTTTCATATTTGCTCGTTGAGAATCTGCATCCATTCCCATTTTTGTGGTCATGCGACGCATCTCGCGGTTCATTGGTTCTTCAGGTGATGTCATAAGTGAATTCATTTTAGTACGCAATGAGCCCAATAACCTGATTAGTTTTGCATTTTTTAGACTTTATCTAAAACATTTATAAAAATAACGATAAGATTGGCGATTCTGTAACATCAAGCTCAACTGTCCTGCTAATTAAAAGACAAATTGATAGCCAACATTTATTTTTTGGTTGAAGCCATTGAAAGGTTTTTTAATGCTACTCGTATTGCAGATATAGCTTTATCTACTTCAAAGTCACGCACTAATACCATAATCTCATTTAGTGTTGTGTATATTTCTATTACCGAAATACCTTCCCAAGCTAAAATCCTGAGTGGGAATTGCAATACACCTGTAGTTTCAATTTGACCATGTGTGCGTTGCAGAGAAATACCAGTCAGATCGGGGATGATGTTGACGATTTCTTCATTTTTTAATTCAATTTCTAAAGTCGATTGTAGTGATTTACTTGTTATTATTGATGTCTCATTAAACCCTTGTGTGAAAATAAATACAGACGCGAAGTTAGTTTCCAAATTTTTTGAGATCTTTGCCAACTTTGTTAATAGCTCTGATGAATTTTTGACAGTCATTTCAAATAGGTCAGATCGAAGTCCAAGGTTTGCTAAATAATCGGCCGGATTGACTTGATAGTAGGGTTTCATTTGGGAAACGTAACGCTGCAGAGCTATAACTACCGATCCCTGGGTAATTGATTTTCGCAATTCATTTTGTATTTGTGGCTGTATCTTGCGCGCCAAAGAAGAAAGGTTAATCAGCTTTTCGGTTAATGCTTCGCGCATATAAGGCGACTGGTTAACTATTTCTTCAACACTTTGTGAGATTGATATCATGTATATTATTATACAGACACTATTAGAATTGTACAATATGTATAAATAATTGATTCTTATCATCATTTCGCCTTTAATAACTTATACAAGCTACGAGCTTGTGGTATTTAAGGACGAGATTATGGTTACTAAGAAGAAGAAAAGAACGAAACCAATTTTTATACGTGATACTGAAGGCATAGTTAGCAAAAAACTTGCTGAGTATCTTTTAAGTCTGCGCAAAACTGGTGAAGTTGATCAGACTCCAGTACTCACTAAAACAAAAGCGGTTGCTTGGGCTAAAACACATACTACTTTTCCTCAACGACATTTGGACAGGTATGAACTTGGTCTAGTTGAAGAACAACTGAGAGGTCATTTTGATATCCGTTATTCAAGTACAAAGCTAGTTGAAGTTGCCGAATATGTATATAAAGTGCGAAGTGTTTACGGGATGAACCTTAGGCAATGTCGCGATTTTCTTTCGAGTCATTTCGTTGCGAGCAGACCAGCAGTACAAGACGCCTTAAATGCTGCGATTATGAATTCATTCCAACTTTCAAGAGATCTACCTTTTTGGGATCAAGCTCAGTATGGAAAATTTGAATACCTGTGCAAGAATTTAGCGGATGAACAAAAAATAGACACTCGGCTTGGTTGGGAAAGACACGTGTTCACCCAGGTACAAAACTATATATTCCAATGTCTACATATGGCTTCTCCCAGAAATGATGCTCGATACAAAATAGCTCCTGATGAGCTTAAAAGGTTTAGGCCAATAATCGAAAACGAGCTAAGAGCACTAGTAGATCGCAGTCGCGATGCTGGACAAGAACAACTTGTTGAACTCACAAAAAGAATAATAGAAATTAGCTCATTTCGGTCAATAGATTTTTCAGGATTTGATCTTGCAGTAGCTTTCATGTCGCAATTTGATCTACCTAATTTTGAGCTTTATGCGAATCTAAGATTATTTATATCTCAACCCGAGAGTTTAAAAGCGGTTCAGAAATTTACTGAATTTGTTAAAGATTTATCGCCAGAAGAATTGGTTGAAAGTTTTAGACAGATAGCGCCCATACATCGTCATGGTTCCAGTGCTGTTGTGCTTGCGAACCTAATTAAGAGTAATGCCTTAACCCCAGAACAGTCTATTGCATTTGCAGAATTTGCTGTTCAAGAGTGGGCTGGATTCCCAAAATATAATCATGAGAAAGCAGACAGACTATTCAATTTTGGAATGAGTGGCGAGTTGGATGCATTTAAAGATTCTAATAGTCAAGCATACGAAGCATTTATGCTATTTTCTGTTCTTAGAAAACAACCGACAGAGGATTGGGATAAAATCCCCCGAAGTACAGGGCCAAATCCTGCGTTTGATGTGCTTGTGAATAGTTTTCCAGAATATGTTGAGAAATTAATCGATGCCAACTTTGTCCCAGAGCAAGAGGAAATTAGTACCGTAGCTAAGGCATTTGGTTTAGATAGCGATGATCCCGCCGTTACTAATGTTTTACAACAATTAGTGACTCATCCTAATGCCAGTGACGTATTAGCTAGCCTTCAAGTTCGCAGAGCAGACAGGGAAGCTAAATCCAGTGCCATTCGAGCATCCATATTACAAGAAGGAGTTACGTCCTCAATCCAAGCCAGCTCAATAGAAGCCTTACCAATAACCCACTAATGTACAGTTTATGTAGATATGGGCAAATTTCGCAAGGACGGACCTTGCACAATCAGACAATACAGTTTAAAGGCCGGGCTGATGTGGTGTAGTAGCCAGAGTGGTAGGTGGTGTAGTTGCGGGTGGTTGAGTTGTATGAGGAATTTCTTGCATTGCAATAGTTGATTCCCTATCATCACTCCAAGGTTGGTGGTGAGGTTTCTCTGATATGACCATACTTGGATCATGTGGAGGATTTTTTGGTCGGTTGTTATCTGGTAATAGTGATGGTTCGTCCTCTGGATCTGCAAAACTACGTTTGGTATTAGGCGAATTTGGGATATGATGTCCTGAAGTTCCCTCAGTATCGTTAAGTTCAAATGTTGAAAGACGATTAGCATCTATAGAAGATGGGCGTGGGCTCTGATGAGAGGCTACAAGCCGGGGATAACTAAATTTCTCAGGTACACCACCAAAAGTTGATGGTTCAATTATTATAGTGCGCATAGCCTTGCCATTCTCACCTATATCTTCATTGTCAATACTTACACCATCGAGCTTGTGAGCATAATCAAATACCAAGCTACCTGAATTAGCCTCAATAAGCTGGCGTACAATATCTTTATGGTCAAGACCCTCAAACTTTTCTATGTTTTTTAATACCGAAAGCCCATTACCCGCAACTATAAGCCTTCGCGCAATTTCACCATGATATTTAGCATCAAAATTTTCTATACCCACGGCAGCTTCAAAGCCAACACCAGCATCAATTGCACTTTCAACAACAGACATTTGATCTAATTTATCGAATATGTTCATATTATTAATTACAAAACTGAATTCTCGTTTTTGCATTAAATGATCTGCAAGTTCAGCTGTTAGATTTTTGAATCCTTCTATATATTTTTTAACATCATTGACATAGCCATTTTCTGTCAAAAATATCGCAATCGCATTATGGTCCGATTCAGGAAAGTATTTGATCCCTGGTGCTATGAACTCTCCATAGCCACCAACTATGAGACCGACTGCTATCTCTGCATCTAGGGAACTAACTTTTTCGTAACTATATTCCTCTAGCTTATATGCTACTGCCCACCCTTGTTTTAGTGCGATAAGCCTATGAGCAATATACTTTTGATCTTCTGGTGAATATCTAGAGACATCGATTGATAATCTTTCATAATCTCCATTGACTAATCTTATATCCGCTTGTTCTCTTGGTATTGTCATCCCATTAGCATACAACAAACATATACTTTACGTCAAAAGGGCGTATTGTGATACTTTAAGTCGTAAATACAGGAATAATGTGAAGTGCGTATATTAGTTTACTAAACCTGGTGTAGATGTTACTGCCACTGTCGTATCAGTCAACGCACTTCTCGGTACATAGTTCATTTTTCTTACATTTGGTAAAGCAGGCTCTGCAGGCATACCTAGATGCCTTTGTGAATCTAATCCAGCTGACACACCGCTCACAGCTGGAGATGTTGCTTCTTGATGTGGACTTGGTATATTTGCTTGAGACATATTAACACTCTACATACATAAGACTTAATATGTCAAGAATACAGAAATTTTAGTTTGTATATCGTAAAGTTTAATGTTAGAAGTAATACAAACAGCAGTAATATAAGAATATATATCTTACATCACATATGGTGTATATACATTAAGTTGACATTAAAGAACGATTTCTTCTATTCTTATCTTCATGCTAAAAACACTATCTAAGGGATATTATGGACCATTTAAAGCCACACGCTTGATTGGTAGGGGCCACTCTGGAAAATTAGCTACCACACTCAGAAATTATCGCGATTTAGATTATTCACATGCATTTAACCTGATAGGAACTAATCATGGAGATCAGGTTGCGCAAAATATTATGAGCTTTATGGCTAAACGCCATGGAATAATTGTTAAAGAACTAATTCGTCAAAAGAAATTTACTGAGCTACTCAAAAATATAAAAATATTGAATAGTGAAGTTACTAGCAGGATCGAGCCAAACGAATTAGCGAAGCTCGCTATTGACTTAGATGATGTCGAAGGGTTAAGTGAATTAGATAAGACAAAGCGTATTGGTAAACTAGTAAATTATCTAAGCAACTTTGATACCTATAAATTAGATAAATATGTTGCTCAAGCCATTATCGACGCTGGACTAATTAAACAGTTTTCTGAGAATTTAAATAAATTTTTTGATCTCGATTTAAAAATAGTGCTCCAATTATTTGAAGCGGGATACGGCGAAAAAGCCTCACTAAATAATCGTAGCTTTAAAGACGTAAGCATCAAAAAAGAAATTCTTCCATATACTGGCCACGCCATCTATGGAATTCAAACCCCATCCTCCATAGAAGATGAAGAACCCATCCTGAGAATATTTACTGAAGATACTATGATCCTGGACAGTTCAAATGCAGATACAGAAACACGATTTCTTGAATTTATGAGACATGCCAGTTCGCAAATAACTGATGGTGCAAATAAAATAGCCACAAGTTTTCAACTGACTAATCCTTAATTTACACTAATAAGTTAATAGTTTCCTAAAATTATAAATCTGTGGACAACTTCGCTAAAGGCTAAACCTTAATACTTGCTTCGCAGGGCACAAGGGACCCAGAACTACCGTACCCCAACCAGGTTGGGGAAATAAATATATGCAGGACACAAGGGACCCAGAACTACCGTACCCCAACCAGGTTGGGGAAATAAATATATGCAGGGCAGGAGGGACTCGAACCCCCAACCGCCGGATTTGGAATCCGATGCGCTACCAATTGCGCCACTGCCCTTTGGTTCAGCAATTCATAATTTTAAGAAAGCTAAGTTAGTAATCTTAGCAACTATGACGCACTTAACGAATAACGTGCGGATGAATTATTATGAATTTCATAAAGTCCCATGTTAAGGTGACGATACCCATTCAAATCAAACAATAACTTAATCAAGGAATTAAAATGCCATTAGTTACCATATTAATAATAATAGGAATATTCATTCTCGTAATTGTTGCGTTTAAATCAATTACAGTTATAGGCCCAACACAAATTGGTTTGGTTAGAAAAAATTTCTCTTTCAAAAAATTGCATGATGATTCCCCAATTGCGTTTAATGGTGAAGCAGGATACCAAGCAAAATTATTAATGCCAGGTTTGCGATTTAAACTTTACCCTGTTTTCTCTGTACAAAAATTCCCTTGGGTTCAAGTTCCTGCTGGTGAGATTGGTGTTGTTATTGCTCAAACTGGTTCTCCTCTCCCTATAGGTGCGAAGTCTGCTATCTATAAACCAATATTTGAAAATTTTTCTAATGTAGAAACTTTCTTAGTAAACAAAGGACAAAAAGGTGTTCAACGACCTGTTCTTCCTCCTGGTACTTTGGTACCAATTCATCCTGTTGCTTTTCTTGTTATTACAAGCCGCGAAGTTTTTGGTTTGCCTGTCTCACCAGATTTTGCAACTATTTCACGAAAGGGTGGCTTGACTCCACAGCATTTTGGTTTGAATCCAGAACAACTTCGTGTTGTTGAAATTTCTCCACAGGGCGATAGAGATGTTTTAGGTATTGTTACAACTCTTGAAGGCGACCCACTACCAAGTGGTGATATCGCTGGTCGACTAAATGGTTTTGCTGATGTACAAGAAAAAGAAAACCAAGATGCGACTGATGCTGAACTCATCGACATGATTATTGGTACTAAAAATGAATTACACAATAACTATCAAGATTTCCAATTATTTTTAGATAATGGTGGAAAAATTGGTCTACAACACGACCCTTTGCTTTATGGTGCATATTTGTTGAACCCGTTTTTAGTTCGCGTTGAACTTGTCCCAATGTTGGTTGTAAACCAAGGTGAGGTTGCTGTTATAAAAGGATACGTAGGTTTACCAACTCTAGATACTTCCGGAGTTGAATTCAAACATGGTTCAATAGTGCGACCTGGCCATCGCGGTATCTGGCAAGAGCCGCTGCGCACAGGTAAATTCCCTATCAACCCAAGATGCTATGCAGCAGAAATAGTTCCTACTTCAATTCTGACATTGAACTGGTCTGACGAAAATTCTCAAGCTCATGATTTAGACGCACACCTTAAAGCTATTAATGGTAAATCTCGTGAAGGTTTCGTTTTTAGTTTGGAGTTACAAGTACAAATTCATGTTCCAGATACGAAAGCACCGAAAGTAATTTCTATGGTCGGAACAATGATGAATCTTGTCAATGAAGTTTTACAAAGTGCTGTAGGTAACCATTTTAGAAACACTTTACAAGCTGCTGAAGCTGTTACTTTTATTGAAACTCGCCAACAAGTTCAGGAAGATGCATTGATAGCAGTTACCCGACATTTGTCTAATTATGAAGTTGAGACTAAAGGTGTATATATACAAAATGTTGAATTCCCACCAGAATTAGTTGAAGTATTAACTCGTCGTGAAATTGCAAACCAAGAAAAGGCTACTTTCCAAGAACAAGAACGTGCACAAATTGTTCGTGTACAAATGGAGAAAGCAAAAGGTACTGCCGACATGCAGAGTTCGCTTGCTAGTGCTCAAGTAAAAGTAGAAATTTCTAAAAATGAGGCAATGGCCAAAGAAGCTGCCGCTGGAGGTGAAGCCGCATTTATATCTACTACAGGTAAAGCTGAAGGTGAAAAAATTGCAGCAATAGGTTTAGCAAATGCTTCTGCAAAACAGGCTTATGTTTTAGCTGTCGCTAAAGGTGCTGAAGCACTTGGACTTGCTCGAGCACGAGGGTACGAAGAACAAGTGCGGGCTGTTGGTGTTCAAACTACCGGTTTAGTTGCTGTAGCCAATGCGATTTCAGAAGGCAAGATTACTGTAATGCCAGAAATTTTGGTTAATGGTGGTGGCGGTGCTGGAGAAGGTTTAGCTGCAACACTTATGGGTTGGTTAAAATCTATGGGATCTGACGTTAACTCAAGCGAGAAACTTAAAGATGAGGTCAAAGAAGTTGTTAAACAAAATATAAAAGAAAAAATTGAAATAAAACCAATAGACACTATATCTTAAATACTATCTATCCTTCTTGGCTAGACTTTTTAATATTTTTTCGGTTGACTATTGTTTTTACGATCAAAATTATAAGTCCAAACAAAATTATGAATGGGAATGTTGCTCCCAGGATTATTACGATTCCACCAAGTGAAGTCAATAACGACTTAGATGATTTATCCCACGACTTTCCTAAAATCGATTTCGAACCCTCGTCTTGCGCTGATGAAGTTTCTCCTTTTTCAGTGAGAGTTACAGTTATTGTCGATAGCGATATTTGTTCGTTTAATAATTCTTGTTGACCTTTAGTATTTTCGATATCTGACTGTACATCGAATATTTGTTGCTGTATATCAAGAGCACTATTTGGTGTCGCCTTTTCAAGAGCAACGAGTAGAACCGCTTTTCGTTGTTCTAAAATTGCTAGTCGAGCAGTATAATCTTTTACGTTATATGACTCATCAAATGAATCTAGAGAAGAACCTGTTACTGTACCTAATTCACGTAGTGCAACTAATTGTTCATCTAATTTGTCGCTTGGAATTCGAACAGTAATAACCGCACTATGTAGAGTTGAATCATTACTTTGAATATATCCTCCATCTTTTTTGATGATCAAGACAACTTTGTCATAGTTCTTTGTTAAAGAATTTTTATCAATAGTTATATCAATAGTTCCAGTTTTAACAATATACTTACTTAATGGGTCGCCAATATTTGACTGAGGTGCTTGCTCTGTAAGACCATTTTTAGTTTCGGAACCAGACTTAGACGTTTCAAAACCACTGTCTTGGCTTGAACTGTTCGAATCATTTATACCAGGAATATCCTGCGCATCCGATCTTACACCAACTAATCCATCCTGATTCCTATAAGTAGACGGTGATGCTTTTTGCGAATCTTTTTCTGCACCCAATTCGTTTATTCCAACGAAATATCCAGATATTAATAGGAAAACTATTGCTGTACTTAATACTATTTTCTTCATGGCCACTCCTTGTTTTTTGAATCTACAGGTTGTGACGTCATGAAGAAAGAAATAGTTCCAAAATTGGTGTTTTATTATTTTATTTTTAGAGTTTCTTCATACTTAGATGGATGATAATCATAATCTTTTGGGTTCGATTTAGCATTTCCTATATTCTTTTTGCAATATTGCAATATTTTTTTGCTCAACACGGTTTGTGTAAAGCTCTTTATTTAGTGCAGCAATTGCTAATACTTCTGTTGAATCTGTATACTCTAAAAATGCTCCTGTTTCTAGTTAATCATTGATACTTACATCTAAGAATTTTTGATTTTCTCACAATGGACAGATATTAAATAAGACATTGCGAGGGTTTATTCATACTTGCCGCTAGTCAAATTTTTTTTAATTTCTTCAATTGCAGTATTTATCTTTGCTTTATTGCCTAGCTTTAAATTGTATTCTAAATCCCGAAAAGCAATGATGCTAGCGCGCAAGGCAATTTTCCTATTTAAAATATCATTAGCGCCATATGATTTTAATGCTGATTCCAGAACCACTTGATCTTGTATGGCACAAAAATCTTGCGAAGCATCATAGTAGCCCAAATCTCCAAAATCTATTACCCCAATAAAACCATCTTTCTTCATAATAAGGTTCCCGTAGCCGATGTCTCCGTGACACATTACTGGTTCAATTCCAAGTGACTGTATTTTTGTTGGAAATAATTCTTTAACAAAGTTATTCAAAATAGATATTTCATTCAAACTAAATAACTCTTTGAGAGCCATTTGTAAATTTGTATACTTCTGACCCAATAACAATATTTCGTCTTCAAGAGATATTCTTTCCAATCCATCTAGTTCCAATGAATGCAACTTCTTTAGAAAGGTACCCAATGTAATGCCGATATGGATTTTAGTTTCAGCGTCGAGTTCATTTTGTATATCTCTTAATTCTGATCCGACGACACCTTCGTAACCTATATATTCGTATTTGTCAGACACCCAAAGAATTTTTGGTACTTGAATGCTCAGTTGTTGATTCTCTAAAAGATAGTATATTTTTACTTCACTTCGGTAGTCGTCTTTCACTTCGGAACGTCTTGGAAACTTAAAAACATACTTACCTGAATCGACAATGTAGACACGACTCATCCAACCAGTTTCATTTAATTCAATTTGAACATTTGCATTACCCTCTAAGTCACTAACAAGCTCGACAACAATTGCTTTCTCATCATCAATATTAAATGCCATAATCAATTATTATAATTTGTACGAAAGAAGCTTGTAGCTAGTATCAAGACACCACTAGATATTAGCAATATGGCAAAGAGTAAATTCTCTACAATATTCAGACCAGTACTAGAAAGTTCACCATTAGCAATACCTGTCACACTCCCAACAGAATTAAGACCAGGAGCAACATTTTCATTTTCGAAATTAGATATCAATGGCACTGTAGTAGTTATGTTTTGAACAGGAGTAGTCACAATAGTTGTTGTAGTAGTGGATTCTTGATCTGAATTAGGATCTCTCGTAGTATAAAGAGAACCTCCGTAAGCTCCGGCAACTAAATATGTACCACTTGCATTCATTGTAATGCTACGCCAGTCTGCTGAACCCAAATCGTCATGTCGAGTCCATGTGACTCCCCCGTCTGTTGAGGTATGTATATAGCCAGGATCTGCATAGTCTCTTTCTGTCGCTGCCAAAATGCTCCCATCAGCATTTGATGAAATAGACGTCCATTCGGTTTGAATACCTGATGATGTTCTTTCGATCCACGTTGTACCAGCATCAGAAGAAGTATAAATATAGCCACCATTTGGATAGCTAGCATCTGTAGCAGCCAACATATTTCCGTCAGAACTAGATGTGATGGACATGAGGTTTTGTGAACCAATAACATTTCTAGCTACCCACGTAACTCCATAATCAGTTGACATATATGCATAATCATTTTCTACAGTCACCAATTTACTGCCGTCAGCACTTGAAGTAATACTGCTTAAATATTGAGCGCCGGTCACTAGAGAAGTCGTCCAATTTTGTCCACCGTCGTTGGATAAATAAATTGTATCTGTACCATTTGCAGCAGCTAACTTTGTTCCATCAGCACTAGAAGTAATTGATGTCCAATATTGAGTACCAAGGTCCGAGTTTTCAGTCCAAGTAAGTCCAGCATCGTTAGAGTTATATACATATCCACCGTTAACAAGTCCTATTAGTTTATTACCATCTGCGCTTGAAGTAACAAATATCCAATCGCGAGCACCCGAAGTAGTTTGTTGAACCCAAGTTACGCCAAAGTCATTAGAGGTATATATATAATCTCCTGATGCACCTGCAGCGACCAGATTTTTACCATCTAAACTAGAATCTATTGATATCCACGGGTTGACTCCAGGAATATTATTTTCTTTTTCCACCCATGTTGTACCAGAATCTGAAGAAATATAAATATAGCCTCCGCTAACATAGTTGTTGTCGGTAGCAATAATTTTGTTGGCATCTTTAGAATAAGTAACAGTATCAAAATTATGCATGCCGCCTGTTACTGCCTGTGATGTCCATGTGGTGCCTGAATCATTCGAGATGTAAATACTTCCTCCACCAAACTGTAAATTTACTGCTACTAATTTAGTGCCGTCGGAATTCGATGATATATATTTCCAATTACGATTTCCAGCTGAAGTTTGTTGTGTCCATGTAACACCTGCATCATTTGAAGTATAGATATAGTTATTTCCAGCAACTGCTGCTAATTTATTCCCATCATCGCTAGAGGTTATTGAATAGTAGGCATGAGGTGCTCCCATTGAAGTTCTCTTTGTCCACGTTGCACCTGAATCATTAGAAGTATATATATAGCCAGATGATGAATTATTATTTGCTGCGGCTAACTTTGTACCATCAGCACTAGATGCTATAGAAGTTACATAAAGAAATGAAGCAACTTCGACTCTAGATGAGTTCCATGTAATACCATAATCACTCGACTGATATACATAACCACCACTGTAATCCCCAGTTGCAGCGATTTTTGAACCATCAGCACTCGACACAATAGATGTCCAATAATGAGAACCGCTTGCTGTTTGTTTTATCCAAGTAACGCCAGAATCAGAAGATGTATAAATATATCCCTCAATTTCTGCGAGTGCTAAATGTGTGCCATCAGCACTAGAAGAAATTCGGCTAAATTTTTTATTTACAGGAGTAGTCTGATCTACCCAAGTCTCTCCAGAATCGCTAGAAGTTTGAACAGTCCGATTATTTCTTATGACTGCTAACTTCGAACCATCATTGCTCGCTGCGACTGGACTCCAATAGTTATATCCATTCTTATCGATCTTATGCCATGTATATCCGCCATCTGCATTTGCAGGGATTGCCAAAACTATCAACAAAAAGAAAGCTGCCGAAATCATAAAGCGTGACCACAACACACGCTTTGTATTATTTGATGTCTCGAAAATATTCATATGTCGCTTTTCTTGATTTGTTCGATATAACATCGACCAAAAAACAAGCAAAGTTGACAGATAAAAATAGTATTATTTAATCAAAGATACTTAATTCAAGCTTTAAACCTTTAGGATCGTAAAGCTCGATACATCCTTGACCACAATTAAGTGCTGCTTCTACAACTTCTTCAGCTCTGTCTGGGCCTACAGCTGCTATTTCATCAGGGTCTTCTAATAGTCCATCATCTGGGTCAACAACAAATGCTACACCTCCGGTTTCTTTAAATATAAAAATACCAGGCGCATCAGCTACACAAGTCCCAATACCAGTACATGAATCACGATCCACCCTTACTCCAACAACACTTCTTAATGCCACTGCAACTTCCGTACCATTAGCTGGTGTAGTTTATCCAGTCATAATAACCTCTTCCTTGTCTTGAACTTGTAATAAAAAGTATCACTTAATTTCTCACTTTGTCAAAATCCAAGGTAGTTCTAATGATATTACATAGTTAAACTGACTGAAGTTGATAAGTCAAGCAACTGGTTACTCAAAGCTAATCTTACTGGATCAGTTAATGTGTGATTTAGTGGAACGGGTGATCTTTTTTCTATTTCGTAAGGATGTAGTACGTGATGGGCTCTTCGTTGTAGTTCTTCGGGAATTTGAGATTTCCACCCAGGTCTTTTATAAAGTAGATTAAAGGCTGCCAATCTAAGGATAAAAGGGTTAGCCTTGCCTTTTGGATCTTTGCGCAAATCAACTATGGTTGAATTTGGAGCGAGAGTCTCAGGTAGGAAAGACGAAGTCTGATCATCAAGTATCTTTTCAGATTCTTTGATTATCAACTTTTCTACTTCTAATCTCAAATTTCGGTTTTGAAATCTTCCGTTTTGTTCTGTAGATAATCTAAAGAGATTTCTTAAAACATACTTTTGTAATTCTGTCGGAAATATTTCTGGCTTTTTGTGAAGTAGTTTTAATGCTTTTACACAATCAGCTTGAGAATTCATCAAAATGGTATCAATACATAGAAGCAGCCTATTTATGTCATCTATCTTAAGAACCTCTCGCACCAAGTCATCTTGTTTTCGTCTTGCCATATATCAATTATATAGAGCCATCAAGATTTGTGCAATTATCCCGATTTAAACCATTTCATATAGAATATCATTTATAAAAGTTAAAGAAGCCATAAAATATCATCTAAAGGCAATTCAGTATGTACAATGCTTTTATTCATTACTTTATATGTCCGAAAAGTACCTGCAAGCGGAATCAACATTATAATTGCACTTAACCAAAATGTTTAACACAATTGCTATTAACCACATATTATTACTTCAAGAGCAACGAAAGTAGTCATTTTTAATTCAATAAAACATTTAATATAAGTGATACCGCCTAATTAAATATGCCTAAAAATCGACAATGACTATCGAACAGGCTGAGAAAATGAAAAAAGTTTTCACAAAATATTCTAAACTATTCTACTGAAGTAAAATAGAAAGTAGTAATGGGATACGTATCACATAAATTAAAAAATCCGGTAGCTGGCGCACTAGCTGGTGGTGGCGATCCAGCATCATCACCACTTTACGTATTCGGTCCATTTCTAAAATTACTCTTAGCAGCAGGACTAACTAAAGTAGTTTTTGGTGCAAGCGTTTGGCTAGTAATTTTTACAGTTGTATTTGTTTCCTTGATGTATCGCTCGGTAATGAAATGGATAACTGATGGATCAGGCGGTAGTGGACTATCCGAAGAAGAATTTGGGAGTTGGGCAGTAAAAATTACTGCTGGTATTACATTTGTAGAATACACGCTTACATTCTTAGTATCTATGGCTGCACTTGTAACCTTTGCAGCTGACCGTTTCCCTACATTAAACGATACAGTTTTCATTGTACAAAATAGAGCATGGTTAGCAATCGCTGTAAGTTTTTTTACAGCATGGTTAGTCAATCGCGGTCCAGCAACAGCCGCTAAAGCATTTGGTCCTGCTACTGCTGGAGTACTAATTTTGCTTTGGGTATTAATGTTCGTCACGATTTTTAAACGTGGCTTTGAAATCCCAGGAATTAACTTTGATGCTTTTAAATCAAATGCCATAGGTACAACATTTGGTGGATATGCTCGAATATTAGCATTGATGACCGGTGTTGAAGTATTTGCGAATATGGTTGCAGCATACGACGGTGAACCAGCACAAAGAAGTCGTAAAGCATTTAATTCTCTGATGATAATAATGGTAACAACTGGTATGACAATGTTAATTGTTGGTCCAGCTATACGTGACTTGGCAGATCCTAGTAACGAAAAAGTTTCAGTATTCACTCAAACAATGGACCAACTACTACCAAAATGGTTATCTAGTATTGGTACATTTGTTGGTATCGCAGTTTTACTTTCCGCGAGTGCTTCAAGTGCTTTGGGTTTACAGAATTTATGTGTTGGCCTAAAGTTACGTCATTATGTTCCAGCAACGCTTGGAAAAATAAACAGATTCGGTGTAGCAGGACGACCTGTATGGCTCGAAGCCTTAATTGCAGCAATTGCTTATTTAATTTTTGGCACTAGTGAAGAAACATACTTGGCTCTATATGCAGCAGGCGTATTTGTTTTACTATCGATGACTGGTTGGGCTGCAACTAAAAGACTCTTTAAACTACAAAAGCAAACACCGTCGCTACATAATATTGTTATTTTAATAGGAACAATACTGGCAGCACTTCTAACAACGGGTGCCACTTGTATTATATTTTACGAAAGATTTACTGATGGAGCATGGACATATTTTATGTTCATCCCTGCACTATATATTATATTTAGTATATTTAGAAAACTTCTTGGTCCTCCTACAATTACAGAGCAACAAACTGCAACTCAAATTGAAGCAAACTTTTTACAATCAGCAGATTCAGCTCTTTGGGAGATCGAATCACAACATGTAGTTAATTCTATTGTTGTTCCAACCGATGGCACAGTACCATCACAAAATGCTATTTTAATTGCGAAGGCAGTCGCAAAAAATATAATTGCGGATATCCATTATTTACATATCGATAAAAATAATGACAACCATAATAATTTTATTTACGCTAATGATGTAGATCTATTAACACCAGAAATTAAAGAAAGCGTTCCACGCAGTATTGTTTCTTATGCTGATACAAAAGGTGCAGATTTAATTATTATGGGGACGCGTGCTGCTACCGGAAAGTCAAATATTACATCGCGATCAGTAACTGCAGGTGTCATCCAATTGACTGATTGTCCCGTGTTAGTAGTGCCCCCAAATTGGACGGTGCCTGAAAAAATTACACGACCAAAAAAAATGTTAATTGCATTAGATGGTTCGAGGTCTAGTGAGCGAGCACTTGCATTCGCTGTTAATATTGCAAAGAATTTCAACACACCCATAACTTTATTACATGTTCCAGCAAATCCAACTCGAATAAAACCAATGACACAATATCTAAAAAGTATCGCAAAATTTATAGAAGCCAATGATATCACTACCAACATTATGGTCGAAGGATTAGAACCAACAACAGCGATTCCAGAAATCGCAAAGGAAATTGGCGCAGATTTATTGTTTATGACAACACGAGGACTTTCTGGTTTCTCTAAAGTAATAATTGGCAGTATTACGGATAAAGTTATTAGAAGTGTTGATATTCCAACAGTAGTAGTACCTATGGTAGAGGATTAATAATTCACTCAACTAAATATAACCTGAGTGCTATGTTTATTTTATGAGCGCAATTAATGTTCAAAATCTTGCTAAATCTTTTGATTCTATTCAAGCATTAAATAATATTTCTCTTGATATTGAACAAGGAGAAATATTCGGTTTTTTAGGTCCAAATGGTGCTGGAAAATCTATAACAATTCGATGTATTATTGGTGCTATTTTTCCAGATAGCGACAAAATTACTATTGATAATAACTCCGTAATAAATAATTCTTATAAGTACTGAGAAATATTGGTTTTGTCCCCCCTGATTTGAATCTAGAAAATAATTGGAATGTTATGATATTATTTCGATGGTGCAAGTACTTTAGTTAAAGATAATATTGCTTTCTCGGCAAAAGAATTTTTTATAATAGTCTCAACTGTTTGCCTATTCTTAAGTTTTCAAATTTTTCGTAATCGCGATATTTTTATCTAACAATTTCGTAATATGCGTGATATAACATAAATATCATCTATATAAATTCTAAATGGTTCATATAACCTATAAATGTTTCTATAACTAATACCGAGAGTATTTATAGAGATAATTTAATAGGAGTAAAATGAAGATTCCATCAGGGAAATTAAAGCAAATAATAGCAATTGTATCGTTGGCAATAATTGTACAAGTAAGTTTTATCTCTTCATCATTTGCAGATAGCCTGAACTCTCCGCAAGGTACATCTGGTGATTTGTCTTTAAGCATTACTGCCGTTGCGAAAGAACGCGCGTTTGCAGTAACGGTTTGTAATAATGGAACTGATCCAATCACCAGTATAGATCTTGATATATCCTCAACAAATTATACGTTCGATAATCAATTAGTTTTACCTTTAGGTCTTGCAAACAATAACGCAAGTGATCTTGGAACATATGATGCAGAAACTGGAATATGGCAGGGTGTAATAAACCCAGCAGGCTATGAGAATCCTGGTGATCCTTTAGAGTGCATAGCAATTGGCTATACAGGTATCGTAACTGGTCAAGTTGGTCAAACAATTACATTTACAGCATCAATTATTTCAAGTGTATTAGGTGACTCAACATCAAACATTGACCCAAATAATAATAACGATTCAGATACTTATACAACGGCTCCAATAGTTCTTGATCCCGATTTAGCATTAGAAACTCGTCTCTTAACTACTGGTGAGATAACAGCTGGATCACCAGTTAGTTTCGGTCTTAAAGTAACAAATAATGGTTTAGGAGATTATATAGACGATCAAATTGGAATACCATTTGGAGTATATTTTATAATCCCAAATGGATCTACTTTTGTTGATGTTACTGATGCCGACTTAACAGACAATGTGACAATTACCCCTGGTGACTGTGCCGAGGTATCAAATGATGTATCCACTAGTCTTCCAGCATTCGCTAGTTACCATGGCGCGTTATTAGGTTGCCAGTTGATACCAACAAGTGGCGTCATTGCACCGGGTGAAAGTTTTGAATTAAATTTCAATATGACAGCGAGCGGTCCTTTCTCAACGGGAAACACTCAAGCCATTGCTATTATCACTGCAAACGATGTAGACAATATTCTATTGCAAGCTACTATGTTTACACCGAGTACCGATCCTTTTAATATAGTTAACGACAATGTAAGCGTACTCACTTATGATGGTAATGCTCTTGCAGTAACTATCAATCCTTGTAATGGAACCAATACAGTCGTAAATGTAAACGACGCATGTTTCAAAGTAACATTCAATAAAAAGATTGTTGATGAATCATTTACTCAAGATGACTTAGTACTTACAGGTGGTGGAACAATATATGAGTTCACTAAAACTAGTGCTAACGAATGGACTGTAAGAATGAATGGATTACCTGTTAATGAAAATGTAACACTCTCTTTAGATATTGCAAGCGTACAAGATTATTCTGCTGTACTTAATCAAACTGAAGTTTTGGGTATCAACCAAGTTCGTTATGAAGTCCTAAGTGATGTTGTTCCCAATGCAGCACCTACAGGCACAAGTAATGGTACTGTAAGCGGCTCGGTGTCAGGATCATTACCTCAAACTGGTTTCAATGATGCTATCTACCAATTTGCTTTAGTATTAATGCTACTTGGATCAATCCTAACTTTTAGTTCAAAACGCAGTTTTAATGCCACGAATTTAATTAGATTAAGCGACTAATATTTTCTCTTATTCTATTTACGTCGAGTCTGATCCCATCATTATTACCCATGAATGTAATTTTCTCGTCAGCTATTGCTTTTAGGTTCGAAGTATCTCTAAGCGTATAGTATGCAAATGTTTCGGCAAAATCTTCTATACAATTAGTAGCACCATATTCGCTTACGAAATCTTTTTCTCGACCAGGATAATATTCTCCAAAGTTTTGTGAATCGGGATTAGCATTTAAACTCGACCAAAATTTTTCATAGTAAAGATTTATATAACTTTGATCTAATGCACAACCTTCAGAAATCAATAAGTCAGGACAACTACCTGTTACTCGCCCATTAACTTGCGTTGGATTTAATGAGAATATATGAGCATATTCATGAACCATAGTATAAATCAAATCGGCTTTTTCACTAATGAACGCAAGATTCACGCTAAGGTCCCATTTATTTGGATCGGTTTCGTTTGCTCCAACACCAGCATCAATATCACTTGTTGAATCATTATAGAAATCTACCTTAGCCATATATTTTGAAATAAATTCATCACCAGCTATTGCTTTGTAATATTTCCACGCTTTTATTTGGTCTGGGTCTGTCGGTGTGGGGCTAAGGTCACTACCAACTACTTTGAAAGTACCTTCTATTTGTGAGTCTATTTCTGCATCACGAAAACCAGAAATAGGTTTATCTTTAGAAGAATTATCTATTCGAGATTTTGAATCTTGAAAATAAGTGTCAAATTTCTTAGTACTAACTTTATTCTTAATATTTACAGTTCTATAAATTATATATCCACCAACTGCTAATGAAAAATATACGAAAACAATAGAGGAAATAAAGAATACCCAGAAAACCTGTTTATGGATAAAATTTTTCATTGATATATTCTAATTATTAATTGGTAGCGAGGGCGGGACTCGAACCCGCGACCTCACGATTATGAGACGTGCGCTCTAACCGCCTGAGCTACCCCGCCGCTACCGGCTTAAAGACTAGCAAATATTCATTTGTTTGCACCAAATGAAATATAAATTTTGACTTTTTCACAAAATTTTTCTTGAGCTTGCTAATATCGACACAAACCTTATTCAACTCAAAAGTTCCTTTGTATACTCACATATAGCCGTCATAGCATTATTTAATGATGGTGACGATAATTTACATTGTTGTAGATATAACGGAATTCGAAACAATAATATTGGTTTTAGAACGTAAGCCTTGTTCTAAGTTACTAATTTCTAGCCAGTAAAATTCTTAATGAGAAGACATATATGACGAGACAGTTGCAATTATGAAGGCTACTGTCAACAAGGCATTAATAATGAGTGCAGCCATCGCAAATTTTTGATTCTTCTTTTTCGCATTAAAGGCAATAGCTGTTCCGATTGCGGCAACGAAAGCAATAAACAAAAATGCTAAATATAGATTTCCAAGACCACGCAAATCAACACAATTTGGTTGGCCTTCACACGCTAGAGGCTTGCGGCCATTTTTTTCTATTTGTCCATATATCCACAGGATAAGAAAAGTTGCTGGCACCAATACTACTGACCAGAGTGCCATATTATTTTTATTTTTCTCCATACAATTAGGTTAGTGCGGATTTGTTATAAATTGTTGACTATTTAGCATATAGCAGTTGGGGTGTGAATATGAAAGCAAGTTCCTCACTCTCCTCTTGAGAGTTCGGCTACCAGAGTCGAACTGGTGACCTCATCCTGATCATGAACACTGTCGCTCGAAAAGCGCAATTGGAGCCTCCTACCAGAGTCGAACTGGTGACCTCATCCTTATCATGAACACTGTCGCTCGAAAAGCGCAATTGGAGCCTCCTACCAGAGTCGAACTGGTGACCTCATCCTTACCATGGATGCGCTCTGCCAACTGAGCTAAGGAGGCGAAGCAACAATAATACTAGAAAAACTTAAAGTATCAAGATCTCTGAAAAGTGTCTATTTTTTTAATTTACTGTAAAGCTAGTACTCATACCATTTTCATAATGACCAATTAGATTACAGAATACAACATATTTTCCGGGCTTTAAATTTACAGCAAGATTTTTAGTAACACCTCTGGTTATACCTTCTATCTCGTCTATAAACTCAACACCCTTACCATCGAAATTTAAAGTAACTAGGCCATCTTTATCAACCGGCAATGCCCTTTCATCGAGATCAGTTTTGGCTACAACTATTTCGTGTTCAATCTTTCCTTCATTCGTGCTAACAAAAGTGATATCTCCAGCTGATGCAGTATTTGAATCTAGATCAAATGAAAATTCATTGAGCAAAGCATTGATTTGAGTGCCTTTAATTTTATCCGATCTAGTTAGGAGCGAATCCTCTTTTGTATCTTTACTTTCTTTGTTTTTCTCGTCATTTTCGTTAGAGTTACAAGAAGCCAGTAAAACTAGAGATAACAGCGAAATAAGCATAATTGATAGTATACGTTTCATATTTTCCTTTACTAGAAATATTTAGTTAGGTCAACCTTACTATCTATAATTAAATTAAAACAAACTCGGACAGTATAAAACTTGTAAATGTACGTAAATTTCACCATATGCTAAGATGAACTAACAATAACTGTTATCAATTCAAGGAAGAAAATGGTTTCTAATCGTCGTAAATTCATGACTAAAGCTTTTATTCCACTAGTTGGAATTCTTGGTGGTGGAGCTGCGCTAAATATCGTACAACCAAGCCAGACCATAAGAGTAACTGCAGTGAACGTTGATATAACGACTTCTATCGGAAATTCCGTAACACTTTTTGGTGATGATATTGCAGATACAACTGGAATAGGAGCTACTGTTAAAGTTGGAACAATTAATAACGATCAATACCCTCAAGCATTCAGTGATTTTAGAGTAGTATTCGCACCAACATCAGCGAATAAGCCTCCCAACAAAGATGAGACATTAAGCAGAATTAATGATTTATATCAAGGAAAAGCTTTATGGCTTTTAATAAAACTAGCTGGGGAAAATATTGCAATATTTGCAGTTGGATATGCAAGTGCCGATGCGTTGAGACGTAATGGTGTAAAAAATATTAAGAAGATGCTTGTCGATTCCCTTGAGAAAAATCCAATTTATTATAATTCACGTTTAGATGAAAAGCCGTTTGGACATGAAGCTATCTATATTATTAATCACTTGCGAGAATTTCTCAATGAACATATAGAAGGAAGACCAAATAGCTCCCAGAAACTTTTTAATACATTAGTATGCGGTGCTACAGTTTGCGTATTAATTTTAGGTGGTAACGCTTATCAACTTTCTAACGCTACAGATACTACTCATAAAATCGAAGGTGCTGTTAGATCTCCAATTAATAAATATCTTGTGTCCAACACATCAACAGCGGCAGCGGATTTAAGTGATGTCACTGAAAATGTTGGAGATAATTTAATTCGAATCACAGATATAAATAGTGATCTTAGAGAAGCCAAGAAAGCAATTGATGCAAATGAAGCAAATGAAGTAAATACATTTACATTACTTGTAACTTCTGACTCTCACAATTTACCTGTAGTTCCAACCACAACAGAAGCAATAGCACGTGCAAGTAGAGCTGACGCCATTATTGGATTGGGCGATTGGCTTAATACTGGGAAAGGGCCAGAAAAAGATGCACTCGGCGGTTTACCTATCGGGGAAACAAAATTTAGCGGCTACGACGATATTTTGACTTGTGTTGGATATGACGCCGAAAGAAATTGTATCAAAGAAGGTGCGCAGTTCCCTTTTTACGGCCTAACGGGAAACCACGATACAAAAGATTTAATGGAAGTATTAAACAAACTTGGGGTAAAAGACCTCACGAAAGAAAGGCCTGATTTTTTACCTAATGTATTTGCTTTAAACGACGCATGCTACGTGGATGGAAATGACTGTGGTGGGAACTACCACCAGAATGAAAAAGTATATGCTGAAGCTGCATTAGTAAAATTCAAAGAAAAATATAGTGGAAAAAATGCTGTAAATAAACCAAGGATTGGATTTTTTGCTAGTGAAGACGCAGCCAAGGTATTTATTGGTGAAATAGATACAATCATACATGGTGGTGCTCATGTGTTCAAAGCATACGAAAAGAATAATTCAAAAGTAATAAGTATAGGCTCAATCGGCAAAGGGTTCCCTAGAGGTGCACCATATGCCAATGCTGCTTTATTAGAGATTGCTTCAACACCGGGTGGTGCTATTAAAGAAATTGATGGCTATAAAGTTGCGCTACCTGACAGAATGAATGTATTAGATTGCAAATCACTTCAATGGGATCCATACCAAATTCGTACAGAAGCTTTAGCACCCTGTTTCCCTTAGTAAATCAATTTTAAGAAAACCATCCAGCAATTGTACTTGTTACAAGATCATATTGATTTGTGACTAACAACAATCCTAATATTATCAATAACGCGCCGGTATATTTTTCTACCTTCTGAGCAATATTTGCCAACTTTCCTATGAGCGAAGGGTAAGATGCTAGTAGTAAAGACACAACTAAGAAAGGTATTCCTATACCTAAAGCATATACGAATAAATAGATTGATCCTTCAAGTACTTGTCCAGAGCGAGAAGCTATTGCCAAGGCTGATCCTAATAAAGGACCAACGCAAGGTGACCATGCTGCGCCAAAAGCAATACCTAAAATAAATGGGCGCAATAATTTTAACTTTGGTGACAATTTTGGAAGTGATGTAATTAATCTTTTTTCACGACCGAACACTTTTTTGAAGAGACCTAGTAATGCTAGTCCCATAATAATTATGATGACTCCACCAACTATTTTTATGACTTCTTGAGCATCGCCTTTCGCAATACCTAATGCGCCAACGAGTGCACCAAGCGATGTGAATACAGCAGCGAAACCTGCAATGAAAATCAGAGTTGGGATAACTGGAGTTTTTGGCTTCTTACCTTCAGCTTGTTTCTCAGAGACATCGCCAGCAATCATACCCATGTATGCAGGAACTAAGGGAACGACACAGGGGGCTAAAAAACTAGCGATGCCGGCCCCTAGTTCTGCAAATATAATTGATGTTTCTAACATTGTTTAACCTAACTTCCAAATGTGAATGAATATAGTGCTATATTTTTTTGTTGAGCGCTGAAAGTTAAGATACCTTGGGTTATTTTTTTAGCATTAATGATATTTACTAAATCTGGTGAAGATACTTCGACACAAGTATCACCGTTACTCTCAACTTTTATATCTTTACCACGCATGTTTTTTGGAATAGGCTTACCATCAAGTTCGACTTTAAGCTTTGCAACTTGCGATTTATCTGCATTAATATTTTCAGCTACTAAGTTAACTTCAGCAGCTTTAAAATTAAGCAACATTTTCGAACCAACTTCTTGGAGTACAGTTCGGTCAAGTTGAGAATCTATATTTCCAAAGTATGTAATATTATTAAGAGTTGGTTTTACTTCTTTTTCAACTTTAGTTATGCCAGAGTTTATATTTGACTTTCCACGGACTGGATTTAAATATAATTCTGGTGTTATATCTTCATTAGAAGTTGTTTCTTTTGCTCCTGGGAAAATTGCCCGTGGTGAGTCTTTATCTACACCAAGCAATGCTCTAACAACATCTTCTGTTTCTTCGTATCGACCCTCTCCAAAATGCTCGTAACGTAATTGTCCTTTTTTATCTGTAATATATTTTGCCGGCCAAAATTCATTCTCAAAGTTATCCCAGTTACTCATATTGTCATCAAATAATACCGGCCAATTAACCTTATATTTTTTTGCAGCTTTTTCAACATTAGAATGTATTTTCTCAAAATCAAATTCAGGAGAATGAACACCAAGAATAATGAGGCCGTCTTTTTCATAGCGGTCATATATTGCGCGTAAGTATGGAAGTGTTCTTTGACAATTGATACAAGAATAGGTCCAAAAATCATATATCACTACAGAACTATTTATTTTTTCTTGACTAATACCTTCAGTATTTAACCAACCTAATGAGTCATCAATATTAGGAACTTTAGTTTTAATCACTTCTAGATTATTAGCATCAACTTTTGGAAGAACATCTTCAGACTTTACATTTCGCGAAAAGATAACAGCAAATGATCCCGCTATTAATACAGCGACAAGAATAGAAATTGGGATGATGTTGAATTTCTTCTTATTATTCGAGGCTGTTGCGGGATTTGTAGTTCTTGTGTCTTTATTTTCTGCAGTCATATTGTATTTACGTTTCAGCTACTCACACTGGATTAAATATGACGATACGACAGGGTCCGTCCCTGCAATAACTGGACATTTTGACTATATTTGACAGAGTCCGTCCCTGAAGAGCTAGTGATCGTTGGTTAAAATATTCGTTCTATATCGCTCTATATAATTAGTATTTTCCGTTGTTTTTGTAAAGTTTAATTGTAAATTAGAAACATATGTACGAAGTAAAATGCTTGTCAAATATGTCGTACACATTCAAATAAATTTCTTCAACAAATACTTTGTGACAATTAACCCACAACACGATATAAAGTAGGTTCAAATTCATAAACCGAGGTCGCAGATCTTGTATTGCAACAACTCATATAAAACACCAACTGATTCTTAATGATACGAACTGGGTGATTAGCACAATATATATATTAAGAATTACTATTGAACTTCTACTATGTATTACTCGCTTTGCTCAGATGATCAGATGCTCCTAAATATAGGGGTGGAAATTTTGCGTTTAAAGTTTTATCAATATTTATCAAAGGGATAATACTATTTTCTAATAATGAATTCAAAATATTTACTGGGAGTATATCGTCGGTATGTAGGTTCAATGCAATAGCTTCTATATTTCCATTCACCACTTCTACAATTTTATCTATTACATCATCTTCATTGTGAGTATCAAAATATTGTTTATCAATGCCACGACAAGAAAGAGCCAAAGGTACGCCAGTTGAATATTTAATCTCCATAATTGACTCTAATGCAATGTGCTCATTTATCCAATGTGGTTCTATTACAAGATCTGATGAATATGGTTTAAATTCTAGTTCTGAAGTGTAGCTGTGAAGTAAGCATTTCTCAGCACCAAAGTTTTTTATGATTTCTGTAGCTAATGAAATTAATTTTTTACTTTTAATATCCAAAACTAAAAATATATTTGCTGACTTCATCTCATTCAGTACTATATCAAGTTCGAGATTATTTGGTGCTTGTATGTTCATAAATTCATAAAATGAAAGTGGATGACCAATATATGGCTTTCCATTTTTATCAATAGATAAATCTATTTCTAAGCTTTTCTTTGCCTGCTTCGCTCTATCTAAAATTTCTCGATTTAGTACACGTGTATGAAAATACGTAAAAGATTTTTGTTTACTTATGATCTCATTAATAGGGTTTGTCATTATTCACCTTATATAGGTGCCACTATCACAAACAACCAAAGTGTTAACATCTTCGAGCACTCCTTTAGCGCTTGCTGTATCTCCTACGTTTAATGATGGTATTTTTATTGCATCTTTATCACAGTTAGACATGCCAGGTGATAGATAAAGTGTATAACTTATATTATTTGAAAGAATATTGATTATACCGCTACTATCTGTTTGTAATGGCTTCAAATCAATTAAAGTTACTTTACCGATTATCTCTAATTCTTTTCCAAGCGATGGATCTAAATGAGGGTTATCAGCAGTATTTATTGGCGCACTAGAGTAGAAACTTATTTTTGTAGTCGTTGTGGAATTTTTTATCGCTGTTTTTGATTTCGTTTGAGATTCATTTTCATTATTAGAAACTAGAAAAAGAACGATAAACATTATAGATACAACAATAATTGCAGCAGCTAAAAAGAGAATTCTTTTCTTCATAGATTTATCTTAGTGTCCATTATGAAGAGAACAAAGTATCACGCCAACACTTCAGTGGATACATCACACTGAAATAAAAAATACAGAGAGTGGGCCAAGCGGGTTTCCATAGGGAAACCCGGTAACAAACTTAAATCGTCGAATCACGCCAACACTTCAGTGGATACATCACACTGAAATAAAAAATACAGAGAGTGGGCCGGGTAGGATTCGAACCTACGTAGCTCTCGCAGCAGATTTACAGTCTGCCCCCTTTGGCCGCTCAGGTACCGACCCTCTGTAAGGTTTACAGGTTATCAAATATATGTATGTATCGCTCGAGTCGTAGAGGTGAATTTTGTGGTGATTGTGGTTTAGACTCTAGTATTCAAGTTATATAAGGAGAAGATATGCCAAGTTTTGATGTTGTTAGCGAAGTTGATATTCAAGAGGTAAGAAATGCTGTCGATCAAACTGCTCGAGAAGTCGGTACTAGGTTTGATTTTAAAGGTACCGAATCAAAAATCGAGTTTGATGGAAAAGGTGAAATATCAATTAATTCTGTATCTGAAGATAGAGTTAAAGCTATAATTCAAATCTTAGAAGAGAAGTTTGTAAAACGCCATGTTTCATTAAAATCGCTAGACCACCAGAATGGTGAAGAAGCTGCAGGTGCTCGTTGGAAACAAATTACTAAATTAGTTCAAGGTCTGACTACTGAAAAAGCAAAAGAAATAGGAAAATATATAAAAGAAAATGGTACAAAAGGATTGCAACACCAAATCCAAGGCGATCAACTTCGTATTACTGGTAAAAAGCGTGACGATTTACAGAATGCCATTGCAATGTTAAAAGAACATGATTTTGGAATTCCTTTACAATTTGAAAACTTTAGAGATTAACTTATTGCAGCAATGTCCTAATTTGGCAAGGACGGACCCTGCAAACCCTGAAAACTACGGCAAACCTTTTGCAAGATTAGCCACATTTTAATCAAAGTATCTCTATACTTGGCGAACAGCACTGAGCACCTGAAAAGAACCCAATCCATTTTCATCTAAAAGTACTTCTCTTTCATTCATGAAACTTTTGGACATATCAACATCAGATCCATGAGTTGAAAATTGAATTAGTTGATCATATGAACTCTGGTGTTTCTGTGGAACACAAAATAAATCAATATCATTATCATTCAACCATTGGTTTTGTGTTTGTATCTTTATTTTGGAGAAACCTTCTCTATCAAGTAATACGTATAAATCATTACTTGTAACATCACAAGTGATGTCTCCTTTCTTGCCCTTTACTATTGCATTTAATACATTGTCAACGCCAACTATTCTTTGATTACTGGAATACATCCTTAACCAATTCTCATCTGCCATATCAGGTATTGCTTTAATATAATCAAAAAATAATAATTGTAAATCAGTTACATTCATTGTGGCCTGCATAAGTTCATCTATCCACGAAGCTAAACCAACGTGTAAAGGTATTCTAAAATCTCCAATATTATGTGCAACATTAGATCGTGAAAGGTTATCTATATCTCCCGATATTCCAAAAAATGCTGCATACGCTGGTTTGTCAAGATAATCTGGCTCAAAGTTTGAATACACTTCGCTAACCTTGCCGATATTAAAAATTAGATTATCTAAAAGTTCATTTGCAATTACTAAGGTAGGCTTGTCACACTCTGGAATAGTTCCATGGACTGACCAAGAGAATTTAGGTGACAATTTACTTAATTTTTCAGTTACAGCTGCTCTATGTTTCGCAGATATATCAACAAGATAAAATTCTATTTCACTTGCGTTTTTCATATTAGCCCTAGAAATAGATGCAGCCAATGAGCCCGGCCCACAACCAGCATCAATAACTATTGCCCCACTTGGATTTTTTAGATTATCATACCAATCATCAATATAATCAGCAAGGACACGACCAAACAAGTCGCCAACTTCTGGTGACGTTAAAAAATCTTTAGTACGCCCCGAACCTCCACCTTTAGTATAAAAACCATCGTCACCGTAAAGTACCTCTTGCATATAATCTGCAAAATTATTTTCAATGTCCATTTACAAAGTCTAATGTGAATAACAAGGCCTGTAAGGACAGTCCCTCTATCCTCTATTTTACTAGGACTATTAATTCACCGACTCTGGCAATAATTCCGGGAAAGAAACCGAGCAAAATTGTAACTCCAGCACATAATACTATCGCTACTCGAAGTGCTGGAGTTATTACGACAGTAGATTTTTTATCAGCCAACAAAAGAGATCCTTCACTCGTCTCTGGCTGATCAAATAAATCTAATTCAGCTGGGTCTTCAAGCCACATGCGCTTTATAATTCCTGCATAATATGTAAATGCAACAACTGAAGTTACAGCTGCAACAATAGCGAGAGTAATAGAAGCTACAGAATTGATTTCCAATGCTGCTTTAAACATCACAAATTTTGCAAACCAACCAGCCAAAGGTGGAACACCAGCTAAAGAAAATAAGAAAATTGTCAACATTAGAGACAAGAAAGGTTCACGTCTTCCTAGACCATTATATTTTGCTATATCGCCAGAATTAATTCGTCGAGAAATTGCAATAATGCTCGCAAAGGCTCCTAAGTTAGCGAATAAATAAATCGCTAAATAAATATAAGTTGATTGAACTGCGCTGTTAAAAAATTCATTAGTTCCCAAGGTCGACGTTTTTGAATTATCGCCATAACCCAATAAAGCAATTGGCAATAAAATAAATCCACCTTGAGCAATTGAGGAATACGCTAACATGCGAACAATATTTGTTTGTTTTAATGCAGCAAAGTTTCCGATAATTAAAGATGCTACAACCATTACTGACAGTATTGGCATCCAAATTTCTCTTTCATTTAAAAATGCATACTGGCCTAAAGCTAAGATACCGACAAAACCAGCACCCTTTGAAAGTACACTTAAAAATGCAGTAACTGGTGTAGGTGCCCCTTCATATACATCTGGTGTCCATTGATGAAAAGGAACTGAAGAAATTTTGAAAGCAAAACCAATTACGGTAAAGATCACTGCTAAGTGAGCCAAAATAGGGATGTTGTTGCCATAAAAATATTTTTGAATATCAACAAATTTTGTTGAACCTACAAAACCAACGACAAAGCTCATCCCATAGAGCATTATTGCAGAACTCATAACACCAATTAAATAATATTTTATTCCAGCCTCATTAGATTTAAGATCACGTTTTCGCCAAGATGCCAAGACGAATGTTGGAATAGTAACAGTCTCGATAGAAACAAATAGAGAGATCAAATCTCGCGACGATGAAAGGGTGCTCATACCCAATACTGACATTGTAAGCAAGAACCAAAACTCGGCCTGGAAATAATCTCCTTCGCGAATATAATCCCCACTTAGTAGCACGGAAATATACGCACCAACTAAAAAGAATGCTTTAAAAGCCAGCGCTTGATTATCAACAATGTACGAACCGCCAAACATTGATCTGTTTGTTCCATCAATAGCTAAAGTTATTACTGGAATCAATGCCACTAAAAAAGTTAATGCAGCTATATTTGATGTTTTCCATGATGAACGTTTCTTTAAGAAAAGATCAGCAATCAAAATTGTTAATGCACCAATTATAATAACGACTTCTGGCGCAAATGCGTGCCAGTCAATCATTGGCGATTTCTGTATAACTATAGCTAACATTATTTATGCTCCAAAAAGTGCAGCAACTGGTGTTGCGAAATATTTGAATAGTAAATCTGGATAAACACCAAATATAAAAATTGGTATCAATATTGGGGTCCAAGCAAGCCATTCACTTATATGAACGTCATGGATTTCTTTATCTTTAAACTCGTCATTAACTTCACCAAATGCAACTCTTTGGAACATCCACAATAAATAGGCGGCAGCTAGAACTGTACCAACGGCAGCAACGACCATGTAGAACCTAAATAGAGGAACACTTAAACCAGGAGCAGGACTAAAGGCACTCAATACTGCTGGAAATTCTCCCCAGAAGCCAGCCAAGCCAGGAAGGCCAAGTGAAGCCATACAGCAAAGACCGAACAACCAACCCATCTTTGGAATTTGTTTTAGCATACCACCAAGTCGTGACATTTCACGTGTGTGATATCTGTGTTGAACAGAACCACCAATAAAAAACAACATACCAGTAATTAGACCGTGTGCAAACATTCCAAACAAGGCTGCATTCATACCGAATTCAGTTCCTGTTGAAATAGCCAACATAACAAAACCCATATGGGCAACTGAAGAAAATGCAATCAAACGTTTCATATCGCTTTGTGCCAAACAACATAGGGAACCATATATAATACCTATCACTGCCAGACCACCGATATATGGTGACCATGAAGTAAATGCCTTTGGCAATATTGGAATAGCGATCTTAATAAAACCGTATGTACCAAGCTTTAGCAAAATAGCAGCAAGTATAACTGAACCCTGTGTTGGAGCTTCAGTATGAGCATCTGGTAGCCAAGTATGAAACGGGAACATAGGCACTTTAATCGCAAAACCAAGGAACAATCCGCCAAATATTATTAAGCCAGTAGTCTTTGCAATATTTAGCTGACCTGATTGGGCCATTGCTGTCAATTCTGGAATTGAGAAGGTATGGCCTCCCTTAAAGAATAGCGCTAAGAAACCTAGAAGCATCATGGCAGAACCGAATAGTGTGAACAAGAAAAATTTGAGTGAGGCGTATTTACGATTCGAACCACCCCAAACACCAATTAGAAAGAACATTGGAAGTAAAACGATTTCGAAGAAAACAAAGAATAAGATTAGATCTTGAGCGACGAAAGTACCGTTCATTCCGACTTCTAATAAAAGTGTCATTGCTAGAAATGCTTTTGGAGTCCGCGGGTCTGGGAAATGATCCCAAGAATATATGATTACAGATAAGGTAATAAGCATTGAAAGAATCAGCATTGGCAAACCAATACCATCTAGTCCAATTTCGTAGCGAGCATTAATAAGTGGTATCCACGCTTTATTTCGACCGAACTGTAAGCCTTCTTGGCCAATATTATATCTCACTAATATAGCTATACCTACACCTAGAGTTGCTATTGCTGTACCTAAAGCAATGGATTTAGCCACCACCTCATTTTTTTTAGGTGTCAGTAAAACACCTACCATTCCAGCTAGTGGAATGAATACTGCCAATGTGAGAGAGATTTTGTCGAAGTTCACTTTATCTCTACCTTTCTTATTATCTACTTATAAAAATTATTATTGCACTTAAAACTAATACACCACTAAATAAAAATATTGCATAACGTTGTAGTTTTCCGCTTTGAACTTTTGTTAAAACCGAACCTGTTCCTTGAGAAGTTGAAGCTAAACCATTTACGATCCCGTCAACACCTTTTTGATCAATTTTCTCGTAAGTAAACGTACCAATTTTTGCAGTAATTTTACCTACGCCATTAACAAAAGCGTTAATTATATTGTCGTTAGTCCAAAGAACAGCATTAGAGATTTGCTTTTTAAGTCCACCAACAATTATGTCAGTGTAAAGAACATCTAAGAAATATTTCTTTTCTAAAAATGTGTATCCTGCCTTAGCGATTTTGCTTTTTTTAGTTAAATCAATAAAGCCGATTTTTTTCCAATAGTAAAGATAAGTAACTAAAATACCAAACAGTCCACATGCAGTAGCAATACCAGCATCTATCCAAGAAAATTCAGCATGAGATATAAACGCACCTGCACCTTGGACTAATCCCTCTAATGGAAACGCTCCTTTAGGTTCAACCCATTCTTTAAATTTCTCAATACCAAACGGTGTAGCATTTAATAGTCCTGCAAAAATTGAGAATATCGCCAAGATTATTAAAGGAATTGTTATAGCTTTAGGCGATTCGTGCGGGTGATGATGTCCTCTATATTCACCGAAGAAAGTTAGATAAACACAACGTGTCATATATGCAGCGGTCAATATAGCACCTGCTAGACCAACATAAACGAAAAATTGATAACCATTATGGCCAACGTTTGCCAAGATTTCATCTTTTGACCAGAAACCAGCAAATGGGAATATGCCAGCAAGCGCTGCAGTACCAATCATGAAAGTAGTAAAAGTTACTGGCATCAATTTACGAAGCCCACCCATATCTTTTTTCATTTCAAAAGAATGATGAGATCCACTATGTGCGACAGATCCTGCGCCTAAGAATAATAAAGCTTTGAAAAATGCGTGTGTAAATAGATGGAATACTGCAGCTACCCAAGCGCCAGATCCAAGCGCCATAACCATATAGCCAAGTTGTGAAATTGTTGAATATGCCAATACTTTTTTGATATCACTTTGCACAAAGGCCAAAACAGCACCAGCGATAATAGTTATACCACCAATAAGAATCATAGGATTCAAACCAGTTTCACCAATATTGAAACCTTCCCAAAAGATAGGAAAAACGCGAGCACCAAGATAAACACCAGCAACAACCATAGTTGCAGCATGGATAAGCGCAGAAACAGGAGTTGGACCAGCCATAGCATCAGGCAGCCAAGTATGTAGAGGAAATTGTCCCGACTTGCCCATGATACCTAGCAATAGGGCAAGAGCCGTCATAAGTATTAATGTGTGACCAACTTTTCCAGAAAGGGCAGCATTATTAATTGAAAGAATTGAGAAAGATCCAGAACCAGTTGCACGTTGCACGATAAAGAATGTCATTACAACACCAGTTAATAACCCAATATCACCAAAACGAGTAGTGAAGAAAGCTTTTAGGGCAGCATTTGAATTTTCTTTTTCTTCCCACCAATGCCCAATGAGCATAAATGAACATAGTCCAACGAGTTCCCAACCGAGCAACAATTGCAAAGTATTACTTGCAACTATAAGCATCATCATTGAAGCTGTAAAAAGAGATAGCGCTGCATAATAATGCGTATATCTAATATCACCTTTTAAATATTCAGTCGAATAGATATGTACGAGTGTAGAAATTACACCTACAACAATTAACATCATTACTGCAAGGCCATCAATCTGAGTACCAGCTTCTAGTTTTAAAACACCAAAACGTAACCAAGTATAAGCCTGGCCATAAACTGTTGACTCGTCAGCAAAATTTATCCATTGATAAGCAGCCATTATTGCATAAGCTA
>ERZ724516.134-NODE-134-length-44738-cov-7.243023_pt1 | contig 44738 bp, 35 predicted proteins | sample MGYA00376049_ERZ724516 | MGnify/ENA primary metagenome ERZ724516 (study PRJEB28724, sample SAMN07190886) | activated sludge metagenome | isolation source: activated sludge of sewage treatment plant in Hong Hong | place: USA: Christiansburg, Virginia | collected... | reverse complement strand
TGTGATTTAAAATCTCTGCTGGGTTGGTATGATGTTCAATGGCTTTTTCTAAACTAGTAACGTTTAATAAACTCATAATGGCGCCTGGTACGCCGTGACCTGTGCTATCGGCTGTTGCTAAAGCAAAGTTTCCATTACTTAATTTAGCTGACCAATAGAAGTCACCACTTACTACATCTTTGGGTTTAAAGAAAACAAAATACCCCCCTCCGCCTTCGGCACCTCCCCGAGGGGAGGAAAGATTTTCATCCAACAATTCTTTAGTTGCTAAAAAGCTTCGTTGTATTCGCTCAGCGTAATTTATACTATCAGTTATTTCTTTGTGTTTTTCTTCTATGATGCTTTTTTGTAGTTGCGTTTCTTTTTCTTTGAGTTCGATAATGTGTTTTTGTTTTTGTGTGATTCTAAAACGATTGAACATAAAACCTGCAAATACTAACACTAAAGCTAAGCCTCCATATAATGCAAAGCGTTGTGTTTTTTCTTGCTTTAATTGTGCTGCGGTTACCTTTTTTTCTTCCGCTACTTTTATGCTATCAGCTGCCGTTTTCTTTTCGTACTCGTATTTTAAAAGTGATTTGATTGCTGATTTACGCGTTTCTGTATTGTTAATACTATCTCGCATCAATATATACAGTTCATAATACTCCAATGCCTTTATAGGATTTCCAGTGGCTTTATGTATTTGATTAAGTAGAGAGGCTGCAGGCATAATATTGTATGGAAAGCCCAATTCTTGCCCTATATCCAAAGCTTGTGTGCCATAGTACAGTGCTTGTTTATAGTTTTTTTGTTTAAAATAGATTTTCCCAATATTGTGAAGAACATTTCCTTTCTGCTGTAAATTTTTGGTTTCTTCAAAGATTTCAAGACTTTCTAAATAATATCTCAATGCTAAAGGAAAGTCATTTTGTTTAAAATATAGCACGCCTATATTATTTAATTCTCGTGAGATACTATTTTTATCTCCAATGTCTTGGTATATTTTTAAACTTATTTTGTAGTTTTCTAGTGCTTTTGTAAAATCTTTTTGTAAGTCGGAGACGTATCCAATATTATTATATGATAATGCCATGCCCGCCAAATCATTTATTTTAGCTTGCATCTTCAAATTTTTATTAAAGTATTCTATAGCCTTTGTTATGTCACCTTGAATACCATAAAGCAAGCCAATGTTATTGCGAGTTGTGGCAATTTCTTTTTCATCACCAATTTCTTCTTTTAGCTTTAAGCTTTTATTGTAATACTCCAAGGTTTTATTGACATCCCCCTGATAGTCAAAAATTACGCCGATGTTATTATATGATTCTGCCTGGCCTTTTTTATCATTAATTTTGAGTCTAATATTTAAGCTTTTGTTATAGTATTCTAATGCTTTAGGAATTTCACTTTTTGATTTATACATATAGCCAGCATTGTTAAGCGCATCAGCATAATATTTCGCAAATGTTTTCTCTATGATTTTATTGGGGAAAGATGTGTTGTAATTTTTTTCAGCGATAGACATTATTTCTTCATTATAGGTTTTCCACTCTTCCTTTGGAAATGATGCTTCTATTAGTAAGTTTAGAACATTACAACGAGTGGTGTCGTGTTTCGAATTTTTGAGGACAAGCTTCAAAGAATCTATCGTTTTATTCTGAGATAAAAAATGGTTGGAGAATATTATAAATATCGTCGAAAGAAGAAATTGTTTTTTCATAATAATTAAATATCGTGATTATATTTTAATCCCAATCACCGTTACATCATCCACTTGTTCTAAATTTCCAAGCCAATTTTTAAAAGTTGCGTCGAGTAATTCTTTTTGTTGATTAATTGGTAAATGAACATTGGCAACTAGTAGCTCTTTCAATTTTTTACTCATAAACTTTTTGCCTTTATCTCCGCCAAACTGGTCAGGGAAACCATCAGTTAACGTATAAATGGTATCGCCTTTTTGTAATTCAATAGTTTGTAAAGTAAACGATTCGTTTTGTCGTTCGCTTTTGCCTACAGGCATTTTATCAGGTTTAATTTCGATGAGTTCATATTTGTTCTCGACTTGCCCTTCGACTCCGCTCAGGATGGCACTCGTACTGACAGAACGAATAATCCAAACGGGATTGTTAGCGGCAGCAATGTAAAGTATAGCGGCAACATCCCTCGCCCTTTGGGCACCCCCTTCAAAGGGGGAAACAAAATCAAACACCAACAAACTACAATCCATTCCATCTTTTCCGCCTTCTTCGCTACCATCTTTTTTTAAACGTTCAATAATAGTTTGACGCGTATGGTTTAAAATGTCTGCTGGGTTGGTATGATGTTCAATGGCTTTTTCTAAACTAGTAACGTTTAATAAACTCATAATGGCGCCTGGTACGCCGTGACCTGTGCTATCGGCTGTTGCTAAAGCAAAGTTTCCATTACTTAATTTAGCTGACCAATAGAAGTCACCACTTACTACATCTTTGGGTTTAAAGAAAACAAAATACCCCCCTCCGCCTTCGGCACCTCCCCGAGGGGAGGAAAGATTTTCATCCAATAATTCCTTTGTTGCTAAAAAACTTCGTTGTATTCGTTCTGCGTAATTGATACTATCGGTAATTTCTTTGTGCTTTTCTTCAATAATTTGTTTTTGCAACTGGGTTTCTTGTTCTTTGTTTTCGATAATTTTTTTTTGTTTTTGAGTTACCTTAAAGCGGTTAAAAATAAACACTAATAACAGCAATAGTAATACAACCCCAATGCCAGTAATTAATGTAATAGTCTTTTGCCGATCTAGTTTGGCTGCTGCCAATTCACGGTCTTTTTGTTGTTTAGCAGCAGATAAAATTTTTGATTGCTCATGTTCTGCTATTACCCTGGCTTCTTTTTGATTATGCTCATTTTCTATTTGTTGCCTTTTAAGCTGCTCCTCAAACTGTAGTTGTTTTTTTTCCTCTTCAGTTTTTGCTAAGGCTTGTTTGCGTTTAAATTCAAAAGTTAATTGTTGTAATTGAATTTCCTTTTGCAAAGCCAGTTCTTTTTTTTCGGCTTCTAAACGTGTTGAATCTTGCTTTTTTTCGAAGACATAACCCATTTGCATTTGTATTGTTTTTTTGGTGCTTTCTTCGTTTAACAGGCTATCACGCGCATTAATATATGCCTGAAAACTTGTTAATGCTTTATCGTGTCTATTAGTTGAGGCATATAGTTCACTTAAATTTTTGTTGGCATCTAATATACCTTCTAGATTTTTTAGTTCTGAACATAGATTTAGTGATTTTAGTAAATAGGTTTCAGCATCTGTACTGTTTTTTAATTTTAAATAGGTGGCTCCTATATTCCCATATACAACCGCAGCACCTTGTTTTTCCCCTGCGTCCTCATGTATTTTTAATGACACTAAATAATTTTTTAATGCTTCGTTGTATTCTTTTTGATAAAAATAAATATTTCCAAAATTGCTATATGATTCGGCTATGGCATGTTTATCGCCCATTTCTTCTCTTAATTTTAAAGCAACTTTATAATAATTTAAAGCCTCTTGATACTTTCCTTGTTGAAAGTATATATTTCCAATATTATTATTAGATATTGAAATACCTAGCTTATTAGCAATTTCTTCTTGCAATTTTAAAGCGTCTTGATATTTTTTTAAGGCATCTATGAAATTTTTTTGATGTTCGTAAACGGCGCCAATTCCTACATAACAAGCTGCAATACCCATTTTATCCCCCAACTCTTCTCTTAATTTGAGTGCTAAATAATAATTCTTTAAAGCCTCTGGATAATTTCCTTGATAGAAATGAATCATTGCAATATTGTTGTTTGAATAGCTTATTCCTTTTTTGTCATTTAACTCTTGTTTAATTTTTAAGCTTGCTAAATGATTTTTTAAAGCTTCGTTGTAATTGCCTTGGTAATAATAAACTAGGCCTATGTTATTATAGGAATAGGCAATGCCCTTTTTATCGCCCAATTCTTCTTTAATTTTTATACTGGCAAACTGGTACTCTAAAGCCTCTGTATATTTACTTTGCCCTTGGTATATAATGCCTATTGTGTTAAGGATATTAGATTTCCCTCTTTTGAATCCTAAGTTAACTATGCTATTAGAAGATGTAATGGTGTTTGTAATTGCAAGTGCTTGTTGAGCATACACTAAGGCGCTATCATAATTACCTATACTAAATAACGACCGACATAATTGATTTGTATTAATTATCAAATTAGTGTCTATTTTGGAATTTTTAACCACTAATTTTAATGAATCAATTGTTCTATTTTGTGCTTTAAAAGCATTGGTTAAATAAAGCAGTATACATATGAATACAATTTTTTTCATTTGATGAGCATTATCTAATGGCTAAACATGGGGTTTTATTTGTGTGATTTTTAATTTAACTGATTTCAAAAATCAAATCTATATTTGAATATATAATATAATTAAGTAGTTTCCAAAATAATTTTTGTCGATTCTATATTGTGTTTCATCTACATATAGGTTATTTAAAAAAAACAAAAACCCCCCGATAATTTTACCGAGGGGTTTGATTATGTTTTGTGTTTGCTTTTTGCTTCTCGACTACGCTCGAAGCGACACGCTTATCGTGGAAAAGAGCTATAATCCCAATAACACTTCTTCTGGCAATTTACCACCAAATAAAATACGGCTTGGGTTCTCTAACATTTCTTTTACTTTCACTAAGAAACCAACAGATTCTCTTCCGTCAATAATTCTGTGATCATAACTTAATGCAATGTACATCATTGGACGAATCACCACTTGTCCGTTAACAGCCATTGGTCTATCAACTACATTGTGCATTCCTAAAATAGCACTTTGTGGAGGATTGATAATTGGTGTACTCATCATACTTCCAAATACACCACCGTTAGTGATTGTGAAAGTTCCGCCAGTCATATCTTCAATAGTTAATTTACCATCACGTGCTTTAACGGCTAAGTCTTTAATTCCTTTTTCAATTTCGGCAATGCTCATTAATTCGGCATTACGTAATACAGGAACCATTAATCCTTTTGGTGCGCTTACGGCAATACCAATATCGCAATATTTATTATACACTAACTCTTCCCCATCAATCATTCCGTTTACAGCTGGATAATGAAATAACGCTTCGGTTACTGCCTTTGTAAAGAAACTCATGAAACCAACATTCGTTCCATACACTTCTTTAAATTTATCTTTGTATTTAGCACGAATCGCATAAATTTCACTCATGTCAACTTCGTTGAAAGTCGTTAACATCGCTGTTTCGTTTTTCACTGCTACTAAACGCTTAGCAACTGTTTTACGTAAAGACGTCATTTTTGCTCTGTCTTTATCTCTTCCACCTTGCCAGCTATTGCTTAATACTTTTTGAGCCGTTGGTAAACCATTAGATAAAGCCGCCAACACATCTTGTTTAGTGATGCGACCATCTTTACCAGTACCATTCATTTGATTAGCAGAAATATTGTTTTCTGCCATGATTTTAGCAGCAGCAACACTTGGTGTACCTGTTGCGTAAGATGTAGTAGCTGGAGTCGAAGAAACTTTTGCTTCTTCTTTTTTAGTTTCCACTTTCACTTCCGCTTTTGGTGCTTCTACCTTTGCTTTTGCTTCAGGTTTAAACGACGTATCAATTTTAACTACTACTTGGCCAACTTTAACGGTATCGCCTTCAGCAGCTAATACTTCAATTTTACCACTTTCTTCTGCATTTAAAGTTAAGGTTGCTTTATCAGAATCTACTTCTGCTAATACCTCATCTTTTTCTACAATATCACCTGTGTTTTTTACCCAACGAGCAATAACTACTTCTGTGATAGATTCACCTGGACTTGGTACTTTTAATTCTACAATTGCCATATAATTAGTTTTTTAATTTTAAGTTCTTTGGTTGTTATTTTACTAGTACTTTAGAAAAAATATTTGTCATAATTTCTTCGTTTTCTGCTGCATGACGTTTAGCATAACCTGTTGCTGGACTCGCTGCTTCGTGTCTGCCAATATATTTTAAATTTAAGTTACGTAAGTTTTTATCTACAAAACGCCAAGGACCCATGTTTTCAGGTTCTTCTTGAATAAATAAATACTCTTTTGCTTTGCTGTATTTTTTCAAAATCGCATCCACTTGTTTTTGAGGGAAAGGATATAATTGCTCTAAACGAATAAATGCAATATCATTCACACCTTCTTTTTCTCTGCGCTCAATTAAATCATAATATATTTTTCCTGAACAGAATGCTACGCGTGTTACATTTTTTGCATCAATTGTTGTTGTTGAGCCTGTCGAAACATCATCTAATACCTCTTCAAATTTAGCTTTAGTAAAATCGGTTAACTTACTCACACAAGTTGGGTAACGTAATAATTTTTTAGGAGTAAAGCATACCAATGGTTTACGGAAATCACGTTTTAACTGACGGCGTAATACATGGAATTGTTGTGCTGGTGTTGTTGCATTCACAATTTGCATGTTGTTTTCAGCACAAGCTTGTAAAAAACGTTCCATACGAGCAGATGAATGCTCTGGACCTTGTCCTTCATAACCATGAGGTAACAACATGACTAAGCCATTCATACGACGCCATTTATATTCGGCAGACGTTAAATATTGATCAACAATAATTTGTGCTCCGTTAAAGAAATCTCCAAACTGTGCTTCCCAAATAGTTAAGGTGTTTGGTGCAGCAAATGCATAACCATATTCAAAACCTAAAACCCCGTATTCGCTTAATAAAGAGTTATAGATTTCTAGTTTTACTTTTGCATCAATATTATTTAACGGCGTGTATTCTTCTTCACTATCTTCTAACTTAACTATAGCATGACGGTGAGAGAACGTACCACGCTCTACATCTTGTCCGCTAAAACGAACAGGAAAACCTTCTTTCATTAAAGAACCATAAGCTAACAGTTCGCCCATTGCCCAATCGTAATTGTCATTGGCAATCATGGCTTTTCTGTCTTCAAATAATTTTTGAATTTTATTGAAGAATTTTTTGTCTTTTGGTAACTCAGTAGATTTTTTAGCAATTTCTAAAAATAATTTTTCGTCAATCGCTGTTTTTGGAGATTCATCAAAATCGCTTGCTGTAGCCATTTTCACACCCTTCCAATTTCCTTCTAAGAAAGACGTAATTTTAGATTTCTCCGTCTTTTTAGCTTCATCTAAGTTAGAATCTAATTCTGCTTTAAAAGCAGTTTCAATATCTTTCGCTTCGTTAGCTAATTCAGAGTTTTCTGCTTTTAGTTTTTCAACGTAAATATCTTTTGGATTTGCATGAGCTGCAATTAATTTATATAATAATGGTTGAGTGAAACGCGGTTCATCGCCTTCGTTATGACCATATTTACGGTAACATAATACGTCAATAAACACATCCTTGTGGAATGTTTGACGGAACTCCATGGCTAATTTTGAGATGAAACATAGAGCTTCAACATCATCACCATTTACGTGAAACACTGGTGATAATACCACTTTAGCAACATCTGTACAGTAAGTAGAAGAACGTGCATCTAAGAAGTTAGTTGTAAAACCAACTTGGTTATTAATCACAAAGTGAACAGTTCCACCGGTTTTGTAACCATCTAACTGACTCATTTGTACTAATTCATACACTAAACCTTGACCTGCAACCGCAGCATCACCGTGTAAACTAATAGCACATGCTTTAGAGTTGTCGCCATTATGACGACTATCAATTTTTGAACGAATAATTCCTTGTACAACTGCTGCCGAAGTTTCTAAGTGAGATGGATTTGGCGTTAAACTGATGTGCACATTTTTTCCTTCATCACTTAATTGATCAGATGAATAACCCATGTGGTATTTCACATCGCCATCAAATAAAGAATCTTCACTTGGTCTACCTTCAAACTCCGTAAATACATCTTTATAAGTTTTATTCATGATGTTGGTTAGCACGTTTAAACGGCCACGGTGAGCCATACCAATCACATAATCTTGAATTCCTAAATTAGCACCATGCTCCATTAAAGCATTGATAGCTGGGATAACAGCTTCGCCACCTTCTAAAGAGAAACGTTTTTGACCAACAAATTTTGTATGTAAATAATTTTCGAAAACAACTGCTTGGGTTAATTTTTTAAGAATCACTTTTTTCTCATCTTTTGAGAAAGAAGGTGTATTCTTATTTTTTTCCATGCGCTCTTGTAACCATTTCAATATTTTTGGTTCACGCATATATAAATATTCTACACCAATACTTTGACAGTATGTGTGCTCTAAATGAGCAATAATATCTTTTAATTTAGCAACACCTATACCAATTTCATTACCTGCCTGAAAAACAGTTTCTAAATCTTTATCAGATAAACCAAAGTTTTCGAGAGCTAATGTTGGCTCATAGTTACGACGTTGACGAACAGGGTTAGTTTTGGTAAACAAGTGCCCGCGTTGACGGTAACCATTAATTAAACCAAGAACTTTAAATTCTTTCGTTACATTTTCGGGAATTGCACCACCGTCCGATTCGTAAGAAGTACGGGCAAATTCGAAGCCTTTAAAGAAATCACGCCATGATGCGTCAACAGAATTTGGGTCTTGGGAATATTGCAAAAATAAACTCTCAATAGCGTTTACATCGCTTGTGCCAACATAGGAAAATTTGTCCATTTTAATTTTCGTTAAAAAACAGGGCTAATTTAAGGAATTTAATGGAAATTAGGGCTAAATAATAGACTAAAAAAGCTTTTATTTTAGATATAAGTTACTTAAAAACAGTAGTTATTTATTGCCTTTTGCGATTAAACTATCAATTCTATGAAATAAAAAGTTCATTTTGTTATAAAACATTGCTGTATCTCTATAATATCTCTTGTATTTCACTAAGGCATTTCTATTTAAGCCTTCATATCTCACATAAGCTCTTCGCAGGTCTTTTTTAATTGTTTTATCTTCAAAATTTACAGTTTTAAAATAATTTTTTAAACTATTCGCCTTTGGAATATATACTTCATCAAATTTCTTGTCGATAGCAATATGTTTTTTATACTTTTTAAACGAAAGTCCAAGTTTAATGCCTGCGAATAATTGTAGAAAATCTTGATTATATCGTTCCTTTTCAGGATTATCGACTGTCGAATAATAGCTCCGATAATTTATTTCATATATAGTTTTTTCCCCTTTAAAATCAGTAATACCAAAACCTACAAACGGTTCAATATAAAATCGATTCATATTTATTTTTCTTCCAAAAGAAATTCCTATTGTAAATGCTTTTCCTTTTGTTTCTTCTAAATTGTTTGTTATTTCACTCCCTCGGCCGTAATAATACTCGACCCACGTTTTCCCATGATTTAGCCATTCAAAGGAAATGTTTGGTGAGACGTACCAATTACCTAAAGATGAAAAATGAAATTTGGGTCTAATACTAAAACCATAACCTTTTAAATCATAATAATCCCATTGCAAGACTTTGTCTCTTAAATAGTTATTTGGTGCAATTGAATAAACAGAAATATCAATACTGTAACTGGGCAAAAAATGATATTGAACACCAATTCCTTTCTCTCGAATTAAATCGTAATAAGTGTAAGTATTAAAAAAATAAGTTGGTTCAGGTTTAATTTTTGCTTTTGTGCCAAAGTTTTTAAGCTGTCCAAACAAGGGTGTTGAAGAGTAAAACAACACTAAGAACAGTGTAATTATAATTTTTTGGCAGGCCTTAGATGACATAAAACAAACTTAGTGTTATTAAATGTACAAAGTTTAAAGCAAATTGCATATTTTTGTTAGGTGAAACATATCATTTTTTTAATATTCATTTTTTGTCAATTTTCAACTTTGTTTTCGCAAGAAAATCAAACGCAAACCCTTTTAAAAGTAAAGACGTTACAAGAAAAAAAAGCGGAATACCATAGACGAACAAATGGCGAAAGCGATGGTTACAGAGTGAAAATTCATTTTAGTGCGGATAAAACTAAAGCACGAGAAGTTCAAGCAAAATTTGAAGCAAAATACACTGATGTTAATACTTACGAGGAGTATCAACAACCAAATTTTGTAGTTAATGTTGGCGATTTTAAAACCAAATTAGAAGCGTATGAATTACTGAAAAAAATTAAAGAAGATTATCCTTATGCTTTTATCGTTAAGAGTAAGGTTAGGCCAACGAAATTAAACTAACGCAACTCTTATGAAACAGTTATTTGTCGTTTTCTTTTGGTGTTTAGTTGCTATTTCTTGTAAAAAAGAAGAAGAGCAAACCAGTTCTTGTAGCACTTGTAATTATGGAGGAGGTGTTGTCCCCGCTGGGTTTTCATACAATATCAATGGTGCGGGAACCATCACGGCAGATTCGGCAACCTATAATACAACTAATAGAACCATCACCTCTTATCGTCAGGGGATAACAAAACGCATCGTTATTAAAACAAGTTCGCAATCTCCCGGAACGTATTATTTTACATCAACCGCTAATACTTTTTATTATATCGAATCTGTAGGAACCTATTACGCTACCAGCGGATATGTTACTATTACAGCTAATTCCAACAATAAAATTTCGGGAAGCTTTAGTAGTGGCGGTACCGGAGGAACAACCACAAGTGTTAGTGGAAATTTTAAGGACATTCCAAGAAGATAAGTCTTAATTGGTTTTTATAATTTTTTTAACGGTTTTTTTACCATCAATTTCCAGTTCTAAAAAGTAAACTCCAAATGGTAGTTTAGTAAAATCAATTTCCGTTTTATAATCAAAATGTTGCTGTTCAATTGCGCTTCCCGTTATAGTTGTTAAGCTCATTTTTGTATAGCTTAGTGTTTCAATATGTAAAGGCTCGTTACTAATTGGATTTGGATAAATTTTTAAGACATTGTTTTGTAATTCAATCAAGCCAATTTGATTTCCAAGTTCCCAATTCGTATCGATAGTTTTACATAATACGGGTGGCCAAACGGCTACACTGCCATTTGGTGGCAACGAACTAAAACCACTGGCTGGTGGCGAACAACCGCTAATGATCATGTAGTTTTTACATTCTATAACATGATAATTTAAGCCGCTTCGGGTTTTTATTTGTCCCAAAAATAAATGCCCATAATTGATAAAAGAGGCATTACATAAGGTTTCTAATAGATACTCTCCACAAAGTGTACCTAATGCATTAATATATAAAACAGTGGGCGCACTAATGGTTCGGTTTTGGTTTAATACAATATAATGAGATACGATGATAGAATCCGGATTAACTGGCACTTGGTGGGTACTCCACACATTTGCATCTTCCCAATCTCCATCGGCAATAGTGGTTGCCGTGGTAGCGTTTAAAACAGATGATCCAACGATAAGCAATAGAAAAATAACTCTGTAAAACATAATTAAAGATAATGAATTATTGTTTTAGTAATTACATTAAATTTGCAAACCAAATAGAAATTATGAAATAGCCATCGCTATTCCTTATAAAAAATAAAAACAAGAATATTTACTTATGAAAACAATCGACAGCTTAAATTTTCAAAACAAACGCGCTTTAATTCGTGTAGATTTTAACGTCCCCTTAAACGATGCTTTTGAAGTAACGGATGATACTCGTATTAGAGCGGCTGCACCAACGATTAAACAAATTTTAGAAAAAGGCGGAAGCGTTATTTTAATGTCGCATTTAGGTCGTCCAAAAGAAGGGCCAACTAATAAATATTCTTTAAAACATATTGTGAGCACCGTTAGTAAGTTAACTGGCGCTGAGGTTATGTTTGCAGATGATTGCATTGGCACAGATGCCTTTGCAAAATCAGCAGCTTTAAAACCAGGACAAGTGTTGTTACTAGAAAATTTACGTTTTTATAAAGAAGAAGAAAAAGGAGATGTTGCTTTTGCTGAAAAATTAAGCAAGCACGGAGATATTTATGTAAATGATGCTTTTGGAACCGCTCACCGTGCGCATGCATCAACAGCAGTGATTGCGCAATTTTTTGCAGCAGATGCTAAATGTTTTGGTTATGTGATGGCAGGTGAAGTGGCGAGTATTGATAAAGTAATTAACGGGGCAGAAGCACCATTTACAGCTATTGTTGGCGGTGCCAAAGTGAGTGATAAAATTTTAATCATCGAGCAATTAATGAACAAAGCCAACAATATTTTAATTGGTGGCGGTATGGCTTTTACCTTTGTGAAAGCAATGGGCGGAACGATTGGTAAATCATTATGCGAAGATGATAAGTTAGATTTAGCAAAAGAGTTATTAGTAAAAGCAAAAGCAAAAGGAGTGAATTTATATATTCCTGTAGATGCCGTAATTGCTGATAATTTTGCGAATGATGCCAACATCAAAGAAAGCAATATCAATACCATTCCTGATGGTTGGATGGGATTAGACATTAGTGGCGAAACCGTTAAAACCTATAGCGATGTGATTAAAAACTCTAAAACCATTTTATGGAACGGACCTATGGGTGTTTTTGAAATGAGCAGTTTTGAGAACGGAACCAAACAAGTAGCATTAGCCATTGCAGAAGCAACAAAAAAAGGAGCTTTTTCGTTAATTGGCGGTGGAGATAGTGTAGCGGCTATTAACAAATACAACTTAGCTAGTCAGGTAAGTTATGTGAGTACTGGCGGCGGAGCCTTGCTAGAATACATTGAGCAAGGAAGTTTGCCTGGAGTACGCGCTGTAGAAGCATAAAAAAACGCTTTAATCACACAATTAGCCGTTAATAAAATTAATTGGGCTTTAAGCACTTAACACTTATATTTGAACATTACATAAATTAAAAAACAAACATGGAATTATACTTAGATTCAGCAAACCTTAAAGAAATTGAAGAAGGTTTTAAATTAGGATTCTTAAATGGTCTTACAACTACTCCTACCTTCATGCAAAAAGAAGGTATTACAGATATTGATGGCACTATTGTAAAATTAAGCAAAATGGTTCCTGTACTTCAAATTGAAGCTTTAGGAAATAGCGCCGAAGAAGTTTTAGCAGAAGCTGAGCGTCAGTTAGCATTAGGCTTAGACCCTAAGAAAACTGTATTTAAAATTCCTGTATCATTAGAAGGTGTTAGAGCTTGTAAGATGTTACGCGATAAAGGCTATTTAGTAAACGTACATTTAGTATACACTTTGCAACAAGCTTATATGGCTATGCAAGCTGGGGCAACTTATGTATGTCCATTAGTAGGTCGTTTACAAGATCAAGGACATGACGCTTTAGCGTTAGTTCAACAATGTGTTGATGCAGTTGATTTATATGATTATGATACAAAAATCATGTTCTCATCTGTTCGTAATGCAGAACACGTGCGTAACGCTATTAATATTGGTGTTCACACAATCACCGTTCCATTAAAAATCATCAAACAATTAACGGAGAATAACTTCACGACTTTAGGTACGGATCAGTTTATACAAGATACGCGTTTAATGATGGTGAAAGTGAAAGAAGCCATCAAAGGAACAAATCCTTTAGTAGCTGAAAACACTTCGGTAACAGATGCGATTGTGAAAATGACAGAATATGGTTTTGGTGCTATTACTGTAACAAAAGCAGATGGCAGCATTAAAGGTGTATTTACAGATGGCAGCTTACGTAAATTAATCGGAGAAAAAGGAAGAGATATTTTATCTAAAAACTTATCTGATTTAGAATACCGCGAACCAATTACGATTGAAGGAAACGTCTTATTAAATGATGCTTCGGCATTATTCAAAAAAACAAATGTAGATACGATTGTTGTAACAGAAGGCGGGAAACCAGTTGGAATGTTAGACATTCAAGATATGAAAGGATAGTTTTATTCTATCAGTTTAAATTAAAAGCGTTGCCATTTTGGTAGCGCTTTTTTTGTTTTTATATCGACAGATTGTTTACATAGTTCTTTAGCCACATAGAAACATAGGTAAGAGTTTTGAGATAGGAAACTTCGTTTTTAAACATAGCTCTATGTTAAAAAAAGTTTTCTATACTGAACTCACTCTGTACTTTATTTCTATGTATCTATGTTGCTATTTTTTTGTATAACTACGTAAAGCCAATAGCGCTAGATATTTATGAATACTTTAACTATCTTTATTATCTGATAAAACAAAACACCATGTCACATCTCACACAAGTATTTACCGAAATAGGCGGAGAATTTATTATACCCGAAGCAAGTTTAATCGAAAAAATGAAGCACATTAAAGCTTTTGTGTTTGATTGGGACGGTGTATTCACAGATGCAGGTAAGGACCACTTATTACAAAGCCGTTTTAGTGAAGCCGATAGCATGGGAACAAACTTGTTGAGGTTTTCGTATTATTTGAACCATAAAGAATTGCCGATTACAGCTATTATTTCAGGAGAAAAAAATTCCGCAGCTTTTACTTTTGTGGATAGAGAACGCTTTCATTCATCATACTCTAAATTTGCTAATAAAATAGATGCGGCCAAACATTTATGCGAAACACACAATATTGAATTGAATCAAATAGCTTATGTGTTTGATGATGTATTAGATTTAGGTTTAGCAGAAGTGTGTGGCTTGCGCATGTTTATTCCGCGTAAATCAAATCCTTTATTTAATGAATTTGTGTTGAAACACCATTTAGCTGATTACACAACGGGTTGCACAAGCGGACAGGGTTCTGTAAGAGAAGTTTGCGAATTAATGATTGGCTTAAATGGAAATTATGATTTAGTGATTTCTGAAAGAGCCAATTTTTCTGCTAGTTATAAATCCTATTTAGATTTGAGAAAAGCAACCACTCCTATTTATTTTGCAAATCAAGAAGGTGTTGTGACGGAGGTTAATAACTCTTAGTCGGGGTAGCTGCAAGTTAGGCGGCATGCTAGACAAATACTAATAGACATTATGAAATATATTATATTACTCTTTCTTGCTCCAACAATAATACTCGGACAAAAAAATATCTCTATGCAGCTTGACGAGTATATGAATGCACAAGCAGATATTTATAATTTTTCCGGAGTTGTTTTGGTTAAATCTCATAATAAAATAGTTCTTGAAAAAGCTTATGGTCTGGCAGACAGAGAATGGAACATTCCTAATACTTTAGACACTAAATATAATTTATGCTCAATAACAAAGCAATTTACGGCGACATCAATTTTGCAACTTGATGAATTGGGGAAACTAAATGTAAACGATAAACTGTACAAGTATCTTCCTGATTTTCCAAACAGTGAAAAAGTCACAATTCATATGATGCTCACTCACACTTCCGGAATAACTGATTATACTGAACTTCCCCAATATTATGATTGGCTTTACGCACTAGATATTTCCAAAGATTCAATCATATCTATTTTAAAAACAAAACCATTTGACTTTGAGCCAGGAACAAGCTATAAATATAGTAGTTCAAATTATTATCTTTTAGCATACGTCGTTGAAATGGTTACCAAGCAAAATAGAAGCTTCTTCTTAAAAGACCATATTTTTAATAAGGCTGGTATGATTAACACAGGTGTTGATACACCTGACACTATATTGTTGAAAAGAGCAAAAAGCTATTTGTTTTCTGAAGGAAAATATATTTCAGCTGAAACGGAAAGGGTATCAAATACATTCGGAACTGGTGATATTTTTTCTACCGTCGAAGATTTGAACAAATGGGATAATGCATTACTAGGTAAAGACATTCTTTCAAATGGCTCAAAATTTAGAATGTATATGCCTGTAAAAGAAAATTATGGATATGGAATAATTTGTATACCAATTGAAAATAAGACCTGTATTCAACATTCCGGAAGCGGTGCAGGTTTTTCTAATTCATTCTTGAGAATTCCATCTGACAGTTCTTGTGTAATCGTTTTATCCAATAATGCATCTCAAAGCCCATCTATCTCTTTTGCTTTGGCAACTATCATTTTAGGTGGACACGTCAAAACACCTAAAATTCATACTGAGATTAAACAAAATTCCAAGAATTTTCATAATTACACAGGTCAATATGAAGGAATGTTTATTGGCTTCCCAAGTAAATTGAAAATCATAGAAAAAAGCGACAAACTATACGTTTATGTTAACGGCGTAGAAGATATTGAAATTAAAGCTGAATCTCCTACGAGATTTTATTATGCAAATGGCACGGATAAACAAATTGAATTTGAACTGGACAGTAAAGGTAAAGTTATAAATTTATGGCGTCTAGTATATGGACTCAAAGTACAACTCAAAAAGAGAGAGTGAAGCACGACCGCCTAACACCCCCTAAAACTTTACCCATAATTTCTTGGGATTAATTTCTTTCTGTGTTTTTAAGAGTTTAATGCCTTCAATGGCTTTAGCTTTATTTTCTGCAACCACAATAACTACAGCACGTTTGTTTTTGTCTAAGAAACTCACCAGCATGTTTTTTTGCGCAGGAAGATTCACTAAGTTTTTAAACATCAATTTAAGCTTCGCTACATTTTGTAATTGATTTTTATGAATAATAATCACTTGTGTTTCTTTAGAGTGTTTGATATTGTCTAATGAAATTTTATCCATCATAGGGATAGACGTATTACTACTATATATTCTAAATGTTTGATGAAGCGTGGTTTGTAGCTCATCTATTTCCTTAGTCACATCATCTTCAAAATACAAATCCGACGTCATGAATAAAGGCTCAAAATCGTACTGAGCATTGGGGAATGTTTGTTTAAATACATCAATGGCTTTTAAAATAAAGGCTTTGTCCATTTGTTTTTTATTATCAACGTACTCTTCTACTAATGGAAAAATGGCTTTTGCATAAGCATTAATGTAAGTGTCGTTATACCAGTCAGCAGAATCTATTTCTCCTGCTAAGGCTTTATAGGCATAACCATTTCCTAAGGCAGTTGCTAATGCTTCATCTATGTAATGATAGGCAAATTTGGTATAAGGCGTAATCGTATCTGTAAAAATGCTATCCAATTGCTGTTGTAATTGTAAAGGTTGTTCTTCAAATAATACATGACTCATTTCGTGCATACCAATTGATAATAAACTAAACACATCTTCTTCGTGCGTTAGTACCCCCATCTCTAAACAGTTGGCATGAGGTGTGGCTGTTGTTTGTCCGCTACGACCAATAATAGGATAAATAGCTAAATTAAAAGGCATCGATTTATCCCAACTGCTTCCGTAAAATGTTTTAAATTTTTCAAATAGTTCGTTTAATTTCGGACTTAAACCTTGAAGTTCGCGAAGCTTATCGTCCACATTAGATTTGTATTTTGTATAGATAAAGCGATCATAAAAAGGTTCGGTTGCTGTTACAACATGTTTTAATTTTAAATAATCAACGTTTGGATAAACACCAATTAGTTTATTTAAAAATTCTTCATTCGTACTTGAGGAAATAGCCGCTACACATAATAAATCCCAAGTCGAGGTGGTATGTTTTCGACTGTGCGGATATTGTTCTTTAACGTAATTATAATCTAATTGCATCGATTGATATTCGTTTACTAATTCTTGAAAAGCGATATCTTTATTTAAAAAAGACGTATCTATTTGATGTTTAAATGTGATGGACGTTCCGTGCCCACCTTTGGTGGTTTCTAAAAATTTTATGATAGCAAAAGGTTTACTGAACTTAGTTTGCACCAATGGTTGGCCAAATGCAAATTGAGTCAAAACAACACCTATAAAAAGAATAATATAAAATCGCATACGTAATCTGTTATAACAAATATACGAGTATGATATTAAATGTGAGAATTTTGAATATTAGAATCTATTCACCACAGGTTTTTCCATCACAACTGGTTGAGTCGCATGCAGCAGTTGCTTCCTCTGTTTCCGTTGAGCATTCTCCAGGGGCGCATTCAGAGGTTGTGCATTCTGTTGCGGATGCTTCCGCTTGTTTCGCGGCTTGGTATTTAGTGACTTCAAAATAACTTAAAAAACCAATACTTAACACTAAGCCAATCCAAAAAACCGCTTTGTTTATTTTTGTTTTACGTTTTTCTTTGTCAGTTGGTCCGCAGTCGCATGAATTACCAGTGCCGCAATTTGATTTTGGTAATACATAAAGCGAGTAATACGATACGGTAAATGAAACCGCACTAATAGCAATTAATAAAGGTTCTAAAGCACTTACTAATGGCGAACTTGCAATCGTTGCAGATGATACTCCAAATAAGGAAGCAATTGGACTAGCACATACACCAACACAAGCGCCGCTTTTGCAGCACGACAATAATATAGGCGCTGCTGAGGTTAAACCTCCGGTGATGCTTGTCCAAATTGATTTTTTTGATTTCATAAGTAGATATTATAATTTTTTATTGCCTTATGCTATAGCCAGTTTATCTTTATTAATGTTTATGTTTCGGCAAACAGGGCTATTTCATAATTAATTTTTAATAGTTGGGGTATAATACTTTTTTCTAAACCAGAAAGCGAGTTTTACTAAGGCAATTAATGCGGGCACTTCTACTAAAGGACCAATAACACCAGCAAAGGCTTGTCCGCTATTAATACCAAAAACACCAATCGCTACTGCAATGGCTAATTCAAAATTATTACCGGTTGCAGTAAATGCTAAAGCCGCATTCGTTGAATAATCAGCCCCTAATTTTTTCGCAATAAAAAAAGTAATCACAAACATCACCGCAAAGTAAATTACTAAAGGGATAGCAATACGAATCACGTCTAAAGGAATTTGAACGATTAACTCTCCTTTTAAACTAAACATCACGATAATGGTAAACAATAGAGCCACTAAAGTGATAGGAGAAATAAAAGGAATATACTTTTGTTGATACCACTCTTCACCTTTTAATTTGATTAGCGTGTATCTACTAATAATTCCTGCCAAGAAGGGAATGCCTAAATAAATAAAAACACTTTCCGCTATTTGCGACATCGTGATAGCAATGTCTAATCCTTTCATTCCAAATAAGGCAGGCATTTTTGTTAAGTAGAAATACGAGTACGCTGAAAAAAGCAATACTTGCATAATACTATTAATACCAACTAAACCAGCAATGTATTCGCGATTGCCATCTGCTAATTCATTCCAAACAATAACCATGGCAATGCACGGAGCAATGCCAATTAAAATTAATCCTGTCATGTATTCAGGATAATCTTTTAAGAAAATATAGGAAAGAATAAACATAAAGAACGGAGCAATAACCCACGTAATCACTAATGACATGAGTACTAACTTTATGTTTTTAAATATCTGTGGAATTTTTTCGTATCGTACTTTGGCTAGTGGTGGGTACATCATTAATATCAAACCAATTGCTAAAGGAATATTGGTTGTTCCGCTCGACATGGAATTAATGAAGGTGGCAGTAGAAGGAACAAAATAACCAATGGCAACGCCAATAATCATAGCAGAAAAAATCCACACAGTTAAATAACTATCTAAAAAACTTAATTTTTTTCGGTTGGCTGCAGGCGCACAATTTGTACTCGACATATAATTTTATTTTACTTTTGAAAAAACATATAACGTTTCAAGGGCAATTTGACTGCAACGTTCATCGTACTTAGCATCTTGTAAGGGTGTATTATCAAATGCTTTTGGGTCGTCGTAAGTGGTTCCTATTCTTAATTCAACACCTGGAATAAACGGACAATTTTCTTCCGCATCACTACAAGTCATGATAGCTGCAAAGTTAGTTTGAGGATTTTGAGCATCGTCATATACTTTCGAAAAACAGATAATTGGTTTTTCTGTTTTGTCAAACGAAACATGATACGTAGAATTTTTCTCTGTATTTATTTGTTTAACATCAAAACCAACGCGTTTAATAGCATTAATGGCGTTACTATTAAAAGCGGTAGCTTCTGTGCCGCCAGAAAAAGTAGTGACGTTTTTTACGTTATAATATTTGGCCGCTACTTGGGCCCATATTTGCCCGAAATGACTGCGACGAGAATTATGTGTGCAGATATAAACTAATTGAATAGCTTGATGACTTTCTTTTTTGGAAGAAACATAATTAGATATTTCTTCTAAAAGCTCTTGTCGTTCTTTAGGAATGGCAGCAAAGTCAGCAATGAGTTTATCACAGTACTGTTTAATTGGTTGAAGCATAAACTATTTTAATAAAAGATTAACAACATTTTCCTCCAGGCGTGCAGCTGCCTTGAGAGTTATTTGATAAATCCACCAAATTGATTTTTAATTTTTCGGGAGGAATACCACATTTATCTTGTGCTAAACAATTGGTTTTAGTAGCTTTTAATAAAAAATTAGTTCCATCAAAATCCAAGTGGTATTTACCGATTGTATTGCTTTGATATTCTACTTCTATTTCGGCATCTTCTATTCCTAATGTTTTTTCGGAAAGTGCAATGATGTTTAATAATTTTTGAGGCGCTAAACGATGATCAAAATCTCCCGCTTCCCACAATTGAAAGTTGACTGTTTTTTCGTTGCGAACAACGCCGCCACAATCAATAAATTTTTTATTGATTTGCCCAACTTCTGTTACATGGAAGTGAGGAGGAACAATCGTTCCATTTGGCAATTGAAAATTGACAGTAGTTACTGTGCTTAAATGTTTTTTAATGTCGGATAGGTTCATGGTTTTAGTTTTAGTTAGCAACATTTATTATTTTTCTTATTCAATTTTAGGGAGATAGTAGCGAAATAACTTTGCAATTTTTCTAATCCTTTTTCATCAATGCAATAGCAGATAGAGGTTCCTTCAATACTTCCTTTAATGAGTCCCGCACTTTTTAATTCTTTTAAGTGCTGAGAAATGGTAGGTTGTGCTAATGGTAATTCATTTACAATATCACCACAAATACAAGTATCTACTTTTAGTAAATATTCTAAGATGGCAATTCTCGCAGGATGACCTAATGCTTTTGCCATCGTGGCAATGGCATTTTGTTTATCCGTGAAATGTTCGGTTTTGGTAAGTCCCATTTTTAATATATTATTATATTGCAATATTACGATATATAAATACAACTAAAACAAACATCACATATTTTAACAATTGAACAGGAAATTACTTTTTGTATTTTAAAGCCCACTCTTTTGCAAAGTAGGTTAAGATAATTGATGCACCAGCACGTTTCATGCTTAATAAAATTTCACCAAGCGCTTTGTATTCATTAATCAAATCTTTGGCACTTACTTTAAGAGCTCCAATTGTTCAATCAAAATTACTATTAGGTGAAATGTTAATTTTTATTTCTTTTTCCTAAGTATAGATTGAAACCTGTATTTAAAACAAACTGTTGAGGATAACTAAAGTGTAAATCTTTTAATACATCTTTCGGGCCATTATTTATATAAATTCCAGGCTGAATAAAGATACCGACCATTCTATACCTGTATTTATATGTGAGCATGTAATCAAAACAAGCAACGGTTAAATTGTCATTTTTATAAGCATCCTTTCTATTAAATGCAGAAGAAGTACTATTGGCAGAAGAGTAATCTATAGTATAATTAAACCAATTATAATTGATTTGGTTTACTCTAAATGTAAAAGATAATTGATGTCCTTTTTTAAAATGTTGATATAAACTAACTTGAGAATAATATTTCTTAAATGAATTATCAATTGTAAATCCCATATAATGTTCATCTTCTAAATGTTTAGTCTTATCCCAATACTTTCTTTCTCCCATACCATATCCGGCAAAAACATCAAAACTAAAATTTCTGAATAGAAAATTGTTTTTAAAATATCCAAATGCTATATCTACGTTTCTTCCCTTATCAGAATAGTAGATATTATGCAAAATCCCAATAGATTTTAAAGGACTAACTGCAGCTTGAAGTTCAAAATGTTTAATTCCTAAGGCAGCATTAATTTGATATTTATTAGTACTATCAAAGTTTGGTGTGTTCACAAGATTGGGAACATACAAAGCATGAGTTGCGCATGATGTTAAAACAACAGAAAAAAGACCAAATAAATATTTCAATGTTCTTAGCATTTCTTATGCTAAGATAGTAAATATTTTATTTTTTATACTTCAATGCCCACTCTTTTGCAAAGTAGGTTAAAATGATAGAAGCACCAGCACGTTTCATGCTTAATAAAATTTCGTCACGCACTCTGTCGCCATCAATCCAACCTTTAGCAGCTGCCGCTTTTACCATGGCATATTCGCCACTCACGTTATAAGCTGCAATTGGTAAATCAAAATTAGTGTTGAGGTCTTTGATGATATCTAAATATGATAATGCAGGTTTTACCATTAAAAAATCAGCCCCTTCTTCTAAATCTAATTGTGCTTCAATTAATGCTTCCTTGCTATTAGCTGGATTCATTTGATAGGTTTTTTTATCACCAAATTTAGGAGCGCTATCTAAAGCATCTCTAAATGGGCCATAAAAAGCACTCGCATATTTAGCGGTATAACTCATTATAGACACTTCTTGATGGCCAGCATCATCTAATGCATCACGGATAAACCCAACGCGTCCATCCATCATATCGCTTGGCCCTATAATATCAATCCCACAATCGGCTTGTGCAATAGCCATTTTTGCCAAAATATCTAAGGTTTTATCATTTACTATTTTTCCATCTTCCACTAAACCATCATGTCCGTCGCTGCTATATGGATCCATGGCAACATCCGTCATAATGCATGCTTCAGGAAATTTCTTTTTAATTTGAGCTAGTGTTTTTAAATACAATCCGTTTTTGTTAGTGCTTTCGGTAGCGAATTTATCTTTGTATTTATCTGTTAAGCTTGGGAATACATCAAAGGTGGTGATTCCTAACTTCAAACATTGTTCAATTTCCTTTAACATCAAATCAGGACTTAATCGAAAAATCCCAGGCATGGATTTTACTTCCGATTTATTGTTTTTTCCATCAATTAAAAATAGAGGAAAAATAAAATCATTTACAGTTACATGATTTTCTTGAATCAAGTTACGGATAGCTTCTGATTTTCGGTTTCTGCGCGGGCGATGTGTTATCATGGTTGATGTTTTGAATAATAGGAACACGGATGAAACGGATTGGGCGGATTTTCACCGATTCGTTTATTTATGTTCTTATGAATGTTATTATATCTTATTTTTTTAAAATCCGTTTAATCAGCGTTATCCGAGTTCCAATTCTTTTTCAGGTTTAAATTGTGCCACGCCTCTATACATCATATACATACTTAGCGCCATAAAGATATGACTTAAATCGGCATGATTGAACCATACAGAATACGCTAATTTTAATACATGACAAAGAACAGCAATAACAGCTATTCCAACACCATAAATCATATTAAGGCTTAAAGGAGAATTTGTTTTTTTGTAATGAATAGATTCTAAAACAGTCACTATTAAAACTAACACGAAAGCAGAGTGAACTTCTACAACTACAAACGACCAAACTACAAAGGTTAGTATAACGGACGTAATGACTTCAAGAATACAAATAACTAAGAGCGTTTTGAAAATTCTTTCACCAATGGTTTTGCGAGTATGATGCAAAGCTCCGAATTGTGCTAAGCAAGTTCCAAAAATACCTGTTACCCAACCATAAATTTTTGCTTCTATACCAAAGTGATATAAAAAAGCATGACCAATTAATGCTGCCACTAAAGTGGAAGCCCCTGTTAATAAGAAAAACCAACGATAAATGTTTGCTGCTTTTTCGTGAGCGACATGTTTGGTTTTGAAAAACGCCATAAAACAAACACCGATAAATAGTAAATCAGTAAGTGTGGTTATTGGTTCATCTATTCTTAAATCGCCAATATATATGGTTGGATTTTGAAAGGGCGTCATTTATAATGTATGTAAGATTGCTCTATATAAACCTAAATCATCAAACGAATAAGGTTTGTGAATTTGTTCGGCTTTTACTTTTGCTTTTAATAATGATTTTTCTGTGGCTTCACCCATCGCAATTACTTTTTGGTGTGGATGAATTTTATTTTTTTCTAAATACGATTCCGCATTACTTGGACTTGTAAACACTAATATGTCGGTTGTTTCAGCAACTTCATGAGGCACTTTTAAAGCCGCATAAATTGGCAAATCAATACAATTTTGTTGTTTAGGAAACTGCCATTGAATAGTTCTCATACTTTCGCGAGCTACAGGAAAAACCACTTTTCCTAAGCCCACTCGAGCCGAGAATTGTTTACCTACTAATTTAGTATCGGTGCTTTGTCCAATAAAATCAGCTCGTAAGCCTAATTCGCGAATTGCTTGAGAGGTTGATTTTCCAATACAACCAATTTTTGTTGTTCCAATATCAGGTTTTTGCATAAAGAAAAACTCCACCGCATGTTTACTACTAAAAAATAACCAGTCGCTTTTAGGCAATTCCTTAATCGTTAGTTTTTTTAAATCAATTAAACTTTTGCATTCTACATTAAAACCTAAATTTCCTAACCATCTATTTAAGTGATTGCTTTCATGCGCATCGCGAGAAATAAAAACAGATTTAGAACTAATACGTTGTAAGTGTTCTACAATTTTTTCAGGAAGCTCTTCGGTATTAGTGGTTTCGTAATACAATTGTTTTACCTGTGTGTTCCAAGCATCAGAAGCAGAAACCCACACTTTAAATAGTTTTCTGTCTTGGTCGTTCATTTCGGTGTCGCAAAAAACACCTAGGGGTAATTGGCAACCGCCATCTAATAAGTTTAATACACGGCGTTCGATGTTGATGTTAATCATCACATCATAATCACAAACCGCATCAAATACATCTCCTAATTTGTAATCATCTTCACGAATTTGCCATGCTAAAACACCTTGAGCAGGAGCAGGAACAAATTCAGAAGTCTCTAATTGTTCAACGGTAAACTCCGACAAATCTAATTCTAAACGCTCTAACCCAGCCGCAGCTAATATGATAGCATCATACTGACCTTCTCTTAATTTATTAATACGCGTTGGGACATTGCCACGTAAATCCGTTATTTCAACATCAGGTCTAAATGATAATAACTGTGATTTTCTTCTAGCTGAAGACGTTCCAACTTTTGCACCTTGCTTTAAATTGAATTTTTTGGTAGTGTCTTCCGCTTCATCTCTCATGATTAACCAATCAGCAGGGTTTTCGCGAGAAGATACACCAGCAATGATTAATCCATCTGGATTTTCGGTTGGTAAATCTTTGTGCGAGTGAACAGCAACATCAATCGTTTTATTTAATAAAGCTTCTTCTAATTCTTTTGTGAAAAAACCTTTTCCTTCTAACTTATCAAAACTCGTATTCCATTGTTGAGAAGTATCACCTTTGGTTTCGATGATTTTAATCTCCACTTCGTGACCTTGTTTTTCTAATAAATCTTTTGTGAAATTAGCTTGCCAAAGTGCTAAATCGCTACCGCGTGTGCCAATGATAATCATAGTTGTGTAATAAAATTAGAGGCTACAAGATAAGTTATTTTTTGAATTTAACCGCAAAGAAAACAAAGAAATAGTAAAGTTCGCAGAGAGAAATAAATATAAAATCTTTGTAGTCTCTGCGAAAAAACGTTGCGACCTCTGCGGTTAGACTTTTTACAAATCTTCTTCTAAAAAAACCTTCTTAGCCGTTTTAATAGCTAAAGCGTTGTATTTTTTTTCCATGTAGCTTAATACTTTGTCAAGTACTTCTTTGCCTTGTGGATCAAGGGAATTCATTTCTTTGGCAAACACTTCGTTTAAAGCCGTTTCTTTGATGTATTTAATTTGCTTAGGGATTTCACCAAAAGCTAATTCTATTTTACGCTCCTGAAATAATTGTTTGAACTCTTCTACTTTATTATTGATAATGGCTTTACAAGCTTCAATTTCTCCTTCACGTTTCAATAAATTATCTGCAGCTTGTTTTTTCAAAGATTCAATATCAATGTAATGAACATCGTTTGATTCAATAACTTTAGTATCAATATCAGCTGGAATAGCTAAATCAATAATTACTTTTTTGCTAGTATCATCCCCAATTAAAGAGGTGTAAATATCGTTTGTAATAATTGCTCCTTGAGATCCAGTACAAGAAATTAAAACATCAAATCCTTCTTTAAAATCTTTAATATGAGATAACTCGCGAGCTTTACCGTTTAATTCTTTAGCTAATTTTTCAGCGTTTTCTAATGTTCTGTTAAACACAGTGAAATTAGCGTATTGATGCTTTTTTAAATATTTAGCCATGTTGGCATTGGTTTCGCCAGCGCCAACAAATATAATACGTGCATTATTCTTAATTCCCAAACTACGTAATTGACGATATGCTAAAGACACGATTGATACTGGGTTTTTAGCAATATCTGTATCTGTATAAACTTGTTTAGCGGTTTCAATAGTTTGCTTAATCGCTAAACGAATGGTGTCACCCGTTAATCCTAATAAATTACAAAACTCGTAGGATTTACGTACTTGTGTGATGATTTCTCTTTCACCTACGACTAATGAATCTAAGGAGGCAGATACTTCAAACAGATGAGTTAATGCGGAATCTCCTTCGTAAGTAATGGTTTTTTCCACTAAAGCAGTTAAATCCTCTTTCGTTAAACGCGAGTTAATAGAGTAAAATAAATCTGATAAAAATTCAGGAGCAATCTCACGATCGGTATTTACGACAAACTCCACGCGATTACAAGTACTTAAAAACATCAACTCCTTTAATTCCATTCTGATTTTTAATCCCCCCAAGTAATCTTGTTGATGATTTTCATCTAAATGCAATTTTCCAATTAACTCCAAAGGAGCCAATTTATGTGTCAATGAAATTATCTTAAAAGAGTTCATAAATTCCGTATGTAAAGGTCGTGAACTCTTGTCTTTACTATGTCATCGTATTGTCATAACACAGAATTTAAACTGATTCTAAATAAGAATTTGACAGATTTGCACTTGTATTTGCCCAATCTTTTATGTTACTTAGGGTATAAATCTCCTACTATGCAAATTACCAGCCTCGAACAGTACCATAATGAGTACAAAAAATCAATAGAAAATCCCGAAGTGTTTTGGGATGGAGTTGCCAACGAGTTTTCATGGAAACAAAAATGGACAAAAACTTTAGAATGGAATTTTGATAGCCCTAATGTAAAATGGTTTATTAATGGGAAATTTAATATTACCGAAAATGCTATTGACAGACACCTTTCTACTAAGGCAAATAAAACAGCTTTTATTTGGGAACCAAATTCTGTGGATGCAGAACATAGAATTATTACGTATCAAAACTTACACGATGAAGTTTGTAAATTAGCTAATACCTTAAAATCATTAGGCATTAAAAAGGGGGATAGAGTTTGTATTTATATGCCAATGATACCGGAAGCCGTATTTGCGATGCTGGCCTGCGCTCGTATCGGAGCAGTTCATTCGGTTGTTTTTGCTGGTTTTTCGGCATCCGCCTTATCTGGCCGCATACAAGATAGCGATTGTAAAATTGTATTAACAACAGATGGAGCTTATCGTGGCGTAAAAGACATTCCTATTAAAGCGGTAGTGGATGAAGCGTTAGAAGTGTGCTTGAGTGTAAAAAATGTATTAGTTTACAAACATACAAACACACCTATCTCTATGCAAGAAGGAAGAGATTTAATTTGGCAAGATGTTGTGTATACAGCATCTAACACCTGCGAGCCCGAATTAATGGATAGCGAAGATGTATTATTTATTTTATACACCTCAGGTTCTACAGGAAAACCTAAAGGCGTTGTTCATACTTGCGGCGGCTATATGGTTTATACGTGTTATACATTTCAAAACGTATTTCAGATGGATTCATCCGTGTCTTCTCTCCCTGAGGGAGAGATGCCGAAGGCAGAGAGGGAACTATTTTGGTGTACTGCCGATGTGGGTTGGATTACAGGACATTCTTATATTGCATACGGACCATTATTAGCAGGAGCGAGTGCTGTGTTATTTGAAGGGGTTCCAACTTTTCCAGACGCGGGGCGTTTTTGGAGAGTAATCGATAAATATAAAGTCACGCATTTTTATACTGCGCCCACAGCTATTAGAGCGCTAGAGGCAGCAGGATTAGATTTTGTAAAACCATACAAATTAGATTCGTTAAAAGTACTAGGAAGTGTTGGAGAGCCCATTAATGAAGAAGCTTGGCATTGGTACAATAAAAACATTGGAAAAGAAAAATGTCCTATAGTAGATACATGGTGGCAAACAGAAACAGGGGGTATTTTAATTTCAGCATTAGCTGGCGTTACACCTACAAAACCAAGTTTCGCAACATTACCTATGCCTGGCATTCAACCATTATTAGTGGATGAAAAAGGAAATGAAATTTCAGGAAATAATGTAGAAGGAAATCTATGTATTAAATTCCCATGGCCATCCATGATTCGCACAACTTATGGAGATCATGACCGTTGTAAGAAGGAATATTTCTCAACTTACCCTGGATTGTATTTTACAGGTGATGGCTGTCGAAGAGATGAAAATGGGTTTTATAGAATTACAGGACGTGTAGATGATGTGATGAATATTTCTGGTCACCGAATTGGAACGGCTGAAGTAGAGAGCGCTATCAATGCTCATGCAGACGTGGTAGAAAGTGCGGTGGTGGGATATCCTCACGACATAAAAGGGCAGGGGATTTATGCTTATGTCATTGTTCCATCTACTACTAAAGATCACGAATCTTTAAAGAAAGAAATCATAGCCGAAGTCAATAAAATTATTGGCCCAATTGCTAAACCAGATAAAATCCAAATCGTGAGCGGCTTACCTAAAACTCGGAGTGGAAAAATTATGCGACGTATTTTGCGTAAAGTTGCCGAAGGTGATGTAAGTAATTTGGGAGACACTTCTACATTATTAGACCCAGCAGTTGTAGATGAGATTGTTAATGGAAAGCTATAAACTTATTAATTTTCAGGTATTTATAAAAAACGGCACGACCTTTGTTAAATTTTTTAACAGTTTAATTAAACTATTCGTTTTATAATAGGTCTAATTAAACGGGCGATTTTTCATAAATGAAAAAGCCTAACTTTAATACATATAAAATTTAAACAAAATGAAAACAAAAAACTTATTATTAGCAGCATCGTGTATGTTTATTGCTATCTCAGTAACGTTTACAAGTTGTAAGAAAAAAGAAGACAAAGTTGACGAATCAGGACAAGCATCTTCAGATTCTCGTCAGGCTATCAGCGAAAATGATGCTTCAATTGATGACATCAACAAAACAGTAAGTGATTATCCGTTAATGCATGGTCGTACATCAGGATCTGCTCAATCTGCTGCTACTATTTGTGGTTTATCGGTTGATACAACAGGTTCTTATATGGGAACTATTAAATTAAATTATAACGGAACAACTTGTAATAATAGAACAAGAACGGGATCGGTTCGTTTAACAATTATCAACTATACATCTGGTCAAAGATGGAAAATGATTGGTTGTCAAATGAAAGTTGAATACTTAGCATATAGAGTTACCAGAGCATCTGATGGAGAATATGTTGAGTTAAATGGAATACAAACATTAACTAATGTGAGTGGTGGTACTTGGTGGGATTTATTTATTAATAACCAACCTAATTTAGTTAGTTCAGTAACAGGAACTAATTTAAGCGTTAATTTTAATGGTGCTGGCACTGCTAGTTATAATATTAATCGCAAGTTTACTTACACCTATAACCCAACAACAATTGTTTTAACTTGCGTTGGTGAAGGAATAGGTACTTCTGGTAGTTTAAGTAATTTAGAAAATTTTGGAACAACTCGTGATGGCGATCTTTTCACAAGTCAAGTAACTACTCCTATCGTTTGGAATACAACATGCGGTTCTTGGGCTCCATTATCAGGACAACTCGTTATTAAAGTGCCTGCTAGAGGCCTTGTATTAGATTGTTTATTTGGAGTAAATTCTTCAGGAACATCAATTGCAGTTGGTTCTAACCAATGTGCTTATGGTTGGAAATTAGATTGGACGTTTGGACCAAATAACGGAACAAAAACAATTGGGTATTGGTAATCGATTTTGAAATAAAAAAAGCCCCGATGATAATTTCATCGGGGCTTTTTTATGATTGTTTGTAATATTAAGAAAACGCATTAAATCCAGTAACATCCATACCAGTAATTAATAAGTGGATATCGTGAGTTCCTTCGTAAGTAATTACAGATTCTAAGTTCATCATGTGGCGCATAATTGGATATTCGCCAGTAATGCCCATTCCACCATGTATTTGACGAGCTTCACGTGCAATTTGTAAAGCCATGTTAACGTTATTACGTTTAGCCATACTAATTTGTGCAGGTGTTGCGCGGTGTTCGTTTTTCAATACACCTAATCTCCAAGTTAATAATTGAGCTTTGGTAATTTCAGTAATCATCTCAGCTAATTTTTTTTGTGTTAATTGGAAAGCGCCAATTGGTTTCCCAAATTGAATACGCTCTTTACTATAACGTAAAGCGCTATCATAACAATCCATTGCAGCACCAATAACACCCCAAGCAATACCAAAACGCGCAGAATTTAAACAACCTAATGGTCCTTTTAAACCTTTGATGTTTGGAAAAATATTTTCTTTAGGTACTTTTACATTATCAAATACTAATTCACCAGTTGAACTTGCACGTAAACTCCATTTACCATGAGTTTCAGGAGTAGTAAATCCTTCCATTCCTCTTTCAACAACTAATCCTCTAATTTCTCCTGCTTCATCTTTAGCCCAAACCACTGCTATATCAGCAAAAGGTGAGTTACTAATCCACATTTTAGCGCCATTTAAGATAACATGTTTGCCATCTCCAGCATCTTTAAAGTTAGTTAACATACCTGATGGGTTACTTCCGTGATCTGGTTCTGTTAAACCAAAACAACCCATTAAATCGCCTGTAGCTAGTTTTGGTAAATATTTTTTCTTTTGTTCTTCGCTTCCGTATGTAAAAATTGGATACATCACTAATGAACTTTGAACAGATGCTGTAGAACGTAAGCCACTATCGCCACGCTCTAATTCTTGCATTATTAATCCGTAAGATATTTGGTCTAAGCCTGGTCCTCCATATTCTGTTGGAATATATGGTCCAAAAGCACCAATTTCTGCTAATCCTTTAATCCATTGTTTTGGAAAAGTGGTTGTTTGACAAGCCTCTTCAACAATTGGAGTTACTTCTTTTTTTACCCATGCACGGGCAGTATCACGAATTAATTTATGTTCATCACTTAATAGTTCGTCCATTAAATAATAATCGTGTGCTTGAAAGTTATCTGTAGCCATTTTATGTTTTTTAAAGTGTGTAATATTACGAAAATCCTACTGAACCCACAAAAGAAAAGCCGCTCTTTATTGGGTTCTGTTCTAAAAACACAAAAGCCCTACAATTGTTGCAGGGCTTTTACTTATATATTAAATTTTAAAAATTAGTGGTGAGCGTGCTCTTCAACTTTAGCAGGTGCAGCAGTTGTATCGTGAGCCGCAGGTGCCGTTGTATCTGCAACAGCAGTATGTTCTTCTGCAGGGGCAGCTTCGTGTGCTTCTGCAGCATGTTCTGTACCATGAGCTTCTGTTCCGTGACCAGAATGATCGCCTTCTTCACATTTTTTCATGCATTCTTCTGAACAATCTTCTTTGCATTCACATTTTCCGTGATGTTTGTTATCACAAGTGCTAACTGCTAATAAAATAATTAAAATTGTAACTAAACCCATAATTAAGGGTGTACGAAATGCTACCTCTTTAGGTTCAGCTGAATGATTATCGTGGTCGTGATGAGAACTCATATAATTGGTTTTAGAAAATTTGTGGTAAAAATAAATTATTTATTTAGTATTCAAAACTATTGTATCGAAATTTTTAAGGATTGTTTGCCTTCTAAATTAGACAGATTCAAAATATAGATGCCTTTTGCTACACCAGACACGTCAAAAGTATGTTGATTAACAAGGTTTGTGTTGTTATTTAAATCGCTCACAAAAACTGCTTTGCCTTGTATATCAACCAACTCAGCTTTTATGGACCCTATGTTCTTAGAAGTAATAATGGTAAGTTGATTGCTTGTTGGGTTTGGAAACACAGAAAGAGCCAATTGTTGCTTATCTTCTTTAATTCCAACAAATGAGCGAAGGCGGTCTCTATATCTTGCTTGTGTAACTGTAAAATTATTACCAATAAGATTTCCGGAAACTTCTAAATAAGGTATTTTTTCGTTTACACTTAACCATTGGTAGCTGCGGACATAATTAGGAAATCCAAATTTGTTAAAGCCAGCAGGTAACGCAGGAATAGAAATGGTATCAATTGAATATTGTGTAGTAACCACACGTAAACACGAATCTGTGCCATAAGGTGTAATAATAGTTCCCCAGCCATCCGCTTCTGTTATTCTGTAACCATGTTTTTTATAGGTAAACGGAATGGCACTAAAAGTTGGCGTTGAAAAATTAAAGGTTGTTGAATCTCTATCTAAATAATTTAATGGAAATAAATATAACTCATCATCATCATTGCCTTGAGCAGTTGTGCCAATTGGAATGCCCGACATTGTTAAGCCCAAACCTTCTGCATTAAAAGAAGAAGTCCCATTTTTTTTATAAAAACTATAAATATCTTTAATGGAAAGAGTTAATCCTCCAATAGGAATAGCTGGAATTGGCACCGAATCTAAAGTTTGTTCACCATACTTTGGAGGAAAAAAATAGAAAAAGTAGGGAGTAGCGGATGAAGGTTCAAATTTGCGCATCATCTGTCCCGTGCTATCTAATGCACTAAAGTCCCAGATATGATTGGCGCCAGTGGTGGTATAATCGCCAACGCTTGATAATACAGCGCTACTATATCTGCAAGTGTCGCCACTAATTGGCATGTTTGCGGAGGTTATTGTAATTTGAGAAGTTACCGAAAGACTTAAGCTAACAATAAAAATAAAAAGTAAATGTTTACGCATAGTGTAGTTTTGTAATCATAAATATACAAATTTATTATTACCAACTACCACCAGAGCCACCGCCGCCACCAGAGCCACCACCAAAGCCTCCAAAGGATGAGCTACCACCGCCGCCACCTCTAAAGCCACCAAAGGATGAGCCGCCGCCGTAGTAAGTCATTCCGCCGCCTCGGCCACCGCCGTTTTTAAACATAATAATGATGAAAAATATGACCAGGATGATGAACAAAATAGGGTGATTTTTAATAAAACCTATAAGCCCTGTTGCCTTAGGGGCTGTTTTTTCGTTGTATTCGCCTTTGGCCGCTTGCATTAACGCCTGGCAGCCAGCTTCTAATCCTTCATAAAATTGTTGTTCTTTAAAGTATGGAACGATTTGATTTTCGCGAATATGTTTGGTTTGTAAATCGGTTATAGCGCCTTCTAAACCATAACCAACAGAGATAAATAATTTACGTTGTCCTGAGCCTCCCGTAGGTTTTACTAATATAACAACGCCATTGTTTTTGCCTTTTTGGCCTACGCCCCAGCTATTTAAAACACCAACTGCAAAAGAGGCATCATCTAAGCCATTTAAGTCGTCGACAATAACAACACAAATTTGATTAGAGGTTTCTAAACTAAAATCTTGTAATTGTCGTTCAAGCTGCTCGGCTTGTTGCGAAGAAATAAAGTCTGGAAATTCTTTCGATAAATTATTATATAAACGTTCGGGATTGGGACGTTCTGGAATTTGAGCCAGACAAGGCTTCACAAACAGCGAAATGAAAGTAATTATCCAAAAAAGAGCTTTCAATTAGTAAGATATGGTATTAGAAAGTTCGTTTTTATCATCCGTTTCAATAGGAAAATACAACTTCAATTTTTCTCCGCATAATTCGACCGCTTTTTCGATGCCCGTTACATAATCATTTTCTTTAAAATAACTGATAGCGCAATCAGTAATACTTTTCCAAAACTCGTCACTTACTTTTTGATGAATGCCTTCATCACCCCAAACCGCAAAGGATTTGGATTCAATGGCTAGAAAAAACAAAATACCATTACGGTCTTTTGTTTGTTGCATATTTAGCTTTACAAAATGTTTTTTGCACTCCTCTAAAGCAGCACCTTTACAAGTTTTTTCGATATGTACGCGAATCTCGCCTGAAGTTTTTGCTTCGGCAAATTGAATCGCTTTTATTAAGCGAGCATCATCTGCGGCGGATAATAATCGTTTCTTAAAAAACATAATTATTTAATATTCATTTCCACTTTAGGAGCTTTTTCAGCACCCGCTTCTGCTTCAAAGTAAATAGCATCGCTATAGCCCCATGCAAAAATACTGCCCGGTATTTTTTTGATACTGATATTAAATTCATTTACAGCATCATTGTATTTCATGCGTTCTACAGCAATTCTGTTTTCGCAACCTTCTAATTCTACACGTAATTCACTAAAAGCCTGACTCGATTTTAAGTTAGGGTAATTTTCGGTTACCATTAATAATTTAGAAATAGCAGATGATAATTCTCCTTGAACTTGCTTAAACTGATTCATGTTTTCAGCTGTCATATTTGTAGGGTCAATAGTAACTTGAGTTGCTTTTGCACGAGCCTCTACAACACCCGTTAATGTTGATTTTTCGAAATTAGCTTCAGCCTCAACTGTTTTAACAATGTTTGGAATTAAATCTAAACGACGCTGGTATTGACTTTCTACTTGATGCCATTGCTTTTTTACACCTTCATTTGCAATCATAAACGAATTGCGTTTACTACATCCATAACCCATAAGGATTAACAATAATGCTCCAATTGCTCCTATAATAATAATTCTTTTCATAGCGTTTTGTTTATGTACGATAATCCTCGTTTTATTTGTAATAAAAGGATTAGTTCGTACGTTTTAATGTATTAAATAATTTAGTGTGAAGGTAAAAATAATTACCTTAGAAGCTATTACCGTTGGTACAGAAATTAACATATTTTATCCTGTTTGTGTTTTTGGCAAAACTGCCTTTAAAAGCACAAATCGTCTATAAATTACAAGTGGTAAATACCGACAGTGCTTCAGTTTTTAAAAAGATTAGCTACAAAAAACAATTTTCGGATAAAGCGTATATTGAAAAAGAAGCCAATAAAATCTATATTTCTTTAATAGATGCTGGGTACATTTCGGCAAGTGTGGATAGTATTACAAGGGATTCTTTAAACTATAGAGCAAACATTAGCGCTGGTAAAAAATATAAATGGGTTAATTTATATTACTCTAAGAAAGACCAAGCCATCGTTAGTAAGCTAGGATACAACGAACGTTTTTTTGCAAAGCGCCCTTTTAAATTTTCGGAACTATCAAAGTTCATGGAAAAAATTATTACCTATTACGAAAACAATGGTTACCCCTTTGCCTCAGCTAAATTAGATAGTTTACGATTCGAAAACTCAGGCGTTGTCGCAAAATTAAATATAGAAAAGAATGTGTTTATAAAGCTAGATAGCCTTATTACAGAAGGAACAGGAAAAGTAAGTCAGAAATTTTTGTTGAGGTACTTAGGCATTAAAAACGGAATGCCCTATAATACCGAAGTTTTTATGGGTGTCTCAAAAAAAATAAAGCAGTTGCCATTTGTTACTGAAAAAAAATCGCCCATCATTCAATTAACTGATAAGCAAAACAAACTGTTTTTGTTTTTAGAGAAAAAAAACGCCTCTCAGTTTGACGGTATTGTTGGAATTTTGCCAGACGATAAAGGTAAAACAGTATTTACTGGAGACTTAAAAATTAAATTAGTTAGTACTATTTTTAAAAGTGGTGAAACGGTGGATATTCAGTGGCGTAGATTACAGACACAAACCCAAGATTTAAAAGCTAATCTAATATATCCTTATATTGGAGGTTTGCCAATTGGTGTAGACTATAACATCAAAATTTACAAAAAAGACACCACCTTTTTAGATGTGAATAATGCGATAGGGCTAAACTATTATTTTAGCGGCTTGAATTATGTAAAAGTGTTTTACAAACAACGCAACGCCAATTTAATTTCTACGGCAGGGTTAGCAAATATTACAGTGTTGCCAGAGTATGCCGACGTTATTACAAAAGCTTATGGTTTAGGATTATTTATTGAAAAATTTGATTATAAGTTTAACCCACGAAAAGGTTTTGGAGTTAATATTCAAGGCTCAGTGGGTAGCCGGCAGATAAAGAAAAACCCAAAAATTAATGATGTGGCCTATTCTACATTAGCATTAAAAACATCGCAATACCAAGTAGAAGGAGCGGCTGTTGGCTATATTAATTTAGTTAAAAACCATGTGGTTAAATTATCTTCTCAATTTGGAAGTGTGTTTGGTAATACCATTTATAAAAACGAGTTATTTAGAATTGGAGGCTTAAGAACGTTAAGAGGATTTGATGAAGAAAGTATTTTTGCCTCATCTTATGTGATACCAACGATTGAGTATCGTTTTTTGTTTGAAAAGAACTCTAATATATTTGTGTTTTACGAAGGCGCTTGGTATCAAAATCATAGTGTGAATAGTAAAATTGACGACACACCCATGAGTGTTGGCGCGGGCATTAATTTTGAAACCAAAGCGGGCATTTTTAATTTAAGTTATGCTATTGGAAAACAACAAGGCAATGGTTTTGATTTGCGAATAGGAAAAATTCATGCAGGATTAACCGCATTATTTTAGACGAAAACCTATATTTTATATATTATTTTAGTTACACTTGTATAGGACAATTATTTGTGAAAAAACGCCATTATATCATATTCATATTTTTATTGAACTTTTTTGTTGGTTATTCTCAAAAGATGAACCTTCAAAAATTTTCAGTTAAAGAGGGTTTAATACAATCTACGGTTAAGCAAATTGAACAAGATGATTATGGGAATTTGTGGTTGGCCACAAATTATGGCTTATCAAAATTTAATGGGAAAAACTTCGAAAGTTTTACTACTACTAACGGTTTGCCATCTAATGAAATTTCTAATTTATTGTTTACCAACGAAACATTATTTATAGGAACTAAAAAAGGCTTTTGTTCTTATGGCGGCACTAAAATTGAGAATAAGGAATTATATCAAAAAATTAGGGGTAACGTTAAAAAGATTCTAGAAAACAAAGGAATTCTTCACATCATTACGTCTAAAGGATATTATTTATTGGATATTAGTAAAACTAAATTATCATTAGATTCTATTGCTATTCCTAATATTATTTCTCAAATACCCACAGACGCGGAGTTTGATGAGGATGGAAATTTATGGATATCAACCAGTAGAAAAGGATTGTTTTTTATGGAAAAAAGCATTTCAACCAAAATACCAAAATTTGTTTTAATTCAAAATTCAGCAGCTTCTACTACTATTAATAATAAGTTAGTTCGTATTGTAAATTTTAACTCTTCTAATCTATTTAAGGGCGAGTCTATTCAATCCATTGAATTTGATAAAAAGAAGAACTTGTTAGTGAGTGATTGGAATAACGGATTAGCAGAAATAAAATTTGACTTTATTAATAACACGGGATTTAATGCCAACTATTTTAATTTCGACTCTATTATTCCTGGTGTAAACTTGATCGGCAGATTTATTAATATTGATAAAGATGAAGAAGGAAATATTTACTTAGCCACGGATGGCTTTGGTTTTTTAAAAATACCAATTGATAAAAACACTAATGAAAATGATTTTACAACCACAAACATTGTTTGGCTAAGTAATGGCCAAGGATTTTTTGGCAGCAATCCATTATGTTTCAAACAAGATAAGTTTCAAAATTTGTGGGTAGGTACATTAAACGATGGATTAGTATCTGTTAATAGTAAAAGCTCGTTGAGTTATAATCAAAAGTCGGGTTTAGACGAAGAAAAAGTAATTAGTGTATATAAATCATCAGATAGTGCTATCTGGAGCGGAACATATGGTGGCGGAGCATTTAAATTCAAAAACAAAAAGTTTGAACGTTGTTTTTGGGAACAAGGGATTAGTGAGTCTATTATCAAAACAATCACTGAAGATAATTATGGCAATATTTGGTTAGGAACAACAGGTGGTGGCATCAGCATCATTAGTAAAGAAAACACTCAAAAAAAATTAAACATTACTAAAGTTATTTCACAAACAAATAATCTTACGTCTAATTATATTTCTTATTTGTATAAGGCACCTAACGGAGCTATATGGGTTGGCTATCAATCAGAATCTAAATTAGACAGAATTATTTTAAATAAAGATTTGTCATATACTATTTCGTCTTTTCCCATTACTAATTTATTAACGTTTAATGTATCATGCTTGTTGGAAGATACAGACGGAGATATTTGGGTAACATCTAACGAAGGTGTCTGGAAATTAAATCCTAAAACTGGGTATGTTAATAATGAGTATGCCATTTTTAAAAACATTCAAACCATTGCTAAAGATTGGAATGGAAATATGTGGTTGGGAAGTTCAGATGTTGGAGCTATTATCTTAAAAAATAAATTAAAGGTTCGCTATTTTGAGAATGCTCCGGCAAATGTTTTCGAAAAAGTTTCTACTAAAGAAGGTATTAGTAGCAATTGCATTAACTCTATTTTGTTTAATAATGATGTAGTTTGGTTTATTTCCAACAACGGCATTAACGAATTAAAAATAGATACGTATTTAAATAAAGTAAAAGAAATAAAATCTTACAACAAGGGTCAAGGTTTTGCTTCCTACGACAATAAGCCAAACACGACTGTTTTTGATGATGAACAATTTATTTGGATAGGTTCTGTAGAAGGCTTAACACAATACAAGCACATTAATGAAGCCGAGAAAAATAGTAGTCAAAAACAGGCAACTGTTTTTATCAATACGGTCTTAATTGAGAACAAACAAATTGATTGGACGGATGAAACTTTGTTTACAACAGGAGATTATTCGGACATTAGTTTTGATGGGTTTTATAATTGGTATAAAGTGCCAAATAATCTTACATTGGATTATACTCACAACAGTATCCAGTTTATTTTAAATACAGATAATATTGCCGATCAAAAATTAATGAACTATAGTTATAAATTAATAGGTTATGATAAAGATTGGATACAGTTATTTAATTTTAATGAAATCACTTACCGTAATTTACCATCGGGTGATTATAGTTTAGTTATAAAAGCATCAATTAGTAACGATTTTACAAACTCAAAAGAATACACCTATCACTTCAGTGTAACTCCACCGTTTTGGAAAACTACCACTTTTTATGTAGTGATTATAGTAATATCTCTAGCTCTTTTATATTTCTTTGTTATTAATAGAGAAAAGCGTTTAAAGCGAGAAAAATTGAAATTAGAATTGCAAGTAAAAGCACGTACTTCCGAAATCGAAAACAAAAAGAAAGAAATTGAATTACAGAATGTATTAATTCAAGGGATTAACAAAGATTTAACGGATAGTATAAAATATGCAGAACGGATTCAACAAACCATATTGCCGAATACGGATGTGTTATCAAAATATTTTGCAGACAGCTGTATTTATTATAAGCCGCGTAATATTGTAAGCGGAGATTATTACTGGATTAAAGAATTGAACGGATTAATTTACGTAGCAGTTGTAGATTGCACTGGACATGGTGTTCCGGGAGCATTTATGTCTCTCATATCTAGTAGTATTTTAAATGAGGCTGTAGAGGAACATATTAGCCAAAACAATCCTGCTAAAATGCTAGAGCATTTGAGGTATGAAATTAATGTAAGGTTAACTCAAAACACAACAGATCAATTGAATGATGGATTAGATATTTCTTTAATTTGTTACAACAAACTAAAAAGCACTATCGAATATGTGAATGCGAATCGCCCACTATATATTATTTCTAATGACGAGTTGATTACTTTGGCTTCAGAAAACGTAAATATTGGTGGTTATGCAGACTTTAACAGTGTTATTCCTTCGAAGACAATAACGGTGAAAAAAGACGATTTGTTGTTTTTATTTACGGATGGCATTACCGATCAATTTGGTGGGGATAGAAATAAAAAATACAATCCAGCGCGTTTGCGACAGTTTTTATTAATGAATAACCATTTGAATTTGTTGGAACTTAAATCAAAACTAAGTCACGATATTAAAGAATGGCAAGGCTCTTATGAGCAAACCGACGATATTTTATTAATTGGCCTAAAAGTATAACCACTAATTATTAAATTAGTATGTGTTTAATTTTAAATCCATACCATTTTTAAAAATCTTATTGCCTTACTTGGTGGGGATTATAGCTTTCTTTTATTTTGGTTTGTTTCAAAAACTGCATGTGGTTTTTTTAAGCATTTTAACTTTATGGCTCTTTGCTTTTTTCTTCCAGAAATTTTATAAGCCAAAAGAATACTATAAAAAAGGAATTTACATTCTTCTCACAAATCTCTTATTGTTTTTATTAGCATTTGAAGCTTGTTATTTATACAATGATAAAAATAAGAGCCATCATTATTCGCATCATGTATCTTATCAACCGCAATCTTTTATTGCAACAATAACAGATATTCCTGTAACATCCGAAAAATTTATTAAAATACCAATTCAAATTAATTGTATCGAAGAAAATAAGCAATGGCATTATGCTGAAGGAAATTCGATTGTTTATTTGAGGAATGATTCTACTGTAAAATTGAGTTTAGGGAATAACATTTTATTGAACACAACCTTTAGCCATGTGAATGAACCCAAAAACCCCAATGAATTTGATTATAAAACGTTTTTAGAAAACAGAAACATATTTCATGTTGTTAATTCAACAACCAAGAATACGCATGTTTTTTATAAACCCAACACGCCTTTTACTATAACTGGTTTAGGGGTTCAAATCAAATCGCATTTAGTTTCTGTTCTTCGAAATAGTAATTTATCTCAAGAGGCATTTTCTATTTGTTCGGCTTTATTAGTTGGATACGATGATGAAATTGACAGTGATGTGATGCAAAGTTTTTCTCATTCGGGCACTTTGCATATTTTATCCGTTTCTGGAATGCACACAGGTGTGCTTTATGCTATTTTAATTTATATATTTTCTTTATTCGACAAATATGATCGATATAAGAAAACGAAATTTGTTTTTGTATTAAGTTTCTTGTGTTTGTTTGTGTTGATTACAGGGTTATCGCCCTCGGTTTTAAGAGCGGCCTTAATGTTAGGTTTAATATTATTTGGAAAAACATTTTATAAACAGGGAAACGCTTATAATACGTTATTATTTTCTGCTTTTTTATTATTGCTTATTAATCCTTATTTAGTAAAAGATGTTGGTTTTTTATTGAGCTATTGTGCTGTAGGTGGTATTATGTATTTGTATCCTATTTTAGCTAAGCTTTATGTTTTTCAAAATAAAATAATTCAGTGGCTATGGACGAGCGTTTTAATTTCGGTTGCGGCCACTATATTCACATTACCAGTTTCATTGTATTTCTTTCATCAATTTCCTATTTGGTTTGTGTTTTCTAATTTATTAATTATCCCTATTAGTATGCTATTGATGCTTGGAGCTGCCTTGTTTTTAATTCTTTATAAAATTGCATTTCTTAATCAACTGTTAGTTTATATCATTAATGGAGCTACATCTATGATGTTATGGTTAGCTCAATTGACAGATAATCCACATTATGGCTTTGTTGATTTTATTCCTTTTACAAAAACTGACATATTGTTTTTGTCTTTAGTAACTGCATTAAGTTTATTAATTATTGCAAGTAAACAGCATAAGCATGTATTGATATTGTGTAGCATTATAATTACTTGGTTATCGGTTTCAATTTTTGATACATTTCAGCAAAAACAAGAAAAGGAGTTTGTGGTTTTTCATGTTAAACAAAAAACCGTTTTTGCTTTACGACTAGGCCAAACTATTTACGCTCATTTTGATGATATTAGTTCCAAAGAGTTTCAACGATATGTGAAGCCATATTTGTTAACCATTTCTAATTTAAAGCTAGTAGATACTAAATCCAATGTTTTACAGGTGGATTCTACTTATATCGTAAATAACCATCAAAACGGGTCTTTATCAAAAACATTAACCGCAAAGTACATTTTGATAAGTAAGGATACGCCATTAGAACTCACAACTAATTATAAAAGTAAACCCTTAGTTATTGCCGATTGCAGTAACAGTTATAAATTTGTAAAGCAATTAAAAAAGCAATGCGCTTTATTGGAAATTCCTTTTTATTGGGTAAAAGAAAATGGAGCTATACAAATAACATTATAGATTATGGAATAGCCATGTTTGCCTAAACACAAACACAAATGATTAAACTGGCTATACCATATGACTATTAAAAAACAAATAATTTTGACATATGAAATTAAGGATAGGAGATAAGGTTCGTTTTTTGAATGAAGTGGGAGAAGGAGTCATTACTAGATTTAAAGATAGAGAAACGGTTTTTGTTGAAATGCAAGATGGTTTTGAAATCCCTTATTTGTGCAAGCATTTAGTGCCAATACATACCGAGTTGATTTTAAATCCAGAAGTGGAAAACATGGAGATGGAATTAGAAACCATTTTATCGGATTCTATATATTTTATTATTGAGCCTGACCATGATATGCCAGCGTTAGTGAGTGATTATAAATTTTACTTGTTTAATTCGTCTTCTTATAATGTGATGTTTTCTTATTCAGTTAAAGATGACGAGTATTTTCAAACATTGAAACACGGAGAGTTAGGAGCGTACCAAAAAATATTTTTAAAACAGGTTAAGAAAAATTTCTTTAAGGAATACGCTTATCATAAAATAGAATGTTTGTTTTATAAAAATATGCATTATAAATCACAAATTCCATTGGCCGAAATTTTATACATTAATGATAAAATTATGTCGCAGTCAACCTTAATTCAGCATAACGAATTTAAATTCCCGGTGTATGCGTATATTTTAAAAGAAAACTTCTTAGATAAAGAAATTGTTGAGAAAACGATTACGATGGAAGACATGACAAGATTGAAAGCCATTAAAGAGTTTAAACAGCTACAAAAAACATCGGTGGCTAAGCAAAAAATAAAAGATCTTACCAGAGAAATTGATATCCATATTGAGGAATTGGTTGATTCATACAAGAACTTAACTAATTATGAAATTATGTCGATTCAGCTTGAGCGTTTTGAAAAAGAATTACAGTATTGCATGAGTAATGGCATTAAAAAACTCATTGTGATACATGGAGTAGGTAATGGAAAATTAAAATCTGAAATCAGCGCTATTTTAAAAACCATTGATGATATTGAGTATTATGATGCTTCCTATAAAGATTACGGTTACGGCGCCACTGAAGTGAGAATTTATTGATTTTAGATTAGGTCGTGCCCCCGCAAAGAGGCGGCGGGGTCGGGCTGACCCGCTTCAATCTTTTTGTAAAAGAGGCACAAAAAGGATTTCCGCTCGCATCCCTCACGCAACTTTACTGCATTTTGAAATCTCTACTTCGATCTTGACGTAAACTTGCGTGAAGGATTGAGGCTTTGTTTGAGCTCTTTTTATTTGCTATTTCAGCAAATAAAAAAGCGAGTGCCGAAAGCCCGATTCGCCAGCTGGCGGACACGCCCAAAAGCTTAAAAAATCTACTTAATAACCGCTAATTCTTTACCAACCTTTTCAAAAGCCGCTAATGCTTTATCTAAATGAGCTTTGGTATGAGCGGCTGATAATTGCACACGGATACGCGCTTGTCCTTTTGCTACAACGGGAAAAAAGAATCCAATCACATAAATACCTTCCAATAATAATTTATCGGCAAACACTTGTGATAATTTTGCATCGTATAACATCACGGGTACAATAGCAGAATCACCTTCTTTAAATTCTAACCCAATTTTACGTAAGCCTGATTTGAAATAAGCAATGTTGCTTTCTAAGGTATCTCTTAACTCGGTTGTTTCGCTTAACATATCAAATACTGCAATACTTGCGCCTACAATACTTGGTGCTAAAGAGTTTGAAAATAAATAAGGACGAGAGCGCTGTCTTAAAATTTCAATGATTTCTTTTTTACCAGTTGTAAAACCACCCATTGCTCCACCTAAAGCTTTACCTAAAGTGCCGGTAATAATATCCACCCGATGCATTACGTTTTTCAGTTCCACGGTTCCACGCCCTGTTTTACCAATAAATCCACTTGCATGACTTTCATCTACCATTACCATGGCATTATATTTATCTGCTAAGTCACAAATTTTATCTAAAGGCGCTACAAAACCATCCATACTAAAAACACCATCTGTAACAATGATGCGGTAACGCTGCGCTTGAGCTTTAATTAATTGTTCTTCTAGATCTGCCATATCGCAGTTTTTGTAACGATAGCGTTGAGCCTTGCATAAACGTACACCATCAATAATAGATGCGTGATTTAATTCATCAGAAATAATGGCATCTTCTTCTCCAAACAAAGGTTCAAACACACCACCGTTTGCATCAAAAGCTGCTGCATATAAAATAGTGTCTTCTTGCCCTAAAAATGTGGCAATCTTTTTTTCTAAAGTTTTATGAATGTCTTGCGTGCCACAAATAAAGCGAACAGATGACATGCCGTAACCATGAGTGTCTAAAGCTTTTTTAGCACCTTCAATGACTTTAGGATGAGATGATAAGCCTAAATAATTATTGGCACAAAAAATAATTACTTCCTTGCCATCACTTACTTTTACGCTAGCGCCTTGGGGAGTAATAATGACACGTTCTTTTTTGAACAAACCATTTTGTTCTATTTCGTTTAATTGACTTTGTAAATGCTCTTGAAATTTTCCGTACATAATGCTAAATTTTGAGATACAAATTAAAGAATATTCACTGATTTTATAGATTTTTTGACCTTAAATATTCGATAAATTGTAAAATTTCGTATATTTGACCTCCTAAACGCGCACGTGGCGTAATTGGTAGCCGCGCCAGACTTAGGATCTGGTCCGTGAGGGTGGGGGTTCGAGTCCCTTCGTGCGTACAAAAAAGCCTCTCAATACTGAGAGGCTTTTTTAATTAATTTTTCTTAGTGT
>ERZ724516.133-NODE-133-length-45151-cov-5.967913_pt1 | contig 45151 bp, 55 predicted proteins | sample MGYA00376049_ERZ724516 | MGnify/ENA primary metagenome ERZ724516 (study PRJEB28724, sample SAMN07190886) | activated sludge metagenome | isolation source: activated sludge of sewage treatment plant in Hong Hong | place: USA: Christiansburg, Virginia | collected... | reverse complement strand
GCGCGGCTTACTCACAGCTCCGCTGAAACTGGGTTCGCGCAAAAGTGTAAAATTGTACCATCTTTGACTCTTCAGCATTTTGCGCTGAATAATCTATGAACAACCAGGACTTACTAGCGATTCCAAGTTCATGCTTAGAAGTTGTTAATCCTTCTGGAAAAATTAGCTTTTGAAAACTTATTTTCATATCGATTCCTAAATTATTCCAATATGTGGGAATGTCGGAAAGCACATCTTTACCAAATGATACAACTCTCTTAAAATAGGTATCAGACAACTTATGATCTGGTTCAACTTTATTTAATTTATTTATCTCTAAATCAAGTTTGTCCTTTAAAACTAAATACGTGTCTTGATCTATTGCTTCTTCGAATACGAATTTGTTAACCAGCTTATCCCGCTTTGTAGTTATTTGATCTAACTCCTTCCTGCGAAGTTTTTCTTTTGACATCTGAGCTTTAGTACGTTCTTTCCATACATCTTTGAACACAGCTTCAATAAATTTCCAATATTGTGGGTCAACTGAGATTTCACTAAGTCTTTCTATAAACATCTCTTCTAGCCTTTCTTTTCGTACTTTAGTTTCACAACCATCATTTAAACATCGGTAATAGCCATATTTTTTGGTTCGCCCCTTTGAAAAACTACCAGTAAGTTTTCTTTTGCATAACTCACAAGTTATGAACCCTTTTAATGGAAATAACTCAGTCATCTGAGAATGCTCTATATCTTTCTGAAAAGACGCAACATTGTTTGCTTTTTCGTAGAGTTCAGTAGTCACTATTGCCTCAAAATCTCCTTGAAACACTTCTGGATAACCTTTAATTTTGATCACTCCAATATAAATTGGATTTTTCAGAAGGTTATTAAATGACTGTTTACTTAATGGCTTACCCTTATTTGTTCTCAACCCCATATCAGTAACTTCTTTCAAAATTGAAGCTTTGGTTTTTACTCCTAAAGAAGCCTGTTCAAACGCATACTTAATATGTTGTGAATGTCTTGGGTCAGGGATAAGACTTGGCGATCTTTTGCCAGGTGTCGAGATATATCCAAATGGTGCTGGGAAAAGCCATCTCCCATCTTCTTTTGCCCCGTTTAACATTCCATTTCGAGCACGTTCGCTTCTAACATCGTTGTCTAGTTGCGCTACTGAAGCAGCTAAATTTTCCGAGAATCGTCCCATCGGAGAATCGTCGAAAGGCTCACGGACAGAACGTACTTGAACACCGAACATTGCCAACTGAGCTTTAACAGAATGATGGTCACCTGCATCTCGAGCAAACCTATCAAACTTGTAAACAACAACTTTTGATATTTCTTTTTTATGTATTGAGCAATAAGTAATCAACGCATTAAGTTGAGGTCGATTTGCAGTTTTAGCAGATGCCCCTTCTTCGCGAAATACTTGAGTTACTTCCCAACCTTCACGTTCACAATACTTCCTACATTCTGCTTCTTGATCATTTAACGAATAATTATCAACTTGACCAACAGTACTAACCCTGATGTATATGACAGCTTTCATCTGTTCCCCTTTCGAATGAGTTAAATATATCTTGGGCGACTTGTCTTAATAACAACTGAGCCCGTTCCAATTCTCTATCACTTACTTCTTTATCTACTCCGAGTAATTCTCGGGATCTTTCTACACTTAACATGGCGTGTCTTTTCCCGCGCATAATGCACGTTCTCAGACCGTCACGCTGGCGCTTCCAGTAGCTTCGGTTATGTTTTTTTTAGTAACTAAATAGCCTGCCGTTCTTAGCCCAGCTAATTAATTTTTCTTTCGACCTTTATGGGTAGATGTTTGCTTTAGTGCCACTATCTCACCATCTCGTTGTGTGATGGTAATTGTTTGATATGCATTCTCAGCTAACATTTTTTTTATTTGTGTTTCAACATCTCTGCGTTGTGTCACTTTTACAGTTTTAATTGTTCCATCTGCCATTAATATTTCCACCTTTTCAATATCTTTACTTCGAATATGTTTTAATACTTCAGCTTCGCTTGCCTCTATAGCTTGCACAGACTTTATATATGAATCACCTAAAGGAAATTTTTGCTTTGTCAGAACTTTCACAACATTTTGAATAAGTGGCGTTACATTCAATAATACATAAGCTACATGTTCTTCCGAATGGAAGTAACCCCGACTGAACATCTCTTTGATTTTAAGTTCTGAATCGATTAAATAAGTTTCTTCAAAATCTGTCAGCAACCATTCACTTACATCAGCAAGTGTCAAATGAACCATCAGAGCATTCAAACGACTAATTCCTTCTTTGGTCATTCTGTCTTTTATGAATTTTAATTTCTCAGTAGGTGTATTAAATTGTGATTTCAATTGAGCCAATACAGTTATAATAAATAAATCATGCAAATTATATTTGCGCCATTTAGATCCACGATCTTTTGATTCAGGAAGCACACCTCTCTCTTCCCAATCATTTAATTGCCGATAAGTCAATCCGCTTGCATCTTTAACATCGCTTGCCTTGAATATTGCTTCATCAATTTCTAATATTTCATCCACAAAATAAAGCATATCAAATTATACAGTACCGTTCAATTTATAACCCTTATCGTTATATAACCCTTACCCTCTGTTATGCTTAAAGGATCTACATCTCCAGTTGAATAGCAATGCTAATAACTTTGCAAAAGTGGTTGTGCCCAGCAATGGGCAGCCACAACAGAGGGCATTAACCATGCTTCTGGAGATGTAGATAATCTCGTGGCTGCCTCTTAGTATTTTGAGACAGTTTCCGAGAAGGCTCATCTAAAGCAAAGGAAACTCTATGTCAATTAAAGATCAATTATTAAACAAGAAACTACTTAAAAAATGGTGGTTTTGGGTCATTGTTATCATACTGGTAGCGACCGCTTCAGTTGCAAGTGGTGGAAAGTCTAAAACTGATAACGACTCAAACCAAACGCAAAGCACCGTTACCAGTACAGCTACTCAGCAAGAGGCCGTTACATATACAATTACTGGGGAGACACTCGGAGAATACGGTAAAGAAGTCACATTAAATAAAGACAGTGATATGCCTGATAAAAACTTCCTTTACAAGCTGCCTGCTGGATCATATAAGGTTACGACAGCTTCTGAAAAAATAGCAAACTTCTTTATAGTTAAAGATGAAATAGGCACAGAAGCTGGTAACAGTGAATATCCTGAGATATTGAACAACGTTGGTGAAGGTTATTTTCTGACAACTGGTGATAACGATTTAAATGGTAAAGCTAAAAAAGATGTGATTATTACCTTGGGAGCAGATGAAAGCATCCAGATAGTGGGCACTCAAACGCTCATATTAGTGAAACAGTAAAGCAAGTAATCACCATGAAAAACCGTTCAACTTATAAAACACTTACCGTTTTTAGCGTCGTACCAATCAACCGCTGGTATTTGGGAGAAAGTGCAATTCTTCGTACTATCACTCTCAACTATTTTTGTTTTGGTTGGTTTAGTGACCTAATACATATGGGAAAGACTTTCGATGAAGCTATGGCAAAACGTGGTCATACAAAAACAAATTAAATTATTGAGCAAGGGCGAAAACCCTTGTTCAACTAATTTCAACCTTCGTTAACCTGCCAAATCTATTATGTCTTGCTCGCGCACAGGTGCTAATGGTTGAGGAATAACACTGATTTCAGCATTGATATTTGATTTATCTTCTACCTGTTCAACATATCTCATCCATGCATTAAAAGATGCAGGGTCACAATCTTTCTCAAGCCTTGCTGCAAACTTACCAACAATCCTTGGAGTGATCTGTCTAGCCCAATAACGCCAATCAAGCTCGCGTAACATTCCTTGAGGTTCGTGCTTATTCCATTCGGATATTGTCGTTGGTCTTACACCAAGATAGCGAGCGAGTTCTGTTTGAGTTTTACACTCGAAAAGTTCTTTGAGAATATCGTCCGCTATCCCTTCAAATAAGTGTTCAGGTAACGTACGCGGTATAGATTTCCATATCAAATAGAGTTTATATTCGCGTTCTTTATCAGCGATAAATTCTCGTTTTGTATCGGTCATCATGATGCTTTCTTGGGTACAGGCCGTTTTCGTATCCGACTCTTAAAATCTGGATAACCTTTATTGACTAGGGCAAAAGTCTTATTGAGTAACTTCCGACACTCTTCATTTGGATTTGGTAGTAACGAAATCTGAAAGCTTGGGATTCGATGAAGTCTATGCAACGGGTTAAGACAACTCTGCATCGCTGATTCTCTAACAGCCCCCCAGCTTCCGTGCACATACCCGGAGCTATATGAATAAAACATGTCATAAAGTTTTTTCTCGCCAACTTTGACGCATATTTTCCTTAAATCCAACTCGTCCCAATGCCCAATATTTATCGGGACGAACTCTGCCCATTTGTCTTCGTTTGCCAAGTAACCAATATGCTTTCGATTAACTAATGGAGACTTCAAATCTTGTTCCTCGTACTTCTTACTAATTAGGCTGAGTTGGCCTACACCATAGTCGCGATAAGAGTCCCAAATAACATCTCCAGCTTTCTCTTTATGAAAAAGATATTTCAATGTTACATAGCTTTCCATCATTATACGAAGAGTTACACGCCCAGAAATTCCGCTTGCCAATTCGAGGCCGACACATTCCAGAAAGACATCGAGCATATATATTGCAATACCAAAGATTGATTCATGGCGTGAGTCGACTTTTGTAGTACTTGAAGTTATAAAAAAGTGGTCAATTAAAGCATCTCTGGAATCGCTTAATTGTTTCACATAAAATTCTCGATCCGCACGCAAAATATGAATTAATTCAGATATTTCCTCATTATTGCTTTCATTTTTTTCTGGCATACATGAAGTATTTTCATAATTAAATTTCCAAAATTCTGACGCCCATTTATATTGAGGGTCAAGTAAATCATCTGTTATTTCTGCGCTGCGAATTGAGGGTCGAACTGATCGTTGGTCGCCTTTATTAGGATAAAAGTTGAAGTTCTCAAGCATTTCCTGTGGCATACTTAGTCGCTTAGCTCCGATAATCCCGATCAATTTTACCCATCGAATGTCCGTTGCAAATTGTGATTGATGAGGCAGTGCTTCTGCGACCGACCACGCGACAGTACTTATATCTTCTTCTTTGCTAGAAAGAGAAATAGCTTTTTGCCATGAATCGAGTGCAGGCAATCCAGTAAATAACAACAATGGTCGTAATGTCTCTGCTCCTGCTTTATCTACAATAGTTTGGATTATTTTCTCTCTGATTTCGACAGGTGCACTTGCAATGTCTGTGTGCGTAATACCACGGATAGAAACGTGTTCGATATGTTTACAAAACTCTTGGGTTATCTCACGGAACACTCGGTATCCATCCTCCCCTTCCCATTGCATACGAATGAGGACAGCCCACAACATTTCAGGTAAACGGTCATCAATCCAAGAACTGCTCTTAAACGGAAGCGTCGCCAAGGGAGGTGTTAACGTCTTTTTATGCTGCTTATATTTCTCCAATGGTGTCGATGAATTATCCATATACCTAAAGTCTACACGAGCAGTTTTATAACTTTAAGAGGTGAACTATTGGGTTCTAGTCTCTAGTTGCAGTGACAAATGAAAGTATATATGCATCTCAATACCTTTGAAAACTCTTAATACGTTCAGACTCAAGCCGTCTTTCATCAAAATCCCTTAGCGATTCGACACCTTCTAACCAACCCTCAATATGATTCCAATCCGAAGTGCTAAGGCGTACCAATTTATATTTTATAGTATTATGTCAATATGACTTTCTCAATCCTGGCGATTTCTGATGATAAATCTGAGATTGGTATTGCTGTGCAGTCCAAGTTTCCTGGCGTTGCTACTAATGCAATATTCGGGAAAGGTTCTGTTGGTGTTGTCGCAACCCAAGGTTTCTCTAACCCTGACCATGCTGAAATGGCATTGAACTTATTGGAGAAAGGTCAATCTCCTTCTGAAGTGATTGAAATAATCCGAAAAGATGATCCAGACGAAACCCAAAGACAATTAGCAATACTCAGTACAACTGGAGAGTGTGCAGCATATAGCGGCGAAGAACTTACCTGACTACCGGGAAATACAACTTTTCGAATAGGCAAAAAATCCGTCGCAGTCGGAAACTTATTACGCTCTACTTCAGTCGTCGATGCAATGGTGGACTTTATTGATTCAACCTCAGGTGATCTAGCACCACGTTTATTAAGAGCACTTCAACTTGGGCAAGATGCCGGTGGTGAAATTCGTGGAATGCAAGCAGCTGGAATACTTGTATTTGAAGCTGGTAGTGGATTCCAATCACACGGGTCGAAAAAAATTGATATCTCTGTTTACGACCACTTAGACCCGATTGTCGAACTTAACCGATGCTACGAAATCCACAAACTGTCATATTTTCCTAGCGATCCGAAAAATCTGCGAGCCATTTCTCCGGATTATGTAAAAGAACTAAAAAGTATTCTACGATCAGAGGGTTTTCTTGCAACAGATTCTGATGACTTGACGTGGGGTGATTTAGAAAACACTGCGATTGAAAATTTCCTAGGTTTCGAAAATTATGACGGACGCATTCGCAACGATGGCCTCATCGACATAGAAGTACTCGCCGATATTCGTGCCAAACGGTCATAGGATCATTTATCCATTAATTTTAAAAACAGAAACTAATCTATCGATGCTACTCGACCATTCTTCGAATCGGTTCCAGTCCCAAGTGGTTTTGGTCGTTTTGATTTGTGATTTCTCTTTTTGAATTGAAATAAAGCATCAATAGCCAAGACGAAACCCCTAATCTTAGGAACACAACCCATCATTTTACCTAATTTGGCAATTTGACTTGCCAAATTAGGTTAAATATGGTAAGTTAGAGCCATGATCAAGCGTTACTACACTACTGAAATGATCGAAAAAAAGTTGCTTCCCGCGAGGGTATTGGTTATATATGGCCCACGACGAGCAGGAAAAACTACATTGGTAGAGAGCTATCTTGCACAAACCAATCACAAAAATGTTTTGTCAACTACTGGTGACGATATTGATTTTCGAAAAATTATACAATCTGAATCAATAACAAAAATCAAAAGTGCATTATCAAACCTGGATCTTTTAGTTATCGACGAGGCACAAAGAATTCGCAACATCGGCTTAGGTCTGAAAATTTGTGTTGACCATATACCTAACCTTCGAATTATAGCTACAGGATCATCAAGTTTTGATCTCGCAAATAAAATTGGAGAACCACTTACCGGGCGACAGAAAATTATAACACTCTTCCCTATTTCAGTTTTAGAATACAAAGATCAATTTAACCAATTTTCGACACAACAACAATTAGAAAATTTTCTGATCTACGGAACGTACCCAGAAGTCATCGAGACAATAAACGTAGACGAGAAAAAAGACTATCTAAAAACACTTGTTGACTCCTATCTATATAAAGACATCCTTGAACTTGAGCAAATAAAAAATGCAGATAAAATTTTTGATCTGCTAATACTCATCGCACACCAAGTCGGCAATGAAGTTTCATTAAACGAACTTGGAAATAATCTTGAATTAAGCAAACAGACAGTAGAACGATATTTGGATCTACTAGAAAAGTCATTTGTAATAGTAAAAGTAAGAGGATTCTCTCGAAACTTACGAAGTGAAGTAACTAAGACAGCAAGATATTATTTTCTTGATAACGGCGTACTAAATACAATCATCAATAATTTTAATTCACTAGATCGACGAAACGATGTAGGAAAACTTTGGGAAAACTTTATGTTTGCAGAACGCATGAAAAAACGCAGCTACAAAAATATCTTGGCAAATATTTATTTTTGGCGAACATATGACCAAAAAGAGATTGATCTCATAGAAGAACGTGAAGGAAATCTATTCGGATATGAATTCAAATATTCAAATAAAATCGTCAAACCACCTAAGTTATGGATAAATACATATAAAGACGCAAAGTTCGAAACCGTAAATTCTGATAACTTCTGGGAGTTTGTTTTATAAACTCAACTTAAGAACAAAATTAATATGACTAACTTGATTTATGTGAAATTACCATTTATTTTAACGATATAACTTGTGGCTAGTTCAATTGGCAGAGCATCAGACTCTTAATCTGCAGGTTCTTAGGTTCGAATCCCGGGCGGCGTACTAATAATTTAGGATATAATTTACTATGAGCCTTTCAGAAGTTTTTTCAATCCTTACAGGTGTTACCTTTGCTATAAGCGCAGGTTGGTACACAATTGATGTTGCAAAAAAGAAAGTTACTGCAAGCGTTGCTACTTTTATTATGCTCACTGTAATAAATATATCCAACATGGCTTCTCTAATAGCTGAAAATTCTTGGGGTCCAGTACCTTTCACTGCAGTCGGTACTACTGCCTCATTCTTAATTGTACTGTTTGCAATTAGAAACAGACATATCTATTTTGAGTTGCCAGATAAAATTGGACTTATAGGTGCACTCATTGGACTAACAATATGGTTTATCACTGATAATGCTACGACGAACCTTTACGTCATAGCAATTGTAGAAACAATCGTTTTTCTTCCACTCATTATAAAATCGTTTAAAGAACCCAACCTTGAAACTACTCTGCCATGGCAGATTAATCTTCTAGCTTCTACATTTCTACTCTTAACAATCAATTCAATGGCGGCTGCAGTTTGGATTGTTCCTGTGCGACAATTTCTATGTTCATTCTCACTTAACATTGGCCTCTTAAGAGGAAAAATAACATCTAAAAAAAACAAAAGCTAAAAAACTTATTTTTGATTCCGGTCGGTTGTAATAGTCTAAACATTCTATGATTAATAAAAAAATAGATCCTATTCCAGAATCGCCTAGCAACTTAGTAAGTCCCGAGATACTTCAACCACTCTATTCAAAGCCGTTCCAATCGGATATGATTGAGTGTACTAACAATTATGATAAGTTTTACCCTAGTCAATAGCCCGACATCTATTAATTATTGTTTTGAAATATATTTTTTTAGTTTTATTGTTAGTTGCGGAACATTCTCGGTTGCAGACTCAAATATACGCAAAGTGTCTAACACGTCATACCCATGAGCGATTTTATGACGCATCGCTACTGCTGGTCTTAATAAATTTGAAATATTGCTGTCCAATTCTTCTAAAATTCTGTTTGCGCATTCACCGATTTTTATAAAGTTCATTAAAACTATATCTTGTGCATCTTCATTAACTTCAAAAACTTCAAATGGCATTTTTTTGGTTACTGTAATTATTCTTTCACATGCAAAAATGATATTTTCAATATTATATATAATTAGTTTTTTAGGCAGCATGATAAAAATCTTTTGAAGGTTTCACCATGAATTCATAATATTTTTCTGGCACAAATTTTATAGGCACTAAATCGACTTTCCTACCGACTACAACTTCAAGCTCATCCCAAAAAACATAAATATCCCAACCTATACATTTGCTATCATCCAAAGCATAGAGTAAATCAAGATCAGAATTCTCGTGTTGCTGACCTGTTGCAAACGAACCAAATAACCTTAATTCTATAACACCATATTTTTTACAAAGCTCAATTATCTTTTCAGAATCTAATTTTAAACCAGGTAGATCTTTAATCATACTAATATTTTACCACCTTATTTGTTTAGTATCGCACTTTTAGCACTTGACAAATTAGCCCTAACGGTAAGTTCAATTAGCAGAGCACCAGACTCTTAATCTGGTGGTTCTTAGGTTCAAGCACTGGGCGGCGTACCATACTATTTTTGTATAGACTTAGATTATGGTAATGAACTTACAATGGGCGCACACCCACCGAGATGGTATCTCTGATGCTGAGTTGTGGCTAATACATGCTTTGGGTGATTCTTCTAATGTTTGGGATTTTTTATTTGATGATCCAAATATGCCTCATTTAGCTATGACGTCTATTGACCTGCCTGGATTTGGCAATACACCATTTATTGAAGATAATTGTGAACTTGAATCGCTCGTAAAAAGTTTGAAAAATATCATTTTGGAAAACCGTACTAAAAAAACTATTGTTATTATTGGCCATTCTGTTGGTGGCGATATTGCGACAATGCTGGCTTCACAGTATCCTGAGATGATACATGTCATTATTAATGTCGAAGGAAATCTTACAAATGCGGATACATTCTTTTCAAGAGAAGCAGCCACTTCAAATGAGTTTGGAACATGGTTTGAAAATTTTAAAGATAAAGTTGCTGACCTAATCCAATCCGGAGATATACCAGGAAGCTATTTAACTAGTCTTAATAAATGTGACCCTGTGGCTTTTCAAAGTTTAGCAAGTCGCATTGTTGCTCTAGGCGGAGATGAACTTGGGAAAATGTATATCGGGCTTACTCTAAAAAATGTTTTTGGTATGGTACTCATCTCTCTCACAAGAATCATTACGACTTTCCGAAAAAGAAAATTTAGATACAATTCCTTTTTTTGAAGCTAACCACTGGCCAATGTTTGATGCACGAGATAAATTTGTGAAGGAAATAAATAAATTTTTAAATACAATTTAAATCTCATACATCAGTTATTTTATTCAAGTGTGTTATATAACAATTTCACTATTTAAAGTTATTCCAATCCGATATGCTTGGGCGTACTGATTTACTTTACCTCTACGATTTCTCTAAAAGAAACTGGTGCGCGTCCAGTTAAATCCTCGACATCTTTTGAGACCTTTTCCCATCGACCTTCGCGAATTGATTCAAACATTGAAGTGTATGCAAATATCCACCACGGGTCCCAACTTGCCTGGATAATTTGCTCTTTAAATTCTTCAGGACTCACATTGACATATTCGATAGTTTTTTCTGAAGTGGAGAGCTGTTCCGCGACTTGGAACATATTGAATCCACTTGGACCGGTTACTTCATGAATAGATCTATCATCTTCACGAAGTGCCAACTCGCCTAAGCATCGACCTACATCACATCTACTCACAAACGACACACGACCATCGCCAGCAGGCAATCGAAGCTCACCTGTTTGATGGAAATAATTAATTACTTCCCGTCCGACATTACCTCTAGCCCCCGTAACAGCAATACGCATATTTCACGTCCTTTATTGAAAAGCTACCAAAACAATAATACCTCGGGTTGCTACGAGTTACTCTCCAAAGTTGTTCTTATAAGTAATAAGAGGTACCAGTTACTTATTATGAATTACTCGGATAAAAGTAAACCGTAAAATATGGTAAATCTTTTCCATTGTCATCCATCTCCATGTTGAATGTAATATCTTGCACTTTCATTTCACTATCCATTGTTTCTATTGTAGAAGCTAGATGTTTTAAAAGTTTCGGAATACTACTTTGATCTTCTCCAGCAGGGAGATTCAAACTGAAATGATTACAAGAAAATTGTTCGGTCATGATTAACATGATATCAGAGCAGAAATCGATAATACTCTATGAGCCCATTCTTCAATCAGACACCAATCAGAATTGTGTTAGCATCATGCCTTATATTGAAGGGATTTCTAATGCGAATGGCTCTGGCTCAACTCAAACTTAGCGATACTATCCAAAAAAATAAAGATAAAACCATAAGCGCAATAGAAGAAGCTTCCGCCAACGCTACAGAGCTTATCTGTTTTCCAGAACTACAGCTTTATCCATTCTTTCCACAGCATAGAGAACAGAGTGTTGAAGAGTACTCATTGGCGATTGACGATCCTTTCGTTTCTGAAATGCAAGCAACATGTAAGCGACTCTCAATTGTCGCTGTGCCTAACTTTTATTTAAAAGAAAAAAAATGGATTTCAGTGGAGAGTCAATTGTCGTACACCCCAATGGTAGTGTTATTACAAAAGCTAACGACCAAGAACAGATCTTATACGCAGATGTGGATATAGATGGTGGTCGAAAACTACGAGAACAAAACCTTTTCCTGCCATTACTAAGACCAGAAGCATACAATATCCAAACTAAGAATGGTTAAGAAAGTAAACCCCACTCAGGTCAGAAAACCAATATTTAAAGTAGTTCCAGTCAGTAAAAATTTTGGCGTACTGATATTAAGTGTTAGCTAACTTAACTGGTTTTCTAGATCGCAGATGTTTTTTCGTGATCGTAAATCCGACCGATAAATAGAGAGAACGTGCCCCAAAAGGGGTTTTCAGCATTTGTTTCTAATATCACTTCTTTTACTCCACGGCTTTTCAGCTCAAAGAGAACTTTACCTAACAACAATCGCCCAAGTCCACGTCGTCGAAATTTCTCCAGAATACTAACTTCTAAAATCTCTGCTGATTCGCCATCTGCCATGCCCCACACAAAACCAGCTATAGCACCATCTAGCTCAGCGATTCGACATACAGAATTTTCTGATTGAATTCCTGATATGAATTCTTGATGATCATCTTCCTCAAAAACAGGAATATAATCTCGCCCGCTATACACTTCATTATTCAAAGTCCATAATTGTTCGACGTTTTCAGGTAGTACTTTTCTAACATCAGGGTTAGGTAATTGAAAAATTTTGCTAGCTTGGAATGCGCTTAAATCTATTTTCATGTCAGCCATCGTCAGAATATTTTTGTAGTTATTCAATACCAGAAAATCAATGAAACCATTTTCGTCTTCATCAGCATTCGCACCGATATGCGGATTCACACAATCAAGTTCATGGACGCGATTTGAAACTTCATTTTCTAACTTAAGAAAAATTTCACTGTAATTAGAAACATCTTGATTCTTCTCTTTAGTTGACATATCAACTAGGAAAACATCAACACCTGTAGTTTCTTTCCAAGAACGAATTGTGGCCATATATATAATCTACATCAAGTAACACTAATAAATAACTTCAATTCGATATACTTTGCCAAACTGAGATCCCTATAAAGATTGCTTTTTAAGAAAACTCATTACTTCATTTGGTAATATATAAAAGGTGGGAAATAACTCTGAAGAATCTCTTATTTTTGAGCCAGAAAAGTGGCATTCGTGTGATGATCATGATGGCATGAAATGTGCTGAAGGGGTCAACTGTTATTCATATGCATTGAACAACCCCAAATTATACTGGTCTCAGCCTGGGTTTGGTTTCATAAAAAAAATAGCACGTGATTATATCGATGATTTCAACAAATACTTTGCCAGTCTCTCAGTAGAACAATTTAGAAAAGCAATGATCGATGGCGCAATACGTGATGGATTATCTGCCATTGATTCCCCTGCAAGTAATTTGACACACTATTCAGTCGCTTTATATTTTGCTGATAGAGGAACGGATTTCGATTTACATTGGTATAGACTTGATGATAATGGAACCTGGAGCCACAAGAATGGTTGGTCAAAAGTATCTGATCTTGACGATGCCGGCCAAATAATTATCAAGCTGGATGTACCTCCAAATATCGAGTACCCAGTATTTGGTTCATACTTCTTAGTTCCTCGAACAGGGATCAATATTACAAATACTTTTCCTTCACGAGTTATTAATGAACAAAAATAAGAATGGTTTGCGAGATTGTTATATTTTCCAGAAAGTCACTGTGCAATATATTATGACTTACCACAACACTACGGTATAAATGGCATCTCAAGATGCGGTTCCAGGACTGCTCCCGTTGGCAAATGGAAATCATAAAGTTTTCCATCTAGATGATCTATCTCATGTTGTAACAGCGAAGCAAAATTATCTGTAGCTTCAACAGTTTGTTCGTCACCATTTTCATCTGTATAGCGAACCCTAACAAAAGAGTGCCTGGGAATATATCCTCGTTCAGAGAAAAAACTCAAACAGCCTTCTCTTATAATTACATTTTCTACTGAATGCTCAATAATTTCAGGGTTAATCAAGGTATATCGAACCTTGTCAAACTCTACAACACTTATCCTGACATTCACACCAATTTGTGGAGCAGCAATCCCACTTCCCCTCATAAAGTTATAGAGCTGTTGAACCCCAGTCAGAGTGTCATGCAAATCACGAATAACTTCTGCAACAGACTGGATATCATCAACGTTTGTAGAAACAGCATATAATCGTTCGTCACCTTTCTTCACAACACTACGAATCATTATTCCTCCTGGTAGATAATTTTATTCTATCTTAGACAATACAGGTTGTACAACTCTCGAGAATAAGCGAACTCGATGAGTTGATACGATTTACATAAATTTCAAAATATTTGCCATCCAATAAATAATGCGCATACGACATTGCAAAGACTAAAAGATTTCGAGTTAGACTATGAATGATGCACAATTAATCGTAATGAATGGGATAAAACGTCATTCATTAGATCTTGCAGAAATCAAAAGAATGCGAGTTACAACAAAACTTTAAGGTCAAGATATTGGGTTCTGGTTTTTAAATAAAATAGAAAAAAGAATAAAAGAACTGGAAATTGCAAAGATCAAAGTTTGCACACGTGGGATAAACTTTAAAGCAATAAAACTTTATGCTGGTGCAGGCTACTTCAAAAGTTGGTGAAGTAAATTTTTTATTCCACTCCTATAACTTCGCCTGAGTCATCAGTTTTATATAAGCCCTTAGACATGTCGACGAGAGTTAATTTATTGCCAAAAGGATCTTCTACGACTGCTACCTTACCGACTGGAATATTTTCAGGTGGAATAATAACTTTCCCACCTGCACCTTCAATCACTGTAACCGCATGGTTCACTGAATCGACCAAAAAGTCAGTTTCGGGATCAAGTTTTGTGCTCAATACTAGTTCGCTATCCCCAAGCATAAGAGCAGCCATATCTTCTTTCTTCCAACGAACTTGCATACCAAGTTGTTCGCGGTAAAAATCTAGACCATCTTCAATGCTCGGGACTTTGACTAATACAGCATCTACTTTTTTAAGGACAGGAATGTCATCAAAAGTTGCATCTACCGTAATGGCATCGCCTTCATTAATATCAACGATTGCAATATCGCAATGTTCCTTAAGATCATTCCTTACATTTGGATTTGCTGAATGATTGACATAACGCGCAGGTTCAGGATAAATATAAATTTGCCCGTTTTGATTATGAGTTGCGCGGTAATCTTCTGAACTAAGTGCCTTCAGTTCTAAAAATGAGATCGGCTTTAGTTCATACTTTATGACCACTTCACCTTTTTTAAAATTCCGAGCAGCATATATGCCTTTACCGGAAAGGTTTCCGTTACCAATAGTTACATCATTCATTATCTAATTGTATTTCCTGGTTAAAGTCTTTTATTGTAGATCCAAAAAAGATTGAAAATCATTGGTGTTTATTCTACATTCTATATCAACTGGCATCAAACTAACTTTTTGTACTGATGACCCAATCTTCATAGCAGTTCCAATCAGATATGCTCGAGATCAACACTATTAAAACGAATACTTCCATTTATAATACAATAGATTTTGTAGATTTACTTCTTCTTTTCAATTAGTCCCGGTATAAGAAATATAGCATATAACGGTATATTTAATAGACCGTCATCCATTAATAACTCTCGCATTGAAAAACGAATAGACAAACGTGGATTGTATTTACCTCGGTACACTCCTAAACTTTTCGATTTGACATTCTCACCACTCTTAACTTCAATTGGAACAACATCTTTCTCGTATTGGATCACAAAATCCACTTCGCTTTGTGCCCCACTAGTCCAATAAAAAATATCTTTACTTTGAATATTTTGTAACACGAACTGCTCTGCGATCAAGCCATTAAATTCATTGAAAATAGCATTTTTTTCTAAGACAACAGCTGTCGGAACCTGTGCGAGACGACGAAATAAACCAACATCTACAAAGTATAATTTGAATGCCGAGCTATCTTGATAGGCACGCATAGGTAATTTATTCCCTAGCTTTACACGTTCGACTCGACGCACTATTCCGCTGTCTACCAACCACTGGACTGCAATTTCATATTCGCGCGCGCGTGCGCCTTTCTTCACCACACCCCAAAGGAATTTATCATTTTCTTTCGCAAACTGAGAAGTAAGCGAGCCCCATACTTGTCGAATTTTCATCGCAGTGCTTGTGTCAGCATGTTGTGAAAAATCCCGTAAATATGAACTTAGGATAGTGTCTTGAATTTTTTCTACCTTCTCGATATTATGTTCATTAACCCATGAAGCAACTACTTCTGGCATACCCCCAGTAACAAGGTAGTACTGGAAGTAATCTTTTAATTTTTCTGGAAAAACTATTTTATGCGAATTCTTAATTTGCGTTATCAATTGTCTTTCCCCAGATGCAATTAGAAATTCCTCAAAATTCATTGGTTCCAAATGTAAAAAATCTACTTTGCCGACTGGAAAAGATGTCCCTGAATGCAGATAAAGCCCCAATAGACTTCCCGCTGCAACTACATGAAACCCTGGAGCTAGTTCATGGAAATATTTCAGCGCAGTAAGAGCCCGTGGAACTTCCTGTACTTCATCAAAAACAATAAGTGACTCACCTGGAAGAATTTGTTCGCCGAAATAAATTTCAAGATTAGCAATTATTCGTTTGGGTTTTAACTCCCCATCAAAAAGAGCGACAATGTCGCTTGATGCATTTTCTAGATTTAAGTAAATGGTATTCCTATAATTTTCTTGCCCAAACTTTTGCAATAGATACGTTTTACCGACTTGCCTTGCCCCCTCTAAGATCAATGGTTTACGATCCAAATTGTCTTTCCATTGTTGGAGTTCTAGCGTCAAATTTCTTTCCATACCATCACTCTATCACGTTTTCTGAATGAATATGAGGGATAATTTACACTTTTTTTGAATGAATATAGGTGATGTATTACGCATTTTTTGAATGAATAATGGCTGAATCACCATCAGGAGCCAAAACGCTTTCAATATAATTACGAATGATTTTTTTATTCGTAACAGTTTTGTCAAGTTCAGCGATTTCGGCTGGCCCATCAATCGAAGCACGACCAGAAAGAGTTGCATCACAATATTGTTAGAAAACATCCCAGTGTTCAATAATCTTGTCGTCTCCATCAAAATCAAAAAAAATCAGTTGTCTCCCATTTAATAGCACCTAAAAGCGATCTTAATCCATTAAGCACAAACTTAACAATCTAATATTTTTCTTGCAATGCCGTTGTACAAGCGCTAAAATGTTTAAATGCACGGATTCGCAGATATGCCAGAGGCTACCCAACTTACAGCTACAAAGAGAAAACCAAATGGAATTGATGCTTTAGCAAAGCTTGTAGCAAGACATGGTTTAGCAGCTGCTGTTATAAGGGTAAAACTTCTTGAAAAAGTGACTAAAAGACCTACCGGATATTGGTCCAACCGTCCGCAATCTGCCCAGGGTAGGGCAAATGAATTAAGCGATATCGAGGCAATATTGTCTGGTCCTTATGGTATAGCTGGTGAAACCCAAAAAACAGATTCACGAACTAGTACTTTCCATTGGGATGAAGCATTGCCATCAGGATTAGCTCTAAATGTACTTAGGGCAATCCCAAATGGAAAACAAAATAGGACAGTTTATGTTTCCACTCAACAATTTGACCCAGTTATTATTGATGACCAGATGAGTCCTGAACAATTAGAAAAAATGCTCAAAAGATACATGGACCCTCATGAAATAGTAGCTATTGACCAAGAACTTGGCGATGGTATATTATTCCATCGCGAACATTATCATCTTTATAGAGATAATGGAATATGGACACGATTTGCTCCACCAGGTGGACCACACCAAGTTTTAGAACCGTCTACGCAGTCATTTAATTTATTGATGTAAATGTTTCTGCAAAATTCAAAATAAATCTAGATAGAATGTACCCACAACAAACTGGGAGCACAAATGGGAAAATCAAAAAGAGCCTTAATCACTTCTGCAACGAGTTCGATTGGCGAAGAGATATCAAAATCTTTGCGTACTGCAGGTTATAGCATCACAGCTCACTACTTTTCAATAGTAGAACATAACAAGTTTGCAAAGAAATCCCTCACAGGAAAACTAATTTCTACTTCCCAAGTAGCAGATGTAGTGATGATGTGCATCAACAATGAAGGGTTGTGCGGAGAAATTATCTATATCGATGGTGGCGAAAGTTTTTTTGCCAATTAATCAAAAGTAAAAATATTTATCTAACAACACTTCGATTCTTCAACCTCGGCACTACCACCAGTACCACGACACACGCTACCCTCGTCACCAGAAATTATGTTCAAACCACTGCTTTTCATTTGTTCAGCATTCTCTAAAACTGTATAAATTTCCCACGGTGCATTATCTGGGTCATGGACCCAAACTTTATCTTGTATGGCATAACAACAAGTAACGTTGTCTTCAATTTGAGTTTCTAAACCATCAACTGCAAGCCTGGATTGTGCATCTCCAACTTCTTCGCGAGACTCAACTTCTACACCAAGGTGATTAATTGTGCCACCAGCTCCTGCTTTAGTGTTTTCAATCAAGACAAGTTTTAATGGAGGGTTTACAACTGCAAAATTAGCATATCCAGGTTTGCGTTTTGTAGGCTCAATGTTGAATAATTTTGAATAAAAACTAACTGCTTCATCGATATTTGAAACATTTAATGCTAATTGAACTCGTGACATTGAAACTCCTTGAAAGTTAAAATTTCTAATTTGAAATAAGTTGTTTGGTTAAGTTTATCAACAACTCTTTGTCTTTAGGATCACTTTCCGCGATCAATAAGGCTAATGTCACCAGTGCATTATCATTTATTTTTATTTCTCCATTTTTGCGATATAAGTGGTTCATCTTGTTAAGAAAATATACAAATAGAAAAGCACCAGTACGTTTATTTCCATCACTGAATGGGTGGTCTTTAATTATTAGATACAATATATGTGCAGCTTTATCTTCGATTGTTGGGTATAGATCGACCCGCCAAAAGTTTGATAGATAGATCCAATAACTTGATCTAGTCCATGTTCACGCTCATTTCCAAAAAGCGCTGTTGCTTCGTCGCGAGCAATTAGATTATTGCGCAACTCATCTATCACATGCAAGCATTCTTTATAAGTAATTTTCCCTGTTGGCTTTTTACCTTTAGGAGAAGAGATATTTTGTTCATCAAAAGATTGCAACAAAGTAAGAGAATGCGTATAGCGTTCAAGCATCGACAATACTTCATTTGCTAAATCTTTATTTTCTTGTTTATCGATTGTTTGACGGGCAATTTCAAGGGCACGATGTACATCGTTTATTCCACTGTTCAGCTGACCAAGTCGCAATTCATTGATAGTGTATCCTTCTACAATATGTTTCTTCAAAACTTCGGTTGCCCATTTACGAAATTGTGTAGCTTTTTTAGAATTTACTCGATAGCCGACAGAGAGAATCATATCTAGGTTATAGTGATCAATTTGGCGTTCTACCTGGCGTTTTCCTTCTAATCGAACTATCCGGAATTTCCGGATAGTTGAAGATTTGGGCAATTCTTTTGTTGAAACAATATTACCTATATGTTCGCTAATCGTTCGAACATCTACGCCAAAGGCCTCCGCAATTTGTGCCTGGCTCGCCCATACCGTATCTGCACTCACATCAGCACGAAGTTCTAACGAACCATGCTCGGTCTGGTAAATAACTAGATCATTATAATTTTCCATAATTCCTTTCAAATAAATATTTACCCTCGTGCTCCAATATTACAACAAGGGTATGACAAGGGCATGACAAGGGCATGACAAGTCAGGGAGAAATATAGAAACAGCTAATTTGACAAAACATCAGAAACCTAAAAATTAAGAACCTAAAGTAGGTCCCGGCAACTTAACACTGTCGTTCAAATGATCTGTCAACAAATTGACTGTAAAAATTTCTTGATCAAAAACTTTCATTGCGAAATTTAATAATTTAAGTTTTTGCTCAGCGCTTTCTACTCTTTCAATCCACTTGCCCGCCCAACGATGTAAAACTTCAGTTGCGAGATATTTACAAAAAATTTCTTCATCTACAGACAAAATTTGTTTATAAGCATCTAGTGCCTGCTCAATAAAAGCAACTGCTACATTGGAATGTATATGGCCAGTCAAAGCATATATTGCAATGTGGGCTAGCCCATTAGGCAAAGCAAAATCACGGTCTGCCCAACATGAGAATCCAAAATCGATCCAAGCCGTAGAACCGTTTTCATTAACAAAAATATTCTTAGGGTGTGTATCTACAGCTATTAGTTGCTGGTTCGCACTAGTAAAACGCGTTTCGAGTTCTTTGAAATAATCTGGCTTGTTTGGATATGCAAGACGAAGTTCCAAACCGCGTTCATAATAATTTTGGCTTGCTGATAACGCTGTTTCAAATTCGTCATGTTTTGCTAGTGCCTGCAACATCAATGCTATGTCTCTACCGAAGTTAACAGCAACATTACTGGGTAAATTTCCAGACAGTATCAAGTCATGTAAAAGTGTGAAATCAGAATCACGCAAATCTTCCATAACAGTAATTGGCACATTTGAAAAGTCATGGATTACCTTAGGCACTTAGACATCACTTGCAGCTAAATATTTCAGCAAACGCGTATCAACATAGTGAGCTTCATAAGGGAGAAGATAAACAGTGGGATCACCATCGATTGCATCACTAGTGTATTTTATAACAACAGGTTTGCCAACTAAGTCAGCACCATATACCTCCGAAACAAAACCACCCTTAAGCTTCTCACCCATCGTGACATTTATACCCTTTTTAGAGAGCATTTTAGCGAGCTCATCTGCAGTTGGAATATGGTTATCGGTTTTAAGTGGTTTGCTAGAAGAACCAACAGGAGTAACGAAATCTTTATTTAGCATACATCAATGATAACACTTGGTTATTTTGAGCCTTGATTAGAGCATGTCTACTAATTTAGTTAGACGATCGAAATCCATGACATGTTCTTTATCACTAGCAGTGGAAGCTTGTATCGCTAACCTATGTTGCGGATCATTAAATTCAAAGTTGATTAAGCATTGCTTTAATAGTGACCTATTATTGTCCAGCCAATTTGATGACTTTACTAGAAGATTCATATTCTTTCTCCGTAGCCATATTTACAAAAATGGGGAAATCAATTATATCTTTTATGGATTCAGAAAGAGCTGCACATAATATTGCTTTATCTTTAAGATCTTCCATATCTCCCGGCGATATATTTGGCGTAATAAATATAAAAGATTTCTCACCAGCATCCTGAATAAGTGTAAGAGCTTTTACACCTTTTATCCAAGGTATTGTTTCGATGAGTTCATTGAGTTCTCCAACTATGGCATCTGGTAGTTTATGATCTTCTTTTTGAGTATCAAATAACATTTTTTCAGCATACTCGCCTGCAGTTTCGAGCAATTCGTATACCCTTGAATATTTAAAGAAATACACCTTACCGTTTTCTGAAATTGCAAAATCTATATTATGGCCAATATCATCAAAATCTTCACTATTAAAAGAAGCAACCATCGCCATTATTTCCATGCTTGCGAACTGGTGAAAGTTTTCTGGTGGATCTTCAATTACTACATCTTGGTATTCGACATGCACGATATAGTTAGTACCTTGTTCATCAATTTCATCATCAGACAATTGAGGTACAAGTTGTTCACGATGTTCTTGTAAAAAATCTTTAGTTAGCTGAAGTCCGTCTACAACATCGTTACCCGTTTCCCAATAACAGCTATAAATTTCATGTAGTAGCCTGCTATTGATTTCAGGATTCAACAAAGTCTCGATCCCGGTTTGGAGTAGGGTTACTAACGGAGATGGCTGTATTTGTGCAGATTCGACGTTTGACATTTAGCTCCTTAGGTAACTTCTCTATTATATTTAAATTCTTTATAAAGTAAAGTTTTTTATTTTGGTGGGCGTGATTACTTGGGTTGGATAAACACTTGTAGTAGCAAAGTCGCTGTTTAAAGTTTCTTCAACCAAGTGTGACCAGGATGTACTTTGTCGAGAGATTCTTTCAGCCAACGTCGTGAATTGTCGTTTAGTTTTTCTCGGCAATTGTCAAAATCAAGCTTATCTTTTTCACGTAATGATTTGGCCTTAAAAAGAAGAACTATTTCTGGTTTTAAAAAAGGAATTCCTTCTTTGCTAATCATACCCATTTCTTCGACATTCATAGTAATACTTTCATCACGTTTGAATAACCAGTTCTCGTTCTGCGTTCGATTGGTCAACATTTCAAATGACCACGGCGAACTTACAGATGGACGACACCAAAGCACTTCCCTATTTATTGGCAAGGGTTCAGAAATTAAAAGCGGTTTATCTTCTAATTTATTCGCGCCCATGCCAGGCCACAATTCCCAACTGGAAAGATATAATCTAAAATCTTTTTCATCTCTCCTAAGTATGGCAATATCTACGTCTTCATGTTCTCGAGTTATTTCGCCTAAAAATAAATCAATAGCCCAACCGCCAGCCACCCACCAAGGTTTTGTTTGCTGGGCAAAAAGTTGTTGTACCTGTGCGAGAGAGTAGTTAACCTTCATTTTTAACCTTAATTTCTTAATTTGACGAAGCCCCAACTCTAGACAAATCATATACTCGTGGGAGCTCTTTGAATCCAGCAGATTTATATGTTGCTACAGCAGCAACATTTGAACTTATCGTACATACAATTGCACTTGAGGATCCCAGCTTTTTAAGCACTTCGAGGCAAGCTAAGGTAACTTCTTTTCCGTAACCCTTACCTCTATGGTTTTGATGGACACCCAAGGGTTCTATCAGCCCAGGCCTACCTTGGCCTGCTGACCAAACTGTTGCAGTAGCAACTGCATTTTTAGAATCATCATATACAAGTAGACATCGAGCATCATCATAGGTTGGAGAGTTTGCCATGGCATGCCATTTTTCTTTTGTAAAGGTAGACCCAACAAAGGACGCGCGTTGAACAGCACATCTAGTATCAACATTTTCAGATCCAACTATTTCAACATGTAGTTTGGATTTCTCAATTGGTTGTGAAAGATCAAAATTTAGAGGTGTCCATGGATCATCTGTTTGCCATCCCCTGTCGATAAGGATTTTATTTAGCAAATCGCCAGTTCTCGCTTCAACGAATACTTCACCTTTTGGCAGGATTCCATGATCAGGTTGTGAGATATCTTCAGCCATCTGTTGTGCAAGTTCGAGATCATTTTGTGCTTGTGGAGCTATGGCTAAACGCAATAAGTTTGCACCGTCCAATAGCCCAATAGCTACTATCTCTCCGTCGCGGAACCAGTTTCGGATTGCATTGGTTGTGGCTTTTTGACCATTTCTTGTGTACCAACCTATATCACCAGGATGTAGTTGTACTCTGCTTTCATCTTTTTGCCATTTTCGAAGAGCTTGCAAACTTTCATTCAAATCAATTGACATAATTATTAAAGATTAGCAGTTAAATAGGTGGTGGCAGGTCGGCGTATTGTTTTTTGTTTGTTGTTGAAAGTTTTGTTGTTTTGTTTTGATGCGTTATTGTGTGGTGTCGCCGGCACAGTAGCACTAGGTTGTCTAGTGATGTTGTACCGCCGTCTATCCAGTGTTTGATGTGGTGAGCGTCACACCATTTTGCTGGTGCAACACATCCTTTTATACTACAAGTTTGAGTTTCTAATACTAATTGTTTCTTCAAATGCGTTGGAGCTGTTCGCACTTTACGACCTAGATCATAACGACCTGTTTGTAGTTTTATAGGAGTCGATATTTCACAGTCACAAAGCATTTGTTTTAGTTGACCTTTTGAATGTGTTGAGATGATTGGTGTTTGTTTTTCTAGCATTGTTTTTAAAAATATTGTTGTACTATTGCCGGGCGTAATATCGTTTATGTCAATCACGATGTCTGCTGTAAGAGTTGGAGATGTAAGAGTTTTGTCGCCAACAAAATTTTGTGCCAGCATTACTAACGCATCGGCTCGCATTTGTGCTGGTGAATATTCATGACGCATTTGCGGTTCTGTATCAGACCAAAGTTTTTGTGTTATAGCTTCGAGTGCTTTTCTTATTATCTTGCCGCTTATAGGATCGAATTGTCCTTGAATAAAGTATTGGCCATCGGCGAGTTCACTAAAAAACAGTCTGCGTGATTCAAATGATTGTTGGTCTTCGCTATTATCGTCGCGGATGGCGTCGACCATGTTTTTCCAATGGCGCACAACATTATTAAACTGACTAACAGGTAAAGTGACTGCTATATCACAAAGTAGTTTATTGTCGTCATCAAAAAACTCTATATAACTATCAGACAAAAGCGGGGTAACAAGTTTTATATGTTCGCTACTGATTTTTCCGCAAGAAAGTTTTTCCATGTAGCAAGAATATTTAGATAATACTTTCGCACATGCAATATCGACATCGACTTTTTTACGCGACTGGCCAGTTTCATGAACTATTGCTGATTTACCTGTTAAATAATTATCGTTAGCCCAAGAACCGCCATTAATATATTCACTCATTACTAATGCACATACACCGTCTAAAGAATCACGCAACTCAACCAAAGATTTCACCAAACCCGAATCAACAAAAACAGAATTAGAACGTGCAGGTTCAGACAAAAACTCACGCAACAAACCTATATCGCAACGCAACTTCTCGGTTAAAACCGCACTATCTATATTCTCGTACATATGTATGCATTTTATCAAATAAACACTACAAAAGCAAGGAAAAATAAATAATTTATTGCATCAAACTATAAGAAAGTTTAGCCCCTTTTACAATCGAACTAAATCAAGCGTGTGTCTGGTAGCTGGTTCACTAACTTCAATTATTGGTCTTGAATGAAATGAGGTTTCCCCATCACATACAAGTGTTCCATATGGCTCTGGAGATAAAATCTCTCCACCTGGGATATCTTCCAAAACTAATTTTGTACGCCTATCTACTTCAGTATCTGTGACATCGCCCCTTAATCCTAAGGTTGGAATATTCGAAGTAAATGTTCCCAGAATTGCTAATGGGTCAATATGGTATGCGAGTCGTTGTTCATCTCCAACTTGTGTGGGTTGAATAGTTTCTGACCTATAAGTAATATACGTTATGCGATTTCTAGGATTTAACTTCATGTCTAATAGTGCATTATCCGACTGGTGAGAATTTCGCAATAATGCCTCAAAATCAATAATGTTCAAAATTAAAGAACGCAAAGGATCTCTAACATAGGGTAGCAATGTATATCTATCCTTATCAATAAATTCCAATAACTCTTGTGGAATACCAGGACCTTCATAGCCATAATCAACAATGTCATCGCTGATTCGTATAGTCATACCATCTTCAAACCTACTTAAAATTATTTTATAGTCAGAAAAAGGCACATTCAAATGCCAACCAGGATTAAAAATTGCAACAGACTGCACTATTGAATTAAATCCAACTTGTTGCGGAGGAAGAACATGACCGTCAGAAACAATTCTACCTTCGGCGTTCGGTTTACCCTTGATTGATCCCATCTGCTCAAATCCAAGTGACATACGAATCCTTTCGAAAACATATTTTACTTGTTTGGGCGCATTGTTGTCTAGCTTGGTTTAGAAACCAGTCTCATTATTTCATAAATATGTTTATAAAAAAACTTGAATTAGTTATCACTATGGCAAAATCGCAAATACGCGTGCAGGAAAACCTGATCCATTTTTAGGTTTTGGAAATGTGGCAATAACCATGGCTCCTGTTTGTGGGACTTGATCTAACTTTGTCATAGCTTCAATTTGGTATCTATCCTTATTAAGAATCATTATTTCTGCAGGAAATTTATCCCTTGCCACGACAATTCCAGGATCTGTATCTAGAGTTTCATGGCCACACCCAACAATAGACCGTTCATCGCATAAAAACTCAAGTGCTTGAGGAGACCAACCTGGTGTATGAGAAATTCCATTTTCATCTATATTTTTATACGAATTAAGGTCAGGCCAGCGTGATGACCATCCTGTGCAAAGAGCCGTAAATGCACCGTGTGGAATATTTCCATTATTTAATTCCCACTCATGTATATCATCAAGGCTCAATGCATAATCGGGATTTTCAATACATTTTTCACGAACATCGAAAATTACTAATGGGGCAATCATTTCCTGAGTTGTGATCTGATCGATCGTACGCCCGTTTTCAATAAAATGAATTGGAGGATCACAATGTGTTCCCCACTGTCCAGTGATTAAATACTCATGAGCCTGAAAACCGTCATCATCAAAATCATAAAGTTTTCTAGACTTCTCATTCGGCATATCATCCGCATGTGGAATACCTGGTTCAAAAGTATGTGTAAGGTCGACATGCTTTTTTGAAGTGAGCATCTTTGCTATGTCCCATAGGTTTTCTGCCATATTTAATGTTACCTGATTGAAATACTTATTAAAGTTGTTCTCTTAAATTTTGTAAGTACGAATTTTACACACTACAAAAATGGCCTATTGCGCACCCTTATATTGACTTCTATAATTGTTATATGCAAAATACAGATATAATCTCTTTAACTACCCAACTTGCCCAAAAAATTTCAGATCCTGATGTTGTACCCGTGCTGGAAGCATTAACAGAAGGCCACCATAGATTTAGCTTTAGCCTACAAAAGATAGAACCAGAAGTGGCCAGAATATTGCTAATCGGGATCGGTCGCATAACCGGAGTAACGATTCCAAAAGAAATAATAGATGATGTACCAAAAGTAATACCAGGTGATGAATTGAAAGTAATACCAGGTGATGAATTGAAAACAACAACATTAGCTAATGCTTTAGCCGATGTTATTGAAGGTTTCGACGATTCGAGAAAATATGATTTCTACAATGACCCCCGTATTTTAAATTTCTTTCAAGGAGCTTTGTTATTAATTAGTATGGGTAATGGAAAACTTAACTCCAACGGTACAGTATCAATGCCTACTAATGGAAGTAAAGACTATGAAGTTGATCCAGTAGCAACAAATATTTTACTTGCGCCAGTTGATCCTACTGTTTTACCTAAATTAAATGAGCAGATAGACCGTGCAGTTGATCTAGGAATTATTGATCGATAGTTAATCCAGTGTGAGCAGAGTTGCTAAAGACCAATACCCCCACCATCAGTTTGAGTAAAGTCTTGAACAGCGAAATCCCTTGGTGCTCCAAATTGATTACCACTGTTATCAGAAAGCGTTTTGTTTAGTTCTCTAGCTGTGACTACTGCTGTTTCATCACCAACACTTACAGTTTGAGTGCCATCGTCAAGACCAGAAAATACTGCATCTGTACTCATACTTAGTTCCAGAGATTTACGCGGGATGACACAATGTGCCAAAGATGGGTTTTGTGGTGTTCCATCTCCAAGAAGCCTGAAAAGTGTCCATGTAGGCTGTTGCTGACTGATAGCAACTGTTGGCTTGAATTTCTCGATCTCCATATCTCCTGTTGGTCTACCCATAACATTTCCATCAATAGGTCTGCCTATTAAAAAGTATGGTTCGAAATCAGTCGCGTTCACACCATCGGGAATATTTGGTTTACCTGTTGTACCTGTATTTTTATGGTACCGGATCACGGGATTTGTTTTATTTTGTAATTTTAAATCTTGATGTAGCCCTGAGAATGTGTGATCTGAAACTCGCGTCATTACATTATCTAAATCAATAAGTTTTGCTTCTTTCAAACATTTTCTAATATCGTCTTCGAGCCATTTGATCGTGTTCAGTCTTGGTTTTCCAGGTGATTCATAAATAAAATGTATAGAATCGACAAAGCCATTTGAAAGTTCACTGGCGAGTCTTATAAGTTCAGTTTTGGAATCATCACTCAACCCGTAAATGTCGAAAGTTAATATATGAGATTTATCATCGTCAAAAATAATAACTCCTGGATTTTCCGTGTTTACCATACTTTATCTTCGGCTAGTAACTTCCTTAAATTTAATGAAATAGCCCAATATTTAGAAAAGACAGGTAAGCTAAAACCATGGAATTTAAAGATAAGGTACTTGATTTACTAACTGAACTAGAAATTGAATATAGTTGGATCGACCATCCGGCAGTATTTACTGTATCTGAATCTATGGAACACATGGATGATAAATGTCCAACAAAAAACCTGGTTCTTTATGACAAAGCTGGTCGTTACATTATGGTTGTTATGCACGGGCTTACAAGACTCAATACTAAGAGAATTGCGACTTTACTTGAAACAAAAAGTTTGTCATTTGCCAAACCCGAAATGTTGATGGAAAAACTTGGAGTAACTCCAGGTTCGGTATCTGTTTTTGGTTTGTTAAATGAAAACGCAAAAGAAATGGAAGTTGTTTTAGACAGCAATATTTTAGGAGCTGTCCAAATTGGATTTCACCCCAATGACAATACAGCTTCTATCTTTTTCAATGGACAGTCATTAGAAAAAATTGTTGTCGCTTGCGGTCATAGACCCCATATTGTTGATCTATCTGAATAAGTAGAAATATTTTTTTAATCTAAATACAACGCAATTCTTTCTTCGAGTTTTTTTCGCTTTCGAGGCCATTCCTCTTTCAACATAGAGAAATACATAGTGTCGCCTATTGAACCGTCACCAGCAATTCGATGGCTCCGCAATGTGCCTTCATAAACTGCACCCAACTTTTTGATAGCACCAGCACTGCGTTCGTTACGAGAATCACAACGAAATGCGAGTCTATTGACATCTAATTGATCAAAAGCATACGAACATAACAATAATTTACATGAAGGATTAACTGCACTTCCCCATACATCACGAGAATAAAAAGTACTCCCGAGTTCAATTCTCTTTTGTGCGGGTGCATAGTCATAAAAACTTGTAGAACCAACAATTTCATTAGTCACACGAGATACGACTGCAAAAGGCATCTTTGCTGAATCTGATTTCATCCCAATAATGTATTCGATCATAAGGTCGACATTAAGTGGAGGTGGAGTCACCATTCCACGCCACAATTCTGCATCGATACATTTTACAAGCGCTTCGCCATGCTTTATATCAAGTGGTTCAAGCCTAACGAATTGATTTTCCAATACCGGTGTATGATTCATCGATACAACTTTAATATTGAAATGCTGGATGGATGTATGCCGTAGTATCAATATTAAATACATTTTTAAATGAAAAATTTTTGAAATTAATACTGTCTACTAATTCTTTCGTATAATTAACAATAACAACATTGGATTCTTTTGTATTACCCAATTTATCCACTAGTTCGTATGTACCGATTAGTTGCACTGACGTATATTTAATTTTAGATTTTACGATAGCTTTTAGAATATCCGTAGCTTCAATTCGTGCCTCATCTTTAGTCAGGCCTTCTGTCAAGCTTTCGTCAATAGCCCATGTGATTGAAATATCGCCACCGGCTTCAGGACCTAATACTTGTATATTATTTTTAATACCTCTACTGTTTTTTCCTATTGTTTTCTTAATAGCATCATTTAATTTTTTATTGTCAGTTTTTGGTTGAGATGTAGTTGTTACTACAGAACTTTTTTTGTAAGAATTTTTTGTACATTCGATAACTCTTTTTTCATATTTTGAATCAATCAAAGAACTTAACAACTTCTTGAATTTATGTTGCTTGATTGATTTCCTTTTTAATTTCGGAGTAAGTTTTAAAGCATTTTTATTCAGAGCAATTATTGGTTCTTTAAATGTTTTACCACCAGATTTTTTGTATGATCCGACAAGATAAGTCACGATATTGGTTTTAGCCTGAATCCCGTTACCTTTAACAGAAACAGCTATAACATAATTTGGAAAACCATCTTTCCTCATATCTTCAGGAATATTTACAGCATAAATTTTTTCTACTTTAAAACTTTTATTATTACTTGAAATTTCTTTATTTAGTTTTGATGTTGGTCCATCTTTAACTTTTACACATTTCAAATTATCTTTTGTTTTTACGTTAGAATAATCTAGAACAGAGCCAGATGCTGGAGATATAGTCATTAGTACCAGTGATACCGCTGAAAAAAATATAGCCAAGATTCTTACTTTCACTTCAACTCCTTATAGTATTCCTTATTTTGATTCTATACAAAATTTACTTCAAAAAGAGTTTACTGGTTTCAAAGAACCTAGACCAAATACCCAAACTTGCCTTGTGAATAATCGATTGTTGCTTGGCGAATTTCATCTTGGGTATTCATAACGAATGGACCATAAGAGACCACAGGCTCATTTAAAGGAGTACCCTCAAGGACTGCAAAGTGTGCACCATTTTGGCTTTTCGCTTTAATGTCTTCGCCTTCATTTTTAAACAATACTAATTCGTGTTCGTTTACTTGCGTTCCATTAACCTCGAGATTACCTTCCATTACGAAAATTGAAACATTATTGCTAGATGGAAATGACATAGCCATTTCTCCGTCAGCGTCTAGCTCTACTCGCCACAAGTTAATATGTGAATGTGTTTTCGCTGGGCCTTTAACACCCTGGTACTCACCGGCGATAATTGTTACTGTTCCTGATTCGAGTTTTACTATTCCCATCTCATCTGACAACAAAGGTTGATAGGCTGGCGAGTCCATCTTATTTTTTGCAGGAAGATTTACCCACAATTGCATCATATGAAAACGGCCACCTTTACTCGCCCATTCTTTTTCGTGATATTCTTTATGCAAAATTCCGCCAGCTGCTTTCATCCATTGCACATCACCTGGACGAATAATTCCTCCAGCACCAGTAGAATCGTGGTGAGCAACAGAACCTTCAAAAGCTAAAGTCACTGTTTCAAAACCACGATGAGGATGAACCCCAACACCACGAGGTGTATCTGTAGGTTCGTATTCATAAGGTGCGTGATAATCCATCAATAAAAATGGGCTCATTTTTTCTGCAAGATCACTAGGTCCAGGCAAGACCTGCATAACATAAAAACCATCTCCAACCCAATGAAAAGCATCGTTGCGATATATATTTTCAACTAATCGTTGCTTACTCATATTTATACCTCTCTTATGCTTAGAGTCGTTGGCTTGAAACATATCGTTTAAAACGTAACAGTTTAAACAATATTCCCTTGCCCACTTTCATTGATTTATGAACAAAAATAACTAGCTTTCATCTGGTACTATTAACCACATATTTTCATTCTCTGAAACCCCAAAGCCAAAACGTTCATAAAAATTCTTTGCTCTTTCACCGGCATGAATTTGCAAAGTTCGCACTTTTTGTTTTTTAAAATAAGAAAGCAAAGTTCTCATTATTTCGCCACCGATTCCTTGATTTCGCATTTCTGGATCAACTGCCATCCAACGTATGTAACCATAACTATCTCCTGCAAGATAAAATTTTGGCAAACCTTTAATTATGAATGCAATGCCACATCCGACAACGATGGAAGTATTTTCCTCACGTGCAACAACCATTGCTACATCATCATTTTCAATTCCAGATTCAAGAAAATTCTTAGTACGCTTTTTCCATTCATCATTCCTGGGTGAAGTAATTTTATCTTCGTTATGAATATATATAAGTAGCGCGAGCATTCCATCGATATCAGCATTTTTTGCTCTAGATATTTCTACTTTTGACATTGAATAAGCATAATCGATTGTAAGAAAATAAATATTACAATCATTTAATACCTGTATTCGACTTTTGTATTTCTGCAGGCAGTTTGTCTACACGCAAAATTATAGTTGCAAAAATAATTATAATGCCGACTAATAAGAACGCTATTGGTAAGGAATAATTAGCAATCAACCCCACGATTAATACTACTATTGCAATATATAAACTATTTACCATGTTAATTAACGAAAGTACTGTAGCACGGTTTTTGCTACCTATCAATACATTTGTATAAGAAGACAAGAGTGGATTTCGTGTTTCAGAAAATCCATACGTAAGCACAAATATAGGTACAAGAACTAAAGGTATTTTTACAACAGCTAGTAAGATAAACATCAAACCAGGAAACATTGATAGTACTACCAATGCCATTTTTTTGCCGAATGCCTCTTCCAGTTTATAAGCGTATGCTTGAGTTAGTGCAGCAAAAAGACCCCCTAATGCTAGTGAGGCACCAATCCAAAAAATAGGAACATCACTTGCTACAAAATAAGGTTGATATAAACTGACAAGTAACCCGGAAAATGTTGCTGTAAATGTAGATATCAATAATATTTTTTTCAATAGTGGGCTATTTCTTATCTCGAAAAATCCAGATTTGAGAATAGTATATGGCCCATCTTGAGCATGTTGATATTTCACATCTGGTTCTTTTAAAGTGAAACTCAATAAAAATGCAAAACTTGCAGATACGGCAGTTATAAATATAACTTTCTTATACTCTGGTAAAGTTAACTGTGTAACTAATATTCCTCCTGCAAGCGGTGCGATAAAAAATGCTAATTGATATGAACTGCCAATTAGCCCCATCGCTTTTTTCATTTTTTTCTCTTTGTCATTTTCACTTAACGTATCATATATCAATGCTTCATTTGCACCAGATAAGAAAGCAAAACCCAAACCAGCAAAGATAGCGATAATGACAAATTCATAATATTTTTTTGCAAATAAATACATCCATTCTCCAAGAGCTTGCATGGCCATAGCTATTACAACAGACCATTTACGTCCGATTCTATCGGCCACTACGCCTGCTGGCACCTCGCCAATAAATACTGTAAAAATAATTATGGATGTAATTGAACTAACTTCAAATAAGCTAAGCCCCCGAGATTGTTGGTATAAGGTTCCTATTTGGTTATAAAAATAGAGATTTGCAAAAAACGTAATTATAGCAAGTTTCGTTGTGTTATTAGTTTTGAACATTTTCCCCTTATTCTTTTATAAAACAATCGTAATATACAAAATAGGAAATGTCGCACTAATTTCTATAATAAGTATGCACAAACAAAAACGGAATGTTGACTTGCATTTTTTGCATTGCTAATAAACTTCTATACATCCAGTTATTACAAGAATAATTTCCAATATCAGTTGATACTTTTGGATCAAAAGACAACAATTCTGATTTAAACAGTTGTTTCATTTTCTCAAAATCCCAATTCGACATATCAACATTAAGTCGTTCTTTACTTAGCCTTGAATTATCTAGAGGTTGTATATTTTCATTTTCGTAACAATACTTCTCATTATATATCCAGTTTGTTGCCGAACTCTCAATCCTGAATCCTGGAACATTGGATGACATCCCAAAAGAGATAATAGCTTTTGCATTAATTTTCAGGGCATGTTTTACAATTCTAATGCCTGGATCTTCATCCCCTTCAGGAACCAAAACTACCGAAGGAAGTATTAATGAATGTATTTTATAACCAGCAATTTCTTTACCATCGACAGTCAAGGCCAACCATTTAGACGGGTTGGCCAAATATTTTCCAAATGTTTCAGAACCTGTTAACAATATGTTCTTCATCGTTTCAGTGTATCAACAATTCTTCCAAACATTTCTACAAGCCCTGAGGTGTCATATTCTTCAGACGCAAGACGTGATGCTTCATCATTTTCGTCGCTTTTCACTCTTGACCAATCAATCGTGTACCCTGCATCTCTTGCCACTCTATTCCAAAAAATACGTTGGACCCTACCATTTCCGTCACGAAAAGGATAAATAAAATTAACTTGATCATAAAAATATGACAAACGAAGAATAAATTTTTTTTGTCAACAAATTCAAATAATTTTCTTTTTCTAGTTCTCCAAAATCATATTTTGCAGCACCTAAAATTTTATTAACTATGAGAAAGTATCCCGACTTATCCGAATTCTTCTTTATGTCAACTGTTCTTATTTCACCCGCCCAATCATTGACACCCTTGAAAAGCTGTTTGTGAATTAATAGTAGTTCAGATAAATCATTCGATCTAGGTATTCCTATAGTTTCCAATTCAATTTCATTTGCAAAAACAATTTGTGGTTCTATTGCCCACAGCTCTTCAGAAGATTTTGCACCTAATAAATTTCGTAACTCTCCAATATTTTCATCATAATATGGATCAATAAAATCCACCTAGAGAGCACCGTATCTGACTCTAATTTTTTCAGCAGCTTCTTCGGCCGAAATTTCACCGACGATATATTTGTCAGCCATTTTCTTAGAATCACTTGAAACTTTTAGTCCTTCAAGTCGCTCATTTTCTATAGCTTCATCGACTATTTTCTTACGGCTTTTTTTAGTAAATTTCTTGCCTCCATCTTATCAATTAAAATGAATTAAAACCAGAATTTCTTTGAGTAACTACTATCAAAGCACCATATTCCACTTAATTCTTAACAGCAACAAAAATCATTTCGGGTGTTTTTTGTGTGGCGAGCGTCTTATCCCAATCACCATAAATAGATTCAACTCTAAAACCAGTTTCTATTAGAGATTTTATAATTTCTTCTTGTGTGCGAAAACGTAGCTCATTTACCGAAACTAATTTCTTATTCGTTTTTGTAAATTGATAATGATTCTCATATAGAACACGATCTCCAGTTGCTTTTAGAAACGCCATCCACCACTCGACTTTACCGATGCTACCAACTTCAACCATACGTCTACTTTCCGATGATGGCCAATCAATATGAATGTCAACAGAATCATCCCACCAAGGTTGCACTATAGGATTACGACTTTCAAAAACAAGATGACCACCATTTACAAGCGCACTATTAATAGCGCTTAAGTTCATAAGCCAATCTTCATCATCAAGAAAAAATTGGGCAACGTGACCTGTCATTACAGTAAAATCTGCAATTGAACTTTCTAGTAAATCAGCACTGCCCTCTATCCACTGAACATTTTCACAACCTGTACGTAACGAAGCTACTTCTAACATTTGCTCCGATGGCTCAACACCAAGAACTTTACAACCGATTTTTGCAAACTCATAAGAAAGCAAACCTGTCCCACAACCAATATCAATAACAGATGTAACATTAAATTGCTTTGCCTTTTCTAAATAAAAATCTTTATACTCATCAATCGAGTTAATTGAGTCATAAATAGCAACAAGTTCTGGATTCGAAAATTCGCTGTAATTTGGTGAAGTGTTCATTTAGATATTCTTACATATAATAATATTTCATTCCGAACTATTTGTAATTCTGGACGTTAAAGCAACTAATCAAAAAGTCGAAGAGTCGATTCCTGTAATATTCTCGTTCATTATAGATGGAAATTGTAATAATTGGATTTAGATTGTATAGTTAACGTCGATAATTCACGCTAAACATACAATCCACTGCATAAAAAGATTAAATCTAGGAATATTGTTACCTATGCCCTGCAACAGGGGTTGATAATTGACAGCAATAACATAAATGCATAAACTGATCTGATGCACATGAGCCCTAGCGAATTCCTAGAACAAATTGATGCGAATAAGCTGTCAATCACCATGATTGGAATGTCGAATCTCGGCAAGACGCATTGGTCGCAGATGCTATCTACTATAGGTTTCGACCACATCAATTGTGATGACCTAATCGAATTTGAGTTAATAGAATTGATGAAAGCAAAAGGTTACACCGGTGGCATAGAAGATGTAGCGCGGTGGATGGGCATGCCTTACGAAGATCGCTACGCTGTTAACCAAACCAAATTTCTCGATATTGAAAAGGGCGTAGTTTCTAGACTGACCAGTATTGATCAACCAATTATTGGTAATACAATAATTGATACCTCCGGTAGCGTGGTTCATACAGGCCCCAAACTTTGCGAGGCTTTACAAAACCAAACTTTAATGATCTATCTTGCAGCTTCTCAGGAACACACAGAAAGACTTTTTGATAAATATATTGCAGAACCAAAACCTGTAGTGTTTGGAAATATGTTTCAACCTCAAGACGGTGAAGAAAATAATGTTACTTTAGCGAGAGCATATAAAAACCTCCTTAAAGAACGTACTGAACTTTACGAAAAATATGCTGACGTAACACTACACAGCCAAGACTTGGCTAACATTTCATCTGGTGAAGATTTTTTAGCACTAGTGGGAAAGTGCTTGAACTAAGGTCCGACACTACTTTTGGGACAATTGGGGTAAACAAACAAAATTATGATTGATCCAATTGATATAGCTCATAATTTAGCTACTTAAAAAAACAAAGAATTAAACAGTGATTTGTGTGATCTTTTATTTGGAAACTCCCAGTTCAGGTGGTTTCTTTTTATTTAGTTGTTCAAGACTTTAATCCTGTTTATTTAATCGTTTTTTCTTTTCAAATCGGGTTGATTACCTATGCGTTCAGATGCCATTTGATCTCTGCGAACTTTAAGCAAATCGGTACGCGTTACAATGCCAATCAATTTATTTTCATTATCAACCACAGGTATATGCTCAATGTTTTCATCTACCATGAGGCTCATTGCATCAAAGGCTGAATCCGTTTCCTTAATGACAACTATTTTTTTAAGCAGATACTCATCTAATAAAGCTTCATCTTGTGATTCATCACCAAGCATGTCACCTCGTGTTATTATTCCAACCACCTTCGAGTCTTCAACAATTGGATAAGCGCTGTGAATTCCTGATGAAAAAAGATGACGAGCTAATCCTATAGTTGATTCAGCAGGAATTGTTATAACAGATGTTGTCATAATTTTTGAAGTAGCTGTTCCTACAAATGGATCCGCACTGTAATGTCGACCTATCCTCAATCCGCGACGTCGAAGTTTTTCTGTCATTAAACTATCCTCGTTGACAGCAGAATATATCAAATCCGCAATGACACTTGCCAACATCAAAGGCAAAATAATTTGATAGTCTCTGGTTAATTCAAAAACAAAAACAATTGCAGTAAATGTTGCCTGCGTAGAAGCACCAAAAGTTGCGGCCATGGCAACTATGGCAAAGGCGCCTAATGCTATGTCAGTTCCAGGAAGAATTTGGTTGAGCCCAGCTCCGACTAGTGTTCCAAAAGATGCACTAATCATCAATATCGGAGCAAGCGTTCCTCCTGAAGTTCCCGAAGCAAGAGCAAGCCACCAAGAAATCAACTTTCCGAACATCAAAGCTGTAACTGCTCCCAAAGCTAATCGAGATGAAAGTACGTCACCAATAGATTCGTAACCAACACCAAGTGTTCTTGGAACAATCAAACCAACAGTTGCAAAACCAATCGCACCAACTACTGGATGCCAAAATTTGCTAATAGGAAGTTTTCTATATAACGCTTCGATTACGAATAAACCACGACTGATGACAATTGCAAATAAACCGCATGCAACACCTAATAAAACAAATGCTGGCAAATAATTAAGCCCTGCATAATGATGAACAGGAACATGGAAGAGTGGTCCATCACCAAAAAAAACTGTATGCATCCCGCCTGCAATTGCAGATGAAACAACTAGCGGGATAAATGCGCGTGCAGAAAATTCAAAAAGCAATAGCTCTATTGCTAAAACAACTGCGGCTAGAGGTGCCCCGAATGTTGCAGACATACCTGCTGCTGCTCCGGCAGCTAATAAAATTTTACGTTCGGAAGAAGTCACAGGAATAATTTGTCCAAGTAAAGAACCGATTGCTCCACCAGTAACAATGATCGGGCCTTCAGCACCAAATGGTGCACCAGTTCCTATTGCAATTGCAGAAGAGATTGGTTTTGCAACTGCAGTACGAGGTGCAATTTTACTCTGACGTGTAAGTATTGCTTCCATTGCTTCTGGTATACCATGACCACGAATTTCTGGTGACCACTTAGCAATGATACTTACAAGCAATGCTCCCGCTATTGCGGCGACGAATAACCAAGCGCTTGGTTTTAGGTGCGAAAGCGAATGTGATTTAAAAGAGAATTCATGAATGAGTGCAATGTTAGTGAGTAAGCGTATTAGGTGCAAAAGAATCCATGCAGCAAATCCACCTGCAAAACCGAGTACTACTGCAATTGCGCTAAGAAGAGATAGCCGTTTAACTTGAGTGAGTGTTGTCATAGGTATACAATGCTAACTCATTGCTTTTACTCAAGGCTGGCATTTATAGATTTATGTTGATTCGAGTCCTTCAATGAGATGACCCATTTTCTCATTTTTTGTTCTAAGATAAGAAATATTCTCAGGAGTTGAATACGCTGGAATACCTATACGATCAGATACTAAAACTCCGTGATTTTCAAATGCAAATAGTTTTGTAGGATTGTTCGTTATTAAACGTATAGAAGTTACACCAAGATCTTTGAGTATCTCTGCACCTATCCCATATTCTCGACTATCTACAGGTAGCCCTAATGCTTCATTTGCTTGTACCGTATCAAGACCCTGTTCTTGTAGACGATAAGCATCGATCTTGTGGCCAATGCCAATTCCACGACCTTCATGACCCCTTAGGTATACCAAGATTCCACCTTCGTCCGCAATACGTTTCATTGCATCATGAAGTTGTGCGCCACAATCACATTTTTGAGATTGGAAAATATCACCAGTAATACATTCAGAATGAACTCGTACGAGGATATCATCAGTTTTGTTTATTTCACCTGAAACAAATGCTAGGTGCTCTACCCCATTATCAGTAGATTCATATACATGACATACGAATTCACCCCAAGAAGTAGGGATACGAGCCGCAGAGATTTTTTTTATCAAAATTTTATTTTCTTTAATATTTTTTTCGCTTGTCATATTTCATCACGTACACAATCTATTCTCAAATCAGATCCTAATTTTTGTACTCCCACAAACTTTCCTCGCCACATGTCGTCAAATAGTGGTGATGGAGCATTACCAAATGCATTTAACGCATCTGAGCCGCCAAAGATTGCAGGAGCGACATATAAAACATAACGATCTACAAGGCCTGCCTCATGAAAATCATGGGCAACACTAGCACCACCTTCAATCAATAATTGTAAGATCCCTTGCTTACCCAACTCATCGAGAATATCTCCTAAATCGCCAGACATAATTATGCAAGGTTGAACCTTGGCATCACATAAAACAGATCCTAAAACAATTCGCATAGGATTTATATCGCGATTATTAGAAACTACAGGTGGATCGTAATCGCGCACACGCAACGAAGGATCATCTTCGCGCACAGTTCGTGCGCCAACTAGAATAGCATCGGATTCTGCCCGTAGACGATGAGCGTCATGACGAGCATTGACACCAGTTATCCACTGGCTTTTATTTTTTCGATCTGCAATATACCCATCTAAAGTCATTGCAAGTTTTAGAACAACATAGGGTCTTCTAGTTTTTCTTTGAGTTATATATGGAGCGAGTTGTTCTGAGATTTCTTTTCCTAAAATCCCGACTTCGACTTCGACTCCAGCTTGTATTAATTGTGCTATTCCTTTACCCGATACTTTTTCATCGGGGTCAGAAATACCAATAACAACACGAGAAATGCCAGCATCTATTAGAGCTTGTGTACACGGTGGAGTTTGTCCATGATGCGAACATGGTTCAAGAGTTACATATGCCGTAGCGCTTTTAGCAAAACCTTGAGCCTTTCTAATGGCATGAACCTCAGCGTGATCGTGCGTGATTTCATATGTTGATCCACTAAAAACCTCACCCGAAGATGCCTCAATAATACAACCCACCCATGGGTTTGGTGACGTATTGCATCTCACACGCTCTCCAGCTTCAATTGCGAGTTGCATCATTTCGATGTCATGGGCATTGGTCACTTTATAAGTTTACAAAAAGGTTTTATGATACCTTGCATGGATACCGAGGTAAACTTAGATAGGCTTACCCCTATGTACGTATCAAAGACCAACATATTGCAATCCGCCAAGAATACCCGGATATGGGCTCTCAACAAGTTCAATCGGGACATCGCCACGCTTCCAGAAATGAGCTGGAGTACCTTCAACTCCGGCTCTGAGAACATCCTTGTGGCTCTCTACAATTGGAGTATTCTCTAGAAGTATACTTCCAGCCAAAAGAATTCGTTCGCCATTGAATGCCAGAGTACTGTCGCGTAAAAAAACTGCGAGAGCATTGAAGTACAATTCAACTGCTAATTTCGATGGGCCAGGCTGATACGATGTATCCATCACTTCTTTAGGCGAAGATAGCGTTTGCCCTCCACATGCGTTATAGAGTTGGATAAGTCCACGACCCGATAAAACACTGGCATGTTCAAGTGTCTCTGCTGGAACATTCTTCTGTGAGGCAATTTTTATTACTATATCATCGGGAAGTTGTAGACCGAGAGATATTGCGCCAAACTCTGTTGAAAACGCCCTAGAAATATGCGGTCTATCTGGTGGTCCTGGTAACCACACACCCAGACCGGGTCCGGTACCACATGCTGCAAGAATTGTTGTGTAGTTACCAAAGTCACCTTCAAGTGCTGATCCATGAATAATTTTTGTTGATACGCCAGGTTCCAATATCGGGGCTGCGTTGGCAGCAATCTCTGCATCATTCATCAAGCAAGTAGTAGCTTTAAATCTTTTTTGGATTGCGCTACGTGATACTTCGATATTCGATTTTGTCATTTTGACGTATCCCGCAAGATAATCTATCTTTCCTGCGACGCCTAAAGCAATAGTATCAACCGCCGTCTCCTGGATTCCCAGGTTGTGAAGATATCCCGCAATAACATCCTCCACTGATATAACTTCAGAAGTTTTATATAAGCCTATAGGGCAATATTGGAGATCAGGAGAAAATAAAGCTAGTCGAGTCTGAGTTGCACCAATATCTAAAACTAGAACAGATTTGTCCGCACTAACTAGTGAATCAAATAATGATTTTGGCAATATGATATTATCTAACAATACATCCATGTTTTGTTCCCTTTAATTAATAGATCATAATATCACTTAACATATACAAAAGCTAAAGCCGCTTAGACAGGCCCACAAGCTTTCGATATTTGACTTTGATACATACAGCCACAAGCAATAAACTCGCTGCACTGTATTCATATGGAACTTATTAATGAACTTTAGAATACAGTTTCGACAATAATCTTAAACAACAGCTTTAAATAACATTTCAAATGATTTCATTGCTGGTAAAAATTACCTCAATGCTTCTAATTATGATCTTTCTACAAAAAGAAGCTATTGAATTGGTTATTTAATAAGTTTACGGTTCAAACGTTTGCGAGAGTTGAACAAGATTAATCCGCTCACCAGTAGCACTGCACCAATGAAGAATAATTCACTTGAGTTTGATCCCGTATAAGGCAGTGCGCCTCTAGTTGCGTTAGTACCTAAAACCACAACAGGAATTAAGGGCTGTGTTGTCGTAGTGCCATTTTCAACTACGATTCCTTTAACACGAACAATAGGAGTATTTTCGTCATCTTGGACAGAGATACCAGTATTGTCACTGAGCACAACAATGTTGTCAACTGAAGTAATATCATCTGGTACATCAGCGTCTAACTTAACTGTAAAAGATACAGTAGAAATACCACCAGATTTAATAGTACCGATTTCAAATGTACATGTATCACCCGCAACACCATCATCTTCGCACTCCCAGCCTTCATCAGCACCAACATATTTAGTGTGTTCAGGTACAGTCTCAGTGAGCACTACAGCTTTAGCATCGCCAGCGCCGCTATTTGTTGATTGTATAAAATATTTGATATCTTCACCGGGCCCAACACTTACATTATTATCTGTTTTGATAACACTCAACACAGGAAGCACAACTGCTACTTTAATTGTTGCAGTATCTTTCAGACCACCTTTTTCGTCACAGATTGTGTAAGTATATGAGTCAGTTCCTTCAAAACCTTTGTTTGCAATGTAAACAAATTCATCATTAACCAAAGTTACAGTTCCATTTGCAGCTTGAGTAAATGAAGGATCACCACAAAGACTTATTTTTAGTCCATCGGTAATTGTGTCATTATCAAATACTTTCCCTAAAGGAAAAGATATAGATTCTTGACCATTTGTTGTACCCATGTCATCATCAGAAGCATCGATACTTGCTTTGATAGTTATTGTTACCGTTGCACTATCGCAAATTTCTGGTTTTTTATCATCTATACAAATTGTATATTTAAATGTATCAGTACCATAAAAATTTGTTGCAGGCGTATATTTGAATGTACCGTCGACATTAACTGTAATATTCCCACCATTTGCAGAAATTGAGTCAAATTTATCTAGAGAGAAATCTGAGCCTGATGTAGAGCTGTCATTATCACGCCATTTAACATCCACTGGAGTGTTAAGAGGAGTTGCATCAGCATCATTTACTGCATCAATACCAAAAACTGGTGGTGCTGCATTTGGACATGCTGCTCCATCATTATTGCCCAAAGGTACGCCTTTAGAGCGAAATATAGCTGTTGGCGCAGTATCAACATTAGTAATCTCGTATATTACTCCGGTATCATTTGAGTAGGTATAGAATTTTATTTCACCACTATCTGGGTCTTTCGCAAGCCAAAGTGCACCATATGAAGCTTCTGCGTTTGGTAGACCAGAAATCTCTTTTATTGTACCAACGCCTGTTGTTGCGTTAAGAATATTTAGGACAGGAGGATTTTTATCATTTCTACCGTTAACCGAGTAAAGAAAGCCACTGCTATAAACCATATCTGGACCAATACGATTTTTTATTATATTCTTTAGTGGATATGGGTATGATGTATTGATTTTTGTGAAAGTTTTTGTAGCAAGGTTAACGACATATAAGTCATTATCTTTATCAGCTGGACTTTGATTTTCTTGGTTTCCAATTGCAACATACATGGTTCCTTCATGTACTTCACCAATCGAGATTCCTTTACCGTCATTTTCAGGTCTTCCATCGAGTGCTCTAACCATTACATTTTTTAGCGTTTTCATTGATGCCGGAGCATTAGGATCAGCATTAGTTATCTCGCCAATAGTTGTCACAACCCCAGTTCCAGTATCTGTAGAAATAAGGTTCAAAAAACTTTGTTTCGGGTTTTTGTAATTAAAATTTCCATTTAATGAATATAAGTTTCCAGTGCTTGTATCGTACCCACTTGCATTAATAACACCTGTTTCTGCAGCATTGCCATTACTATAAGGATCACCAATATTTGTAAAGTCATCATCAGCTGGTGAATAAATCTTTAGTTGATTGTCAGCATATTGAAAAAAACCTTCTTTACAATAAGTTTCTGCAGCGTTAGTTTTCTGTTTTGTTATTACAGACCCTGTTATCACTGTTGTAGCGATGAACAATAAAGCTAGAAATAGCTTTGCTAATTTTGTAATCGTATTAGATTTCATTGAATTTGACTCCCGGTTTTCGATTTGGCACGAATAATTTGTACGGGATAATAGTAGTGCAATGATTTAAAAATGTAAAATCTGAACTTTAAATGAAAATATTCAATTTTTAGCAATGGGGCTCAGAAAATGCACATTTGGCACCGAAACTCGCGATATTTCGCATGAGAAGTCTCGCAACATTTTGCTATTCATAAAAATCGTCTTAATATTCATGAAGTTCTTTTCATATGAAACCGAGCGGCCCATAAGCGAAGGAACAAATTCGTGACTAGTATAAAATAAAAGTTCTCGTCTAAAACTATGCATTTCTGGCGCATCCCTCTTTAAGGGGTATTTACTCTATATTAATTGGCGCTATAAAATTATAGTTGATGAATGTATAGTTGACACAAAGTTTTTTATTCCTCTAGTGAATCAAAAGACTTAGATAAACTACATATATGGAAATTGAAATTAATGAAGTTGAAGAAACCTTATATAAAATTTTGACTAAGTTAGATTATTCAAAAGACGATATTAATTTAATTATTGACGTATACCTTGGTGGCGAACTAAGAGGTCAAGAAACTCATGGTTTGGCTCCATTTCCTTCCTTTGTCAAACAAGATTTTTCGCAGCTCGAAGAACCACAGGTAATACTTCATAGTCATTCTTTATATTATATTGATGCTAAAGGTCACCCTGGAATTACTGTAGGTAGAAAAGCTGCCGATGAAGCTATTGCTATTGCCAAAAAAGAAGGTGTTGGTAGCGCTGTTATAAAAAATATGCGTGACTGGTCACGCCCGGGAGCGATTGCTAACTATATTGCGAAACATAACATGGTTGGAGTTGTAACAAACATTGGAAGTGGTCAAGCTGTTGCACCTCCAGGCGGAGTCGACCCTACACTTGGCACTAACCCGATAGCCTATGCAATACCTACCGAAAACGAGCCGCTTGAAGTTGAGATGGCTACATCAAAAAAAGCTTGGGGCAATGTCCGTATTGCAAATAAATATGGTGTTGAGTTACCCGAAGATACTTTTCTAACTGCCGATGGTTCAAATGCTGTGTATCCTAAAGATGCACATTCTGTAAAAACATTTGGCGAGCATAAAGGTTTTGCTATTTCAATGATGATCGCAATTTTAAATGGAACAATGCTAGGCAACCCATTAATAATTGAAGCAGATGCAAGTAATTACTCAAAACCTTGGCCTCCTAATTCTGGGAGTATTACAGTTTATAATCCAGAATTATTTGGTGGACTCAACACTTTCATTGCAGAAACTCAGGCTGGAATCAATTCAATAAAGAACAGCACACCAATGAGCGGTCAAACAATTACTATTCCTGGTGAGAGTTCAGGATCTCGATCTTTAAAAAATAAAGCAGAAGGGAAAATAGAGATCGCACCTGAATTATGGGAAGAAATTAATTCATTACTTCAGGTTTAGTTTTCAATTCCTAAAGCTAAAGGCATGTTTTGAAATAATGAATGTGGACTATTATATCCAATCACGTTTCCTAAAGATCCAAAACAATAGAAGCGATGCGCTCAAACCCAACCCTGATGCCACAAATACGCCTGATGTTTCGCCACTACCTGGAAAAGGCACGTTCATCCCGTAAAAGCCGGTGACCAAGGTAGGTACAGCAACAATAGCTGCCCAACTAGTTACTTGTTTTACAATCTGATTCTGTCGATAGTCCCGAAGATTAAGATTGGTTTCACTTATTGTTGCCACAAGTTCTCGTAAAACATCCGATGACTCATATACTCTGATTAGGTGGTCATGTAAGTCGTGAAAATACGGCACCATATTTTCATCTATAAAATGATTTTCTCTTCGAATCAAGACACTTAATGCTTCTCGCATCGAACTGATTACTCGATGAAATTGTACCAATGATTTACGCATATTAAACCATTCTTTTTGACTTGTAATATCGAAATACTCTCCAGAAAATATCCGCTCACCTATAGAATCGAAAAAATCATCGAACTTACTTACTGTATCTATATACTGATCAATTATAGAATCAAGAAGGCTGTATAGTAAAAAACTTACGCTAATAACTTCCTTTGTATTTGCCCATCTATTTGTGTATTCATCCATAGAA
>ERZ724516.132-NODE-132-length-45366-cov-6.099799_pt1 | contig 45366 bp, 43 predicted proteins | sample MGYA00376049_ERZ724516 | MGnify/ENA primary metagenome ERZ724516 (study PRJEB28724, sample SAMN07190886) | activated sludge metagenome | isolation source: activated sludge of sewage treatment plant in Hong Hong | place: USA: Christiansburg, Virginia | collected... | reverse complement strand
GTCCCAGCCATTGGCAAAAGAGAAATTGTACGAGAGAATTTTTCGATTAGAAGCTCTGGGGTAGCACCCACGAAAGAATTAATGCTAAAAATATAACTTTCTGGCTGACTATCTATAAGTTCTGAAACAATGAGGCGAGGATCAAAACTAACATCTGCCTTCATTTTAATCTGTCGAGCAAGAACAACTTTTTCTAACTCGGTATTAGCTATCTTCTTGGTAGCTTTGTTGACCTTGTCGCAAAATATTTCACGAGATTCTTCACTGATTATTTTTATAGAATGAGGATATAAAAATACGTTATCTTCATCTGTATTCTGAGTTGAAAAATTATCACTATTAAGAGAAAAATGCGTTACACGATTATTAACATCAATATGTATCATCTCCCTGGGGAAATCGACCATTATTGGAGAATCTGGTTTCGAATTGAATCCTTTAGCAAAAACAATAAATGGCTTAATATCAGTACCCAATTCCGAGCCTAATTGGAGTTTTAAAGATATTTCTAAAAGTGCATTTTTTGCTTTATTATGATCGACATGATCAATGAGACCCCTGTTTATATAAGTTCCACGAGATGAAATAAATATACGATCATCAATTTGTAAAAAATCCTCCATAGTCTGATCAAACATATAACCAATAGTCTCAACATTTAGATTATCAAGTAGGTTAATCATTAACTGCACCAACAGGCTTTGTGACATTAATCATGATTAGAGATGTTGCAACTAGTCTTGATATACGGACTGCTTCAAAACCTTGTTCTTTAAATTTAGAAGATAATATATCATCACTTGGTAAATATGACGTAGAACGAGGCAAATATTCATATGCTTCTTTATTTTTTGAAATAAATCGACCAATTTTTGGAATTATATTATTAAACCAAATCTGATTGCCGAATTTAATAATAGGATTTGTAGGAACTGACACATCTACTGCCATAAATTTACCGCCAGGTTTTAGTACTCTAAATAATTCGATAATGAGTTCATCAATATTTACAAAATTGCGCAAAGCATAACCGCACACAATGGCATCAAAACTATCATTTTGAAATGGGAGATTAGTACCATCACACTGAATTTTATTCTTGGTATCTTTTCCAGCTTTTAACATATTAAAAGAGAGATCAACTGCAAGTGTATCATGGCCTAATTTAGTAAACATTCGAGAAAAATCACCTGTACCACTAGCTAAATCTAAAATAAGTGAATGTTGTGGTATACGAAGTTCTTTAACAAGAATTTTACGTGCATATTTATCTAGACCAAAAGTCATATAAGTATTAGCTTTTTCGTAAGTAGGTGCAATCGAATCGAACATGGCCCTAACCATTTTCTTCTTTTCTTCACCTTGTGGTAACACATTATTTGATTTCACAGTTTAAGGCTAGCCTAGAAAATGAACTAGTTTCGATACGTGTTTAATATTGTATTTATATCTATATCCGTATTTGCTTTTGCTTTGATAAGTCAAAAAAATGGATGTGTGAAAAAACCAAACATATCTTCTGAAATAGCACCATATGCTGGTGTTATTTCAATAATTATACCTGCTCGTAATGAAGAGAAGCGTATAGGTATATTATTGAAATCGATCAATGAAAATAATGATAATAAGCTTGAAATAATAGTCGCTAATGATATGAGTACCGATAATACAGAAGAAATATCAAAAAGACATCAAGCACAGGTAATCAATATAGAATCCAAGGCACAAGATATTAAAGGGAAAACAAATGCTTGCGATATTGGTTTTAAGAATTCAAAAGGTGAAATTATTATATTTTTGGATGCTGATACTATTGTTGAACCAAAATTTATTCATAAAATACGTGAACTATTTTCAGATATTGATCAAGAAGTTGTAACTATACAACCAAAACACAGGTCAAAGAAATTCTTTGAACAACTATCGTTATTTTTTCATATATCTTCAATAGTTTCAACTGGAGTGGTTTCAACAATTCCATTTGGTTTCGGGTTATATGGGCCATGTATTGCTATGAGGAGACAAATTTATGAAACTACAAATGGATTTATAAATACTAAAGTTAAAAATTCAATTATTGAAGACGTCGCCCTAAGTATTGTGATGAAAACACAAAAGGTTAGTATAACTAGATACCTTGGTGATGGCTTAATAAGTTATCGCATGTTTGAAAATTTCTCAACCTTATTCTTAGGATGGAAAAGAAACATTTCTTCCGGTTTTAGACATGCGCCCTTTTTACCAAGCTTGATTATTGTTCTATTTTATGGATCGATAATTTCAATTCCAATTGAAATTTATAAGGAGACCGACAAAGTAAAATTATACATACTGTTGGGTTTATTTTTTATCTCGCTATTACTTTTGATACGCGTGGCAAATCAAATTGGAAATTATTTTCTTGTGGCAATAGCCTACCCATTATCATTATCATTTTTTATAATAGTATTTTCAATAAGTGTTATTTCAAAGATATTTAGATTACAAACTACATGGGCGGGACGCAAAATGAATATGGATGATCAATGAAGAATAATGTAATGCTAGTATTCATCGACATTTTTATATGGGTTCCTTTCGGTATTTTGGTAGGCTATATATCTACTCAACTTCCAAAGGGTATATTGAAATACGATATTTTTCCAACAAATGAAAAAACTCAAAAGCGTTTAGAAAAATATTTAAAAATTAGAAAATGGAAGGATAAGCTTCCTGAAGCAGGAGCTACATTTGATGGAGGTGTTTCAAAGAAACAGCTCTCAATGAAAACAAAAGAAGGTGTACATGCTTTCATTATAGAAACACGCCGTGCAGAACTAGTACATATAGTTGCGCCACTTATTTGCCCTGTATATTATCTTTATAACCCCTGGTGGCTCGCTACTTTTATGTTTGGGGTATGTATAATTTTAAACTTGCCATTCGCCTTAATTCAACGATTCAATAGAGCAAGATGTTTAAAAATATTAGATTCTAATAATAAGCGATAGTGAAATAATATGTTTATAACCTATTAAAGCTTTGGGCTATAACAGGGCATTAGATAGCATTAAAACAGACTAAAATAGCATCATGGTACTACCAAAAGACACAAATATTACACCAAGGAAGTATCCTACAATTCCTTTGGGCGATGACTTCATAAAACAATCTCCAGCAGATCATTTGGAAGAGTGCTTTAATGATGAAATAAAAAAGAATGTGAAAGAACCAGATGCATTAATACTTTCAACTTATGACGGGAAAAGAGTAAATGCTAGGACCGTAGCATTACGAGGATTCGAAAAAGGTGAGAAAGAAAAAGGAATATTTTATATCTACACAAATTACAATAGTGCAAAGTCAAAAGAAATAGAAAAAACCAAAGATGTATCTTTAACATTTTATTGGCCAGATGTTTTTCGACAAATTAGAATTATAGGTCAAGCAAAAAAATGCAGTGCTGAGCAAAGTGATGAATATTTTGCTTCACGACCACATGGGTCACAAATCGGAGCGTGGACTTCTAGACAAGATGAAGAATTATCATCAAGACAAGAACTACTAGATTCTTATGAAAAATTTGAATCACAATTTGGAGATAAAATACAACGGCCACCTTTTTGGGGTGGATTCATGATTGAAGCATACGAATACGAATTTATGCAGGGATTTGAGAGTAGATTACACGATAGATTTAAGTATGTTTATAATGAGAGTACTAATCAATTTTCTTGTAAACGGCTTTGGCCATAACAAAATTTGCTCGCGTGCGAGAGCTCATCAAACGAGCACTCCATGTTGTATCTAGTTCTTTGATCTCATCGTTAGTCAAATAGCGTGTTTCTTTTAATGCAAAACCAAAATTTTCTAGAACACTATTATTTGTTACAAAAAAATCCGGAGTAATCTCACCTAAATGGGCTAAATGCTTCGGGAGATTTTCTCGCCAAATTTCACTATTTATAACAATCTCATATTCTGCACCATCTTTTAATGTAGCGGCAAGGGAAGTTATAAGTTTTTCGTTATTCTCAGCCAATCCTTCAAGTAGATTTCCCCATGGTAGATATATTCTCATCAGATCTATATTGTTATTTATATATCGAGAAATACCGAATGCATTTGCGCATAAAAATGCTATATTTTCTGCACCTCCACGCTCATATTTTCTAGCAGCGCTCTTTGATGATTTGTCAAATGCATCCCATGACAGATCTAAAGCTATTATGCCAACGTCTCTATGAGATCGAGCATAGCGTAATGAACCTTTAGCATCTCCAGCACCAATATCTAATACGTGTATTTGGTATTTGGATAAAAATTCTTCAATTTCAATTAATGAAGTTTCTTTCTTCTGGCCTTTTCTAACCAAATACGCTTTTTCTGACAATGTGGTTATGCTTCTATAGCTGCAGTTGCTAATTCGTTTATTGAATCTAATTCTTTTAAGTCAATATCTAATCCATCAACATTATTTGAGTTATTTTCAATATACTGTGCAAGCAATTCTATTGATGTAAAAGCTAGATCATGTTCAACAGCTAAAAGCTCTAAATCATCCATACGCGCAGGAGAGCCATCTTCTTTTAATATTTCACAAAGCATACCAATTGCTTTAGACCCAGCAAGTTTTGCAAAATCTACGCTTGCTTCAGTATGTCCCCGACGAGTCATTACGCCACCTTCACGTGCGCGAAGAGGAAAAATATGGCCAGGGCGATGAAAGTCACTTGAGACAGTTCCTTCTTTAGTACAGCTAAGAACAGTTAATGCACGGTCTTGAGCTGAGATACCAGTGGTTCCTTGTACATGGTCTATAGGAATACAAAAAGGTGTATCAACAGTTACCTTATCGCCGGTCAGCATAGGTTGAATGTCTAATCGATCTGCTTCTTCATTGCTCATAGGCATACAAACTAAGCCTCTACCATGAGTAATCATAAAGTTTACTGATTTATCGCTTACGTATTCAGCAACCATTACGAAGTCACCTTCGTTCTCTCGGTCTTCGTCATCAACTACGATTACGATCTCGCCTTTCGATAATCTTTTGATTACGTCGTCGATTGAATTGAGTTCCATATAGTTTTCTCCTTGGGTGGGTTCTTTTGATTCGAATCAAAAATATTATGTTTCGAGCTTGTTGTTAAACCTAACTGCAAGCTTTCACTTACTTCGTTGTGGTTTATAAAATCTTGGTTTTTTAGAAGTTCTATTCTAACTCTTGTACCACCACTAGGGGAATTCGAAATAGAAATATCTCCATTATGCATTGTGATGATTTGCTTTGCTATTGCTAGTCCAATGCCTGAACCACCATCCTTTGAATTTCTTGATGAATCAACTCTATAGAATCTTTCAAAAACTAGATCTTTTTTGTTCTCACTGATACCAGGTCCATTGTCATCGATATTGATTTCTATTGATTCACTTAGATTGTTTATAGAGCAATCAATTTTACAACTAGGTCCTGAATGCTTTATTGAATTTGCAAAAATATTTGTAAAGACTTGAAGTAATCTGTGATAGTCACCGACTATTTCAACATCATTTTCTGTTATTGAAATTTCTGCATCTCTATTAGCTTGTAAAGTAACCTGTTTAACATTTTTTAAAATTAATTCTATTTTTAGGATGGTGTGATCCATGGGTATCACACCAGATTCTAATTTTGATAAGTCCAGAAGATCTTTTACCAGAGCACTTAGATGTTCAGTTTGGTTAAGCAGTATCTGCATTTTATCAACACTAGGCTCCTCGACTTGATCAACCAAGTTTTCTAACTGAGCTTGTAAAGCAGTTAGAGGTGTCTTAAGTTCATGGCTTGCATTAGCAATTATTTCTCTACGAAGATTTTCTGTTTTTTTCAGCTCATTTGCCATCTTATTAAAAGTTTGTGCGAGCGAACCTATTTCATCTAATGAATCAATTTTTACTTCAACATCGTAATTGCCTTTTGCGATTTCTTTAGAGACATTTGACATTTCACGAAGCGGTGTGGTTAAACCTTGAGCAAAGAACCTAGTCAGAATTAATGCCACAATAGCTGCAACCGCTCCAGATATTGATGGCCATGCGTGACCAAATCTAAGTCCTAACCAATAGACAAAAACAGTTGTAGATACTGCCCCTAAAACCAAGATGCCGATTTTCATTTTTATTGAACGAAAAGCACTGAGGGGTCGTAGTGGATTAGATACAATGTGGCTGACAGTTTGAGACAACTCTGTTAGGTGCTCTTTTATAGGGTCATTTTTCATGATACCCTCTTAAATTCTTGGATTGCTTTTGGTGTATTAATAATAGGCTCAAATGCGTATCCAATTCCATGAGCAGTGCGTATTAAATCGATACCTATCTTTTTTCTCAAGCTTCGTATATGGCTATCAATAGTTCGTGGTTCAACTTTACTATCGAATACATTGCACAGTGTATCTCGTGTTAACACTATGGATGGTTGAGAACATAATGTATAAAGTAATTGAAATTCATTGGGTGTTAGATATACATATTTTTTATCAATAAATACTTTTCTAGTTTTTGTTTCAATTTTTATGTTGCCTATTTGAATATCACTATCAATGAGAGTTTTATTTTGAGTTTCTGGCAAGTTATCTTCAGATCGTTTCAACAGATTTTCTACTCTTGCAACAACTTCACGAATTGAAAATGGTTTTGTTACGTAATCATCTGCCCCAATTTTAAGACCAGCAATAATATCGCTCTCTTCATCTTTCGCACTCAACATCAATATTGGAGTTTTAGAATTTTTTCTAAGTATATTTGTGAATTCGATACCATTAAATCCAGGTAGCATAACATCAAGTATTATCAAATCGAATGCTTCTTCTGTAGCGAGGTCAAGTCCATCTGGCCCATTATCGGCTAATAATACTTTGAAACCCTCTTTTTGGAGTCGAGCACGTAGAGCTGATGCGATATCAAACTCATCCTCAACTATCAATATTTGACGTTTCATAACTTATATTCTAGGTTTATTTTTCAAATATTGTTTAGTTGAAATGTGCAGATTATGTGCAGAAGACAATTTATGTACGTAAACTATGACAAACCTTCCAAAAAACCGCATAAATATAGGGTATTTTGGAAAATATATACTCAAAGAAGGCGTTATATCGGACGAAGATCTTTGAATAATAGATAATAAGGATATCAATAATGACGACTAGTAATTTTGACGCGCAGAATGCGCAGAATTCTACACAAGCACACATTGCGAATGTGTTTAGTAGCGATGTCAAAATTCTTGGTACTATTGGAAGCTCATTTATAAGCGATGTTTTAAAAGTAGAAAAAGATAATTCTATATTTGCTATAAAACTATTAAACCTAGGAGCATCTCAAGATCCTGAACTAGTACAACGTTTTCTAACTAACGCACGTTATAATCAATCGTTAAGTGAGTTCACTTCTATACGCATTGAAGAGATAGTAGAAGGTCCTCGCCCATTCTATGTTATGTCGCCCGTATGTGAATCGAACTTAAAAGAAGTTATTAGAATGCATGCACCTCTCGAAGTTAATTGGTTGCTTAATTTGTTAATACCCGTTGGAAAAATGTTAGACACAATACATCAAAGAAATATAATTCACGGAAATATTAAACCATCAAATATTCTGATCAAAGCCGAAACTAATCAAGAAATGTTTCTACTTAGCGATTATTTAGAACCATCATTAAGCTCAACTTCAGCAACAATTACTGGGGCAGGACCATATAGTGCACCTGAATTTCGATCAGGTTTGCCTATATCAAATAGATCTGATATATATTCACTTGCAGCGGTTATATATGAAGCGATAAGTGGATATCTGCCGCATGGACCTTATACAAATGACTCCGGTCAATTCCAAGTATGGAGAGACAATTCACCAATTAGGGATTTACAACTTTTGAATTCAAGTTTATCTCCAACACTAAGCGGTTTAGTAATAAAAGCTTTGTCAACACAGGCAATCGAACGACCAAATTCTTGTACAGCTTTTATTGAAGAAGCATTGCAATCACAAGAAGCGCAAACAATAAATATTGTTGCTCCAAAAGAGAGTGCGGTCGAACAGTACGATAAAAATAACAATCCAGTACCAATGTTAATAATTGCTGCTGGCGTATTTCTTTCCATCATATTATTATTCGGGGCGTTCAAATTAATTTCATCATTTTTCTCATCTGATACAAAAGCACCGCCTACTACAACATCAATAACGCAAATAAGAAGCTCAACACCAACTTCGAATTCTGATCCAAATGAAATACGTCAAGTAACCGATGTTGATAGAGACTTTATGGCAACACTATCTCAAGAACAGCAAAACTGTACACTTGGATCGAATGCGAAACGATGGCCACTTTCAGCGTCTACTCTTCATTGCCCATATCCAAATCCAGTTCCAACTGATGGAAATCCTACTGATCTTTGGTATGGGAATTTTGTGAATGTAGATGACCTAGCATCTTCTTATGAAGGAACAGCACAAACATTGTTAACTAACTTAGCTAATGCAGGTGGAAAAAAGATAGACAATACTGATGGTAGTTTACCTTGTACGAAGAATCCAAATGAAACTGGAATTTGGGATGCTAGAGCAACACCTGGAGATGCAAATAGTCCTGGAGGATACGGCAAGTTTACATGTGTGTCAACACCACTACCTGTTATTGTTTGGACAGATGAAGAAAAGAAATCAATAGGTGAGGCTTTGTTCGAAAACAAAGAGATGAGTGCGCTTACTCTATGGTGGCAAACAAAATCAGGCCCTGAGAAAAAAGGCAATATTTAATGGAACTCAACTTAACAGTACAACCCCCATCTTCTCAAGCCGTTGATGTTGATATAAAAGTTGATGGTACACGCCCAATATCGGATGTAATTGAAGCTTTAGCGAAAGCAACAGGAGTACCTAGTTCGCTGTCTACTCAAATGAGTTTATACATACCTAGTAGAGACTTATGGCTTAGCCCCGATTTAGAAGTTGAAAATGCAGGATTAAAAATTGGCGAGATAGTCGTATTGGGTCGTAACTCAATACCAGGTGACAAAGAATCAAATAGTGCAACAATAGGAGATGTAGCAGAAAAAAATAAAGCGCATAGACTTTCACAAAATAACGCTAGGTTATCCACATTTGATCTTTGTATTGTTTCGGGTAAACAAAATGGAGAACAAATATTATTACACAAAACAACTTTAGTAATTATTGATTATGACGGGAAAGTAAGAACAACAGCACAGGATGTAGAAATGCGTGCTAATTTTGGGGAATTTGATGTAAAGCCGAAAAAGAAGAAAGGTTCAAAACCTAGTTCGCTAGATATTGACACAAATCGACATTTTGATGGAATACTTCCAAATGATGCAAGTGCATTTCTAGTTGAAGTAGATGGCACAATATATATAGAACCGATATATGGTGATACTTATGTAGAAGTTCGTAAATTAACTAATAGAACACAGATCGACGAGCATGCAATGATTGTCTCTGCGGGTATACAATTTCATATACGACGTAAAGCAATAGAGAACTCTTTGCCAATTTCTAAACGCGGAATCGTTGGCATAAATAGGCCTCCTCGCGATATGCAACCGCCAACAGAAAAAATAATTCACATAGAAGCGCCACCAAGACCAGCAACAAAATCTCGAATTTCACCGATCATGATCATGTTGCCAATGCTTGCAGGTGTAGCAATGGCAGTTTTTTTACACAATATAATGTTTTTGGGTATGGCATTCTTCTCGCCAATGATGATGATTGGTAGTGCTGTAGAGAATAAGAGAAACGGAAAAAAAGAATTCAAAATTGCAAAAGCTAAATATATTGAAGATATAGAAAAGGCAGAGATAGGACTGCGACAAGGTCGTAGGGAAGAACTTGCTATTAGACGAGTGGTATGGCCCGATGCATCTGATTGTATATCTCGCATTGTAGATTCACGACATGATATTTGGGATCGACGAAGAGATGATATTGATTTTTTATCGTATCGTGTTGGTGTTGGCGACCAGGTAGCTCTTGTAAGTGCGCAAATTGAGAATGGCGGAAGTGAAGATTTGCGTGATTTCGGCGAAAAAAAACTTAGAAGAAGCGATCCAATACATTTATCTCCATTAGTTGTTTCACTGCCAAGCCATGGCGCAATAGGTGTTGTTGGTGAAAGAAAAAATTCTCTCGATGTATTGCAATGGTTGATATTGCAAACTATCTCACTTCATTCACATAGGGACGTTTCTCTTTGTGCCGCTTTGCCAACTAATCTTACTAATAGTTTTGAATACATGAAATGGGTGCCTCATGTACGTTTCGGTGGTGCAGAAATAGACGAGCCAACAATAGCATTTGGTGAAGAAAAATCTAATATACTTTTTCAAAAAATTAGAGCATTAATTGATTCAAGAATCGCTAATGCACAAAATAATTTTAATAACAATACACCAAAATTACCAAGTGTTGTTTTTGTAGTAGACGAAAACGTAGTGCGTGATAGAACAAGTATTGATGCAATTTTAAAAACTGGACCAGCTGTTAATGTTTATACGATATTCTTAGCCACTCAATTTAGAGACTTGCCAGGTGAATGTAAAGCCATTATCGATGTTGGCGAACCTCAACTAAGTGGTAACGATGTTACAATTGCGTTTCCAGGTACAGGACAATCGCCAACTGTATTCTCAAAAGAATCCATAGTTTCTAAAAAATTAGACTACGTTGCACAATTACTTGCACCAAAGCGTGATGTTACAGCATCGGTATCTGGTGGTGGAGGCGGTAGTCTTCCAAAAACGGTACGATTGCTTGACATTTTAGACCTTCAAAAACCAACACCAGAAGCAATTATAGAAAGATGGCAAAATTCTCCAGACTCACTCCAAGCTGTATTAGGTGTGACAATTGATGGTTTGATGAAAATAGATTTACGACTTGATGGCCCACATGGATTGATCGCGGGTACCACTGGTTCAGGTAAGAGCGAGTTGCTACAAACTTTCGTAGCTTCAATTGCTTCTGCGTATTCACCACAAAAAGTTAATTTTCTTTTCGTTGACTATAAAGGTGGGACTGCATTTGCTGAGTGCAGCCAGATACCTCATTCTGTCGGTATGGTAACAGACTTGGATGAATATTTAGCACAACGTGTATTGGTTTCCTTAAATGCAGAATTAAAAAGACGTGAAGCATTATTGCGAGAATATTCTTGTAAAGATCTAATAGTTTTTGAAAAAAGATTTCCTGATGTTTGTCCACCATCATTAATAATTGTTATTGATGAGTTTGCAGCCTTAGCTCGTGAAGTACCTGATTTCGTAGAAGGCGTTGTTGATATTGCTCAACGTGGACGATCCCTAGGACTGCATTTAATACTTGCTACTCAGCGACCAGCAGGAGTCGTAAATGACAATATTCGTGCTAACACCAACTTACGTATTGCCTTACGCATTGCTGATTCTAGTGATTCTACTGATGTTATTGGTACAGATGAAGCAGCACGTATACCTAGGTCAATTCCAGGTAGAGCATTTGTTCGAATGGGGCCAAGTGACTTAACAGCTTTTCAATCTGGATATGGAGGAGACTTTACTATTGAGCTTGCATCACGCAGTGTTGACGCATCAAACGAAGGTTCAGACGAAGAAAATGGTAATGAGATATTGAATCAAAGAATACCACTAGTAGTCGAGCCTTTTACTTTACTTGGTATATTAGATATTGATAATAATAACGATGAAATTGAAGTTTTTGTTTCAGATAAAAATACTGATGACACACTTGCAACAACTGACTTAAGTTATTTGTGTAATGTTGTATCACAAGCTGCATTCCAACTAAAGCTTCCAAAGCCACGTCAGCCATGGAAAGAAACTTTACCGAAAGTTTTGACTCTTGCAGATATTGGAGATATGTCTCTGCTTAATGAAAATGATAAAGGTAGAAGTTTTATTTTAGGGCAACTTGACTTGCCAGCATTACAAGAACAAAAAATTATCTCTCATGATTTTGAAAATGATGGAAATATGTATATTTATGGAACATCAAGTTCTGGAAAAACTACAGCACTACGTTCGATTGCAATGTCATTAGCTGTAAGTTCTAGCCCTAGTGAACTAGTTATTTATGGAATTGACTGTGCTAGTGGTGGTCTCGATTCGCTTAAAGAATTGCCGCACACCATAGCAGTTTTAGGTACCCGTGATGCCGAAGGTGTAGGCCACTTTTTAAATCGAATTACTAGAGAGATAGAAACTCGAAAAGAAATATTACGAACGAATGGTGTTTCAACATTAGGAGAATATAGAACACGACTTAGAAATAATGGTGATACCACTTGTGGAGATTTACCACGCATCGTAATTCTACTGGATTCATTTGCAGGTTTTAACTCAGCCTTTGACAAAGTTGAATATGGCGCATGGATAGATTTAATACAAAGAATAGTAGGCGATGGTCGACCACTAGGTATTCACACGATCATTACTGCTGATAGACGAGGCGCGATACCATTTAACATGGCTGGACTTGTTGAAACAAAACTTGTATTAAAAATGTCAGATCCCGATGAGCTGTCTTCCTTAGGTGTACCAAGCAAGATAGCTAAAGAAATAAAACTTTCTCCAGGTCGAGCGATATATAAAAATACTCTTGAACTACAAATACCAATAGTTTCACAAAATTCTGATGGTGGAGCGCAAGTCGCACAAATTCACAAGATAGCCAAATATTTAACGTCTATATATGGTGAAGTAATAGTTAAAGCAACACCATTGCCCGAAGCAATAGCGCTTTCTTCTTTGCCGCAAGATATACGCGATAAGCATGTTTCACTTGGTGTTTTGGTTTCAGAAGATGGTTTACTTGCAGCCTCTGTAGATTTCGATAGAGGACACTTTTTGATTACTGGCCCTAGAAATACCGGTAAATCTATTGCAATGGCATCAATAATTCGAAGCTTAAGTTCTAAAAACGATGGAAGCTATTCGTTTATATTTACACCTCGACCAAACTTTATTTCAACTATTGAAGGTATTAACAATGTTGCGGTTGGTATACAAGCTTGTGAGGATCAGTTACAAGAAATAATAGAAGGCATAGAAGAAATGGGCGAAAACCCAATTCCAGATATGTACTTTTTTATTGATGATTGTGAAGATCTAAGTGATGGAACTTTTGCTTCAACAATGGAAATTATGATTCGAGAACTAAAGCAAAGTTTGCATGTCGTGGCGGCTGGAGACACTTCAGCATTTACAAGAGCATATTCTGGCTGGTTGGCTGATATTAAAAAGCCAAAGAGCGGTTTATTGTTAAACCCAGATCCAATGAATGATGGAGATATTTTAGGTGTAAAAATTAAAGCACTGCCTGGACAAATCTTCCCACCAGGAAGAGGCTATTTGTGCTTAGATAGACAGGCCGTATTAATACAGGTCGCCGTTTAAATTTAGCAGTTAGTTGAGCAAGCATTAACTGCAAGTATATCTACAAAATCATTCATTACATGGCCAGAATGTCCTTTGACCCATGTAAATTTAACATTTCCATGCGTGAGCACATCCTCTATAAATGGTTTCCATAAATCTTGGTTAGCAACAGGTTTACCAGCAGAATTTTTCCAATTTCTTTTGGTCCAACCTACATGCCATGAATCAGTAAAACATTTAACGACATACGTTGAGTCACTTACAATCTCTATAGCATCAGTAGCATCGGCAAATTCACGAACAGCCATATGTGCAGCTAATACCTCCATGCGTTGATTCGTACTTGGATTCTCGCAGCCACTACCGTATACTTCTTTGTCTACAGCCCATGCCCAGCCTCCCGGGCCAGGATTTCCGCTACAAGCACCATCTGTATACACTATTATTTTATCACTCATTGTGCTATAGATTAGCCTGAAAATTCACCAATTACAGTATTACAAGGTTGTTTTTCAATCAATATTGATTTTATACAAACTAAACTAATTGTGTGGAAATTAATATGTCTAAAAATCAAAAAATTATGATTGTTGCTGTTACAAGTGCGATCATTATAATTGTTTTTTTATTAGTAAGTTTAAATTCTGGGTCAACAACCAAAAGTAAAACTTCTTTGCGAGAAAGAAGAAATTTAATACCAAAAGCAGAGCAAACAACAACCACTACTATTGCAACAATCCCAACCACAACAAAAATAGTTTCAAGTGCTGCCCCTGTGGCGCCGTCAGAAAATAATTTTATAACAGGTGCAACATATTTAGACGCTCCAAGCATTAAAACAAAATGGACAGAAATTACTTTTTGTTCAATAGTGCCAAAAGCTGAAGCGAAAAAATTACTAGCAATGACAGTAGAACCTAAACCAATCTATATATTTTCGAATTCACTTGGAGCTAAATGCACATATACTGATGGCGAAGGTGACGAAATTAGCTTCCAGTTTTCAAATGCTACTTTTTCTTCCGCGAGAACAGTTGATATCGCTATAGGTGAGGTAGGCGAAAATGTGGTTTTGGAAAATGGTGCGAATGGAGTTTCTAAATCATCTAAAAGCTCAGGTTTTACAATCAGCCTAAACTTGTTCGGTGCTGATTTGAATGAAGTTTTAATTAATGCTCAAGATAAAGAGACAGCAATAAAAGTTGCAATTCAAGTATCGAATTATTTTAAGATAAATCCGTAATCACTTTATTTTTGACGACCAAAGCGGATAAGAGAAATTGTGCCCCCGGCAAGATTCGAACTTGCGACACACGGTTTAGGAAACCGATGCTCTATCCCCTGAGCTACGAGGGCGCGTCAAGAATTAATAGTTTAATATAGAGAACAACAGAATTTATATGTATGGGATTAAAAATCAATAAGTTTCGGTTTGTACTATATAGCCAGAGCCAGAGATAGTGACATCGACACGTTTTGCTGAATCACAATATGTTAAACCACTTGATGATTGCTTCCTATAACTATCATTTTGAAAGCTACCTTTATTAAATACTACGTATTGTCCCCCAGGGGCATTACTATCAACAACATTTACCAATCCAGGCGTTGAAGGAATATTAAAATTATTGCCACTTAATTTAGGTACATAATTTTCAGCATTAACAGATGTACCAATATCCACTCCGTTGCTACCCGGATTCTGTGTCGATGGAGCATTACATATACTAATATTTCCAACCTGGTTACTTGGATAAACAAAAGGTTCAATAACTGCTTGCGTGTTTGGTGTTTCTTGTATCGTGGGTGTAGCTATTGGAGCCGCGGTTTTAGGTTCAGTTTTAGTTTTTACTTTAATCGCAGAGTTTATAGATTTAGTTTTAGCATCATTACCTCGAGCCTGAATAGTCAAATATGTAGATAGCCCAATAACTAATACAAGTATTATGAAAGCAAAAATGCTTTCATATAGCACAGTTCGCTTTTTAATTGTTTGCCCGATAGCTATTGAATTTTTTAGAGCTTGATCAACGTCTAAGCCTAATAAAGTTAATGACTCATCTTCTAGCGAAGAGAAGTCAGTTATAACATGTTCAGTATTATTCGCAGTATCCAAAATTTTCCTTAACTCGTATGTGACATATTATTTCTTATAGATTTTCTTGCGTTACTTATATCTTCTAGTACTTCTTCTTCTTTTCTGTTAAGTGTCATTGCAATTTCGCTTGGCGAATAATCGTCGATGAAAGAGAGTGTAGCTACAAATCTTTCACTAGTATCTAAATTACTTACTGCACGTACGAAATCAATCGCGTACGGAGTTCGAATTGCTTTTTCTAATGTTTCGTAAGTAGTTAAATCCAAAATAGTTGTTAAATCTATTTTTGACACTACTTCCTTATTATTCATTTCATCTCTTAGCTTATTAACTGCAATGCAACGTACCCAGTTTAAAGGTGAGTCTTGTTTTTGAAATTTTTTCCAGTGAGCGTATGCTTGTCCTAATGCCTCCTGGGCAATTCTCGAAGACATTTCTTTATCGCCACTAATAACCATAAGGGTACGAGTTACACGTGGATATACATGACGGAATGCATCTTCGAAATCGAAATATCTCATTTTTTTGCCTCTATAGTTAATATATAAGTATCATCTCATGAAGATGCCATTTCGTAAAGTGCTATTTAGTGCGCAATATGCGCCTATATTCAGCAATTTCAACACAAAATCAAATGCTATATACGAAAATGATCAACTAAAAAGTTAGATATCGCAATTTCACAAAATTCTTTAGCCAATACGTTAAAGGAGTTATCGTTTTCATCCCAAAAACCGTGGGTAGTTCCTGGAATAGATTCAGATATGACACTTGCTCCCGATAAAGCTATTAAAGCTTCTGTAAATGACATATCATCATCAGTTGCAATATTATCATTTTCTGCACTAATTAATAAAAAATCAGCTTTAGCATCAACAAAATCTACATTTTGGGAACCATAAACACTAACAACGCAAGATACTGAATCTGGAAGTTTGGTTGATGCCCAAAGACCTAGTGATCCACCCATGGCAAACCCAATGATACAAATTGGTTTCGTTGAATCTCTTGAATAAGTTCGCAGAGCATGTATCGAACTTAAGATTAAATCTGCCATTTCATTTGGATCTGCTTGATTAAGTAATAATTGTGCATGCTTTTCGTTATTAGCTAATGTCCCAAAGAGGTCAGGAGCCATAACACAGTATCCTAAATCGCTAAGTTTTTCACAATATTTTTTTATCGAAGAATTTAAACCCCACCAGGAATGTAAAACTAAAATACCTGGTCCTTTCTCATCAGGCGATATAGCTGGGACAAAATATGCAGTATTTTTTGCAGGTTTTGAAATTATTAAACCAGATTCAATATTCTTTTTATCTCCTTCAACATGTTTTTTAGATTTGTTCATATCTCACCATTGCCTGATCTAGAGATAAATCTAATTGATTCGCTAGCGAAGCAACCCATGCTAGAACATCACCGATCTCATGTAATTGTTCTTCTTTTGTACCTTTACGAACTGCTTGTGCGAGCTCGCCGACTTCTTCGCAAAGCCAAGCTACCGTCGAAGGAATACCTCTTTGGGTATCTGCTTTACCATATAATTCAGCCATTAATTTTTGTACATCATTAAGTTCCATATAGCTAACAATCTTATTACTTTTCAATTATTAAAGCTAAAGTTACTAAAATGTTTAAATGTCTCCAAAAGATTATATTTTTAATTCTTCACAAATGCCTAGTCTCTGTGTAATTGATAGCAATAACAATGAACATATATATGGAGACATAGATGACGTATATGAATTAGCTTCTGTAACAAAATTAATCACTGCAAATGTTGTGAGTAATTTAGTCGAGGATAATTTTTTTAATTTTGATGATGTAATCGATGGCATAGATTATCTCAAACATCAAGTGAGACTAATAGATTTGCTATCGCATACAAGCGGACTATCTTTAAATGGTGAAGTTCCACAAATAGAACCTAGACAAAAGAGATTATATTCAAATCTTGCATTTGAAACCTTAAATACCTTCGTTGTTAACAAATTAGAAAATGAATTTGGTATCAGAAGTATAAATGAACTATTTAACGATGGTTTAAAACACGTATTGACTGCTAAAAAAAATAATTATATTGATTTTTATGGTGCTAAAGCTTCTGGCGCGAGAGCGAACCTTGGAGCAATAGTAGCTCTAGTACAGGAAATGCGATCTCCAGTATTTGTATCTCCTCAAATGCAACAAAAAATGCGAACAATATTTTTGCCCGAACTCCGTGGCGTGCTACCTGGTTGGGGTAATTATAAACATTGTGCTTTTGGTACTGGTTATGAAATTAAATTTGATAAGTCCCCACATTGGATGGGGACTAAATCTAGTCCAAATACATTTGGCCACTTTGGTCAAGCAGGCGTATTTGTTTTGCACGATCCTGACGTGAATATATCTATAGTTGCACTAGGCCATAAAGAGATTGGTACTTGGTCTACAGATTTATGGCCAAAATTTGTAGATGAAATTTTTCAAAATTTTATTTAGATTTAATAGCTTTTATATGGTCAATTATTTCTAAAGTAACATTCTCAATTTGAGTCGCTAATAGTTTTGCATCTTTAAAACAATCTGGACAAGAAACAATACCAAAATTTACTTTATCTAAATAGCTAATAGCAGTTATATTTAACAGTGAACCATCAAATATAGGGCCATAGGGAATAGCCGATTCAACCTTTGCCCCAGCACAGTACATAGCAAAACTAGGTCCCGGCAAACTTGATAACATTACATTTGCAAAAGGTGAATGTTTACCAGAAACTTGTGATCTTGAATATAATCCCCAAAGTTTACCTAAAGCAGTCCAGGGTGCAACTCGTGATACTTCGCCAAGTGTTTCAGTTCCAAGATCTGATAGTTGTATCTTTGCATTAGAAAAACTAGAAGACATAAACTCAAATTCATCTTCAATACTATTTAAATGAGTTGGCAATTCAGCGAACATGACACTTAGCTCGTTGCCTCCTTGTGTACGCTTTTTTCTCACGCTTACAGGCGAAACAACAACTAGTGGTGAATCTGGTAATTCATCATTATTTAACATTATATTTTTTAACGAACGCGAAATAATAGTCCCTAAGACATCATGGAATGAGACTTTATAATATTGACGAATCATTTTTATATCGTCCCTGCTTACCACTGCGCTTGACAGTGTTCGCTCAGCAGTTAGTTTTCGAGACTTTGGCCACATTGGTGCTTTCCAAGGAAAGGTTAAAGCTTTTCTTTGGTCGGTATCAATAGCTATTTTTGCCATATTCAAAACTTTTCTTGCAATATTTAAAGAAGAAGTGGCCCACTGTATAGGTTGAGAAATCATTGATGCGCCGATATGGGTAGTCCAGTCCGGTTCTTCGTCAACAACATTAATCATTTTTATTTCACCCAAGTCGTTGTCTGCACCATCAGCATTTAAATCAAAAATATTTGCCATAAGTTCAAAACCCGCTATACCATCTAAAAGTGCGTGGTGACCTTTAGCTATTAAATGAGAAATATTATTATGCTTTTCATGTACTATTAAAAATTCCCAAAGTGGCCTGTTCCGGTCTAAGGATATTGACATGTATTCAGAAATGAATTCTGAAAAATTATCAAAGCTACTATCAACGCCTAGAGTTATTTCTCTAATATGTATTCTCAGATCGGGCTTTGTTCTTAGCCAAAGTGGTGGCGCCAAAGGAATAGGTGGCTGAACAATTCTTTTACACAATGCATCAAATTTTTCGATTCTAGATGAAACAAGATGTTGAAAAGTTTCAGCACTAATTTCGTGTTTAGATTTTGTTCTATCTACATCCATAACTGCCAACACATGTAATGGTGCATTGGGAGTTTCATGATGTATGAAAAGTGAATCTAAACCTTTTAATTGTTCCAAGGTGTTGATTCTAGCTTATTAATATAAATTTGCAATTTAGATTGATTCTTTTTTAGTTCTTTTACGAAGTTTACGTCGCTTAATCGGTTCTTTTGTCATAGGTGAATCAATAATCTCATGTTCACCAAGATGTGTACTTAATATTGCTTGGAGCATAGCGACTGCGGGCAAACTTAAGAGAGCACCAACTGTACCAAAGATAGAACCTCCTACTATAACCGCGCCAAAAGCAACAGCAGGATGCATATTCATTGTTCTTGCAGTAATGCGTGGAGCAAATAAATAGTTTTCTACTTGTTGATATACGAAAACAAAAACAAAAATCCATAGTGCGGCAGAGGGAGACCTAGTGAATCCAATTAGTATAGGCAAGATACCTGCAATATATGTACCAATCACTGGAATGAATTGTGAAACAAATCCAACCCATACAGCTAATGCTAAGGCGTATTTAACATCAAAAATTATGAAAAATATGTAATGTGAAATACCTGATAAGACTGCTAATAATGTTCTTGAATAAATATACCCGCCAGTCTTATCGATTGCTAATTCCCATGTATTAAGTACAACTTCTTGTTTTTTTGTTGGAAGTCTACGCAATAAAGCTCTACGTAATTTAGGAGCATCGGCAACCAAATAAAAAGTAAAAAGCGCAATTGTAAACATTTCGAAAATTACTCCAACTGCAGAAGTTCCAACTGAAAAGGCATCGCTAGCCCAAGTGTCTAAAAATTTAGAATCTTTTACAGCTCTGTTTAATGAGTCGGTATTTATATGAGTATTAAAATGTGAATTGATAAAACCTGTAATTTTTTCGGTTATGTCTTGGGGGTTATCTGTTAGCTTTGTGACTTCATCTATAACTAGTGAAACAATTGCAAATGAAAATAATCCTATTATGATTATTAAGAATAGGAACACTAAACCAGTGGCAACACCTCGTTTCATGCCGCGTCTCGCAAGCATGTTAACAGCAGGTTCAATTGCAAAGGATAAGAAGAGTGAAACAATAATAATTGTGAAAAAACTATTTAACGCTTGAATAGAATCTTGTATGAAAATAAAAATAAGTTGGAAAAGAAAAAATATAGCAATAGCGAGCGGAATCCATTTAGGCATTTTCATAAAAATGCTATGGGTCGAAGATAGCTGAACATCAATTAAAGTATCATTTGATTCAACGGAATCGCTGTTGTCTGTTGTATTATTCATTTCTTTGAGATTAGCCCAGATTGTTGCTCAGTGGTGAGATCAATTACATCAAGCATTTTGCGCCGTTGTACCTCTTGAGAACGGATTCGTTCTGCTTTTCTTCTCAAACGATGCTTTTTAACACTTCTAATTCTCATATACAAAATAAAAAATATAAGTAGAAGTATGAATATACTTATATTTAATGTCGTTAAATAGCTGCTAGTGCTATTGATCTGTGATGCTTTGGCGCTTGTATTTTTAATATCGACATTAGGAACTTTTAGAATTGTTAATTCTGCTTCCGTACTAATTGGACGCATTTCTGGAAGTTTATTTTTAGCTTTTGTTAAATCAATTTTATTTTTTTTAGCATTAGCGAGATAAGCAAATCCATCATCTAGTAACTTTGCGGCCCATTGATTTGTTTCAGCTACATCTATTATTATTACAATTACACTCTTATCAGCTCTGGTGGCACTCGCGGCTAATGTCCTACCTGATTTTTTAGTATATCCGGTTTTTAGGCCAGTAATGCCTTCATAACCCGTCATTAATTTATCATTATGATTCGTTAAAATGTGAACAATGCCATCTCCACCCGTGAATTGATAGTTCAACTTGGAAACCATTCTGGCTAATTCTGGATTATTTAAAAGTGCTCTTGATGCAATTGCAACATCATAAGCGCTCATAGCTGTTGCTCCATTTATTGCTAGTGAGTCATCTAAACCACTTGGATCACCAAAATTAGAATCTTGCATACCTAAATTTTTTGCAATTGAATTTTGTGTCTTTTGAAATTGTTCTATTGATCCTGCTGATGCTTCAGCCAAAGCGTAAGCAGCATCATTTGCAGATATTAATAGAAGTGAATTTAATAGGTCATCACGAGTCCATTTTGGCCAGCCATCATCCCTATTTTGCTTGGTTGTACATTCTGTGCTTCATTACTTGCAACAATTTGTCTAGTTGGCTCTATGGTATTAATTGCACCGAGGGCAGTTACTATCTTAGAAATACTTGCGACAGGTAAAGCTTCATGCTCATTCTTCGATTTAATTATGGCACCGGTTGTAGCATCAATTACGATATATGCTTTTGGTTCGATACTTGAGTCTGTTACTGGGCCTATCTGGTTTCTGCTAGTTGCAAATGAAGCAGTTGGGACAATAGCTGTAGAGCTAAGGAGCAGTATAAATAATATTACAGATAATTTCCAAGATTTTCGAGATAATAATTTTGGAATATTAGATCTACATGTATTTATCATCCCCAACAGTTTAACCAATTTTATATCTTTTTGGTTGCAATAAGAGTGAAGCACCATAAATCTGAAATAATAGAAGGATGCTATCTAAACGTATTTCACAAATTGCAGAATCAGTCACATTAAAAGTAGACGCAAAAGCAAAGGCTCTAAAAGCGCAAGGTAAGGACGTAATTGTTTTTGGTACCGGCGAACCGGACTTTCCAACCCCAAGTTATATAGTAGATGCTGCGATAAAAGCGGCAAAAGATCCTAAAAATCATAAATATTCCCCTGCATCAGGACTTCTTGAACTCAAAGAAGCTATTTCTAAAAAAACTCTACGAGATTCAAAAGTTGTTGTTGATCCTTCACAAATAGTTGTGACTAATGGTGGCAAACACGCACTTTTTAATGCGTTCATGGCAATTCTAAACGAAGGTGACGAAGTTATACTACCTGCGCCTTATTGGACTAGTTATCCAGAATTTATAAACATTGCTGGTGGAGTTGTAAAAACAGTTTTTGCCAAAGCGAAAGATAATTTTTGTGTAAGTATTGAACAATTAGAACAAGCTTATACATCTAAGACAAAAGCTGTTGTCCTAGTATCACCAAATAATCCAACGGGTACTCTATATACTCCTGAACAAATCAAAGAGATTGGTGAGTGGGCATTATCGAAAGATATTTATGTCGTAACCGATGAAATATATGAACATTTAGTTTTCGATGGATATAAAACAGAATCAATTTTACACTTAGTCCCAGAATTAGGTGATAAATGTATCATTCTAAATGGTGTTGCCAAAACTTATGCAATGACAGGATGGAGAGTCGGTTGGGTTATTGCTTCTAAAGAAATCATAAAAGCAATATCTAATCTTCAAAGCCATTCAACATCTAACGTAAATAATATGGCACAATATGCAGCTATTGCAGCTTTAAACGGAGATTTAAAAGCAGTTGAAGAGATGCGAGAAGCTTTTCAGCGTCGTGGATATGCAATGCATGAAATGTTGAGCGCGATACCAAAGGTTATATCAACAAAACCACAAGGCGCTTTTTATTGTTTTCCATCTTTTGAAGCATATATAGGTTCAACAATGGCTGGAATAAAAGTTGAATCAACTGCTCAGCTTTGTGAAATATTTTTAGAAGAAATCTTAGTCGCATGTGTACCTGGTGAAGCATTTGGTGCCCCTGGTTATATACGTCTATCATTTGCTTTGGGCGATGAAGATGCAAAAGAAGGAGTTAACAGGATTGCTTCTTTGTGCGAAAGTGCAACTTGGTAAAAGCCTTAAGGGGTTGATCACCTGAGAAAAGTTAAACGCAGACTTTATGAAAGATTTATCAATAATTGAAATTTACATTAACAAAAAATAGGGGAAAATAAATGAGAGTATTAGTTGCAGAAAAAATAGCAGATTCTGGTTTGGAAGATTTACGCCAAGCTGGTTACGAAGTTGATATACAAGAAGGTCTTTCTAATGAAGAACTTTGCAAAGCAATAAAAGGTGCACATGCTTTAATAATAAGAAGTGCAACTACTGTTACTAAAGAAGTTCTTAGCCATGCTGATGCTTTGATAGCAATTGGTCGTGCAGGTATTGGCGTTGACAATATAGACATACAAGCTGCCACTAATGCTGGAGTGATGGTCATAAATGCGCCGCAATCAAATATCATCTCAGCAGCAGAACATGCAATTGCATTAATGCTTTCTTTAGCACGCCATATTCCAAATGCGCATCGCGATCTAGTCTCTGGTCAATGGAATCGTTCAAAATATGAAGGTACAGAAATTGCAGGAAAAAATATTGGTATTGTAGGTCTTGGTCGTGTAGGCACTTTAGTAGCTGAGCGTCTTGCTGGTTTTGATGCAAACCTTATTGCATACGATCCTTTCATTACTGAAGAGCGTGCTAAAGAGCTTGGTGTCACATTATATGAAAAGCTTGATGAATTTATTGCTGCTTGTGACATAATGACAGTTCATCTTCCTAAGACTAAAGAAACTGTAAATATTATTGATGCTGATGCATTAAAGAATGCACAAGCACACTTACTTTTAATTAATACTGCTCGTGGTGGTATTGTTAATCAAGATGATTTATATATTGCATTGCGCGATGGCATCATTGGTGGTGCTGGCCTTGATGTTTTTGTCGAAGAGCCTACAACACAGTCACCATTATTTGAATTAAACAATGTTGTTGTCACCCCTCATCTGGGTGCTTCTACATCAGAGGCTCAAGATAAAGCCGGTTTAACTATTGCTGAACAAATTGCATTAGCATTGCAAGGAAATTTTGTTCCATTTGCTTTGAACTTAGATGCTAAAGCAGCGAATGCTGTAGTCTCTCCTTATATAGATGTTGCAGAAACTTTGGGACGAGTTGCTAGTGCGCTGGTGACTTCAACCATAGTGGAAATGAAAGTTTATGCTCAGGGCAAAATTTCTGAAAGCGATTGTTCCATTTTGACTTTGGCGGCACTCACTGGAATCATGAAGGATACTAGCGATGAACCTGTAAGTTTGGTTAATGCTCCAGCCTTAGCTAAAGCTAGAGGTTTATCTATTTCTGATTCTAGGGAATCAGACGGAAAAGGATATGTCTCTCGTTTGAAACTAAGTGTTACTTGTGAAGATGGAAGTAATGTCTTAGTTTATGGTGCACGTTCTGGAAAGAATAAAGATGTACGCATAGTCCGTATTGATCAACATGAGATGGATATTATAAAAAGTCCTCACTTGTTAATAGTGAGCAATAATGATCGTCCAGGGATGGTTGGTGCTGTTGGGTCTATATTGGGTGATTCGAAAATAAATATTAATGGTATGGATGTTGAACAAGGAATTACAGGTGGAAATTCGTTGATGGTAATTTCGACCACTGAGCAAGTTCCTGACAATGTACTTTCACAATTAGATGCCACTGATGGTATTTTTTATGCACGAAGAATCGAGTTGAGCTAATACTTATACTAAAATTTTCTTGTTGATAATCGGGGGATCAACATAAACGGGGGATACGTTTAGACAAAAAGAAAGTTTGGTTTTGAGACATAATCCCGTTCATCGTTCTGATATAAAAAATAGTAAAAGTAAAAATTATACAGATTCTCGTACCCATAAGTATACAAAGACAGATCCTAATCTAAGAAAAATAATCACTAAACCCAATTTACAGAATCTACACGAAATTCCTTGTAAGAAGTCAATTTCAAACCGGATATTGAGGTTTCTTATCAATACAAAGTTGCTAAATGAAGCACAAATGAATGGTAGAAACTTTCGAAATACAAAATCATTTAATTGAGAATATGTGCAAACATGTAATCACGTTTTTGTAAACTTGGCATGTTCAGGACAAGTGTATGTCACTTATATAAACTAGCTTTAAGCTTGACACAAATTTATTAATTAATCAGAGTTACTTATGAACGCAAGCGATTAAAAGCACAAAGTACAGCTTTAAGCGAAGCATTCAAGATATTCTCATCAAGCCCCACACCCCATAATATTTGGACATCGCCATTTGTCATTTCTACATAAGCAGCAGCAGTAGCATCTGTACCCGCAGCAATGGCATGTTCGCTATAATCAGTCACTTCATATTTAGTATTAAATGAAGTATTTAGCGCATCCATAAATGCAGAAATAGGACCACCACCTGTACCCGTCACACTTAAATCGTTACCATTTTCTGAGATATTAGCCGTTATTGTTGTGTGGCCTTTATGCGAATTAACGTCTGTGTCTAAAAGTTTAAGTGATGCATTTTCGCTTTGAAAATACCTTGTTTGAAATGCATCCCACATAACTTTTGGTTCTATTTCTGTTCCAGAATCTTCAGCGATAGCCTGTATAGATCTTGAAAATTCAATTTGTAGTTTGCGTGGTAGATCCAAGCCATGCTCAGCTTTCATAATGTAGGCAACCCCACCTTTACCACTTTGTGAATTAACCCGAATAACTGCCTCATAGCTACGTCCCACATGAGCAGGGTCGATTGGTAAGTAAGGAACTGCCCATTTATCGTAATCATCGCTAAGAGCTTCAGTGCCTTTTTTAATAGCATCTTGATGAGATCCAGAAAATGCTGTATAAACAAGTTCACCAGCATAAGGATGTCGAGGATGTACCGGAATACGGTTGCAGTATTCTGCAACTTGACGCAAATTATCAATGTCTGAAATATCTAACATGGGGTCAATACCTTCAACGAAAAGATTCATTGCTAAAGTTACAACATCAACATTACCTGTACGTTCACCATTACCAAAAAGTGTACCTTCAATGCGATCAGCGCCAGCTAAAACACCAAACTCTGCAGCAGCTACTGCGCAACCGCGATCGTTATGCGGATGTAAGGAAACTATAGTTTTATCGCGACGTGAAATATTATTAATGAACCATTCGATAAGATCACCATAAATATTAGGTGTAAAACATTCAACTGTTGCGGGTAAATTAATAATTATTTTTCTTTTATCTGAATCAGGTTCAATTATATCTGTTACTTTCTCGCAAATTTCCAATGCGAATTCAGGTTCAGTATTTGTAAAACTTTCAGGAGAATATTCATAACGAATATTTGTATTTCCCATATTTTCTTCTAATTCTCTACACAAACGAGCAGCATCTAAACCAATATCAACAATGCCACTTTGTTCTAGACGAAAAACAACACAACGTTGCAAAGGTGATGTGGAATTATAAAAATGAACAATCGCGTTATTCGCACCTTTTAAAGATTCATATGTCCGACGAATTAAATCTTCACGACATTGTGTTAAAACTTGAATTGTAACGTCGTCGGGTATTAAATCTTCCTCAATAAGTTCTCGAATAAAATCGTAATCAGTTTGACTTGCACTTGGAAATCCAACTTCAATTTCTTTAAAACCCATGTTGACTAAAGTGTCGAACATTCTTCTTTTGCGAACGGGATCCATCGGGTCAATAAGTGCTTGATTGCCGTCACGTAGATCTACAGAACACCAAATTGGGGCTTTTGTTAAAAACTTGTCTGGCCATGTACGCTCAGGGAATGAAAGTGGGGTAATGCGCTGGTATTTATCGAAGGGCATTTTTTTAGGGTTTATGTTTGGTGGTGTCATTTTGAATCCTTGGAATAATAATTGAATATAGTCTAGAAAGAAATATCTCCTGATCTTTATTTCAGGAGAGGAGCCATGCAAGGGCGAAAGTAATAGCTTAATGCTGTAAGACTTTCGCCTAAATAAGGAGTAGAAGTTTGTTTTGGCTCATTAATACCACTCTAGCAGCTCTTTAAGTAGGTAACAATTTATATTTCAAATGTCCTATTTATCTTGACGAGGCTTGCTTCCTAGCTGATAATGAGATTATATAATAATTTATTGGAGGATTTACTGACACAGAAGAACAGGAGGATTTAAAAGTGGTTTTAGCCCTGATCCAATAGAAAGAAAAGAATTGGCACAATGGCGAGCTGCGCAAGTTCAAATTAAACCACTATCTAACCAAGACCTTCAATCACTAAGCGGATGTGAACCAAATGCACCACAAAGTATGTTGACAAGGTTAAGAGAAATGACATCAACATTCGTTCAATGCCTACCTGGCACCGCATTGGGAAGATAAAACTTTTATATTTTAGATGACTTGTAAGCTATACGACCTTTTTCATATGACGAGATATCATCTTCATGTGTAAGAGTGATGCCGATATCATCTAAACCATTAATCAATTTATATTGCGAATAATCGTCAATTTCAAATGCTTCATTGATCACACCAATTTTCTCGCATGAAAATGTTTTTGATGCAATATCTATAGTGGCTTCACTAGAAGGATCATTAAGCGATGCCTCTAATAGTTTTTCTATAATCTCTTCACTAGTAATTACAGTTACAAGACCAATTTTTAGACAATTATTTTTAAAAATATCGGCAAAACTAGATGCAATAACAGCTTTGAAACCATAGTCTTCTAATGCCCAAGGGGCATGTTCGCGCGATGATCCACAACCAAAGTTTTTGCGTGTGACCAAGATGTTGGCACCTCTATATTTAGGATTATTTAAAACAAAATCATCATCTTTTCTCCAATTAGAAAAAAGGCCTTCACCAAATCCAGTACGTTCTATTTTTTTTAACCATACGGCTGGAATTATTTGGTCGGTATCTACATCGTTACGATCTAATGGTGTGATTCTCGATTTTATTATATCTACTTTTTTCATATCTTCATTCTTTCTTGTGGATAAACCTCTTTGTAGGGTCTGTCCTTACAGAGCTATATATCTACTGGGGATGCGAAATGTCCTGCTATTGCTGATGCTGCGGCAACTGCTGGTGATACTAAATGTGTACGGCCACCATTGCCTTGTCGTCCTTCGAAATTTCTATTCGAAGTTGAAGCACAACGCTCACCCGGTTCGAGCTTGTCAGGATTCATCGCTAAACACATTGAACAACCAGGTTCGCGCCAATCAAATCCGGCATCCTTAAAAATAATATCCAAGCCTTCTTTTTCTGCTTCGAGTTTTACATGGTAAGAACCAGGAACAATCATTGCCCTTATTCCAGTTGCTACTTTTTTATCTTTAACAACATTTGCAGCTTCTCTTAAATCTTCAATACGCGAATTAGTACAAGAACCAATAAACACTGTGTTGATTGGAATTGATTTAATTTTCTCTCCACCAACAAGTCCCATATATTCGAGAGCGCGTCTAGCACTATCTCTTTCAGAATCATTTTTGAAACTATCTAAAGTCGGAACATTGCTATCGATCGAAACACTCATAGCAGGATTTGTACCCCAAGTTACATAAGGGAAAAGATCTTTTGCCTTAATTGTTATCTCTTTATCAAAGGTTGAATCAGTGTCACTTGCTAAAGATTTCCAATATTTAATAGCTTGATCAAACTCTTCACCCTTAGGTGCGTATTCACGACCACGTAAATATTCAAAAGTAGTTTCATCTGGAGCAACCAGACCTGCTCGTGCACCAGCTTCAATAGACATATTACATAAAGTCATTCTTCCTTCCATTGAAAGACCTCGAATAGCGGAACCGCGATATTCAATAATGTGACCGACTCCACCAGAAACACCAATATGATTAATTATTCCAAGTGCAATATCTTTAGATGTAACACCGGGTTCGAGATCGCCTTCGACATTTACTGCCATAGTTTTTGGCTTTTGTTGTGTCAAAGTTTGTGTAGCAAAAACGTGTTCCACTTCACTTGTACCAATACCAAAAGCAATAGACCCGAAAGCACCATGAGTAGCTGTATGGCTATCTCCACAAACAATTGTCATCCCAGGCTGTGTATAACCAAGCTCAGGACCAATTACATGAACAATGCCTTGATTTTTATTACCTAAACCGTAACAAGTAATACCAAATTCTTCGCAATTTTCTCCAAGGACATCCATCTGTTTCTTGCTAATAGGATCTTTAACAACAATTTCACCATTAACTTGGGGATCAGTAGGAACGTTATGGTCCATGGTTGCAATGGTCAAATCTGGGCGTCTAACTTTTCGATCAGCTAATCTCAATCCATCAAATGCTTGGGGTGAAGTAACTTCGTGAATTAGATGCAAATCGATATATAGAAGATCTGGCTCGCCACTAAGCTCACGAACAACATGTGCATCCCAGATTTTTTCAATAATATTTTTTGGCATAAGAAAAGTTTATCTTAATTGCTGTGATTGCGTCGATACGTGTTAGTACTACCAAGCACAACAGCCAACACGGAGATGAGAAAAAGGTAAATTAGCTCTTACGTATAGAAATAATCTCTACGTTAAAAGCTGAACGTGGTCCTTCAAATTTAACTTTGTCTTTAGGTTTCGCGCCCAAAATAACCTGCCCCATGGGAGAAGAAATAGAAAGAACATCAAATTCATCATGTTGTTCTTCAATTGATCCAACTAAATATGTTGTAGTCTCTTCGTCGCCTTCAATAAGGATTTCAACAATGGTACCTACCTGCACAGTATCACCAATCGCACTTTTTACAATTGTGGCATTTTTTAATAAAGATTCAAGCTCACGTACTCGAGCTGCATTTAGTCCTTGTGCATCTTTTGCTGCATGGTATTCACCATTTTCTTTTAAGTCACCATGTTCTCGAGCTTTTTCAATCATTAAAGCTAGATCCAAAATATTTTTTCCTGTACGAAACTCCAACTCCTCTTTGAGTCTGTCGTATGCTTCTTGTGTTAGTTCTTGATTTTCCATAACTCTATCCTAGTCGTGTTTTCTATTTACCTAATATATGGGACTAAACTCAATTAAGTAGACATCAAAAGTATCAGTAATTTATAAAATAGTGGGCTTGATGGGTATAAGTTTTGGTAAAGTGATGTAATTAAATTTGATGAAAGCGAAATTATGAATTCTTTGGATATAAAGGTATTACCTAATACCAAGCCTAAAAGCGATGAAGAGCGCAAAGCTATTTTAGACGATCCTAGTTTCGGTACATATTTTACCGACAATATGGTGATTTCAAAATATAATGTTGAAAGCGGATGGCATGATACTGAGATAAAAAAATATGAACCTTTGAGCCTAGATCCTTCAATGATGGTATTTCATTACGGACAAGCAATATTTGAAGGTTTAAAAGCGTATAGAACGCCAAGTGATGAACTTGTACTTTTTAGGGTTGAGGAAAATGCTAAAAGATTTAACCGTTCAGCAAAACGAATGGCAATGCCAGAAATTCCGCAAGAGTTATTTGTTGAGTCGATAAAAAAATTAGTTTCTATTGAAAATAGTTGGGTTCCGAAAAATGAAGGACAATCACTGTATTTAAGACCTTTTATGATTGCAAGTGAACAACATTTAGGATTGCGTGCTGCTAATGAATATTTATTTATGGTTATAGCATCACCAGTTAGCCCTTTCTTTTCCGCGGTGACTGGTGCAAGTGCGATTTCAGTTTATGCAACTAATGAATATGTTCGTGCAGTACAAGGCGGTACTGGTGAGGCTAAATGTTCGGGTAATTATGCTGCGAGTCTTTTAGCAAAAAAACTGGCTTTAGAAAAAGACTGCCAAGACATTTTGTGGCGCGATGCAAAAGAGGGAAAATATATTGAAGAATTGGGTACATCAAATATAGGATTTATAGAAAAATCTGATAATGGAAAAATAATATTGACAACTCCTGCATTATCTGGCTCGATACTTAAAGGTATTACTCGCGATAGCGTGATTCAAATTGCAAAAAACAGGGGATATGAAGTTCGTGAAGAAACCATGCTTTATTCAGATACAATAGAGAAGATCCGAAGCGGAAAAATATCAGAAGTGTTTTCAATCGGAACAGCAGTAACTATTGCACCAGTAGGTTTCATTATTGATCAAGATAATAAAACACAAGTTGGTGATGGTCTACCTGGTGAGATATCTATGTCTATTCGACAAGAATTAGTTGATATTCAATACGGTAAAATTCCAGATAAATTTACTTGGCAGACGAAAGTTAATTAAGGAAAAGATGAGTAAACATAATATTGCGGTAATACCTGGTGATGGTATTGGTATAGAAGTTATTGATATTGCAACAAAAGTATTAGAGGCTTCCGGTTTAGAATTCAATAGTAAAACCTTTGATTTAGGTGGTGCTCGCTATCTTAAAGATGGTGAAATCCTAAGTGATGAAACTCTTGACAAGCTAAAAAATTATGAAGCTATCTTATTAGGTGCTGTTGGTCATCCTGATGTAACACCTGGTGTAATTGAACGTGGGTTATTATTAAAAATGAGATTTGATTTTGATCAATATATTAATCTTCGACCATTTATTTCTGATGTCTCACCAAGCGGCCAAAAAGTAGACATCATTTGTGTGCGAGAAAATACTGAAGGGCCTTATGTTGGCGAAGGTGGTGTTCTAAAGAAGGGCACAGTTGATGAAGTAGCAACTCAAGGATCTGTAAATACGAGAAAAGGTGTTGAACGCACAATACGTTATGCATTCGAGTTGGCGCGTGTGCGTGATAGAAAACATTTAACAATGGTGCATAAAATTAATGTATTGAATTATTCTGGTGATCTCTGGAATAGAACTTTTACCGAAGTGGCAAAAGAATATGATGATGTGAGTACTTCATACTGTCATATTGATGCAGCGTGTATATATTTTGTGCAAGATCCATCACGCTTTGACGTGGTAGTTACCGATAATTTATTCGGTGATATCCTCACCGATTTAGGTGGTGCTATATCTGGTGGAATTGGTAGAGCTGCAAGCGCAAATTTGAATCCAACTAGAACTACACCATCAATGTTTGAGCCTGTTCATGGTTCAGATACTGACATTGCTGGTAAAAATATTGCAGACCCTAGGGCTGCAATAACTTGTGCAGCTATGATGTGCGAATTTCTGGGTGAAACAGATATTGCAACAAAAATAAGTGATTCTGTTGAAAAAACTCTAGAATTTCAGGGTTCAACCACCGAAATTGGGGATGCTGTTATTTCATCTTTGAGCTGAATTTAGTTGTAGAATTGCTTATATGGGTACACAAGACTTTATAACACCAAATCCAATTGATCAGCCACGACATGAACAGAATATGCCAATAGATGTCGAAACGCCGGTACCTTCACATTGGCATCTAACACGTCCTGGTGATTCTTTAGAGAATCTGTCTTTAGATGATGACCTAACTCTGATTGGTAATATTGGTCCAGGCGGTGGTTTTGCGCTAACTCTCGTAAAGAAAATGCACAATCAAATTCATTTATTGCCACATGAACATATTCATGATGTTGAATCCTTATTGGGCGAGATTGCAATGCGTAGAGCTAGTTTTTTCACAAGAGCACCTATAAAGAGTGATGTTGAATTTGCACTCAAAATCTTTAGCTATGACAAAATTGCTACAAAAGGTGAAGAAAAATGGAGAGTAGCTCTAGTTCATGATTGTGGTCATAATGAACATCGTCGACGTCAGATTGTAAATAGTATTCCAGTACAGGTAATTGGCGGAACTTTTCAAGACCTAGAAGAACATGTCGACTCTTGGTGGAAACAATTGCAAAAGTTCATATAGATCCTTATACTTCACTGCATTTAGAATGATGGAGATAAGTCGCTAGAATAGAAATATGTCTTCACAACCTCGTTTAAGAATTGCACCTTCACCAACCGGCCAACTCCATGTCGGTACTGCAAGAACAGCACTTTATAATTATCTTTATGCACGCCATATAGGTGGCCATTTTGCTATGCGTATCGAGGATACGGATGTTGAGCGTTCTAAAAGGGAACATGCAGATGCATTTTGCGACATGTTGCGATGGATGGGAATTGACTGGGATGGCGATATTATTTATCAGTCTGATCGTTTTACTCTATATCGAAAAGCTATTGATTCTTTATTAGAACAAAATCTAGCGTATGAATGTTTTGAAACACAAGAAGAATTAGAAGCTATAAATATTGAACGTAAGGCTAATAAATTAGCGCCAGGGTACGATGGCAGTGCAAAAAATCTGACCGAAGAACAAAAACAAGTTTTTCGTGATGCTGGTCGAAGTAGAACAGTTCGTTTTGCGACACCCAGCGAAGGGATTAGTGAATTTATTGATGCAATACGTGGAACTGTGAAAGTACAATGGTCCTCAGTTAGCGATTTTATAATCGAACGAAGCGATGGTACTCCAACTTTCTTCTTGGCGAATGCTGTAGATGATATAGATATGGGGATTACACATGTTATTCGTGGCGATGACTTGATTGACTCTACTCATCGTGTATTGGCTTTAAGGCGAGCACTCGGTAATAGTGAGCAGCCGTTTTATGCACACACACCTATGATTCTCGCTACTGACAAATCGAAATTATCAAAGAGACATGGTGCAGTTTCTTTGGAAAGTTATAAAGACTTAGGTTATTTGCCAGCCGCAATGGTGAATTATTTAGCACTTTTGGGTTGGGCTCCAGGAGATGACCGTGAAATAGTTTCTTTAAAAGAAATGGTTGATGAATTCGACGTAGAAAACGTAAATCATTCTGGCGCTATTTTTGATATTAAGAAACTTGAGTGGATGAATGGCGAATATATCCGCAAGACAAACTTGGAAGAACTGATAGCTACGGTTGAACCTAGCGCAAAATTTAAATACGGAGAAAATATCGATTCTGAATTATTAAATACTGGTGTGGGACTTGCCCAAACAAGGGCTACAACTTTGACTCAAATAATCGATCAGCTCGAACCGTTATTAGAGCCAATATTTTCTTTAAGTGATGAGACGAAACAATCTATTAGAGATACTGAAAATGCAAAAGTAATTCTAGAAGCAATTAGAGAACATTTAGAAAATTGTGAATGGAATCTAGAGTCGGTTGATTTGCGTGGTGTTGTCAATGATTTGGGATTGAAACCAAGAAAAGCATTGCCAATAGTTTATTTAGCTATAGAAAATTCGAAGAGCGGTTTGCCACTATTCGATGTTATATTTAAATTAGGACGCAATATTGTGGTGAATAGGATTAGTGAAGCACTAGCTGCTTTATAATTCTCATTATGAAAGATAATATCGATATAAAGAGAAAATCTAGATTTGATAAGCCTGAGCGTCCAAAGAAAACTGTTCGTGCAAAATTAGCAAATATAATTATGATTATTTTATTAACTATTTCGATTTATATACTTTTTACTTTTGGTCAGGTTTATTTTACTGCTAGAAATAATACTATTAATAAAAATACTAAAGCTGATGTGATTTTGGTTTTAGGAGCTGCACAGTTTAACGGTATGCCTTCTAAAGTTTTAAAAGCCCGCCTAGATTATGCACTAGAACTTTATAATCAAACGCAAGTTAAATATATTGTTGTTACAGGAGGGAAGGTCCAAGGTGATCAATCTACCGAAGCTAGTGCATCTGCAAACTATCTTATAAAAAAAGGTGTTGACGATTCAGTGATTCTGCGTGAAGTAAATGGTATTTCTACATATGACTCATTACGCGATTCAGCAAAGTTTTTAAAAGAGAAGAAATTATCGAAAGTAATTTTAGTAACAGATGGTTTTCACGAATTACGATCGAAATTGATAGCGCAAGATTTTGGTTTGAGTGTTATTACAGCACCAGTAAAAGATTCTCCGATAACTGGTAGCACAGAGTGGAAAAACTTTTTCACAGAAACAGGACGTGTATCATTAGGTCGTGTAATTGGTTTTCGTAGAGTTTCTAGAGACTCTTCACTGGCACATTTGATTAAATAAACCATATGATTACAATGTAGTTAGTTAAATTATCTACCGACTTGTGGAGTTGTGGCTTCGATGTTAAGATTTCCGAAACTATTGATGTATGGAGGCATAGTGAAGACACCTAGTTATAAAAGATTATTAGAAATTTTTGGTCGAAAACCTTGGGATGGCTCTTTAACGACTAGAGGCGGACCCGCTATAAGAACAAAGGTTGACGATTGGGAACCAGATGTAGAGGACCTAGTTACGGCAAGACGAATTGCTGAAAAATTTACTGATAATAATGATTCATTTCGTGCACCAAAAGAGCCTGTTGATTCTCCAGATTCTGAGTTAGGTAAAGCCTTAACTATATTAATGCTTTCAAAACAAGATGGAAATACATCGAGAATAGCATTGAGCGATGATCAGAAATTAGCTTGTGATGCTTTATTTCATGGCGCATTGATGTCCGTAGATGATGATTCTCGTCGTAAGATACTATATTCATTATTTTCAATACCCAATACTCATATAGGTGAACCTCTACAAGGCAGTCATTGGAATATCGATGCTCTAAAAAAATCAATTCTTGCCAGGAAAATATTATTTTACCTTGATGAAAAAACTGTAGATGATTTAGCATTTATAATGACCGAAAAATTATCGGATATGAATAAATCGCATCCACTATATCATGCTTTACAAAATGGTTTGAACTATAAGTTAGGTAGGCGTGCACATGAACTTGTATTTAGAAGATTAATAGATAAAGAACCATACAATTTTGACCCATTGACATGGGCTATTCAAAGCGGGTCAGTAAGAAAATTACAAGAACAAGCAGCTGGAATTGGTGAACTTTTGGTAAATGCTGATACTTTCCGTTCTTTAGCTAATTTAAGATTGATGTTTGAATACGGCTTAGGTAATTGCGTATCTCTTAATACGACTACATTATTAAGCTGGGTTGAAAAGTTAAGGTTGGGAGATACAGATCAACACGGTGACGTATTAATGGCCATAGCTGAATTTGCCGGCGAAAGGACAGGCGCTTCGGTTGTTAAACAAGGGCCAATTGCTAATGGACAATATATCGATTTAATATATATGGATACTTCGCCTTTATCAGTGGGAGCACCTGAGCCAACCCTTGTAGGAATAAAATATGATGGAAATTATTATTTGGGTAAAGATCCTGTTGAAAGATTTAAAGAGAAATTTAATTTAAATAACAATTATCGCGAGAGCCGAATATTTCCCTCGCTGCCACCCGAAGCTATTGACGCTTTGTATCTAGAGCTTGCTGTCATTTTGGATAATGCACATACGATGGCAAGACCAGTACTAGCACCAACATTATTTCAATAATAACGCGACATATGAATTCATTTATACAATAATTGATGAATGAAAGATTTAGCCGTTGATTTTTGTGATGTATCAAAATATTTTTTGCGTCCTATTAGAACTGATGAACGAAAATCATTATTCAAAAAAATATTTTCTAAAGAAAATTCGGAAACAGTATATGCTGTCAAAGATGTTAGTTTTCAGATAGAAAAAGGTGAAACTATTGCTTTTATTGGTCCGAATGGTTCTGGTAAATCTACAACAATAAAAATGATGACAGGAATTTTATTTCCTAACCAAGGTTCAATAAAAGTTCTGGGCTTATCGCCACAAGAACAACGTATTGAGCTTACTAGAAGAATAGGTTGCGTATTCGGCCAAAAATCTAACTTGTGGTTTCATTTACCTCCTTTTGATTCATTTAAATTATTAGGAAAAATTTATGATTTAGACACAAAAAAATTGAATGAACGTCTTGATGAATTAGTTAGTGCTTTTAATTTAAATGAACTTATTTACACTCCAGTTAGGAAATTATCATTAGGTCAACGTATGAAATGTGAGATTGTTTCAACACTATTACATAAACCTGAAGTAATCTTCTTAGATGAGCCAACTATAGGTTTAGATATTGTTGCAAAAACTCAGATTCGTGACGAGCTAATTAGGCTAAATAAAAAAGAAAATATTACTGTATTCCTGACTTCGCATGATGCAGGAGATGTTGATCAAATAGCTAATAGAACAATAGTAATAAATCATGGAGAGCTTTTATACGACGGCTCAACAAAAGAATTAAAAGATCACTATGTTCATACTAATAGGGTAGAGGTTATAAGTGAACCCTCGATGGAAGAAATAATTTCTGAAATATATCATGATGCTGGCAAAGGTATAGTAATTGGGTCCGAAAGTAAAAATAGTGATTAGTATTAAAGGAAATAAAAACAGATTTTCTTTGTACTACCTGATAGTTATATTAAGCGCTAAAGATAAAAATAGTAATTTTGCAGGTTGGGTTGTTAATGGTACTCAGATTGCATTGAGAATAACAATATATGCAGGCATGTATCGACTTGCATTAGGATCAAGCGATTCTAGATTTGTAAATGGGATATGGGCAATAGCTATTTCACAATTAATTTTTGGGTGCGAAAGACCACAACTATCGATACAAATAGGTAGAGAAATAAAAGATGGAACTGTTTCGATGTACTTGTTAAGACCAGTAAATTATATCAATCAAATGGTATTTTCATATTTTGGAAGATCGATACCCGGTTTATCATCGATTGCTGTCTTCGGTTTTGCAACAGCGTATTTGATAACGGGAAAAATCCCGATAAATATACTTAATTTACCTTTTGTTATATGTGTAATATTTTTAGGAATTGCATTAGCAATTTTAATAGAGACATTTTTAGGTATGACTGGTTTTTGGGCAAATGATACTAATGGTGTTCAACTAATGAATCATAAACTAAATTTGTTATTTGGTGGAATCATCATTCCATTTGCGTTATTGCCAACTGGTATAGCAAAGATAGTGCGATTTACTCCATGGTCTATGTCCTTAGCTCAACCGGGATACGTTGCAACGCATTTTTCGTATACTCTTTTTATTGAAATATCATTATTAATAATACTTTGGTGCTTTGTCACCTATCTCTTATGTTTATATCTATTTTATAAAGGTATAAGAAAATTAAATTTAGGAGGTGGATAATGAAATCAATTCTTGTATACCTATACCTGACTTACAAATTTGTTGTTGTGGGAATTAAATCGGCATGGGAATATAAAATAAGTTTCTTTGTAACAATTTTCTCAATGTTTGTCAATGATATTCTTCTAATTGGTATATGGATAATATTCTTTGCAAAATTTAAAACTGTTAATGGTTGGACATTCGAAAATACACAAATTTTATTTGCAAATCTTCTCCTCGGGTTTTCAATAGCAATAACATTTTTTAGTGGAGTAATGAAGATGGCTGAGCGAATCTCAAAAGGAAAGATTGATACATATTTAACACAACCAAAATCAGTATTATTTAGGATGCTCACTGATGATTTTCAATTGAGTGTTTTTGGAGATCTTTTATTAGGTTTTGTAATCCTGTTTTATGTTTCTATTAAATACAATTATTCAAATTTTATTTATGTACCAATTGCCTCTGTATTTTTTGCGTGGGGAATGCTAGTAAGTGCTGGTGCATTCGCACTGATCGGTTTTTGGATTAAGAAATTTGACAACGCGGCTAATAACTATTTTTGGACATTAGATGCTCCATCTATGTATCCACAAAATTCAATTATAGGTGGCGTAAAAGTGCTTTTCTTAACAGCTGTTCCATCACTTTGGTATATTTCTTTTTCCTATAAGTTTGTTAAGTTCCATTCTTTTTCAATGTTGGGTGTCGTCATTTTGTATGACATTGCTATGACCTTAATTATGGTTCTGATATTTAGAACCGGCATAAAGAAATATGAGTCCGGAAATGCAATAGCTACCAACGATTAAGATATAAAACATTAAAAAGTGTTAAACTTATCCTTCGATCGGGAGTGGTGTAATCGGCAACACGACAGTTTCTGGTGCTGTAATTGAGGGTTCGATTCCTTCCTCCCGAGCCAAACGAATAAGTGAATTCAGACAACTAGCCCATTAGCTCGACTAATAGATTATGCATTAATATTTTGATTATTTTCATTTTCTTGAATTGCTAAATTAACACTAAAGAATCATTGAAATAAGGTCGATTTACTTATTATGATAAGTGCACCTGGATCAGTAGAAAAAGATTACCGAAAAAATATGCGAGCCTTTAGCAGTAATACTTTTCGATTCGCGCTTTTAATTTCAATAATAGTATTTATGCTTGTTTCAAATACATTCGCTTTTGGTTCTGATGCAAAACTTGTAAGTAGTGGTAGTGCCTTATCCTTGAATAAGCCAATAGTTGGTATGGCTTCTACGCCTACTGGTGGTGGCTACTGGATGGTTGCTAGTGATGGTGGTATTTTTGCTTTTGGTGATGCTCAGTTTTATGGTTCAACAGGTTCCGTCAGATTAAATAGGCCTATTGTCGGCATGGCCGCAACTCCTAGTGGTTATGGTTATTGGTTAGTTGCTAGTGATGGTGGTATTTTTTCGTTTGGTGATGCTCAGTTTTATGGTTCAACAGGATCAATAAAATTAAATCAGCCTATTGTAGGTATGACATCTACACCTAGCGGTTCTGGTTATTGGATGGTTGCTAGTGATGGTGGTATTTTTTCTTTTGGTGATGCTCAGTTTTATGGTTCAACAGGATCCATTAGATTAAATAGGCCTATTGTCGGCATGGCCGCAACATCGTCTGGAACCGGTTATTGGATGGTTGCAAGTGATGGTGGTATTTTTGCATTCGGATCTGCTCAGTTTTATGGTTCAACTGGCAGTATTAAGTTAGTGCAACCTGTAACAGGAATGTCACCTTCAAGATCAAATCGCGGTTATCGTCTAGTTGCTCGCGATGGCGGTATTTTCTCTTTTGGTGATGCTCAGTTTTATGGTTCTACAGGTGGAAATTGTTTAGGTTCACCAACAGTATCAATGACATCAAATTATGGTTATGAAGGGTATTTCTCTGCTACCGAAAACGGTCAGGTTCGGGCGTTCTCGCCTAGCTCAATTGTTTCTTGCCAAGGTGTTGTTAACTCAGGTAGTGGTGGCTCAGGTAGTGGAAGCTCATCTGAGAATAGTATTGCAATGGATATATTTAATCGTGCAAATGCAGAAAGAGCAGCACGCGGACTGCGAGCTTTGACTTGGGATAGCGCACTTGCTGCTAATGCACGTAACTGGAGTGTTTCAATGAGCGCAAACAATAACTTTGCTCATTCAAACATATACCCGTTATTACAACGATTTCAAACTGCTGCAGAAAATATTGGTGTTGGTGGTCGTGGCACAACTTCAGGAGTGTTACATAATGCTTGGATGAGATCTACTGGTCATAGAGTAAATCTATTGGCACCAAACTTAGATGTAATAGGTGTAGGTGTATTTTGTGGGCCAGATGGAAGATTATGGGCAACTCAGCAATATGGTAGATATGTCAACTCTTCCTTGCCATCAGGTTTTGGGCCAACTCCTTCTCAAGACCCAATCACTAGGGGTGACAGTGGCGGGCTATCTTGCTAACTAGTTACTAAAATATTTTTATTCGAGTTATTCGTATGCTAGTGTTCTAACAAATTAAATTTTCTAAACGAAAAATTATAAATATTGTATTAATAATTTAAGTTCTTAACACAAGCATTCGATATACACATTGAATTTAATGAAATAATAAATACAGGGAGAGAAAATGACAGATAGATCATTTCACGTGCATAAATCAAATACTAAAAAAATAATTTCATCAATTTTAGTATTAATTTTGTTTGCCGGTTTTTTCTCTGTTGTTGATTCGAATTCAAATACGAAGGCTGCATACGCTTCAGGTGATCAACCAATATTAGGCGGTTCAACTTTAACACCAGCACAAATTGCTAAATATTTTAGATCTGTAAATAAATCTTCACTTTATAGTACTTATAGAGGAACTGTCTCAATAGATACACTGGCACAACTCTATGTAGATGAAGGCTATAGAGAAGGTGTCCGTGGAGACATGGCATTTATACAAGGTATAAAAGAAACGGGTTGGTACAGCTACGGCAATTCTGCAGTATCGCCATCACAAAATAACTTTGCCGGAATCGGTGCTTATAATTGTACTGTTATCAACGGAGCACAATATTGCGCACAAGGATTTACCTATGCAACTGCAAGAGATGGAGTTCGAGCTCATATACAATTACTTCGTAGTTATGCAGATGCATCGCGTGGATTAACTGATTACCAAAATCCTCCTTCATATTATCGTGGTTCAGCTCCGACATGGTCAGGACTAAATGGAAAATGGGCAGTACCAGGCACAGGATATGGTGAAAGCATAATATCAATGTATAACTCAATGCTTAACTATTCAGGAGTCGGAAATGGGTGCGCGCCAGACGCACAACCACCTTCAGCTCAAACTGCCGGTGCAGGTTATTGGATGGTGGCTCCAGATGGAGGAATCTTCACATTTGGTCAAGCACAATTTTATGGTTCAATGGGTGGTCAGCGTTTAAATAAGCCAATGATAGGTTTAGCCGCAACAAAAACAAACGGCGGCTATTGGACATTTGCAGCTGATGGTGGAATCTTTTCGTTTGGTGATGCTCAGTTTTATGGTTCAACAGGATCTATTAGGTTAAATCGTCCTATTGTTGGTATGGCTTCTACGCCTACTGGCGGTGGTTACTGGATGGTTGCTAGTGATGGTGGTATTTTTGCGTTTGGTGATGCTCAGTTTTATGGTTCAACAGGTTCAATAAAATTGAATTCTCCTATTGTTGGAATGGCGCCAACTGCTAACGGTGGTGGCTATTGGCTAGTTGCAGCTGATGGTGGAATTTTTGCATTCGGTAACGCACAATTCTACGGTTCCACTGGTGGGCAAGTATTGAATTCTCCTATTGTTGGAATGGCAGCTAAAAAACAGGGTACTGGTTATTGGCTATTAGGTCGAGATGGAGGAGTATTCTCATTTGGTTCAGCACAGTTCTTCGGAACACTAAGTAAATGTGTCGTTGGAAATGCATCAATGATTCAAGCAAGCCCTACTGGAAATGGATATATAATCTCTGCAACAGATGGACGTATAGCAACATTTGGGGACTCAAGACACTTCGGATGGCCATACGTTACAAATGTTGCACCTGTTGGTTTTAACTTGATGAATTAGAAATGAAAAATAAAACAGACTTATATGAGATCCCGTACATTGGTAAAGCAATGGTACGGGATTTCGCTTTGTTGGGAATAAATTCTATAAATGATCTACAAGGCAAGTCTCATATAAAACTTTACGATGAAATATGTAGCCTGACTAATAGTATCCATGATCCATGCGTTCTTGACACATACGAGATGGCTATACACTTTGCCCGAACAGGGGAGTCACTGCCATGGTGGGAATTTTCCCGTATAAGAAAAGAGAAAAAGCTTGAGTAATGAAAAAGATATAATAATTAAACTATCTAGTATTATTATCTTATGTCCGAACTTACATCTTTAGAAAATCGTATAGCTAAACTTGAATTACGAAATAAAATGGTCGAGAGTAATAAAAGATGGGAAACATCATTCATACGACGTATTTCAATTGCAACACTAACATATTTTGTCATTCTTGCATATCACGTGATCATTGGAGCAAAGAATATGTGGATTATCAGTGCTGTTCCGGTTTTAGGATTCGTGATTTCAACGCTATCTTTACAATATATACGTAAAGTTTTTGATCAATCGCAAGAATAAGTGCCAGATTTTCTACACTAGAACTGCTATCAAGTAGCATATAGTGCTCAAACTTTAAGTTTGATAGGTCCCCGTCGACTAGCGGCCTAGGTCGCCACCCTCTCAAGGTGGAAACGGCGGTTCAAATCCGCTCGGGGATGCTCATCGTATATTATTGTTTCCACTTTGGTGACTGTGATATCGGTGCGGGTTCAAATCTGTTTGGGGATGGTCATCGTATATTATTGTTTCCACTTTGGTGACTGTGATATCGGTGCGGGTTCAAATCTGTTTGGGGATGCTCATCGTATATTATTGTTTCCACTTTGGTGACTGTGATATCGGTGCGGGTTCAAATCTGTTTGGGGATGGTCATCGTATATTATTGTTTCCACTTTGGTGACTGTGATATCGGTGCGGGTTCAAATCTGTTTGGGGATGGTTCTTGGTTAAGGTATAGATGTTGATTTTTTCGATTGCAATTTGGAAACTTATAATAGCTTCAATAGTTGCTTTCTGTGCGTCTATATTAAACGCTACATCAGGTGGCGGTTCCTTTTTGACATATCCAACATTATTGTTACTTGGTGAGTCTCATCTGATAGCAAATGCAACATCGACGGTTGGCCTTTGGCCAGGTTTGATTTCTAACCTTCCAGGATTTAAACACGAATTAACAACACAAAAGAAATTTCTAAAACTATTTATTCTTCCAGTTTTATTTGGAGCTGCAACTGGAAGCTATGTACTAACAAAAACATCAGATGAAGTATTTAGTTATGTTGCACCTTTATTAATAGTCTCGGGTTCATTCGTTTTGCAATTTCATACTAAAATAGAACATCTATTTGATAAAGTTAAATTAGGTTCAGAAAAAAGAAAGATTGCAGTAGTGACAATATCAACTTATTTTATTGCAATTTATGCAGCATATTTTGGAGCTGGAGTCGGAGTACTTTTCTTAGCCGCTTTTGCATTTTTGAAACTTGAAAATATTTATCATTCTATTGCCATCAAAAATTTTTTAGCTACAAGTTCGAATACTATTGCTACTGCTTATTTCTCTTTTGCAGGTTTAGTACATTGGCCTGTAGCAGTGGCAATGGCGTTCGGTTCAATAAGTGGAGGAATAGTTGGATCTCGTCATATTAGAAAAATTGATAAAGATCTAATGCGGAGATTTGTTGTTATATTTGGTATCTTGACATCTATTGGATTGCTGACTGCACAATTTGTTTAAGTTCAAACTGAAAAAAGGGAATAGCTGATTATTTTAGAAATACTATTAATATCATTTGTTCTAGCTCTAGATGCTTTTAGCGTAAGTATCGCTCTAGGTATTAAATCTAAACAACATACGATAAAAGAAGCATCTATTATCGCAATATTATTTGGATCATTTCAAGGCTTGATGCCAGTTATCGGATGGTCAATAGGAAATATCTTAAAAGATTTCATCGAATTATATAGTAGCTGGATTGCTTTTACACTGTTAGTTTCAGTGGGCATAAAAATTGCTTACGATAGTTTTAAAAAAGAATCGATATCTAAAAGTATAACTTTTTTAACTTTAATCTCATTATCTATAGCGACAAGTGTCGATGCATTAATTGTTGGTACAACCCTCGTTGCTCTAAAACTTTCGTTATTGTCTTCAGCTGTTGTTATTGGCTTTACAACTTTGTTTTTATCGATCTTTGGTTATTATCTAGGAAAAAAATTAGGTTCATTGTTTGCGAAAAGAATAGAACTTGTTGGAGGAATAGTTTTAATATTATTAGGAATTAAATATTTGATTAATTAATTTTTGGTATTTTTGTAATATTTTTTTACAATAATTTTTTTTATAAAAACTAAAAACAATTATTGTAAAAAGAATTATTATCTATAATGTTGCTTAAATAGTATAAAAAGCTCTAGAATATTGTTAGCCAATTTTTACAAAAGAAATAGTTTGTAAAATATGTAAGTGAAGGAAATTCGTAACATAAATAATTGTTAAATTAATTTTTTAAATTGTCTTTTACTTTTTAGTAATTTTACAAAATATAGATTTTTTTAAGAAATATTCGGAAATACTTGACATACTATCGTGAACGTACTCGACTAGATACTTAACGGGCAAGACTAAAATGGAGGTTACCGTGAATAAGACAGAACTAATCGAAGCAACAGCAGAACAAACTGGATTCGCAAAGAATCAAGTTGAAGCTACATTAAAGGCAATTACTGACACAGTAGTTGCAACAGTAGCTAATAAAGAGCAAGTTACTCTTCCTGGATTCGGGGCATGGAAAGCGTCAGAGCGTGCAGCTCGCGTTGGCCGAAACCCACAAACTGGTGAAGACATAAAAATCGCAGCAACTACTGTTCCTACATTTAAAGCTGGATCAGCCTTTAAAGAACAAGTTAAAGCGAAAAGATAATAATCTAACCTAGATTATTAAACACCCTCAAGAAAAACCGAAAGGTGGCACTAATGCCTGCAGCAAAGAAAACTACTGCGAAGAAGAAAGCTGTTGCTAAAAAAGCTCCAGCTAAAAAGGCTGTTGCTAAAAAAGCTC
>ERZ724516.127-NODE-127-length-46070-cov-18.946756_pt1 | contig 46070 bp, 40 predicted proteins | sample MGYA00376049_ERZ724516 | MGnify/ENA primary metagenome ERZ724516 (study PRJEB28724, sample SAMN07190886) | activated sludge metagenome | isolation source: activated sludge of sewage treatment plant in Hong Hong | place: USA: Christiansburg, Virginia | collected... | reverse complement strand
TTTATGTTGGTGAAGATGTAGAACGTTCTTTAGTAAAACTCTACAATGAGTTAATAAAAAACATGGACAAAATGCCACAAGGTGTTACGTTGCCATTGGTTAAAACAAGAGCTATTGATGATGTGCCAGTATTAGGTATTACTTTATGGAGTGAGCAGTACAGCGATTTTCAGCTAAAACAAATGGGCGAAGCCTTAACCAATGAAGTTAAAAAAATACCTAATGTTGCAGCTATCAATATCTTGGGTGGAAGAAATAGAGAAGTAAAAGTACTGTTGGATAAAAATAAAATGGCCGAAAATAATGTAGATTTTCTCACTATTGCTCAACAAATACAAGCCAGTAATTTGCAAATGGTAAGCGGCACATTTTTACAAACAGATACTGCCTTTGCTGTACAAACAGGAAATTTTTTAGCAACTGCCGACGAAGTTGCCAATTTAATTATTGGTGTAAACAATCAAAAACCAGTTTACTTAAAACAAATTGCAACTGTTGAAGATGGTGCTGAAACGCCCAATCAATATGTATTGTATGGAAAAGGCAAAGCCGATACATCCAAAAATTTTCGCAATATATACCCTGCAGTTACATTAGCCATAGCAAAGAAAAAAGGAGCTGACGCAATGCACTTGTCTGAACAAATCTTAAACAAGGTAGAACATTTAAAAAAAGAGTTAATACCTAGCGAAGTACATATTGCACATACACGTAATTACGGAGAAACAGCATCAGAAAAAGTATCTGAATTGTTGTTGCATTTATTTATTGCCATTATTGTAGTTACCTTGTTTGTAATGTTGGCAATGGGTTGGCGTGGTGGATTGGTGGTATTTTTATCTGTACCAGTCACTTTTGCATTAACCTTATTTGCATATTATTCTCTTGATTATACTTTAAATAGAATTACACTTTTTGCGTTGGTTTTTATTACAGGTATTGTAGTAGATGATTCAATCATTATTGCAGAAAATATGCATCGGCATTTTAAAATGAAAAAACTACCATTTCATCAAGCTGCAATTTTTGCAATTAATGAAGTAGGTAACCCAACTATTTTGGCAACTTTTACAGTAATTGCAGCAGTATTGCCAATGGCTTTTGTATCTGGTTTAATGGGGCCTTATATGAGTCCAATGCCAATAGGAGCAAGTATTGCAATGATGCTTTCATTAATTGTAGCATTAACCTTAACACCATATTTGGGATATATATTTTTAAGAGAAAAAGAAAATCATAAAAATCAAAAGCCTCCAGTTAGTTTAGAAAATACAGGCATTTATAAAATTTATAAAGCCTCTATTTTTCCAATGTTAGAAACACGTTGGAAGCGTTGGACTTTTATTATTTCTACAGTGGTTATTTTACTTGGTTCTTTGATGTTGTTTTATACAAAATCTGTTGCTGTTAAAATGTTGCCTTTTGATAATAAAAACGAGTTTCAGGTAATTATTGATATGCCTGAAGGAAGTACATTAGAAAAAACTGCAGCACTTACCAACGAAATTGCAAACTATGTATCAAAGCAAACGTTGGTAAAAGATTATCAAGCATATATTGGTACAGCAGGACCAATTAGTTTTAATGGTTTGGTAAGACATTATGATTTAAGAACTGGAGATAATGTTGCCGATATTCAAGTAAATCTTGTAAACAAAACAGAACGTAAACAACAAAGCCATGATATTGTAAAAAGCATGAGAGAAAGTGTTCATGCAATTGCTAAGAAATATGACGCAAATGTTAAGTTGGTAGAAGTACCTCCTGGCCCTCCTGTATTATCAACAATTGTTGCAGAAGTGTATGGTCCTGATTTTGATCAGCAATTAGCAATAGCTGCACAATTAAAAAATAAGTTACAAAAAACTACCGATGTTGTTGATGTAGATTGGAGAGTAGAAAGAGATCAACCAGAATATAATTTTGAAGTAGACAAAGAAAAAGCCATGCAATATGGTGTTGCTCCTGCACAAATTGTTGCATTTATGAATGCAGCTTTATCTGGAAAAAATGTAGGCATTCTTCATACAAAAAATTCATACAACCAAGTAAATATAAAGTTGCAATTGCCCGATGCCGATAAAACCAATATTGAAGATTTAAAAAGCTTAAAAATTGTAAATCAACAAGGTGTTGCAATACCGATTGGTGACTTGGTACAAATCAATAAAACCATTAAAGAAAAAAGTATTTATCGTAAAAATCAAAAACGTGTTATTTATGTAACAGCAGAAATGGCGGGAGCTTTAGAAAGTCCTTTTTATGCTATTAGTTCAATTTCAGACAGTGTTCAAAATATGAAAGTTCCTAGTGGCTATTCAATTAAAGAAGAATATACACAACAACCAGAATTAGAAGATAATTACTCAATTAAGTGGGATGGAGAATGGCAAATTACCTATGAAGTTTTTAGAGATTTAGGCGTTGCGTTTTTAGTAGTCATACTTATTATTTATATGCTAATTGTAGGTTGGTTTCAAAACTTTACAGTACCAATTATTATGTTGGCTGCAATACCATTGTCATTAATTGGTATTGTAATTGGCCACTGGATAATGGGAGCTTATTTTACTGCAACTTCTATGATTGGTTTTATAGCATTGGCAGGCGTAATGGTAAGAAACTCGGTATTGTTAATAGACTTTATTAATATACGATTGGCAGAAGGTATTCCTTTAAAGCAATCTATTTTAGAAGCAGGTGCTGTACGTACAACTCCAATTTTATTAACCGCAGGAGCAGTTGCATTGGGAGCAGTGGTTATTCTTTTCGATCCAATCTTTCAGGGATTAGCTATCTCTTTAATGGGAGGTACAGTTACGTCAACCTTCTTAACATTAATTGTAGTTCCATTATTGTATTATAAAATGATGCGTAATAAATATAAATAATCAACTAAAAATAATTATATGAAAATGCTAATTGTAAATAGTATAAAAGAAGATTTAGAGGCTGTTCAACACATTTTTGAAGAGGCAAAAATTCCTGTATTCAGCGTGTCAGAAACTGTAGGACATAAAACAGAACATTCCAATGATTTATTAAACAATTGGTTTGCCCAAGGCGATGTATCTACAGAATCTTTATTCTTTTTCAGCTTTACCAACGATGTTAAGGCAAAAGAAGGACTTCAATTAATTAAAAAATACAATCAAAATCAACCGAGTAATTTTCCCTTGAGAGCATTTTTGCTTCCTGTAGAAGATTGCAGTTATTAAAACTAAACATCATGAAAGAAAGAATTGTAAGAAGCACAGCCGGCATATTTATTATTGCCAGTATTTTATTAGCACATTTTGTACATCCAAATTGGATATGGTTAGCAGCGTTTGTTGGCGTTAATCTTTTCCAATCTTCTATTACCAAATTTTGTCCATTAGAAACAATTTTAAACAAAGTTGGTGTTAAATAAAATCTGTTAAACAATAGTAATTTATTGGTGCTTAAAAAAATTAAACGATATTTGTGTCCCCCATTGTTAAGGCTTCTAACTTGAAGCCTTTTTTAATAAAATATTTGTATGAAATTTTATAACATTATTATTAAGTATCGATTTTGGTTAAGCTTGTTTGCAATAGCATTGGCCATTTTATTAAATATAACTGGCAAAGCAGGTTTTTGGCCAACTTTTCCATTGTATTTTTTAGGTGTTATTGGTATTGCCAGTCATTTTTTTATTGGTCCATTGCGTTTAATACAAGAGCCCATGGAAGCAGGCAATATTGAAGAAGTGAAAAAAATATTGGCCGGAGTTTGGTATCCTAATTTATTGTACAAACCTGTTCGTTCAACTTTTTATACCATCAAAGGCAATATTGCAATGATGGATCAAGATTTTGATTCTGCAGAAAAGCATTTGAAAAGAAGCAATGAATTGGGAAGTCCAATGCCTGAAGCCGAAGGTGCCAATAAATTACAATTGGGTATGATGGCAATGCAAAAAGGCGACATGCGTCAGGGGGAAACTTATATCAGATCTGCCATACGTTTAGGCATTCCAGATAAAGAAAGTGAAGCAGTTGCTTATTTGCAAATGTGTCAAATATTTATGAACAAAAGAGAGTTTAGAGCAGCAAAAGATTATTTCCGCCGTGCAAAAGCTTTAAAGCCTAAAACTGCACAAGTGGTTGATCAAATTAAAGAAATTGAAAAATACATTTCACGTATTCCTGGATAAAATATTAACCCTGCAAATTTGCAGGGTTTGTTTTTTGTAACCAGCGGTAGAACAAGAATATACTTCATTTGGCCTGTATTGAGCGAAGTCGAAGTGTCGCAATCTTCAACAATATAACTTTACTCAACTATGTTACGCATACAACAAATTACAACAGAAGGATTAGAGCTAAATGCTTGTATTGTTTTGTTTCAAGAATATGCCAATGAATTAAATGAAGATTTATGTTTTCAAAGCTTTGATAAAGAGTTAGAAAATCCTCTCAAAAAATATGGACTTCCGTCGGGAGCTTTATTACTAGCATATTGGAATAATGAACCAGTTGGTTGTGTTGCGTTAACCAATATTACTGATGCTGCAACATCTCATCAACCAAATATTCCAACTACGCATATTTCGACTACGCTCAGGACTTGTGAAATGAAAAGATTGTATGTACAACCTGCATACAGAAAATTTAAAATTGGAGAAGCATTGGTAGATGCAATTTTGTTGGCTGCTGTTGATAGAGATTATCAAGTAATGAAATTAGATACCTTAGAAAAACTACAATCAGCTATTCAATTGTACTTAAAGAAAGGGTTTACAATTACCAATGCATATTACCAAAATCCATTACCCAATGTTGTGTATATGGAAAAATGGATGGCATAGTTTTTAAATAAAATAATTAAATAAATTTTACTGAGACTAACTTGAAAAACGGTTGCTAAAAAATCAAAACGAATTAAAATAGTTGAAGAAACTTAACTACGAATCTAATAAGATGAAGAAAAATAGAAATAGGGCTTCTTTCAAATAGCATAGATACACTAAAGGAAAAACTAATATGAGTGTAATTGTAAAATTCGGCTCTTTTTGAATTGTAAAATTTATTCTAAAAACTCTTGTTTGGCTTTTGAAACTTCTAGTTTCAAAAGCACTATTCCGCGATTAAATATTATTCTTTATAAGCAATTCTTCTATCACCCTTGCAAAATGTGTATGTTCTAAAGCATGTATTTTACTGGCAAGGCTTTCAGGTGTTTCATTTTCTTCAACAGTACAGGTTGCTTTAAAAATGTGTTCACCTTTGTCAAAGTGTTCATTTACCCAATGTATGGTTATGCCACTTTCCTTTTCTTTATTAGCAATTACGGCTTCATGCACTAAACTTCCATACATACCTTTTCCACCATAGTTGGGTAATAAAGCAGGATGAATATTTACAATAGCATTTGGAAAAGCTTGAATTAGTTTTTCTGGAACTTTCCATAAAAATCCAGCTAAAACAATAAAATCTATTTGATTTTTTTTTAGTTGCTCAACATAAGCATCACCTCTAAAAAACTGTTCTTTTTCTATTAATAAGCTAGGAATGGTATGTTGGTTAGCAATAGTTAAAACTCCTGCATTTGATTTATTAGAAACAATTAAAGCAATTTGTATGAATGAAGAAGTACTAAAATGTTTAATAATTTTTGCTGCATTGCTACCTGCACCACTTGCAAAAATGGCTATTCTTTTCACTATTCTAAACCTCCTTTAATTTTACTCCACATTCTTTTTAAATAGTTGCTAAAAAATTTAAATTGCCCTAGGGGAATACTAATAATTAATACACAAATGGGCCATAATAGGGTAACTAATGGAACATAAATAATCCAATACAACACACTTTTTTCAGTAACAACATAACTAAGTAGCCAACTACCTAATCTAGCACAAGCACTACCACCTAATGCAAATGTGCAAAAAATAAGCACAAATTGTAACCAACCAACCTGCCATTTTTGTTTTAGTTTTCCAAACATAAATCGAAGATGAAGTATTTTTTTTAGTTACACTTACGCTAAAATGAAAATTATTTTTTTAGGCTTTTCCTTTACAAAAAAATGACAAAAGTCAGGTGACTAAATGACAAAAACGCTGAAACCCTTACCACACATAGTTAAAAATTTTTTTTTAACATTGTGTTTTTATCATTGCGGTGTCATATTTTTGCAACCGTTCAAGGATATTTTTCCACACTTAGAACCACAGTTTGTGAATATGATTAGTCACAGAAGTATAGCCAAAACTCTTTTTATTAGTACACTCATTTTTTTGAGTGCTTCTTTCGGTAATAATGCAATTGCTCAAGACGGCAAAACATTATTTAATGCCAATTGTGCAAGTTGCCACAAAATGGATCAGAAACTTGCTGGTCCAGCTTTGATGGGAGTTGAAGAACGTTGGAACGGAGACCGTAAGAAATTAACAGCATGGATTAAAAACTCATCTGCGTTTTTAAAAACAGGCGACAAATATGCCAACGATTTGTATCTAGAGTATAATAAAATAGCGATGAATTCTTATGAAGGAGTTTTAGATGATGCTCAAATTGCATCTATTTTAGATTACATTAGAGATTGGAAGCCTGTAGTTGCAGCAATTCCCGGTAGTGGTGGTACACAAACGGCAAATGCTGGTGGTGATAATACACTATTGTTTGGTATTCTTACCCTAATTCTTGCATTGGTTGCACTTACTTTATTACAAGTAAATAGCAACTTGAGAAAAATTTCTAACGAAAAAACTGGTATCCCAACCTCAGAGCCTATTCCTTTTTGGAAGAACAAATCTTACATTGCCATGCTAACGGTAATTTTATTTGTTATGGGTGGATATTTAACTACTAAAGGAGCAATTGGTTTAGGAAGAAACAAAGATTATCAGCCCGATCAACCCATTTATTATTCTCATAAAGTACATGCTGGTACCAATCAAATTAACTGTTTGTACTGTCATGGTGGTGCCGAGCAAGGAAAACATGCCAATATTCCATCGGTAAATGTTTGTATGAATTGTCATAAAGCAGTTAATGAATACAAAGGCGAAAAATTATATACAGAGGAAGGAAAAGAAGTTGACGGAACTGCAGAAATTCATAAATTATATGAGTATGCAGGTGCCGATAAAGACAACTTAGGAGCTTGGGATCCATCAAAAGCAAAACCTATTGAGTGGGTTAAAATTCACAATTTACCAGATCACGTTTACTTCAATCATAGCCAACACGTAAAAGCTGGTAAAGTACAATGTCAAACTTGCCATGGCGAAATCAACAAAATGGATGAAGTGAAACAATTTACTGATTTAAGTATGGGTTGGTGCGTAAACTGTCATAGAGAAACCAAAGTTCAATTTAAAGAAAATGGTTTCTACAGCATTTACGAAAAGTTCCATGATGAAATGAAAAATGGAAAATTAGATAGCACAAAAGGTATTACTGTTGAAAAAATTGGTGGTACAGAGTGTCAAAAATGTCACTATTAAGCTTTTAATTTTATAAAAATTAAAGGTGGTTGAAATAAAATTATATTCTTAATTTAAAATAATCTCCCCCTTTCGGGGACTGGGGCTTATGGAAAAAAAGTACTGGCAAAGTTTTGGCGAACTGAACAATTCTGAGGCTTTTCAGAAATCAGCAAAAGATGAGTTTCAAGAAGAACTTCCTTTTGAATCTAACGACAAAGGTTTGTTAGATGCAAAAACTCCACGCCGTGATTTTCTTAAATATTTAGGATTTACAACAGCTGCTGCAGCTGTTGCTGCAAGTTGCGAAGTGCCTGTAAAAAAGGCTATTCCTTTTGCAAATAAACCAGAAGATATTGTACCTGGCGTTTCAAACTATTATGCAACTACTTATGTACAAGATGGCGATGCTGTAAGCATTGTAGCTAAAGTACGTGATGGTCGCCCAATAAAAATTGAAGGAAATGAGCTTTGCCCAATAACACAAGGTGGAACAAGTGCAAGAGTACAAGCTAGTGTGTTAGATTTGTATGATGGTGCAAGATTGCGTTTTCCTACAATCGATGGAAAAGAAACAACTTTTGAAGCAATAGATAAAGCCGTTGCAGAAGCCATTACTGGTAAAACTGGAATTGTTTTATTAAGTAGCACAGTTAATTCTCCATCTTCATTAACTGTTATTCAACAGTTTTTAGCAAAATATCCAGGCAGCAAGCATGTAACTTATGATGCAATTTCTTATTCTGGTATTTTGTTGGCTAACGAAGCCAACTATGGTAAAAAAGTAATTCCTTCTTATAAATTCGATAACGCTAAAGTAATTGTTAGTGTTGGTGCCGATTTTTTAGGTACTTGGATCAGTCCAATTGAATTTGCAAAGCAATATGCTACTGGTAGAAAAATCAACGAAGCAAATCCTGAAATGAACAAACACATTCAGTTTGAAAGTGTTGCAAGTTTAACAGGAAGTAATGCCGACGAAAGATTTTTACACCGTCCGTCTGAAACAGGAGCAATTGTTGCTGCATTATTAAGTGCTGTAAATGGTGCTGGTGCAACAGGAATTAACAATGCCGAACTAAAAGCTGGTATTGAAAAAACTGCAAAAACTTTAGTTGAAAATAAAGGAGCATCTTTGGTAGTTTGTGGCAGCAACGATGTAAGTATTCAAATTGCAGTAAATGCAATAAATGAAGCTTTACAAGCTGGTGGAAAAACAATAGATTGGAGTTCGACTTATAATGTTAAAACAGGTGTAGATGCTGATTTTGCTAAATTGGTAGATGAAATGAATGCAGGATCTGTTGGAGCATTGTTGGTTGTTGGTGCTAATCCTGTTTACTCTTGGTTCGATTCGGCTAAACTAAAAGCTGGATTGGAAAAGGTAAGTGTAAAAATTTCGTTTAATTCAAAGCCTGATGAAACTACTCAGGTTTGTAAATATGTAATTCCCGATCATCATTTTTTAGAAAGTTGGGGCGATGCTGAAGCAAAAACGGGTCATTTTTCTTTTATTCAGCCAACAATTTATCCTTTATTCAAAACTCGTCAATGGCAAGATAGCCTATTGAAGTGGAGTGGTGCAACAACTGATTATTTAGGGTTCTTAAAATCTTTTTGGTCTACTAAATTGGTTGGTTCAAATGCATGGGATAAAGCATTGCAAGAAGGTGTTACAGGTACGCCTTCATCTACTTTAATGGCTTCAATTTTTAATGGAGCTGCTGTTCAACCAGCATTAGCAAAAATTTCTGCTATTAAAATCGGAGCTAAAACTGAGTTACAATTATATCAAAAAATAGCTATTGGTGCAGGTCAAGGTGCTTCAAATCCTTGGTTACAAGAAATGCCAGATCCTGTTACTAGAGCAACATGGGATAACTATTTAGTAGTTTCTCCAGCAATGGCAAAAACGCTATTAAATATTGATTTAAACAACAATGGTCAGGCTGATAATTATGAAGTTCAACCACCAAAAAAAGTTGTTGAAATTAAAGTCAATGGAAAAACAATCAAATTACCAGCCTTAATTATTCCAGGTACTCATAAAGATACTGTTGGTATTGCTGTGGGTTATGGTAGAGATAAAAAAGTTGGACGTACAGTTGTAGATGATAATGGACAATTGGTTGGAGCTAATGTGTTTCCTTTTGCAGCAATTGCAGATGGTTCTGTAAGCTTTGATATTACAGAAGTTGATTTAAAGTTAACTGATGAAAAGTATCCAGTTGCATTAACACAAACTCACAATATTTACAATACCGATCAAGGAAATCGTATTGAGGTGATGAAGGAATTAACCTTTGCTCAATACAAAAAAAATCCAAAAGAAGTACTAGAAGAAAGAGAACATGAATTAAAGCCTTATGGTGGGTTAGAAAATTTTAAAGAAGAAGGTACAATTTACAAGCCAATTGATAAGCCTGGTATTAAATGGGGTATGAGCATTGACTTAAATGCTTGTAATGGTTGTGGTGCTTGCGTTGTAGCTTGTACTGCAGAAAACAATGTTGCTGTTGTTGGAAAACCAGAGGTATTGCGTTTTCACGATATGCAATGGTTAAGAATCGATCGTTATTATACCGGCAATTTAGAAAATCCAACAGTAGTTTTTCAACCATTAATGTGTCAACATTGTGATAACGCACCTTGTGAAAACGTTTGTCCTGTTGCTGCAACTAACCATAGTAGTGAGGGTTTAAATCAAATGACCTACAATCGTTGTATTGGTACAAGATATTGTGCTAACAACTGTCCTTATAAAGTAAGAAGATTTAACTGGGCTGATTATAGTGGAGCCGATAGCTTTAAACACAATCAAGACGAATTGAATGACACTGTTCATTACATGAATGATGATTTAACACGTATGGTATTAAATCCAGATGTTACAGTTCGTTCTCGTGGTGTAATTGAAAAATGTTCTTTCTGTGTTCAGCGTTTACAAGAAGGAAAATTGAAAGCTAAGAAAGAGAGTCGTCCTTTAGAAACTGGTGGAGAAGGAAAACAATGGGATTTAAAAGTTGCTTGTCAACAATCTTGCCCAACCAATGCAATTGTATTTGGTAATGCCAATGATAGTAAGAGTGCAGTAAGTGTGCATAGAACTAGCAATAACAATAGAATTTTCTATTCATTAGAGCAATTGCATGTATTACCAAACGTAAGTTACTTAGCTAAAGTAAGAAATTTAGAAGGTGAGCATAAGGTAGCAGATATTAGTAAGAATGTATAATTAGAAGCACGTTCTAATTTAAGAATTGAATATAGATACTTAAAATAAAACCACAGTTTGCAGCAATGTAAACTGCTAAATAACCAAGACCAGATGAGCGTAAAGTACGAATCGCAATTAAGGGAACCGTTGGTGTACGGTAACAAAACTTACCATCAGGTAACTGAAGACATTATACGCCCTATTGAAGCCAAGCCAACTAAGCTATGGTATGTGGGTTTCTTCATTTCTGTATGTTTATTAATGTTTGGTGTTTATAGCGTTTATCGTGAGGTAACTTACGGTATTGGCGAGTGGAACTTAAACAAAACCATTGGTTGGGGTTGGGATATTACCAACTTCGTTTGGTGGGTTGGTATTGGTCATGCTGGTACACTAATTTCTGCCATCTTATTGTTATTTAGACAAGGCTGGAGAACTGGTGTAAACAGAGCTGCAGAGGCAATGACAATTTTTGCTGTAATGTGTGCTGGTCAATTTCCAATATTCCACATGGGTCGTGTTTGGATGGGTTTCTTTGTATTGCCTTATGCAAATAGTCGTGGTCCATTATGGGTTAACTTTAACTCTCCATTGTTGTGGGATGTATTTGCAATTTCTACCTATTTTACAGTATCCTTATTATTCTGGTACAGTGGTTTAATACCAGATTTTGCAACTGTACGTGATAGGGCAAAAACAAAACTACGTAAGCATTTATATGGTGTTGCTTCTTTTGGTTGGACAGGTAGTACCAAGCATTGGCAACGCCACGAAAGTTTATCATTGGTATTGGCAGGCTTGTCTACACCATTGGTACTTTCGGTACATACAATTGTATCTTTTGACTTTGCAACTTCAGTAATTCCTGGTTGGCATACAACCATTTTCCCTCCATACTTCGTTGCTGGTGCCATTTTCTCTGGATTTGCAATGGTACAATCGTTAATGTTGGTAGTAAGAAAAGTATTTGGATTACAAGATTATGTTACGATTGGTCATATTGAAGCAATGAATAAAGTAATTGTACTTACTGGTTCTATTGTAGGTATTGCTTACTTAACAGAATTATTTATGGGCTGGTATTCTGGAAATAAATATGAAGGATACACATTCTGGTACAGTCGTGCAAACTTATTCAGCCCTTATGGATGGAGTTATTGGGGTATGATGGCTTGTAACGTATTAAGTCCGCAAATTTTCTGGTTTAGAAAAATGCGTAGAAATTTATTCGTAACATTCTTTATGAGTGTGTTGGTAAATATTGGTATGTGGTTCGAGCGTTTTGTAATTATTGTAACTTCTGTTTATCGTGATTACTTACCAAGTAGCTGGAGCGTTTATTATAGCCCTTCAACTTGGGAAATTGGTTTCTACTTAGGTACGTTTGGATTGTTTTTTACATGCTTCTTCCTTTTTGCAAAATATTTCCCAACAATTGCTGTTGCAGAAATTAAATATGTATTGAAAACAACTGGAGAAAATTATAAAGAGAACATGGGTGGCATTGAGCAAAAGTCTGTTGAAGAGTTTGCCAATGATCAACATCATCATTAATTGGCCATATCTCTTAGATTAGTAAGAGATATTATTAGAAATACTATTGTTAACTTAAAATTGTTCCCCGTTTGGGGATTGGATATGGCAAAAAAGAAATTTGTAGTAGGCTGTTTTGATAACGAAGATGTTTTATTTCCTGCTGTAAAGAAGGTAAGAACAGCTGGTTATAAAATAAAAGACGTTTATACTCCATTTGCAGTTCATGGATTAGACCATGCATTGGGTATGAGAGAAACCAGTTTGCACACCGCTGGATTTATTTATGGACTAACAGGTCTTACAACTGCAATCAGTTGTATAAGTTGGATTTTTACAAAAGATTGGCCTTTAGATATTGGCGGTAAACCGCATTTTGCATTGCCAGCTTGGATTCCAATTATATTTGAATTAACTGTATTGTTTTCAGCAATTGGTATGGTTCTTACGTTTTGTTACTTATGTCAGTTGGCACCTTTTGTAAAAAAACACCATTTTCATTTAAGAGCAACCGACGATTTATTTGTAATGGTTATTGAGTGTACCAACAATACCAATACTGCTGATTTGGAAGCATTTTTAACCAGCAATGGAGCAATTGAAACTAAAACAGAAATTGCAGAAGATGGTTGGTGGTTTGGTAGATACGATAAAGACGAAATACCATTTGAACAACAAACTGCACTTGCTTAATTTATAGATAAAGAAAAAAGATGAAGAAATTATCCATCATAGCATGTTTAACTCTAGCTGTAGTAATTGTTAGCTGTAGCGATATTAAGCGTAAGCCTAACAGTACTTATATGCCAGATATGGCGTATAGTCGTGCATATGAAACCTATGCAGATCATAGTAATTTAAAAGATTCGGGTATTAACTATAACAATATGCCAGTAGCCGGCACAATTGCTCGTGGCGAAGAGTATCCTTTTCCATATACAATGGATGCAGCTGGAGATACAACCAATTACCATGCTTCTAAATCTGTAGTAAACCCTTTTGATTCATTGTCTGAAGTAGAAACGGTTGAAGCAGAAAGAATTTATTTGGTAAACTGCGGAATTTGCCATGGTAAAAAATTGGATGGAAATGGTCCATTATGGAAAGATGGAAATGGCCCATACCCTGCAGCACCAGCAAATTTAATTGGCAATGCAAAATATGTGAACATGCCGGCAGGTCAAATGTTTTATTCATTAGCATATGGAAAAAATACAATGGGTAGCTATGCTTCTCAAATGACAAGAAAGCAACGCTGGCAGGTTATTGCTTATATAAAAAATAAGCAAAAAAACAAGCAGTAATTCAACAGATATTAATTGTGTTCTAATAAAGAACATTTACTTGATACATTTATTTTATTTACCCGATGTTTTAATTAAAAACTAACGGAAAGAAAAAAGACTAACAATGGCATCTATCAGACAAAGTTTTGAGATTCCCGGTAAAATGAAAACATGGTCTTATGCACTAATTGGCATAGGTTTAATTGCTTTAATTGCAGGATTCATCACTAAGGGCATGAGTAAAGACCACCATGAGCAAGACATATTCTTGGGTACATTAATGTACAATACTATTTATTGGACATTGATTTGTAATGCAGCAATGTTTTTTATATGTGTTACAACAATGGCTTGGGGTGGTTGGCAATTATCTTTTAAAAGAGTATCAGAAGCTATTTCTACAATGGTACCAATTTTTGGAGCCATTACTTTAATTGTATTATTATATGTAGCTTTTTCAGGAAGTCATATTTATCATTGGACTGATACAAAAGCTGTTGAAGCAGACCCTATACTAAAAGGAAAAGCAGGCTTTTTAAATATCAAGTTTTTTACTATCTGGACAGTTTTAGCAATTGGTTTGTGGAGCTTACTGGGCTGGAGAATGAGAAAGTTAAGTGCCGAAGCCGATAAAGAACCAATGGATGCAGCAACTGGACGTAAATTCATTTTGCAAAACACAGTTCGTGCAGCTACTTTCTTGGTTTGGTTTGGTTTAACAGTAGGCTCAACAGTACCTTGGTTATGGATGATGAGTATTGATGCTCATTGGTATAGTACCATGTATAGCTGGTATAACTTTGCTAGTACATTTGTATCTGGTCTTAGTTTAATAGCCCTTTGGGTTATTTATTTAAAAAACAAAGGATATTTAGAATATACCAATCAAGAACATTTACATGATATTGGTAAGTTTATGTTTGCTTTCTCAATATTTTGGACATATTTATGGTTCTCTCAATACATGCTAATTTGGTATTCTAATCAGCCAGAGGAAACAATTTACTTTAAACATAGAGTTCAAGGACCTTATAAAGGACTGTTCTTTTTAAATTTAATTATCAATTTTATCTGCCCTTTGTTAATCTTAATGAAGCGTGGAGCTAAAAGAAATTACACATTAGTTACATTCATGGCAGTGTTAATTATCTTTGGCCATTGGATTGATTATTACCAACAAATTATGGGAAGCATCAGCAAGGAACACGTTACATTAGGTTGGTTAGATTTTGGAATTTTAAGCTTATTTGTAGGTATGATGATTTTAGGTGTAAGTAAAGCATTGGCAAGTAAACCATTAATTCCTGTACATCATCCATTCTTAAAAGAGAGTATAATACATCATACATAAGATGAGAAAATAAACTCTAATAAAGATTTAGTTTAGGTTTAAATGAAATTGAAGAAAAGAAAATAGTTATATATCATGACAATGTTTTTAACCATAGCAGTAGTAGTCTTAATTTTTATAGTCATCTTTCAAATTTCGAAAGCAAGTGAGTATGTTTCTGTAATTAATGGCAATGATACAGCAAGGAAACAATCTAATAAAATCAATGGGTTTTTAATGCTTGGTTTTATGATTTTTGGCTTAATTGGTGTTTGGTATTGTAATGAATTGTTGTATCATAAAACCTTAATGGCACAACCCGCTGCTAGTAATCATGGCGAAAAGGTGGATGAAATGTTGAAATTAACCGTTGTAATTACTGGTATTGTTTTTATTATAACACAAGTATTGTTATTCTGGTTTTCATATAAGTATCAAGAAAAAGAAGGAAGAAAAGTATTTCATTTTGCACACAGTTCTAAATTAGAAGCAGTATGGACGGCTATTCCTGCAATTGTATTGGCTATTTTGGTAATTATTGGATTAAAAAACTGGTATGCAATAACAGGAGATGCACCTAAAAACGCATTGGAAGTAGAAGTAGTTGGAAAGCAATTTGGTTGGATTTTTAGGTACAAAGGCAACGACAATCAGTTTGGAAAAAAATATTTTAAAATAATTGATAATGCGACCAATCCCTTAGGATTAATTTGGGAAGACAATGAAAAATTGAATTTAAAAAAGGATACCGCTGGTTTTGATGATGTAGTTGTAGAACAAACACTTTACTTAATTAAAGATAGACCAGTAAGATTAATCATTGGTTCTAGAGATGTAATTCATGATGTAGGATTGTCTCATTTTAGAATGAAAATGGATGCAGTTCCCGGTACGCCAACTACAATGTGGTTTACGCCGAAGTATACTACTGCTGAAATGAAAGAAATTACTAAAAATCCAAACTTTGTTTACGAAATAAGTTGTGATCAAATGTGTGGTAATGGACATTATTCAATGAAAGGAACTGTTGAAGTTGTAACACAGGCACAATATGATGCTTGGATGGCAAAACAACAATCGGCTTATTCAAAATTATCGCCAAAAGAGGAAGTTAAACCTGCAATTGCAGATACTACAAAACCCGCAATTGCAGCTGTAAGCGTAGCAAATAAGCCAATAGCAAAAAATAATTAAAAAAAATTCAACCGAATTATTTAATAATTGTTTAAATAATTTGAAAGACGAAATAAGTATAACATGAGTACAGAAGCAATTTTACATTCAAACGTTGGCACCTCTCACGATGTACATGGAGATCATCATGAGCACCACCATCATCATGAAACGTTCATCACAAAATATGTTTTTAGCCAAGATCATAAAATGATTTCAAAACAGTTTTTAATAACTGGTATGGTATGGGCTCTTATTGGTGGTTTTATGAGTGTACTTTTTAGATTACAATTAGGATTCCCTGATACTGCTTTTCCTTGGCTAGATGATTTATTAGGCAAATTTTGGGCAGAAAAAGGACACATCACTCCAGCAGGATACTATGCCTTAGTTACAACACACGGTACAGTATTGGTTTTCTTTGTATTAACCGCAGGTTTAAGTGGAACATTCGCCAACTTCTTAATTCCTTTGCAAATTGGAGCAAGAGATATGGCTTCTCCATTTATGAATATGTTAAGCTACTGGTTTTTCTTAGCTGCTAGTATAGTTATGTTATCATCAGTATTTGTTGAAACTGGGCCATTTAGTGGTGGTTGGACGGCTTATCCTCCTCTAAGTGCATTGGGAGATGCTTCTCCTGGCTCTAGAAGTGGAATGGATATGTGGTTAATTGCAATGGCACTCTTTGTAGTCTCATCTTTATTAGGGGGATTAAATTACATAGCAACCGTTTTAAACATGCGTACAAAAGGCATGAGTATGACGAGATTACCTTTAACAATTTGGGCTTTATTCTTTACAGCCGTATTGGGTGTATTATCATTCCCAGTTTTATTATCAGGCTTTATTTTATTAATTTTTGATAGAAATTTTGGAACTAGTTTCTATTTATCAGATGTATTTATAAATGGAGTTGGAGCGTTACCAAATGAAGGTGGAAGTGCAATATTATTCCAACATTTATTCTGGTTTTTAGGTCATCCTGAAGTTTACATCATTTTGTTACCAGCAATGGGTATGGTAAGTGAAATTTTAAGTATCAATTCTCGTAAACCAATCTTTGGTTATATGGCAATGGTTGCTTCTTTATTTGCCATTTGTAGTTTAGCATTCTTGGTTTGGGCTCATCACATGTTTGTTACAGGATTAAATCCATTCTTAGGCTCAATATTTGTATTATTAACTTTACTAATTGCCTTACCTAGTTCTATCAAAGTGTTTAACTGGTTAACTACTTTATGGAGAGGTAACATACGCTTTACTCCAGCAATGATGTTTGCAATTGGGTTTGTAAGTATGTTTATATCTGGTGGTTTAACAGGTATTTGGGTTGGTAATTCAGCATTAGATATTCACTTACACGATACTTATTTTGTAATTGCTCACTTTCATATTGTAATGGGTGTTGCAAGTATGTTTGGAATGTTTGCAGGTGTATATCATTGGTTCCCTAAAATGTATGGTCGTCATTTAAATAATACATTAGGTTATATTCATTTCTGGGCAACTATGGTTGGTGCTTACTTAATATTTTGGCCAATGCACTACGAAGGTTTAGCAGGCATGCCACGAAGATATTATGATTACAGTATTTGGGAAAGCTTTAAACAGTTTGCCGAGTTAAATAAATTTATTAGTACAGTAGCTATTATTGTTTTTGCAGTACAATTTTTATTCTTAATTAACTTCTTCTTCTCTATTTGGAAAGGAAGAAAAGTAACTGAGAAAAATCCTTGGGGAGCAACAACTTTAGAGTGGACTACACCAATTAATCCTGGTCACGGTAACTGGGAAGGCGAAATTCCAGAAGTTCACCGTTGGGCATACGATTATGGAAAAGATGGAAAAGACTTTATATCTCAAACAACACCAATTGGAGAAGATGAAAGTCAACACTAATTCATATTAATTAAAGAACTGTAGTTAATACAACTCACCGTTCAGGAACTATACTAAAAATGCCCTGACAAAATCAGGGCGTTTTTTTTAAAGCACAAATACAAGTTTTTATTTCACTCTTTAGAATTTTGGGTGATTATTTATAATGAATACACAAGCATCAACATCGTTTTTTGGATCTAAACTTAAAGATTATAAAGAGCTTACTAAGTTTACGCTAAGCTTTACCGTAGTGTTTACTTGTGTAATTTGTTTTTTATTAGCACCCGATAATCATTACAACATTAAAATGATTACCATTTTATTTGTTGCAGGAATGTTGGTTACAGGAAGTGCCAATGCCATTAATCAAGCAGTTGAAAAAAACTCCGATGCCTTAATGAAGCGTACAGCCAATAGGCCTGTTGCTTCTGGGAGAATGAGCCAAACAGAGGCCTATACTTTTGCTTATATAGCTGGTGGTATAGGAGTTGTAATGATGTGGTATTTCTTCAATACAGAATCTGCATTAATCTCGGCTCTTAGTTTATTTATTTATTCATTTATATATACTCCATTAAAGACAAGAAATTCAATTGCTGTATTAGTAGGAGGATTTCCAGGAGCATTACCTTGTTTAATAGGTTGGTTAGCAGGATTTTATGATCAACCTATTAGTTGGACAGGTGGATTAATCTTATTTGCAATTCAATTTATTTGGCAATTCCCTCATTTTTGGGCAATTGCTTGGGTATCGCATACAGATTATACGAAAGCAGGGTTTAAATTATTACCAAGCGATAAAGGGCCAACAAAGTTTACTGCTTTACAAGCTTTAATGTATAGTGTGTTAATGGTACCAATTGGTATATTGCCTAAATATATTGGCTTAGCAGGAGATTTTAGCATGTGGGTATTAATAGCAGCCAATATTGCAATGATTATTCAATGTATTCGATTGTATAAAGAAATGAGTGTAAAGGCAGCAAGAAGAGTAATGTTTAGTAGTTATATTTATTTGCCAATTGTTTATTTAGCTTTACTTTTTGATAAAGTATAACTGAAACTTTAGGCCAATTTTTTTTGAATTTGAAATTTAAATTTATGAGTGTAGCCATGATTAATGAACCTCAAGTAAAAAGAATTCATCCACATAAATTTACCATGTGGATAGCCATGGGCAGTATTTGTATGATGTTTGCTGGATTTACTAGTGCTTATATTGTTAAAAAAAATCAAAGCAATTTTCTAGAATTCAGCTTACCAATAATTTTTTGGTACAGTACTGCTGTAATTTTATTGAGTAGCTTAACTATACAATTGGCGGTAAAATCTTTTAAAGCAAGAGAAAGAAAACAATACAAAACCTTAATTACTATTACTGCATTTTTAGGAGTTTTATTTGCAGCACTTCAAGTTTTTGGGTTTAGAGATTTAGAGAGCCATGGCATATATTTAACTGGCCCAAATAGTAATGCAGCAGCTTCTTTTATTCTAATTATTGTAGGCATGCATGCTTTGCATGTGTTGGCTGGCGTTGTAGCATTGCTAACATTATTTGTTAGAGCATTTGCAAGCAGAACCAAAAATTATAGCGTTACGCCAATAGAAATAGTAAGTACATATTGGCATTTTGTAGATATTTTATGGATTTACTTGCTGATATTTTTTGTTTGGATACGCTAAAACAAGTAGAATAAGCGTTTAGTTTAAAAATTTATTCATAAACCACAAAAAAAGTGGTCGCTAAATAGCCTTTATAAGCCTTTAGCCAATATTTTTGTAATCGAAATTAGAAACCAAATATGTCAACTGCAACAACAGCACAACCCAAATTGTGGAATGGCGGTAAAAGCCCCTTCAACGTAGAGTATGGTAAGTTAATGATGTGGTACTTTTTAATGAGCGATGCTTTTACATTTGGAGCATTTCTTATTTCTTATGGTACCATTCGTTTTTCATCAAATGGATGGCCCGACCCTAACGAAGTTTTCCAATCTTTTCCTGGCTTAGGAAGTGGATTGCCATTGATGTTTGTAAGTTTAATGACTTTCATTTTAATCATTAGTTCTGTAACAATGGTATTGGCTGTAAAAGCTGGCCACGACATGAATAAGAAGAAAGTGGTAACCAATTTAATTTGGACTATTATTGGTGGTATTGCATTCTTATCTTGTCAAGCTTGGGAGTGGACTCATCTTCATCACGAAGGTGCTTGGTGGGGTTCAAATCCTTTTTTAAATGCCGATGGAACTGCATCTTCATCTAACTTTACAAACTACTTCTTTACCATCACAGGGTTTCATGGCTTTCACGTATTAAGTGGTGTAGTAATTAATATTGTAATGTTAATTATGACGCTGAACGATACCTTTGAAAAACGTGGCCACTACTTAATGATTGAAAAAGCAGGGCTGTATTGGCACTTTGTAGATTTAGTTTGGGTATTTGTATTTACTTGTTTTTATTTAATCTAATTTCAAAATTTCTTAATAAATAGATATGTCACAAAACGAATTTGTACAGGTAGAACATCACGAAAATAAAAATGAAGTAAGAAATGTAACAATAGTGTTATCTGTTCTTACAGTTGTTGAATTGCTTCTTGGTTTTGCAATGATGAGAATGGAGCATGGTTCTGCAGCTGTTTTGGCTACAAAAATTACCATTATTGTTCTTATGATGGCTAAAGCATATTACATTGTTGGTTACTTTATGCACTTAAAACATGAAGTAAGAAATTTAATAATGACAATTACCGTTCCTTTAGCATTATTTGTTTGGTTTATTTTTGCCTTTTTATATGATGGGAATGCTTATAAACAGTTAAGAAATACTTTTGATGCACATCATAAAGAACAAGGCACAACCAAAGTACCTAAAAAAGAGCATGTATCAGGTAACTCACATTCTACTGAAAAAAATGAAGGTGTAAAACCAGCAGCGGTGCATGAGTAATTAATTATTGAATAGCACAACATATTCTCTAAAAATATTTTACTAAACCATCGCTCGATGCGATGGTTTTTTTATTAAACAGAATTCCGAAGTATGACAAAAAAAGCAGTGTGGGCATTAATGATAGCTGTGTTTATTCCTATATTCAGCTATCTAATATTAAGATCAGCAAGTGAAGATGCTGTGATTTTACCCAAGAAGTATTTTTTTGATACAGTAGTTACGTCCATACAAGATGGCAAAACCAAAACCGACACATTTTGGCATAAATCAGCCAACTTTAAATTGGTAAATCAACTGGGCGATACAGTTCAACTATACGATATCAAAGGCAAGGCAATCGTAATTAATTTATTTTTTACCAGTTGTGGTAGTATTTGCCCTCAGTTAACACGTAGCATGGCCAAGCTGCAACAAAGTTTTATTAAAGGCGGAAATACTCGTAGAAAAATTGATACCTCTGTTGTTCAATTTATTTCATTAAGTATCGATCCAGAAAGAGATTCTGTATCTGTATTAAAAAGCTATGCTGATAGGTATGGCGTTAATCCAGATAATTGGTGGTTACTTACAGGCAATAGAGATAGTATTTATAATTATATTTTTCAAGAACTTAAAATTGATAAATTAGAAAAAGTTCCTGTTAGTCCAGAGTTTCCTCATACTGGTAGATTTGTTTTGTTAGACAAAGAATACATCGTAAGAGGCCGATTAGAAGAACCTTATAGTGGTCTAGAAGCTCAGTCAGAGTCTATGAAAACTTTGGCCAGAGATATTGGCTTACTCATGTTAGAAAAAGATAGAACTAAAAAAAGCGAAGTTTTTACTTCAATAATAGACCTCAGTTGGCTTTGGCTAATTATAATTTTATTGGTAACAGGATTCTTTTGGTACATGAGCAAAAGAAGAAAAATAAATGGTTAACATGTTTCAACAAACTCTTGTATTAACTGTTTGTTGTACTTAAATTAAGAAATCAATTATCAATTTAAATTCATAAAATGTTAGAAGCTAGCATACAAAAAAACGATAAAAAAGCAGGTTGGTTAATTGGTATATTCTCATTTGTAGTTTTTGCTGTTGTAATAAGCTTAGGTCGAATACAACTACAAGTAAATATCGGCTTCGATGTTCACATTTTTGCAACCATAAATGCTGTTGTTAATTCTATAATAGCAGTAACACTTGTTGCAGCTTTAATTGCAGTAAAAAATAAAAAATTCATGCTGCACAAAAAACTCATGTTTGCAGCATTAATACTTTCCATTTTATTTTTGGTAAGTTATATAGCCCATCATTTATTAGCAGGAGAAACAAAGTTTGGAGGTGTTGGTGCAATTAAAACGATATATTACTTTGTATTAATTACTCATATAATATTGGCTGCTGTAATATTACCATTTATTTTATTTACAGCTTACAGAGGTTTAACAGCTGAGTTTACTATGCATAAGAAATTAGCTAGAATAACTTGGCCATTGTGGTTTTATGTTGCTGTAACTGGTCCAATCGTTTATTTAATGATTAGCCCATATTATCAATAATAAATACTGGGGTTTAATTTTTTTCTAAAGAATCGTTATAATTATTAGCTTCGGTAAACTTTAATTAGCCATAATTTCAAGCTTTGCCAAATGAATTTCAATAGAATATTAATCAGCTCATTATTTGTGTTTGCACTAGTAAGTTGTAAAAAACAACCTACTATAAATCCTCAACCTATAACTCCTGTTTCTAATAATTTTGTAAAAGGAGCCGATGTAAGTTGGATTACAGAAATGGAAAATGCAGGGAAGAAATTTTACACAACTACAGGTGTACAAAAAGATGGAATGGAACTGTTGAAAGATATTGGCATTAACACCATTCGTTTAAGGGTATGGGTTAATCCAACCAACAATTGGAACAACACTGCAGATGTTGTAGCAAAAGCAACTAAAGCAAAAAACCTGGGCTTACGCATTTTAATCGACTTTCATTACAGTGATTCTTGGGCCGACCCTGGTCAACAAACCAAACCTTTGGCCTGGAATGGTCAAAATATTTCAGCATTACAAACATCTTTATACAACCATACATTTAGTGTGTTAAATACACTTAAAGCTGCTTCTATTACACCAGAATGGGTGCAAATTGGCAACGAAACAAATGATGGAATGCTTTGGCCAGAAGGAAAAGCAAGTACCAATATGGTAAACTTTGCAGCTCTTATTAATTCAGGATACGATGCCGTAAAAGCTGTTAACAATTCCATTAAAGTAATTGTACATATTTCTAATGGCAACAACAATACATTGTTTAGGTGGATGTTTGATGGATTAACTGCAAACAATGCCAAGTATGATGTTATTGGCATGTCTTTATATCCCGACGCAAGTTCGTGGTCAACATTAAATACCCAATGTTTTGCAAACATGAACGATATGGTTGCACGTTACAACAAAGAAGTAATGTTGGTAGAAGTTGGTATGAGCTGGGATGAACCAACAGCATGCCAAGCATTTTTAACAGATATTATTACCAAAACAAAACAAGTAAACAACAACAAAGGCTTAGGCGTAATTTATTGGGAACCTCAATGTTATGGAAATTGGCAAGGCTATACAAAAGGAGCATTTGATAATAATGGAAAACCAACCAATGCATTAAATGCATTCAATTAATTGAAAATTTTTTATGAAAAAAGTACAATCTATTGTTGTTTTTTTATTTTTCATAAGTGTAGCAATTGCTCAAGAAAGTACAGATAGAAAGCAAATTAATTTAGATGAAGATTGGAAGTTTAGTTTTGGAAATGCCGCCTATGCCACAAAAGATTTTAATTATTCAATTGCTACAATTTTTTCAAAATCTGGAGCAGCTCCAGCAACTTGTATAGATCCTAAGTTTAATGATTCCAATTGGCGTTCACTAAATTTACCTCACGATTGGGCTGTAGAATTGCCTTTTGTAAACCTAAACAATTTCGATGTACAATCTCATGGCTATAAACCTGTGGGTGGATTTTTTCCTGAAACAAGTATTGGTTGGTACAGGAAAAAGTTTTTGGTAAATAAATCCGATAGCAACAATAAAGTTCAGTTGCAATTTGATGGAGTTTTTAGAAATGCTAGTTTTTGGCTCAATGGATTTTATGTTGGCACCAATCAAAGTGGTTATGTTGGAATAAATTACGATGTAACAAATTATGTAAACTTCAACAAAGAAAACTGCTTAGTTGTAAGAGTTGATGCAACGCAATATGAAGGTTGGTTTTACGAAGGTGCAGGCATTTACAGACATGTTTGGTTAAACACGTTTCAACCATTGCACATTACAGACGATGTATTTATTCGTTCTACAACCAAAACAAATCAATCAACAATAACCATTGATGTACCAATTCAAAATGAAACCTACAATAACAACAATTGTGATGTAGAAACATATATAACTACCAGAGAAGGTAAAAAATTAAAAACGGTAACTAATAAAAATATTTTAATACAAACTGGCAATACAAAAATTGTACAACAACAATTAATTATACCCGACGCAAATCTATGGTCTGTCGAAAACCCATATTTATATAGAACAGTTACGTTGATAAAACAACAAGGCAAAATAATTGATAGTGTTCAACATCGTATTGGAATACGAACCATTGAAATAAAACCAAACGGCGTTTTTTTAAACGGAAAACACATTAAAATTTTAGGAGTTAATTGTCATCAAGATCATGCTGGCATTGGTTCGGCTTTGCCAGATTATTTACAATATTATAGAGTTGAGTTACTAAAACAAATGGGTGCTAATGCTTATAGAACAAGCCATCATGCACCAACACCAGAATTGTTAGATGCTTGCGATAGTTTAGGAATGTTGGTAATGGATGAGCAACGATTGTTAAATAGTAGTACGGAATATTTGAATCAATTTGAACGACTGTTAAAAAGAGATAGAAATAGAGCATCTGTTTTTATGTGGAGTATTGGCAATGAAGAAGGTTGGATACAAGCCAATGCTTCAGGAAAAAAAATTGCACAAACCCTAATTGCTATTCAACAAAAAATTGATCCTACAAGAACAAGTACTTATGCTGCTGATATAGGAAATGTGTTTACAGGTGTTAACGAAGTAATACCTGTAAGAAGTTTTAATTATCGACAAACTGCAGTGGCAGATTATCATAAAGATCATCCAACACAACCAATTTTAGGTACAGAAATGGGAAGTACTGTAACAACTCGTGGGCAATATGAAAAGGATACAATTAAAGCTTATGTACCCGATCAAGATATTACAGCTCCTTGGTGGGCTAGCACTGCAGAAGCTTGGTGGAGTTTAGCAGCAACAAATGATTTTTGGCTGGGCGGTTTTATTTGGACTGGCTTAGATTATAGAGGTGAGCCAACGCCATATCAATGGCCCAATATTAATTCGCATTTTGGAGTGATGGATATGTGTGGCTTTCCAAAAAATATTTATTATTATTATAAAAGCTGGTGGAGCAAGGATGACGTACTTCATATATCTCCTCATTGGAATTGGAAGGGAAGTGAAGGCAAACCAATTGATGTTTGGGTAAATAGCAATGCCGATAATGTTGAATTATTTTTAAATGGAAAAAGTTTAGGTAAAAAACAAATGCCAATAAACAGCCATTTAAAATGGCAAGTAAACTATGAACCAGGAAAGTTAGAAGCCATTGCGTATAGAAAGAATAAAAAATTAACCACTCTAGTTCAAACAACCAGTGAACCAACTATTTTAATATTGGAAGCTTCTAAGAAAATTATGTTGGCCAATGGCAAAGATGCTGTTGTTGTAAATGTTTCGGTGCAAGATAAAAATGGATTACTAGTGCCAACAGCCAATAACCTTATACAATTTTCTGTTGAAGGAGACGCAACAATTATAGGTGTAGGAAATGGAGATCCAAGTAGCCATGAAGTAGATAAATGTGAACCCAACAATTGGAAAAGAAGTTTATTTAATGGCAAAGCACAAGTAATTTTATTATCAGGAAAAAAACAAAATGTAATTCAACTAAAAGCAACTTCAACTGAACCGCAAAGTGCAATAGTTTCACTTCAACAAAAATAAAAAACATTGAACATGACAAAATTTAAACTAGATATCAAAACATTGCTAACTATACATACTGCTTTTTTATATGGTCAAGTTTTATTTGCAGTAGTAGCTTTTTTAATTACAGATAAAAACCAACCAAAGGTTGATGAAAATTTTTCACGAATTATACAAACTGTTGCAGCACTCTTTACAGTAACAAGTGTTGCAATAGCATTTTTCTTGTTCAAGAAAAAAATAGAAGCCCTACAAATGCAAATGGATTTAACGGCTCAACAAAAAATTATCCAATACAAAACTTTTTCAATTGTAAAGTTTGCATTGTTAGAAGCACCTTGCTTATTTGCTATTGTGGCTTATTTTTTAACTACAAATATTTATTTTATGGTATTGGCTGCAATTTTAATTATTGTTTTTGCAGCACAACGCCCAACTGTACAATTAATCATTCATCATTTGTCTGTAAGTAGAGAAGATTTAATGGAGTAACATAAAGTATTTTCAGTTTAAAATAAACTCACCCAAAAGTATGAGCGATTGTTTTGTACAAATGAAGTAATTTGTACTCAATATGATTCGTTGTATACTGCTATATTGTTGCTTATGTTTTTTGTGCAAACTACATGCACAAACTACCAATGTTGAAACATATACAACAACAATTCAAACTACCAATAGCGATACAGCCATGCTATCGGCATTGGTTAAATTAACTTTTGATTGGGTGAGGAATAAACCTAAAGATGTTTTAGAACAAGCTAGGTTTGTATTAAAAAAAGCAAATGCTTTAGGCAATAAAACGCTTCAAGAAAATGCCTATCATTCAATTGCACAAGCATATACAAGTTTAAGAAATTACGATAGCTCTAAACGATATTTTACTTTAGCACTTGACGCAAACCTTGGTACTAAAGACTTTGCTTTAAAAGGGCTTATGCATCACGATTTTGGCTATTCCTATTATCAACAAAATATTTTTGATAGTTGTTTGCTACATTATCATAGATCGTTAGAGCTTAAAAAAAAGTATGGCACACCAAAGCAAGTTGCAGCAACATTGAATGGTATTGGGTTGGTGTATAGAATGAGAAACAATATTGCTACTGCTGCAAGTTATTATACAGAAGCGTTGAATATTTACCAAAAAGAAAACGACAAAGCAGCTTTAAGTGTAATGTTAAACATTGCTACATTGTATAATTTGCAAAAAAAATACGATAGTGCTACAGCCTTGTTTAAAAACATTTATGCCACAGCAAAAAGCAACAATGATTATGCAATGATGTTAAATGCTCAAGTAAACATTGCTTTAGGCTTAAACTATCAACAAAAATTTGAAGAAGCTTTGCCACTATTTGAAGAGTTGTTACAAAATGATAGAGTAAAAAAAATTGAAGATATTTTTAATGCAGTGCAATATGGTTTGGGCCAAAGTTATATGGGCACAAAACAATATGCTAAAGCAATTCCAATTTTGAAAGCTTGTTTAAAAATGCGTTTTCGAAATACTAAGTTTCAATCTCTAGCAGCCATTACTCATTTGTTGTATACAGCAGAAAAAGAACAAAAAAATTTTGAGCAGGCTTTGGTTTATTACGAGCAATTGAAAGTGTACAACGATTCTTTATTAAATATTTCTAGATCTGCACTCATAGAAGAATTAAATGCAAAATATAAAGCCACACAAAAAGAACAACAAATTTTATTACTGAACGAAGCAAGTAAAGTAAAAGATTTGCAGCTAAAACAAGAGCGTCAAAACCTGTTGCTCACACAATCTCAAAATAAGCAAAGAGAACAAGAAATTAATATTTTGAACCAGCAAAATGAACTTGCAGAATTAGAATTACAGCAACAAGATCAATCCTTATTATTGGCAGAAACCCAGAATGAAAAATCGAAGCAGCAATTAACATTGTTGAATAAAGAAAATGAAATCAAAACATTATCAATTCAAACCACTAAACGTACCATTTGGCTGTATTCATTGGCTTTAGCATTGCTTGCAATTGGTGCAGGAAGTATTTTTTTATTGTATAGAAACAAGCAAAAACACAATACCAAACTCGAAGAAAAAAATGCCATTATAAGTAAGTCGTTAGAGGATAAAGAAGTGTTGTTAAAAGAAATTCATCATAGAGTAAAAAACAATTTACAAGTAGTAAGTAGTTTGCTCAATTTACAAAGCCGAAACATAAGCGATGCAAAAGCTCTTGCTGCAATTAAAGAAGGAAGAGATAGAGTAAAGAGCATGGCTTTAATTCATCAAAACTTATACAATGATGAAAACTTAACTGGTGTAGATGTAAAAGATTATATAGAAAAATTAACGCAGTCTTTATTTTCATCTTACAATATTCAAGAAGGAAAAATTTTGTTAGAAACCGATATTGATCAAATGAATTTAGATGTAGATACTGTAATTCCATTGGGGCTAATACTCACAGAATTAATTAGCAACGCATTAAAATATGCCTTCGACGAAACCCAAGAAAATGGTAATTTGCAAGTACAATTAAAGCAAGAAAAAGGCAATTTATTGCTGAGAGTAAAAGACAATGGCAAGGGCTTGCCAATTAATTGGAGTTATGACAATACAGCATCTTTAGGTTATCAACTCATAAAATCTTTTGCTGCAAAAATGAAAGCCATGTTAACTATAACAGGCACTAATGGTACAGATGTACAAATGACAATTACCAAGTACAAATTAAACTAATGAGTGAAATAAGAGTATTAATTGTAGAAGACGACCCACTAATTTCAATAGATATTGAACAGATACTCAACAACCTCAATTTTATTGTATCTGGTACAGCTTATACTGTGGATGATGCATTGGTTCAGTTAAAAAACAACACACCCGATGCAGTTTTAATGGACATTAATTTAGATGATGAGAGAGATGGAATTGATATAGCTGAAATCATCAACATTCAATATCAACTACCATTTATTTTTCTAACTTCTCATGCCGATAAACAAACGTTGGAAAGAGCAAAAAAAACAAAACCTGCAGGTTATATAATTAAGCCTTTTGATGAAAAAGATTTACTTGCAGGCTTAGAAATTGCTTTATACAACTATGCTCAAAATCAACTAGCAAGCAAACCTCAATTGTGCTTGCACAACATTAATAAACAATTGGTCAATCATTTAAGTGAACGAGAGTTTGATGTACTCAATGGAATTTATGAAGGCAAAACAAATCAGCAAATGGCCAATGCACTTTTTGTTTCTGTAAATACCATTAAAACACATATTGCCAATATTTATTTTAAGTTAGATGTTACTTCTCGTACTGCAGCTGTTGCAAAAGTGATGGCTAGTTAAATAAAATACCATAATTTTTTTCCTATCTTAATTGAGAGTTTCTCTTACATAAATCATCCTTTTGGGTGAAGAGTAGCCCTTTCTCATTTTATAGTTTTACAAAACTAAAACAACACTATATGAGAAAGATTTTTACACAACTATTTTTTCTGGTTTTGTATTTTGGTTTTGCCAATGCACAAACCATTACCACTGTAGAAAATGTTTATGGTGGAAGAATAAATGCCATTGCTTCTTCTGCTGTAATTGGTTCGGTAGATAGTTTAAACATTTTTATTACTACCGAAAGTGCTAACACAGCTTTTTATGCTAAAGCAGTGGGTGGCACATTTGGCTCAGCATCTATTAGCAATTTTACCAAAATGCCTGCATTAACTGCAGCAGCAAATATTGGCAGTGGTATACAAAAAATAGCAGCCTATAGTAGTTATATGTATTTTGCCAATGTACCCAATGATACTATTTATAAAACAGCTTTTAACGATGGTGCATATACTGCTTTTAGAAGTTTTGGAGCAGACACAATGTTAACTAGCTTTTTAGTTAAGGGAAATAAAATGTGGTTTTTCTTTAAAGTTTTTTCCTCAAATCAAGATCGATTTGGTTATTCTGAGCTAGATGCAAATGGCAATGCAACCAACTTTATTTCTAGCTATAGCTATAACTATAACAATATTAGCATTCCTAGTAAAGATATAATGAGTTATAATTATTGTGATTCTATCCTTGTTTTTAAAGAAGGAAATGATCCCGAAATAACCATTTTAGCCAATATTGATTTTGGAACAGCTACATTTCATCATGACGATTTAGCCACATTAAGCACATCTATTTATTGGAAAACTGCAGCTATAGCCCCTAATGGAACTGTCTTCGTTGGCGGAAGCGATAATACTACAAAATATATAGCTTATAGAGATGCCACTAGCACAACTTGGACAGTTGTAAACACAAACGTAGCAGGAGTTTCTGGTAATAATATTGATTTTTATGAAACGCTATTTGGCAACTATTATGTTTACTTTGGAAGTGCATACAGTAATGCAAAAGGAGTTGCGTCATCTTGGAATAATTTTGGCAACACTTCTTTTGAAACACACCCTAACGATGGAGGTGTACATAAAATTTCTACAGCATTAACTGGTGGTGTAATTTTAATAACAACAGATCAAGGCTTGGGCTGGAGCAGGAATAGCGGTTCTGTAATTGTAGAAATTGACAATGGTATTGAAGCTGTTCAAGTAAGTGATTTTGATATGCGTAGCGATAAAGATTTTGGTTGGTTGGCTAGTAAAGCTGGTATTCGATATGTTCGAAATTATAACACTGCTTCTAAAGAATGGGGAAATGCAATGTTTCCTAATGGAGATGGTTCGCCATATTATTCTGCTGAAATGGTTGGTAACGATAGCTTGAGTGTATATGTAGGAAACGTGAGAGTGTATAAAACAACCAATAAAGGAGTGGCTTGGAGCCAAGTTTTCACAGCCGAGTCGGCACCTTATAATTTTCCATCAGTAGGCAGTCAAGTAAGTACAATTGCAGTTAGCGATAGTATAAACAATATCGTTTTTGCTGGATATAATATTCAAGGAATAAGCCGAGGAGGCGTTTTTTATTCAATGAATGGTGGAACTAGTTGGAGCCAATTATTGATAAATGCTACTTCTATCGGACAAGACATTGACGTAAATGATATAGAGATTACAAGTGATAGTGGAAAAGTGGTTGCCTATATTGGTGTAGAATACAACAACTCTGTATCTCCAATTATTAGAGGAATGTATAAGGCACAATGGGATGGTGTAAGTTGGACGGTAAGAGCAGAAGAAATTTATACCCCATCTACATCTCTCATTTCTATAAATGATATTGTAATTCACAGTCGTGATACTATACTCGCAACGGGCGGATTTTATAATTCTGTTTATTCAAGAGAATATGGTATTAATTTTATCATCAGCAGACCAGTAATGAATAGCTGGAGATCTTATGTTCCGTCATCTATTAGAACATCGGGTTTTACAGCAGCAGCTTGGAGTGGCGATACTTTATTTTATGCATATAAAGATTCTATTTTTTACAGCCGTATTTTCTTTAGTGCAACTGTAACTAGCACACCTGGAGAAGCTCTTTATATAAAGGTTGATAAGGGTACAGAAATTAATGTGTTGTATTACGATGAGTTGTTGGCTGGAAGTAGTACAGGCTTTAGATCTTTAAAAGGTGCAAGTTTCTTATTGCCAGTTAAATTAACTCAGTTTACAGCAGTACTAAAAGAAAAGGAAACCATTGTTAGTTGGAAAAATATGTTGGATGAAGATGTTAGCCAATATGGATTAGAAGTAAGTTGCAATGGGGGCAATTTTACAACGTTGGCTAACATCGCATCCACTAAAAAACAATATTATTCTTTTACTGATAGAGAGTTTTGTACAGGTGGCACAAGATATTATAGGTTGAAAACAACCAATAAATCTGGTGAAGTTGAATGGAGCGATATAATAAAAGTTAGCAGAACAGGAAAAGCAGAAGTTAAACTTTATCCCAATCCTGCAACTAGCGGAGTGTTGCAATTACAAACCAATATCAACGGAATTGCAACCATTAAAATAGTAGATGTATTGGGTAGAGAAAGGGTAGCAACCACAAAAAATATGTTGGGAATAAATAGTATTAATATTAGTAGTTTAGAAAGCGGACTCTACTTTTTACAAATTATTCAAAATAATGAAATAACAATTAAAACATTTTCAAAATACTAGAGGGGGCTCTGGTTTATAAATTAAGCATCTCTGTTTAGAGATGCTTAATTGTGCTTTGTAAAAGTTACTTTAAAAACAGGAACGGCTTCTTTTTTAAGTAATAAACAAAAAGAATCCCGAGTAATTATTACTCGGGATTCTTTTAATTATAAATTAATCGTTCAATTATTGTTTTACAAATTTTGTAATTGCAGCTACACCATTTGCGTCAACTATTTTAAGTATATAGTTGCCAGAACTTAAGTGTTGAACATTTAACTGAATGGTATTGCTTCCATTGATAAGAGCAGCCATTTGTTGAGTTAAAATTTTACCACTTAAATCAGTAACAATTAATGTTGCTTTTTGTGTTGCTATAGAATTTACCATAGCCGTTAACTGATTTTTTACAGGGTTTGGATAGATAGTTCCAATTTCTAATTGCTGAGTTTTACCAGCTTTTAAAACTACAATATTGCTGTAAGTAAACTTACCATCTTTATCCGTTTGTTTTAAACGGTAATAATTATTTCCGCTTAAAATACGCTTATCGGCAAATTGATATTGTTGTGTTGTATTTGTGTTTCCTTCAATTGCTTTAGAAGCTACAAAACCTATGTTACTAAAGTTTACACCATTGGCACTTCTTTCAATTCCAAAACCAGCATTGTTTATTTCATTAGCCGTATTCCAAGAAAGTATTGAAACACCATTTTGCAATTCTGCTTTAAAATCAGTAAATCCTACTGGCAAAGCAACTCCTGAAGCACTTAATGAAAAATTATTTTCAGAGCCTGCTCCACCATAGCCATAAACTCTAAAATAATAAGTTTGACCACCAACTAAATTGGTTAAGGTTAAGGTTTCTAAACCTCCGCCAGCAGTTGCATCAGCACAACCAATATTTACTAATGAACCACAGGTACCAGAGTAGGCAATTAGTACGGCATCTAAATTAGCATTTGGTGTAAGTACAATACTTGCACCACCATTTTGAAGTGCTGTAAATTTATACCAAACATCATCATTGGCATTTCCTGTAAAACCTCCACAAGCTTCTGCAGCTACACTTTGAGTTGCTCCAATAGTTGTACCATTTACAGAACCAGAGTAAGCTGAAATACTTATAGCATTTGCACAATCATCGTTGGCAGGGGCTGCTGGTGCAGAACCACTCGTATAAGAATAAACTGTTGCATTACAACCAGTTGCTGGTCCTGCAGAATTTTTAGGAACAATGTACCAATAATACAGAGTGTTAGGTTGAATGCCAGTAATGCCAACATTGGTGTTTCCTGTTGTACCCAAAAGTGATGGAGGGTTTACAGTACCGTGATACACATCATAAGATGTTGCTGTTGCTGCTGCATTCCATGATAAATTTACACTCGGTAAATAGCTTACATTGGTTGCAGCGTTTGCAGGTGCAATTGTTGTTACACATGCTGGTACACTTGCTGCTGCTGTTTCTACTAAAATATCGTCTACAATAATTGCCCAACCTTCATCTATATCATTGTAGCAATTAAAACCTAAAAATACATTTCCAGTTGCACTTGGCGTATAAGAAATGGTAGCTTGTACAAAACTTGTATTTGTTAAACTAGCACCACCTGCATTGTCCCAAATTGTGTTGGTTTGTGCTGCAATAGTGGCAGCATTGCCCAATGTTATTTTTAATTTTTCTGGATAATTTCCAGAACGAATTCTGTACCAAAACGAAATTGAATAAGTTGTACCTGCTGTCATTGATAAACTTGGAGAAATCATCCAAGCGTCTGCAGCACTGGTTAAACTATATTCAACCAACATGCTATTGTTGCCAGTATTGGCATAAGGATAAGGACCATCAACACCAAAAGTTCCTAAATCGTTTCTTTCCCAATTATTTCCTGTACCGCCGTTTATTCGTGTCCAGTTTGTGGGTGGAAATGTATTCCCTGTTTCAAAACCTTCAGATAACAATGTTTGTGCATGTACACTACTTAGTGTAATTGCAGCAATAAGTAATAAGTAAATTTTTTTCATCTTTTTAAAATTTATATAAAAGTAAAGTAAATAATGCCTAAAATAATTTTAAAAAAATTAAAAACAAATAAAACTTAATATTTCTTTTTATAAACTGTATAAAAAAGCAAAAGAACTGGTACACATAAATTTAAATACTGTAGGATTTTTTTTAATAAAGCAGCAATTTTTTTAGGCTGAGTGTCTTAAAAATGCTTCCCCAAATTATTACTTATTCAAAAGATTGGTTATGTACATACAAAGCCTTCAACCAGCATATACAAACGACATTAGCTATTTGCATGTTGTTGCAGATAAGGTTGGTCAACTAACCATTAAAGTATTAAACGTGCATGGTATGATTGCAAAAAAATTAACCACTTTTGTTGAAGAAGGAACACAACAATTGGATATTAATTTTAGCGATTTAAATAACGGAAATTATATTTTAAATGCTTTTAGTGGAGATGTTTTTATAAAAAGTTTTCCATTAATAAAGCTATAAACTCGTTTAGGGGGTGTTTTTTTAAAGTCCTGCCAATTTAATTGGTGGGACTTATTCTTTCCAAAACAATTTTACTCTATTGGCTACATTTTCTCTTATGCTTAGGTAATAGAAATTATAATCGGCAATATGATAGTTTTTTGTGCGTAGTAAAAAGCTACCAAAAAAACGAGGATGTTTAGCCCACAATACTCCATTGTGCACCATTGCATTGGTAACCTTAGGTACAAGTTTATTGAAGTTTTTTAGTATTGAACCTTTATTGTTTTTAATGCTTGCATTGGGCAAATTTGTATTCCAAGTAAGTGGGTTAGTAACTACAATTTTTTCTTTTTCTTGAAACACATAATCGGGCTCATAATTTTCTTGAAAAGTTCGCCAAGTACAAAAGCAGTTGGTGCTATTTTCTGTAGCACAAGGTTGAATATTGGCAAAATAATTGGCTTCAACCGGCATGCCTACTAAGTAAGCAACTACTAATTTATTTTGCAATTTTTTTCCATCAAAATATTCTTTCAACAATCTTTTTGCATGTGTAGTACCTTGGCTATGTGCTGCTATAATTATTGGTTTACCATTGTTATAATGTTGTAAATAATATTCAAAAGCAAGTTTAATATCGGCATAAGCTATTTCAAAAGCAGCCAATGCATGTATTGAATCTTCTTTATTGCTTGGTAAATAAGCAAAATAATTGGCTTGTCTATATCGTGGTGCAAAAACTCTTCCAACAGCATTAAAAATACTTGCTTGATATAAAATGCTATTAAAATCTGTTTTTGCATTAATTAAGGGATCGTCAATTGGAGCATTCCAACCCAATGTTTTTTCTTTATCTAAATAACTTGTTGGGTAAAGAAAAAAAACATCAACAGTAGAATCTGATGTGAAGTTTTCTCTTAAATCTTTTGGAATGCTATCGCTTGGGTCGTGCTTCCAAGGATGAGCAGCCCAATAATCTAAATTGGTATAATCTGGTTCTCCTGTATTGCTTTTAAAAGTATAATTATTGGCATATTTTACATAAGATGTTTTGCAAGAAAAACAAACAATTATAAAACAGAAGCCAACAAAATATTTTATCATACTCTTTTAATTTACAAAAGCAATTATATAAACTTTACCCAAACAAACACATCGAGAAGAAGATTGTTTTTAATGGCTGCTTTTTCTTGAATTCCTTCTAAATGAAAACCAGCTTTTTGTAAAGCTTTCATACTGGCTTTATTGTATGCATATACTCTTGCCATTACACGATTGACAGAATAATTTTTTTGAATATGCTCTACAATGGTTTGAATTGCATTGGTGGCAATGCCCTTGCCCCAAAATGTTTCTCCAACAAAATAGCCCAACTCAACGGTATTTCTATAAACATCATCATTTAATATCATGCCAATTCCTCCAACAACATTGCCTTGAAATTCTATTGCAAATTTTGTTACAGGTTGTGCTGTACTTTCTTTATTGATCCATTGTAAAGCATCCATAACAGTGTATGGACTAGGAAAACTATCTAACACATTGCTCCAAATATTTTTGTTATTGGCAATAGCAGCAAGTTGTTGTGCATCGTCTTTTTGCCATACTCTAAGTTGTATATTGTTATTCATCATTTTTAATTTCTCTACTTAAATAATCTGTATAATCTGGTAAAGTTGCATTGTATGTGTCGTGCATAAATGGCGACGTCATAATAAAATCAGCAGTTGCTCTATCACAAGCCATAATAATATTCCAAGTAACACATAAACGCAACAACGCTTTTACGTCACTATCGTGTGGCTGAGCTTCCATAGGATCCCAAAAAAATATCAGCACATCAATTTCTCCTTGTGCAATCATACTTCCAATTTGTTGATCACCACCCAATGGTCCACTTAAACATTTTTTTACTGGTCGGTCTAATGCTTCTTCTAATAATTTACCAGTAGTGCCAGTTGCTACTAAATTGTGTTTTGCTAAAGTTGTTTTATTGTAAATAGCCCATTCAATTATATCAGGCTTTTTGTTATCGTGTGCAACCAAAGCAACTGTTTTGCGGGCAGGAATTTTTTTAATATTACTCATTTGATAAAAATATAAAAGACTAAACTGTAAACAATCACTAAAGACAATTAAGGCTTGTATTTACTGGTTTCAAATATTTCTTTTGAAGAAGTATTTAGCAAATCATTCAACGATTTTTTTTCATTTTTTTGCATCCATTTTTTTACAATTTGCCAACCAACAAACTTACCAATAAAACCTGGCGATTCGTTGCCAAGTGCAGGTGTATTTGGAGCTTCAGTCATATAATCTTTTATAATAGTGGGTTCGTTTACAAACAACAAATCGTTGGTAATAAAAAAGTTCCAAATATTGGCTTCATTCTTTATGCAACCATTTAATTGTGCTTGTGTGTAACCCGTTTTTATACTATCGGGAGTATTGGGTAAAAACGCATCTAATAAGTACAATCTTTTTCCTGCTTCTATCATTTGCTCTACCAATGGTTTTCCTAAAGTTCTAGCATTGTATAAATCATCAATAATAACATTCAATGCGTTACTTGCAATATATTTTTTGTCGAATTTTTTGCTAATGAATGCAGGATACAAAGCCTGTATTGCACCATCTTGATACACAGGAAAATTGCTACCCATACTTAACTGTAATCCAATGCCCAGAATATTTTCATCTCTCATTATACCACTTCCATTGGCATTGTTACTTAGCATAAACATGGCATCCCAAGGGCCAATATAAGTTACCAGTTGTGTAGGCAATTTGTAATTGGGGAAGTAGTGTTTTACAAACTTAAAGCCTTGTTTAATTTCATTTTCAACATCGTTAAAATTGCCAAATGTTTGTTGAGATGCGATATATACATTGTGGTATGCACTGGTAAATAATTTTACATTTTGCATAATAGAATCTGGCTGAGGATTGCTGGCTAAAATGTTCTGTAAAAAATCTACCATAAATACAGGATACTTATTAAACAGCTGTTGTATAGAGGTATCTATTTGCGTAGTATCCATTGCAAAAAAATCTTGCTCAAAATGTTGTGTACTAAGTGTTACTTGTACTTTAGAAACATCGGGAATTTGTTTTTTAGTGCCACAGCCAATCAGGACAATCAGTAATACTGCAAAAACTATTTTTTTCATAATAAAATAATTGCTGTAAATGTAGTAGAGTTTTAAATGTGTTACTTAACGGAATAGTACAAGTGTTGTTAAATAATAAAGTGCTTCAAAAATTTGAAACACTTTATTTGGGGGATTTCACACTAAAAATTATTTATTAATTAACTGGCTAGTAATAATTTCTCCTTGATTGTTTTGCTCTTCTAAAGTCCAACCATCTGTTATGGTAGCTTCTAACCAAATATTACCCGATTTTCTAAAAACTTGTGTTTGTAGTTTGTACAAACTATTAAATTCTTTTTCTAAATCGGTAACTTTCATATTTGCATGTATACAAATATCTGAGGGGGTGGTATGATTAATTTTAAAATCAAAGAGTTTTTTAATGGTACTCGAAACCCTTTTTTTTGTAGAAATAGTATGGCTATGTTTATATTCTTTTTCAAAAAATTCAATTTTCAAAAAAGGAAATAAATCATTAAACAACTGTTGCACAGTTGCAATACTCATATTATCTTTTAGTATTATTTTCATTACACTATTTCAATCTAGATAACAAAAATATTCTTATGCCAAAACATAATATATGACCTTTGTCAGTAATAAAAGAAGATTTTGAGCAACTATTTTAAACTTGATAGTACTATTTTTTAAAGCAAATTTTATTTTTAAAAGTAGCTTACAAGGCAGTGTTCATATTTAATTTGCAATAAGCAGTTGTTTAAAAGCAGTAGAATCGCCCTTAAATACATTAAAATCTACTTTAGTTGTAATGCCATTTACTCGTCCATTTTCACTGTGTTGCCAAAAATGCCAATCTCTTGATATTCTTGGTTTGTCTTTTTCAAAATAATGAGCAATCCATAATGGATAGTCGTTAAACTTTTTACCCAAGTTGTTTTCATAAAAATCTACATAACTATATAGTATGGGTTTTACTTTATAGTGTTTTTCTAAAACATCTAAACATTCTTGAACTCTTAAACGCATTGTTGCAGGTGCAACACCATACAATTCTTCAACATCAAGCACTGGTGGCAAATCTCCTTTACTCAATCGTACTGTTTTAATATAATTTTCGGCTTGTAGTTTACCACTTTTGGTGGCTAAAAAAAACAAGTAGGCTCCTTTGGTAATTTGTTGTTCTTCTAGCTTCTTCCAATTGTAATTAAAGTATTTATCGGTATCGTTCAACCCTTCTGTTGCTTTTATAAACGCAAAATTTATTTTGGTATTCTTTATTTCCATTTTAGCAACTGCAGGCCAATGTATATAAGCTTGGTGTTTACTTACATCTATACCATGTAAACTGTAACCACCAGGTATTGGAATGCCAAATGCTGTGTAATAAGTAGTTACAGCAGGTTCTTGTTTATTTTGTTGATGCTTTTGGTAAATAGAATAAATAATTGGTATTGAAACCGATACGGCAATGGCCATTAACCAAAGTAGCTTTGTTACCTGTTTTTTTGTCACCTTTTAGTTCTTAGAAATGGAGCAGCAAATTGAATCATTAATTGTGAAGAAAAATAGAAAATTGCAATTTTAAAACAATGCCTGATAAACTTCATGTACTTGCCCTACCATAGCTATATTTATTTTAAAATTTTTAGGATTAAAGCTCTTTTTGTTGAATTTACTAATGAAAATTTTCTCAAAACCCAATTTTTCGGCTTCTGCAATGCGTTGCTCAACTCTATTTACAGCCCTAATTTCTCCATTCAAACCAACCTCTCCAGCAAAGCAAATATGTTGTGGTAAAGGCACATCTTCATAGCTTGAAAGTAAGGCACAAATCACTGCTAAATCAATCGATGGATCTTCAACTTTTAAACCACCTGCAATGTTTATAAAAACATCTTTAGTGCCAAACATAAACCCTCCACGTTTTTCTAAAACTGCTAACAACAATTGCAATCTTCTTAAATCAAAACCACTTACTGTTCTCTGTGGTGTACCATAAACACTTTGAGTAACCAATGCTTGCACTTCAATTAAAAGTGGTCGCATGCCTTCTAAAGTTGCAGCAATTGCACTACCACTTAATTGTTCATCTCTTTGTGCAATTAGTATTTCACTTGGGTTACTTACAACACGCATTCCTTCGCCTGTCATTTCATAAATTCCTAACTCTGCAGTACTACCAAAACGATTTTTAAGTGTACGTAAAATTCTATAAGCATAATGTCTATCTCCTTCAAATTGCAACACAGTATCTACCATGTGTTCCAAGATTTTCGGACCAGCAATTGCTCCATCTTTTGTTATATGACCAATTAAAAAAACAGGTGTGTTGGTTTCTTTTGCATATCGTTGAAACTCGGCTGCAGTTTCTCTAATTTGCGATACACTACCAGCCGATGAATCAATTAAATTACTTTGTAAAGTTTGAATGCTATCTACAATAACCAACTGTGGTTTTAATTTCTTAATCTCCTGAAATATAGTCTGGGTAACAGTTTCAGTTAATAAGTAAAAGTTGTCGTTGTTTTGTTTCAAACGATCGGCTCTCATTTTTATTTGTTGCTCACTCTCTTCACCACTTATGTACAACACCCTTAAATTTTTCATCATTAAGCCATGTTGTAAAAACAAAGTGCTTTTACCAATGCCAGGTTCGCCAGCAATTAAAACAATGCTTCCTGTTACAATTCCACCACCTAAAACTCTGTTCAATTCAGCATCATCTGTTACAATTCTTCTTTCTTCAGTTATATGTACATCTTGCAATGCAATAACTTTATTTGTTTTCTTTTCATTTGTATAATCTTTCCAATTTTCTTTTTCGTTTCCTTTATCAATTACTTCTTCAACAAACGTATTCCACTCGTTACAGCTACTACATTTACCCAACCATTTTGCACTTTCAAAACCACAGTTGCTACAAAAGAAAGATGATTTAATTTTCGCCATGATGTAAAGATAATTTTACAGTTACAAAGAAGAGAGAATTATGCAACCAACTGTAGAATAAAAATTTTGCACCTGTGGCGTCGCACACTTGTACAAAAAATATTCACTCAGCAAAAACCAAAACTCATTTTTAAATAAGTACAAGTTTCTAATTTTTTTGAAGGCTTTTTTGCGTAAAAGTTTTGGGTTTTGTGAAGTTTAAAATTACCCAATCAATTTTTTAAAATACGAAGTTCTAAAAACATAAAAGGGTTAACATTTCTGCTAACCCTCTTACTTACTAACCCATTAAATTCCATTGCTAAATTACAATTTTAGGGCAAATTGCAAAATAAATTTTTGTAAATGTTAAAAACTTTGCAGGTGTTAGCTATACAATAGTTGTGCAACGTATACATGTAAATTTTGGTATAGAAATAAGCCAAAAACCAAAAAAATAATTGATTATCAATTACTTTTTTGGTTTAAAGAGGTATGTTTAAAACTTAATTTCTTCTTCATATTGGTCAAAAAAATGAAATTCAACCAAGCCATAACTTGTATTTGCTATAACTTTTAGCTTTATGCTATGCTTTCGTTTCCATTTTTTAACAATTGAGGTAAACCATCCTTTTGTAATGTGAGAAAATACAATTGGATGAACCGACAAAGTGAGGTTTTTATGAGAATGTGTAACCAAATACATCAATTTCTTTTCAATTTCGTCTTCTAATAACAAGCTACTGCTAATTTTTCCGGTTCCATTACAGCTTGGACAGTTTTCCGTGGTAATAATATTTACCTCTGGTCTCATTCTCTGACGAGTGATTTGCATTAATCCAAACTTAGATATTGGCAAAACAGCATGTTTGGCTCTATCAGTTTTCATAAACTCGTCCATAGCTTCTTGTAGCTTACGCCTATTGTCGGGTAGCTTCATATCTATAAAGTCTACTACAATAATGCCTCCAATGTCTCTTAAACGCAATTGACGAGCAATTTCTTCAGCTGCTTCTAAATTGGTTTGTAGGGCGTTCTCTTCTTGGTTGTTACTAACGCTTTTATAGCCACTATTTACATCAATTACATGCAATGCTTCTGTATGCTCAATAATTAAATATGCACCGCTATTAAGGTTAACAGTTTTACCAAAAGCACTTTTTACTTGCTTGGTTATACCAAATTGATCAAATAAAGGCGTTCCATTGTTTACATAACTAACAATTTCGGCTTTTTCGGGAGCTATTTTTTGAATATAATTTTTAGTATCGGTAAAAATATTTTTATCGTTCACCACAATCTTATTGAAGTCCTCATTCAATAAATCTCTTAAAATACTGGTGGTTTTGGTTTGCTCACTCAATATTTTAGCTGGTGCTACGGCTCCTTTAATGTTTTGTTGTATGCCTTGCCAGGTTGCAATTAAATCCAATAAATCTTGATGTAGTTCTTGAGAACTTTTACCTTCGGCAGCTGTACGTACAATTACACCAAAGTTTTTTGGGCGAATGGCTTCAACAATTTTGTGCAATCTTTTTCTCTCATCGGATGAGTGAATTTTCTTTGAAACAGCCACAATTTCGTTGAAAGGTGTAACAACTACAAAACGGCCAGGCAAACTAATTTCACAACTTAAACGTGGTCCTTTTGCTGCAATTGGTTCTTTTAAAATTTGAACCAATACATTGGGTTTTCCGTTTAAAACTTCGTTTATTTTACCTGTTTTTACAATTTCTGGCTCAATTTCAAATTTCGAAAAATCAAAAGGCGTTCCATTGTCGCTCATGGCCAATTCGGTAAACTTGAGTATAGATTTAGCAAAAGGCGATAGATCGGTATAATGTAAAAAAGCATCTTTCTCAAATCCAACATCTACAAAAGCAGCATTTAAACCAGGTATTAGTTTTTTTACTTTACCTAAGTATAAATCGCCAACACCAAAACTTGAGTCTGTTTTATCGTTGTGTAGTTCAACCAACTTTTTTTCTTCCAATAAGGCAATTTCAACACCTGTTGGGCTAACGTTAATTATTAATTCTTTATTCACAAAAATTTGCAACTTTTATTATGTACAATCACATCCCGATAAAAAAATCAGGAAATTTATAACCACCATTAAGTATTTGCCAGAAAGAAATAGGTAGGAAAAGGTAAAGTTGCAGCGTGAAGAAAATGGCAAAAACTATAAGTGTTTTATACCAGAAATTAATTGCAGAAAGTTTACACTTTCTGCAATTAATTAAACTGATAAAGGCTTTAATGGCCTACTAATAATGTGTAAGAACTATTTGTTCTTTTTCTTATGACGATTTTTTCTTAAACGTTTTTTACGTTTGTGCGTAGCAATTTTATGACGCTTTCTCTTTTTACCACAAGGCATAACTCCAAGTAATTTTATCTGTTAAAAAAATATTGTTTTCAAAACCTCTTTGCTGAATAAACAGTAAGAAGAATATGTTTAAGATTTGCTATTTTTTAGCATATCTATTCTGTCTTGTAATTCTTTTTTAGCTTCTGGGTTTGGTATAATGGTTTGCACCATTTTATACCATTTTATTGCTTCGTCAATATCTCCTTTTAAATCGTAACATTCTGCTAAATGTAAAATTGCTCCTAGATTGGTGGGCTCTTTTTTTACAATAATGCTAAAACGTTCGATTGCTTTATCAAATTGACCGCTTTTTTTACCTCCTAAACCCAAAACCCACTGAGCATATAAGTTGTCAGGATTTTTATCAGCAATTTCTCTTACTGGTAAAATGCCTTGCATTGGCTGATCTGAAATGTTGCCAAGCATGTAACAAGCTCCTAAACCTATTTTGCTACTATCGTTGTTTGGATTTAGTATCAAAGCTTTTTCTAAAAGATCTTTTCCGTTGTTGGCTAGCCATGTTTGCATAGAGTGATCTCCCTCATCAAACAAGTTATCTATAAACAACTGGGCGGCAAATGTGAGGCTTTTTTCCGAATTCTCCAACTTTGCTGCTTCAGCTGTATAATATGCATAAGGTTCAAACACTTTTGCACTATCTCTCCAAAATTTTGCTAGTTGATGATATACATGTATTTGTTGATCTTTTATATCGCCACGTACAACACTATGTTCTAAACCAACAATTCTTTCGCTTTGTTCTGCAGTTAAACGGCCTTTGGCTTTTATTAATAAATCGCTAAAGTTAATAGGAGCTTCGTTTGAATGACTATCCTGCTGCTGAGATGTTGTAGTTTTTTTGTTTTTGGGTGGTATTGTTTTTCCAAAGAAAAATAGCGAGGTGAATAGCAATAAACCACCACCAACCAAAATAAGTTGTTTAGTTTTCAATACTTCAAATTTTTGCGAAGTTACTGCGGCAAGTGTTTGCTTTTAACTTCGGCAACAAATTCTTTTGCTGGTTTAAATGCAGGTATATAATGTTCTGGAATATGAACTGCTGTATTTTTTTTAATATTTCTACCAATTTTAGCAGCTCTTTTTTTGGTAATGAAACTACCAAAACCTCTGATGTAAATGTTTTGTCCAGCAGTTAAGCTCTCTTTTACTTCTTTTATCATGGTTTCGATAGTTACCAATACATCAACCTTAGGAATTCCGGTTTTTTCAGAAATGTTGGTGATTAGATCAGACTTTCTCATGGGTTAAATGGTTTTCATTAAGTTCAGCAATCTTTAATTAGCATTATAAAGTAAAACAAAGTATTTCAAATGTGCAAGAAAACTTTGTTTATACAATGTATGTTATAGGTGCTAGCGAATTAAACAAAATTACTATAAAAACAATTTCATTTAATTAATATGCCACTATATAACGTTTATTTCTTCTTTTTGTTATTAATATGAAAAATGATGCTATGAATTTTTTTTCTAGAACATTAATGTATTGGCATCAACACCAAAACAAAAGAGAAATGCCTTGGAAAGGCATTAAAGACCCTTATAAAATTTGGTTGAGTGAAATTATTTTACAACAAACAAGAGTTGATCAGGGGTTGAAATATTATGAAAAGTTTGTTGCTCAATATTCTACAATTTTTATGTTAGCAGCAGCCAAAGACGAAGATGTTTTTAAGCTTTGGGAAGGTTTGGGATATTACAATAGATGCAAAAATTTATTGTTTACAGCTAGATTTATTGTAAACGAAATGAATGGGATTTTTCCTGAAACATACAATGATTTATTGCTATTAAAAGGTATTGGAACTTATACGGCTGCTGCTATTGCTTCTTTTGCGTACAATCAACCTTATCCAGTTGTAGATGGAAATGTTTTTAGAGTATTGGCTCGTTTTTTTGGAAATGCAACAGCAACAGATACTGCACATGGAAAGCAATTGTTTACTCAATTGGCAAATGAAGTATTGGATAAAAAAGAACCTGGTCAATTTAATCAGGCAATTATGGATTTTGGAGCAACTGTTTGTAAGCCTGCATTGCCCAACTGCAATAGTTGTTTATTAAATAAACAGTGTATGGCTTTTGCAAATGGATGGGTAAATAAACTTCCTAAAAAAGAAAAAACAGTACATAAAAAAAATAGATGGCTGAGTTATTTTATTTTAGAACATCAACAAAAATTGCTCGTTTTTAAAAGAGAGGGTAGTGATATTTGGCAAAACTTGCATGAGTTTTACTTAGTAGAAACAGATGAAGTTGTTGTTTGGAATGAAGCTCTTGTACAACAATTTTTACATGAACAATTGAATATAAAAAATGCAAGTATTCAACTTATTTCTAAAGTATTCAATCAGCAATTAACGCATCAAAAAATTAAAGGGCAGTTTATAAAAGTAGTTTTATCAACTATTCCTAAAGTATTAAAAAACAACCAATGGCTTTCGGTAAACGAGGTCAATCAATTGGCATTTCCCAAGTTTATCAATCAGTTTTTAGAAGAAAAAGAAACGCAGGGATTGCTATTCTAATGTTAACGCAAAACCATTTGCCTATCGGCATCTAATCTCAATAAAATAAACAGTAAAATGGTAAAGGTTAATAACGATGAGCCTCCATAACTAATTAATGGCAATGGAATACCAATAATAGGAAATAAACCAATTGTCATACACACATTTACGGTGATGTGAAAAAACAAAATACTGGCTACTGCATAAGCATAAACTCTACTAAATGTACTTCTTTGCCTTTCGGCTATAAAAACAATTCTTAGCAATAAAAATAAATACAACATTAAAAAGCCGAAGCAACCAGCTAAGCCAAATGCTTCTCCTAACGAAGTGAAAATAAAATCTGTATGTTGTTCTGGCACATATTTACCACGGGTTTGTGTACCTTTTAAAAATCCTTTTCCTACTAAGCCACCAGAACCAATGGCAATTTTACTTTGACGAACATTGTAATCGTCTGGTTTTCTTTGAGGTTTTTTAGGATTTGTAATTGCATGTTTGTTTTGGCTACAATCATAATCTTTACCAACCATGCTATAAATACGTGTACTTTGATAGCATTCGAAAACATTGTTAAAAATATAAGGCACTGCAAAACGCTGAGCTCCTACACAAACTACCCAAATGGTAATAATAATGGTTAATAATTTTTTCTG
>ERZ724516.125-NODE-125-length-46312-cov-7.073070_pt1 | contig 46312 bp, 44 predicted proteins | sample MGYA00376049_ERZ724516 | MGnify/ENA primary metagenome ERZ724516 (study PRJEB28724, sample SAMN07190886) | activated sludge metagenome | isolation source: activated sludge of sewage treatment plant in Hong Hong | place: USA: Christiansburg, Virginia | collected... | reverse complement strand
GTGATGTACTTCCAGAGTGGGTAGCGATTCATAGTGGCTTCAAAGCGAAAAAGGCGGCCTGTGGCCGCCCTTCGGGGTGGTTACAGCGACTTCAGGGTGCCCTTTGGCAGGACCAGGCTGATCGAGGGCTTCTGCACGGCGACTTCGGTGCCGGCGGCGATTTCGACCGTCACATAGGTATCCCCGACCTTGGCGATCCGGCCGAGGATGCCCCCCTGGGTGACGACTTCGTCCCCCTTGGCCAGCGCCGCGATCAGCGCCTTGTGTTCCTTGGCCTTCTTCATCTGCGGGCGGACCATCAGAAACCACAGTACGACGAACATCAGGATCATCGGCAGCAAGGACATCAGGCCACCGGTCGGATCAGCGGCAGCGCCGGCGGTCTGGGCATGGGCAAGACTAATCATGTAAAAACTCCTGAAAGCTTGAAATCGAAACGCGTGATTCTATCACTCGCCGGACGTTCGATCGCGTGCAAAGCGGCCGGCCCAGTCGTCAAGGCTGCCGGCCTCGATGGCGGCACGCATTTCGGCCATGATCGCCTGGTAGAAATGCAGGTTGTGGATGGTGTTGAGCATGCTGCCGAGGATTTCGCCGGTGCGAAACAGGTGGTGCAGGTAGGCGCGGCTGAAATTCGTGCAGGTGTAGCAGGTACAGGAAGGGTCGAGCGGCCCGGTAGCTGTCTTGTGCCGGGCATTCTTGATCTTGATGTCGCCGAAGCGGGTGAACAGGTGGCCGTTGCGCGCGTTGCGCGTCGGCATCACGCAGTCGAACATGTCGATGCCGGCCCGGACCGAATGGACGAGGTCTTCCGGCGTGCCGACACCCATCAGGTAGCGTGGCTTGTGCGCCGGCATCCGTGGCGCGACATGGCCGAGGATGCGTTCCATGTCCTTCTTCGGCTCGCCGACCGAGAGGCCGCCGATGGCCATGCCATCGAAGCCGATCTGGTCGAGGCCGGCCAGCGATTCGTCGCGCAGGTCTTCGTGCATGCCGCCCTGGACGATGCCGAACAGGGCATTGCCGTTCTCCAGCCGGTTGTGCTCGTCGCGCGACCGCTGCGCCCAGCGCATGCTCAGGCGCATCGACTTGGCCGCCTCATCGTGGCTGGCCGGATAAGGCGTGCACTCGTCGAAGATCATGACGATGTCCGAATTTAGCACTTTCTGGATCTGCATCGAGATTTCCGGTGTCAGGAAGAGCTTGGCGCCATCGTGCGGCGACGAGAACTTGACCCCTTCCTCGCTGATCTTGCGCATCGCGCCCAGCGAAAACACCTGGAAGCCACCGGAATCGGTGAGGATGGGCTTATGCCAGTTCATGAAGTCGTGCAGGCCGCCGTGGGCAGCGACGACCTCGAGCCCCGGGCGCAACCACAGGTGGAAGGTGTTGCCCAGACAAATCTGCGCACCGATATCGTGCAGCGCCTGCGGGGTCATTGCCTTGACCGTCCCGTAAGTGCCGACCGGCATGAAGACGGGGGTCTGAACGACGCCGTGGGCCAGGGTCAGCGTTCCGCGGCGGGCGGCGCCGTCGGTCTTGAGGAGTTCAAACTGCATCGGATCTTTCGAGAAGCATGGCGTCGCCGTAGCTGAAGAAACGGTAGCGCTCAGTTACGGCGTGGGCGTAGGCGGCGCGGATGTGGTCGTAGCCGGCGAAGGCCGAAACCAGCATGAGCAGCGTCGATTTCGGCAGATGGAAGTTGGTGATGAGCCGGTCGACGACCTTGAAGCGGTAGCCGGGGGTGATGAAGATGGCGGTTTCCGCCGGGCCGGATTCTACCGTCCCGTCGTCCTTGCCGGCCGACTCGAGCGAGCGCAGGCTGGTCGTGCCGACGGCGATGACTCGCCCGCCGGCTCTGCGGGTCGCAGCGATGGCATCCGCGGTGGCACGAGGGATAGCAAAGCGTTCGCTGTGCATCCGGTGGTCGGCAACCTTGTCGACGCGCACCGGCTGGTAGGTGCCGGCGCCGACATGCAGGGTCAGGAAGGCCGTCTGCACACCTTGTGCGCGCAACGTCGCCAGCATGGCCTCGTCGAAATGCAGCCCGGCGGTCGGGGCGGCGACGGCGCCAGGCTCGCGGGCATAGACGGTCTGGTAGCGCGTCTCGTCTGCGCCCTCGGCAGGGTGGTCGATGTAGGGCGGCAGCGGCAGCGTTCCATAGACTTCGGCCAGCTGCCACAAGTCACTGTTGCGGTCGACGGTCTCCAGGGCAAAGAATTCACTGTTCGCCCCGGCGCGGCCGGTGACGACGACGTCGAAGGCAGCCGCCAGCGTCAGCTTCGTTCCCGGCTTGGGCGACTTGCTTGCACGCACCTGGGCGATGGCATGCGTCGCATCGACGATCCGCTCGAGCAGCACTTCGACCTGGCCGCCCGTGTCCTTTTGCCCGAAAAAACGCGCCTTGATCACCCGGGTGTCGTTGAAGACCAGCAGGTCGCCGGCGCGCACCAGTGCCGGCAGTTCGGCAAATTGCCGGTCGGCGAGCTGTCGACCGCAGACGTGCAGCATCCTGCTGCCTGTGCGTTCGGCAGCGGGATGCTGGGCGATCAGTTCAGGCGGAAGGGGAAAGTCGAAGTCGTCGACGGTCAGCGACATGGCGTTGCTGACACGGTTCGCTCGACGATGGTTTTGCGACCCCTCACTTGCCCGGGTTCTTCATCTTTTCGCCAAACATCTGCGCGACCGCAAGCTGGCTGCTGAGCAGCGCCTTCTCGAAGGCTTCCGGCTGCACGCGGCATTCGTACTCGGAGGTTGACGAGAAGCCGCCGATGGCACCGGGGGTGGCAATACCGCCCAGGCGGCCGGCGATGCTCAGCACGTTCAACGCCACGAGCCCGACATTCTTGGCGGTGTCTACGGTCTTCGTGCCGTCACTTGTGGTGTTGACCAGTTCGCCGACATCGCCGGTCTCGGCAATTTCGCCAAGCGCCACCCGCGCCTTGTTGCCTTCGGGTGTGATGAAGGCATAGCGCGAAACGAAATCGACGAAACTCGCTGCCGCACGGGTCGACACCTTGCCGCCGCTCCAGAAACTGGTGTCGGGCGTCAGTTGGCCGCCGAGCACCGTCAGTCGCACCTTGAGGATGGTAGCGCCGAGCTTCTTGGCGATCTTGTCCTCGACCTGCTGTGCCTGGGCCGCCGAGAAACCGCCGGAGAAGCGCGAACCGAAGGTCAGGAAATCATCTTTCTTGGGCTTGGTGAAGGGCGCGTTGAACGTTGCGATGAACTGCGTCTCGTCAACGAGTTGCAGGGGCAACCCCTGGGCGCTAAAGAACAGGCCCTTACCGGCCTTGGCATCCTGCTCGCTTGGTAGCGGGGTGATGCCGGTGGCGACGAGCTCGGAGTATTCGGGCAGCGCGGCGAGTTCATCCTTGCTGACGACATCGAGCCCCTGCGCCTTGAGTTGCTCGACCGTCTGACTGTAGAACTTCTCGGTAATCGCCTGGAATTGCTCGTTGTTGCTGCCGACCAGCTTGATCGTGACGTCCGAGTCGGCGCCGATCATCGCCTCCAGGCCGCTGAGCGACTTGCTGTATTTCAGCTCGGTGACGAAGTCGACCATGTAGCTGGTGATCACCACGCGCTTGATGGCCGGCAGGTATTCTGGATTGTCGACTTTGACGAACTTCTCGGCCTGCGCCTTGATGTCGCCGGCCGGATTGAGGTCTGCGGCAGCGACGGAACCAAGCATCAGGCAGCAAGCGGTGGCCAAGGCTGCGCGTTTCGCGGACAGGTTCATGCTGGAATTCTCCACTGGGTTGGGGTAGTGGGGATTCTAGCAATCCCAGCCACAGGATCAATCACATCCACGAGCAAAGATTGGCACGACCGGAAGCTGTCCGGCCCGGGCCGTGGCGTGCGCAATTGCTCCTCGCGGAGCAATTGCGGAGCACGCTTCTAGCGCTTGGCGGCTGGCAGTGTCTTGCCGCTCTTCACGTCCAGAACGGTGCCGTTTTCAAGATTGATGCGGTAGATTTCGCGCAACACGTTTCCGGCGAACCCGATTTCAACGATGGAAATGGTCTTGAACGATGTCGTGATGCCGTCCGGAAGAATCGTGTTGAAGTTGTCTGCAACCTGCTTCATCGACGCCTGAAGGTTCTTGTCGAACATCGTCATGCTGTAGACAAGGGTGTTGTGCGGGTTATGCGACCTCAGTTCCTTGCCGTCGCGAACGATATTCACGCCGCTGACCCCGACGCTCTTCACCAGATCCTTGGCGGCGTCGCTCATGCGTGCATACGCCGGGCCCGTGCATCGCGGCAGGGGGCCATCGCGTAAGGGTGTGAGGGCGGCCGTCGCAACCGTATTGAACGCCATCATGTCGTCAAAACCCTTCCCGCTCTTGACGATGCCAAGGTCCAGCCACCATGGACGCCCCGCATCCTTGGCTTGTTCGGTGGTGTAGAAGTTCTTCAGGGTCAGGTTGATGACTGGTGGCAATGGCGGCATCGACTTGAGCATCTTCCCGGGCGTCGATGGGTCGGCGCTATGCACATGAACCACGGTGACATGCGGAATGTTGGGCGTCTTCGCTTCAGTGACCAGCCCGAGTTCGATCAGGCGCTGCTTGAGAAAGCCGTTGATCTTGTTGTCGAGCACGTCGGTCGCGTCCTTGGGTAGCGTGTAGACCAGACCGTACGTGGCTTTGTGCGCCCTGAATTCATCGCGCGTCAGCGCGCTGTTGTCGATGGTGCTTTGTGCTACCGCCAGCGTGGAGATCATGGCCGTCGAGCCCAGCATGAACCCGGCAATCAGGGTATGGAACAGTCTTCGTTTCATGTGCGTTGCCTCCCGTGTAATTGGATATTCGGCAGTGCCGTATTTTACGGATGCCGCTTTCAGTCTAGACGGATATCGCGAAATGTAAAAGTCATTTCTGGTCATAAGTTTTTCCCGTCGGGCTACGGCAAAGAGGGCCCTTCTCAGATGATTTTTGGAGTGACAATTGGAGCCGAGGGGGCTATGCTGAAACTTGTTGTGAGTAGGTATTTCGCATTTTGTCTGTCAGTAGAAATCAAGGAGAGAAAAGATGAAACAGAAGCCTGCATTACTGGTCATTGCCGTTCTATGTGCCGCACTTGTCGGTGGCTGCACCACCGGTTCGCAGCCCGGTTCTGCGTCGTCGGCCCAAACGCAACAGGCTGTGAAACTGGCCGATCGCAACTGGGATGGATTCAACAAGGCCCAGATCGAAAAATTCCTTGCCACCTATGGCAAGGGCAGTCCCAACTACAACCCGGCCAAGCCACCCTACGCGGTGTTCGACTGGGACAACACCATGGTTTTCCTCGATGTCGAGGAGGCGACCTTCATCTATCAGCTTGAAAACCTGCGCTTCGCGATGACGCCGGCGCAGATGGACAAGGCGTTGCGCATGGAGGTACCGAAGGGCAATTTCGTCAAGGATTACAACAATGCGGCTGGCGAGCCGGTCAATATTGACCTGGTGGTGCCGGACGCGGTCGAGAGCTACACCTGGATCTACAATAATTACAAGGGCATGAAGGGCAAGCTGTCGCTCGAAGAGGTGAAGAAGAATCCGCACTACACCAACTTCGTGACCAAGACACGCTACATGTACGAGGCGATCGGTGATACCTTCGACGTCTCCGTGGCTTATCCATGGGTGCTCTATCTGTTTACCGGCATGAACGAGCAGCAGGTGCGCCAGATGGTCAACGAGACACTCGCCTGGCAGAAGACGCAGCCGATCGAGAAGGTCAAGTGGACCAGCCCGGCATCGTTGCCCGGCAAGGCCGGCGTGGTTTCAGTGAGCTGGAAGAACGGCCTGCGCCTGATGCCCGAGATGCAGGATATCTTCCAGGCCTTCCGCACTGCCGGCATCGACATCTGGGTTTGTACCGCATCGTTCGTCGATGTGATCAAGGAAATCTCGTCCAACCCGGCATATGGCTACAACAACCCGGCGGATCGTGTCATCGGCATGGAACTGCAGCGTGACGACAAGGGTGTGATCCAGACCGAGTTCCGTCGCGGCTACGTTCAGACCCAACAGAAGGGCAAGACGAAAGCCATCGAGCGCTTCCTGGTATCGAAGTACGGCTATGGTCCGATCTTCGTCGCCGGCGACAGCGAAGGCGACATGAACATGATGCAGGACTTCGCGGACACCAAGCTGGTCCTGATTGTGAATCGTCTTAAGGGCAAGGACATTGATGTGCTGTCCAAGCAGGCTGTTGCTTCCTACGGCAAGCCGGATGCCAAGGTGCTCCTCCAGGGGCGCAATGACAATACGGGCCAGTTCGAGCCGTCGCAGGCGCACGTCAAGTTTGGCGCCAAGACCGGTCAGGTCCTCAAGTAGGCCGCCTCCTCCCGGTTCCCGGACCGGAAGGCATGCAAACGCCGCCTCCTCGACAGGGGGCGGTTTTTTTGCGCCTTACATCAGGTGTTCGATGACCTGCTTGTGCGGGCGAGGTATGACGACGCGCTGAACGAGCATCCCCTTGCTGCCTGCCACTTCGCTGCCGATCCTGACCCCCGCTTCGATATCTGCTACGTCGCCGGTCATCACCACATAGCTCTTGCCGCCGATGCCGAAGGCCAGGTGCATGCGTACCGGTTCGACCTTGGCGGCCTTGACCGCCGCATCGGCCGCTTCGATAGTGGCGGCAACCGAATAGGTCTCGATGATGCCCAGTGCCAGCACCTCGCCGATCGAGTTTCCGCCGCCTATGGCCGGCATGATCGAGGGGTGGATGTTGGGGATGAGGAAGTGATCGACCACCGTCGGGCCGTCCAGCGTCGTGGCGGAGCGCACCGATTGCTGGACCGCTGCGATATCGCCGCCGACCAGGACGATATACTTTCCCGGGCAGATCGCCTTTGAAACAAGGATTCTCACCTCGGCTGTCTTGGCCATCACGTCGCTGGCCTCGATCCCCTTGGCAATGCTCGAAAATTCGACCAAACCGATTGCATGAAACACGCTTGTCTCCTTCAGGGGTGCCTCAGGCACGAATTGTGACGAACTCGGACGTTACCTCGGTAACCTTCCCGTCGATACTGGCATGGATGCGCGCGCCCATGCTGCCTTCCGGGATGTCGCCGATCAGCTGGCCGCAGGCGACCCTGTCTCCCGCACCCACCAGAGCCTTGCTGGGCACGCCGATGTGCTGCTTGAGCGGAATTTTCACCTGGGGTGGCGCCAACGGTTCGGCGACCAAGGGGGCCGGCACGTTGTAGGCCTCGATGCCGAGCCGGGCGATCAGGCGCAGCGACGGCACGAGCCGATATTCCGCCATCGGGTCGAGCGGACGCAGTTCGCCTTCGTAGTGCAGGCCTTCGGCGCGCATTTTTGCCTTCAGCGCCTGGTTGATGCGCATCGGCGAAATGTCCACCGGGCAGGCCCAGGCCTCGCAGATCGCGCATTCCGAGCAGGTCAGGGCACTGAGCAGGGTGGTCGGCGAACCCACGTGGTTGTAGTTGAGCGACCGCACGATCAGGTGCGGCGGCAACTCGTGACCGATCAGATGGCGCGGGCAGAGCTCGGTGCACAGACAGCACTGCTCGCAGGTGGTCTTGGCGATGCGCAGGACCGAGTCCATGTGCGTCCGATGTCGCCGGACGACGATATTTTCATCGGGCAGGGCGATCAGCGCGCCAGTCATTTTGCTGACCGGGGTTTCCATGTCGTTGACGAGATGGCCCATCATCGGCCCGCCTTCGACGAAAGAAATTCCTTTGCCGGTCGTTCCGCCCGACATCGCCACAGCGTCCTGGTAACTGGTGCCGACCGGCACGGTTACCGTAACCGGCTGGCGCACCGCCCCGGTGATGGTCAGCGTGCGGTGTGTCACGGGAAGTCCGGAATCGACGGCACGGGCGACATTGATCAGGGTCTGGACATTGCTCACCAGCACGCCGACATCCAGCGGCAGCTTCCCTGGCGGAACGCGACGACCGGTCGCCATCCAGATGGTGATGACCTCGTCGCCCGCCGGATAGACGTCCTTGAGGATGTGAATGCGCATGTCGGGAGCCAACAGTGGCTCGAGCGCGGCAATCGCCGGTTTGTACTTTGCCTTGAGCGCAATGATCCCCTCCCGGGCCCCGCTCGTCTGAATGCCGTAGCGCAAGCCCTTGATCATCTCTGCCGCGTAAAGCGTCATCAGTTGCTGGTCGACGCGTAACAGCGGTTCGCATTCGGCGCCATTGACGATGAAGATCTCGGCCTTTGCCGCGAATTTCACGTGGGCGGGAAAGCCGGCGCCACCAGCACCAACGATGCCCGCCAGGCGAATTTTTTCGATGGTTTCGTTCATCTCGCCATTCTCACTGTGGAGACTCCCTGTTCAGCGCCACGTAGCGGGCTCCCTTGCGTTGCAGCTGGCCATCCTGAGTCAGGCCCTCGAGCAGCGAGCGCACGGCCCCGAAGTGTTTCTTGAAATGCCGGGCGACTTCCTGTGCGGTCCGCCCGCGCTGCGTCGCTGCGATGTATGCCAGCAGCCGACCCTTTTCCTCGACCGCATCGAGCGGCCCTGTGTCATCTTGGTCGGCCACGGCTGGCGATGCAATGGCCGGCTCGGTAGGCGGCGCTTCAGGCGACTCCTGTTCCGGGCTCCCGGGCTCGGCGGACGCCTCGGGTTGCTCGGGTAGCTTGGGTTGCTCAGGTGCCTCGGGTGCCTCGGGTGCCTCGGGTGCCTCGGGTGCCTCGGGTGCCTCGGGTGCGGGGGCCGCCAGACGGCGTGTATCGTCATCCGGGCGTCCGATGACGAGTTGTGTGATGACCTTGCCGACCCTGGCGGCGGCGGCGGACCCGGCATCGACTGCGGCGCGGCAGGAGGCGATGTCACCTTCGACGACGACGGTGACCAGGCCCGGGGAAATGACATGCCGGCGGCTCAGCCGCACACTGGCCGACTTGAGCATGGCGTCGGCCGCCTCGATGGCAGCCACCAGGCCATTTACCTCGATCAGACCAAGAGCGTTCCGGCGCATGTGATTCAGCCGACCCGGATCGGATTGGCTGCCACTTCCAGCACGGCCTGGGTGAATGCATCGCAGGCAGCCTTGCACGCTGCCTGGCTGCCGGTCATGAAGGCACCCGAATAGTTGGTTTCCGAGGGGGGCGGAACGTAGGTCACCAGTTCGACATTGGCGGCCTTGAGTGCGGCGTCAATGCCAAAGGTTGCTTCGAGTGGCGGAGCGATCAGGTAGGCCATCGGCGTCCCGGCCTTGATGCCGGCAACGCCGGAAAGGTAGCTGCCCGTCCGTGAGATCAGGTGCGACAGGAAGGCGATCGACCCGTCCTCGTTGGCGCAACGGAAGGCCGGGCCCTCCGTGATGGTGGCGATGGCGGAATCGAGCCCCGAGCGTACTTCGCCGGGCGTCGGACCGCCCAGCATGATCAGCACCTCGCCGGCGGTCGGTGACGAGCTGTGGGCCGCACCGGCATACAGCGAGCGGCCATAGACGACCTCGACGCGCGCCTGTTTCGTCGCCTCGTCGGCGGCGATATAGGTGACGTCGTCGGAGTCTGCCGTCAGCAAGCCCAGGCAGTTGATGTGGTCGGGCAACTTGAGCTGTTTCTTGAAGTCCGGATGCAGCGAGGCGATCAGGCGAACCGCGCGGACCGAGGGTTTGATGATGTCGAGTACAGCCATGACGTTCTCCTTAGGCGGGTTCAGGCACGATTCAGATTGATGCCGCTGGCCTGTTTCTGCAACATCTGCTTGGCCAGGTCGACGATCACGGCAGCGGCCTCGACCGGCGGCGTGCCGGCACGATGGATGTTCGAAATGCATGAGCGGTCGGACTCCACCGTCCTGGCCAGTGTCGGGCTGTAGACCATGTAGCAGGACATGCTCTCCGACTGGCCGAGGCCAGGGCGTTCGCCGATCAGCAGGATGACGACCTTGGCGCCGAGCAGTTCGCCAACCTGGTCTTCCAGCTTGACCCGACCATAACGGACGAAGAATGGCGTCCCGACATCAAGCCCCGCGTTCTGCAGGCCCTTGAGCAGCGACGGCAGGATCTCGTCGAAATTTGCGGTAATGGCGTCGGTCGACAGGCCGTCAGAGACGATGACCTGGACCTGCGGATTCTTCTTGCACTTGGCGAGGACGGTGTCGATCGCTTCCTTGCTCAGGCGCCGTCCCTTGTCCGGACGGGTCAGATACTCGTCCTTGTCGGCGATCTCGGTGTGTACCTCGAAGAGGCCGGTCTTGGCGACCCACTCCGAGGGGATTTCCTTGAGCACGGTATCCTTGGAGCGTGAGTGGTCGGCCAGGAAGCGCAGCAGGGCAATGGTTCTGGGACGCGGGCCGCAGCGGCCGCCGGCGATTCGCGTGCCGGTGCTGTGCCTCAGGTCTTCCAGTACTTCCTTGCGATGTGGCTGCCGGACACCGATCAGAGTCTTGATCTCGTCGCTGCCGAGATCGGGCAGGGCGCCTTCGTCGGGTACCACGGCCGGCTGGTGGCGCACCTCGCTCGAAGTTGTCACCTGTCCGGGTACGTTTCTGGTGTCCTCGCCGCCGGCTGCCTTGAGCTTGTGCATGACGGCATGAACGATATCCTCGATCTGTTTCTGGTCCATGATCAATTCCTCTCAGAAGAACACCGAGGCGTCGCCGGCCTTCGGGGTCAGGGTTCCGTTTTCCATCAGCCCCATGCGTTCGAGCCAGGCTTCGAATTCCGGTGCCGGGCGCAGGCCGAGCAATTGCCTGATGGTGGCCGTGTCGTGGTAGGCGGTGGTCTGGTAGTTGAGCATGATGTCGTCGCCCATCGGCATCCCCATGATGTAGTTGCAGCCGGCCGTCGCGAGCAGGATCATCAGATTCTCGTTGGAGTTCTGGTTGGCCTCTGCGTGGTTGGTGTAGCAGCAGTCGACACCCATCGAGACGCCCGAGAACTTGCCCATAAAATGGTCCTCGAGGCCGGCGCGCAGAATCTGCCGGTCGTTGTAGAGGTATTCGGGGCCGATGAAGCCGACCACCGTATTGACCAGCAACGGGTCGTAGCGTCGCGCCAGGCCGTAGTTGCGAGCTTCCATGGTCAACTGGTCGGCCCCGTAGTGCGCATTGGCCGAGAGCGCCGAACCTTGTCCGGTCTCGAAGTACATCACGTTCGGTCCGGCGACCCGGTTGTGACTGCGCGCCACCGCGTAGGCTTCGTCCAGCAGTTCGATGCTGACGCCGAATTCGCTGAGCCCCTTTTCACTTCCGCAGATGCTCTGGAAGATGAGGCCCGCCGGCGCCCCCTGACGAATCGCCTCCATCTGGGTCGATACGTGGGCCAGTACGCAACCCTGAGTCGGGATCGAGAACTTGTCGATGACTTCGTAGATCTGGCCGAGCAGGCGCTTGACGTTTTCCACGTTGTCCGTCACCGGGTTGATGCCGATCACCGCGTCGCCGGCACCGTAGGACAAACCTTCGTAGATCTGGGCGAGAATGCTCTTGACGTCGTCGCGAGTGTCGTTGGGTTGCAGGCGGCAACTGAAGTGTCCGGGACGGCCGACCGTTGTGTTGGCCTTCTTCACCACCGGCATCCGCTTGGCGCCATAGATGAGGTCGGCGTTGGAACATAGTTTCGCAACCGCCGATACCATTTCCGAGGTAATTCCCTTGCGCAGGTACTCGATGTTCTCCAGGGTCGCCTCGTCGCCCAGCACGTATTCGCGTAACTCGCTCACGCTCCAGTTGCGGATCGTCCCGAAGGAGCCTTCGTGCACGGCATCCTGAATAAGCCGTGTGACCGAGTCCTCCTCGTAAGGAATCACCGGATTGTTGCGCAGGTCTGCAAGTTTCAGCTCGCTCAATACGTGCTTGGCTGCCACGCGCTCCTGCGCGGTCTCTGCGGCGATGCCGGCCAGCACATCTCCCGATCGCAGATCGCCGGCTTTCGCCAGCACGTCCTTGACGTCCTTGAACTTGTAGGTCTTGCCAAATAGCCGGGTGCTCAGTTTCATTGTCGTCTCTTCCTTTTCATGAAGGAAATGCCAGTGATTTGACGGTCAGCGGGACAATCTCCCCGCCGAAATAACTCTTGCCGATATCGACGTAGTCACCTTCACGGGTCGCCACTTCATCGATTACGGCCAACTCGCGGTCTTGCATGTCGGGCTGCACTTCCATGCCCAGCGCCTTGCCCAGATCCTGACGCGCGATGACGATCAGCGGGTGCAGCGGGTTGGGGTGGCGGCCGGAAAAAACGCGCAGCGCGTCGGCGCATGACAATACGACCCGGTACGAGACCGCGAGGTCTGGGGGCAATGCCAGCGCATAGAGGTCGCTGCCTGGATCGATGTCCATGCGCTTCGCCGTAAGTTCCCACGCATTGGCCAAATCTGCCGGGATCTCGTTGCCGGCAGCCAGCGCGGGGTGAATGACGGGAACGTTGCGCACGGGCAACTTCGCATAGTTGAGCCAGATCGTGCTGCCGGAGAGTGAAAGCGAATAGGCGCCAGCGCCGATTACCGTTGCCCTGAGTGTCTGCTTTGGCTCGCGCACAGGCAGCGTCGCAAATCTCGGATGGCGATGCAGCGCAAGGGCGAGCAACGGGCCCAGGTCGCCGAAGCGGAAGGGGGAAGCGGGCAATGATGGCCGGTAATAGCACTCACCGACACCGCCGGAGAGGAAGATGGCGTCAAGCAGATGGCCGGGCCTCAGGCAATCGGTCATCAGCAGGGAGTTTGCAAGCGGCGACGGGGTTCCGGTGATGACTTCGTCGATCAGTCCGGCCATGCGATCGGTAATGCGGTCGACGTCGGTTTTGCCCAAAGAACCGGAGTCGCTTGCGCCAAATAGCTCATCGATGATTCGCCTGCCGGGTGCATGGATATGGCTGACCCGTCCTTCCTGATCGGTTTCGAACAGGCGGCCGCCGACGTTGAGGCAGGCCGTGTCGTCCACCTGTCCGCAGTTGAAGACGACGTAATTGGAGGTGCCGCCGCCGATGTCGATGTTGAGCACGCGGGCCGAATTGCTGCTCGAGAATTCCGCCGCACCGGAGCCATGTCCGGCAATGACCGACTCGAGGTGAGGCCCGGCCGTGGCCACCACGAAATCGCCGAGCGTTTCCGCCAGCTCCATTACCGCCTGCCGCGCATTGCGGGCCTTCGATGTCTCGCCGGTGACGATGATCGCGCCACTCTCGACCTGTTGCCGACTCATGCCTGCCAGGCGGTACTGTTCGTCAACAAACCGACCCAGCTCGGCGATCCGGATATGGCCATCATGTTCGATCGGCGTGAATACGACGGGACTGACATAGGTGATTTCGCGCCGTGAGAATTCGTAGCGCGGCACTTGCGATGGCGGCGCGCGATTGGTCAGTTCCAGGGCGGAAAAGATCACCTGCGTCGTCGTCGTGCCGACGTCGATGCCAACGCTGTTGATTTGCCGGGTGCTCATCACCGATCGCGCCGCTCGCTCTCTCTTTGATCAGGCCGCACCGCTCTTCGCGGCGGATTTGGGCGCGATGAGCATGGCCACGCCGAGGGCGGTGACCCCGCCGACCAGCTTTCCGACGATGACGGCGAATATCATTCCCGGCATGTTGGCGGCGGTGAAGCCCAGGTGGTCGCCGAACGTGAAGGCCGCACTGACGGCGAACGCTACGTTCAGCACTTTGCCACGATCGTCCATCTTGTTCATCATGCCGAACATCGGAATATTGTTTGCGAGGGTGGCGACCATCCCGGCAGCCGCGTTGTTATTGATATGCAACATCGCGCCGATGCCCATCAGCGGCTTCTCGAACCAGCGGGTCAGCAGAAAGACCATCGGATAAGCGCCGAGCAATACGCAGGCGATGTAACCGATGACTTCGATTGCGCGCATCACCTCGCCAGGCTTGTCTCCGGCGACCATGAAAATAGGATCCATCCCCGGGATCACCTCGAAGCCGATGACTGCCTTGAGAACCGCGAGGGCAAGGCCCAGGGTGATCAGGCTGACGAGACACTTGGCGAAGATCTGGAATCCGTTAATCATTTTTTCGGGAATGAGCCAGAGACCAACTGCCACCATTACGGAGCAGATCAGCACGGGTATCACGTTGATCAGGATCATGCCAATGGTGAATACGACTGGTTGGCCGCCTACGGTGATCCCGGAGTTCATTGCTACCAGGCCACCGGCAATACAGCCGATGGGAATGGTGACGATCCCGGCCAGGACGCCCATCGCCAGGAAACGGCGATCTTTTTCGTCGATTATGCCGATTGCCACCGGGATCGAAAAAACGATGGTCGGCCCCATCATGGCTCCGAGTATCAGTCCGGCATATAGCCAGGCGGCGTTGTCGACGACGCCGTTGGTCGTCGCCAGTTCCTTGGCCAGGAAAAAGCCCCCCATGTCGTTGGCCAGAAGCGTCGTGGCGAACATCGCCGGGCTTGCGCCCAATGCCTTGTAGATGGGTATGACCACGGGTCCGAGAATCTGGGCCAGCACCGGCGCCAGGGCGATGACCCCGACCATGGCAAGGCCGAGTGCGCCCATGGCCATGAAGCCTTCCTCGAACTGGGCCCCGGAGCCGGCGAAACTGCGGCCAAGCGCGCCTAGACCGATCCTGCCCAGCACTGCCTCGGCACCACCGAACTGGTTGAGTATGCGATCCACGGCGGCGATGGCCATGAAGCTCATCATCACCATCATGATGATCTGGTTGATCAATTCCATTGTGAGGCTCCGGAAGATGGGAAAAAAGAGGGTGAATTGCTAGTCATCGGTGGCGTTCAGCGATCGAGGGCATGGGCGAAAACGTCGATGATCTGTTGGCGGTCGGCGGTGCGCGGATTGGTCATCAGACAGCTGTCGGCGAGCGCATAGTCGGCGAGACCCGGGAAGTCCCGGGCATCGGCACCGGCCATTTTCAGATTGCCGGGCAGCCCGATATCGACGATCAGCTGGCTAATGGTATCGATCACTTCCTGCGCCGCCATCGGGTGGCCGCAGAGTGCGAGGCCGATCTCGGGGTAGCGCTTGCGACAGACGAGCAGGTTGAACTGCATCACCGAAGGCAGCAGCACGGCGTTGGCCGTACCGTGAGGAATATGGTAGTGCGCGCCCAGTTGGTGCGACATGGCATGGCAGAGCCCGAGGCCCGCATTGGAGAAGGCCATGCCCGCCATGTAGGAGGCAAGCGCCATCGCTTCGCGGGCATTGACGTCGCCACCCTGGCCGACGGCGACCGGCAATGACTCGCCGATCAGCGTAATCGCCCGGTAGGCAAGGGCATTGGTTAGCGGCGTTGCGCGTGGCGAGAGATAGGCTTCGACCGCGTGGGTCAGTGCGTCGATGCCGGTTGCTGCGGTGATCGCCGGCGGTACGCCAAGGGTAAGGCAGGCGTCGATGATGGCGAGGTCCGGAATAAGACCGGAATTGGCGATCACACGTTTGACCCCGGCCTTGCTGTCGGTGATCACTGCGACATCGGTGGCTTCCGAGCCGGTGCCGGCGGTGGTTGGCACCGCAACGAAAGGCAGTCGCGGGTTACGGGGTTGTGCGCCCTCCGCAAGATCGGCCAGCGAGAGTTCAGGGTTCGCTGCCAGAATGGCGGTCACCTTGGCGGCATCGATTGCCGAGCCGCCACCAAAGGCGACGATGCTGTCGCAGGCGGCACGCTTGAGGTGGCCCAGTGCCTCGTCGACCGCTGTGCTGTCCGGTTCCCCCTGGCACTGGCGATAGATCTCCCACGCGAGGCCGGCTGCAGCGAAGGAGCGGTACATGCCATCTGCCAGGTCGAGGTTTTCAAGGTGCTCATCGATCATGACGAAAACGCGCTGCCGCTGGCGTGCCGATAGTGCCGGGCCGATGCGTGTCAGGGCGCCGGGCCCGATATAGGTGTCGGGCGGAACCCTGAATTCGTGAACGGAACGCGCGTTCACGAGATCGATCGCCTCGTAGACGATCCGGCCGATGGCAACCTCGTCTAGCATCGGCATGTCCTTGTCTCGCCCGGGCTGGCGGACCGTTCATCGACGAGGCGCACGAGTGATTCCATGATCAGTCGCTCATGGCGCCGCGGAAGGCGGCAATCGACAGCGGCGTGAGAAACAGCGGCTGGCTGGGGAGAAAGACTGCCATGTCCGGGAATTCGCTGGCGAACAGATCGGCAACGCCGGGCAGGGCACAAGAACCGCCGGACAGATAGAGCTCAGCGACTTCCTGCCCTGCAAGGTGCTGGCGGACGATGTCGCACATTTTTTCGAAGACCGGCTGGACGGTCGGCCAAACGGCACTGCCCTGCTCGCGCTTGATCTGTTCGGCCTGTTCAAGAGGGATCCGGCGGTTGCCGGCGAGGGTCAGGGAAACATGGTGTCCACCGGTCGGCTCGTCGCCGGAATAGACAACGCGACCATCGCGAACCACCGCTATGCCGGTGGTGCCGCCGCCGATATCGACCACGGCTGCCCGTTCGATGCCGAGCAGTGCAGCGACTGCCGACGGTTCGTCGATCACCTGTGCAACCCGCAGGCCGGCCGCCTCGATCACATTGACCGAGATGCGCTGGTCAGTGCCCGGCGGAAAGGAGGTGTTGGCCTCATCGATTCGCCTGCCGAGGCGGTTCTGCAGACGCGACATCTGGCTGCGCACCAGGTTCACGGCGCCGAAGTAATCCCAGACGACGCCGTCACGGACGACGTCCGCCCAGTCGAGACATACGGCGACCGGATTGTCATCGGCGTCCAGAACCATGGAGACGATGTCGCTGGTGCCGAGGTCGATGCCCAGATACAGGGGGCCATCGGCCCTTATCGGCGTGTCGTCGTTCATCAATGCGGCGGCTCGCTCGAGGCGGGGTGCCAGCCATTGCTGAAAATCGTGACCTGGCATCTCAGACGATCCTGAAGTGGTCAACCAGGACACAGCGGCGCAGCCGGACAAAGGTCGCCGCCGAGGTGACGCCCTCACCGGTTGGGGTCGAAATGGTCATGGTCGTCCATCCCTCCCCGCCGAAGCCGAGCCCTGCCAGGCAGGGCCCGTTCTTGACGAAGATGCTGGTGTTGATCTCGTTGGCCATGCGGTCGAGATTGTCGAGGTTCTTGGAATGCATCGCGGCCGTATGGCGGCAGCCGCCTTCAAGGTGGACCGCGAGGTCGATTGCTTCGTTGGCATGTCCGGCGCGGACGACCGGGATCACGGGCATCATCAGTTCGGTGACGGCGAAGGGGTGGTCTGCCGGCGTCTCGACGAAGAGGAGTCGCGTGTCCGCAGGGACGTCGAGGCCAATTTCGCGTGCAATGAGCGCCGCATCGCGTCCGACCCACTTGCGATTGACGATTCCCTTGCCACAATGTCCAGCCGTTGGCTGCTCCATTCCGGTCAGCAGGACATCCTGCAGCTTGCGAGCTTGCGCGAGGCTCAACTCGACGGCCTTGTGCTTCTTCATCTCGGCCTTGAGCGCATCGGCCACCTGGTCGACAACGATGATTTCCTTTTCGTCGACACAGATGATGTTGTTGTCGAAGCTGGCTCCCCAGGCAATATCCCGTGCGGCGCGGGCGATGTCGGCGGTCTCGTCCACGACGACAGGCGGATTGCCGGCACCGGCCGCGATCAGGCGCTTGTCGGTGTGGCGTCGCGCTTCATGAATCACCGCTTCGCCACCCGTGATCACCAGAAGATTGATTCCGGGGTACTTGAACAGGCGCTGGGCGACTTCGATCGTCGGCTCGGCAACCGTGGTCACGACGCCCTCCGGGCCGCCTGCTGCAACAACGGCTTCGTTGATCAGGGTGATCGTGCGCTGGGACGTTTTTTTTGCTGCCGGGTGTGGGGCGAAAACCACCGCATTGCCCGCCGCGATCATGCTGATCGAGTTGTTGATGATGGTGCAGGCCGGGTTGGTCGATGGGGTTACCGACGCGATCACGCCCCAGGCTGCATTTTCCGTCAAGGTCAGGCCGCGGTCGCCGGTGAGGACGGCGGCATGGAGGCATTCGATACCCGGGGTCTGCCGTGCCTGCGAGATGTTCTTGAGGATCTTGTCCTCGACACGACCCATTCCTGTCTCCAGGACGGCGATCTCGGCCAGTTCCCTCGCGTAGCGCTCGCCCGTTTCCCGGATCGCCGCAATCACCTTTTGCCGCGTGGCAAGGCAGCGCAAGGCGCGATGGGCCTTGTCTGCCGCTGCAACCGCATCGTCCAGCTCGAAAAAGATTCCCGGAGCGAGCTTGCCCGAACGCGGCGCCGGCGACGCCGAACCACCCGTCGTGGTTCGGCGCACCGCCTGCAACACGTCAAGTACGATCCGCTCGACTTCCTTGGCATCCAGATCCATGACTTTCTCCCGTCAGACCATCCGCCTACTTGTGATACACGACGCGGTTGGCAACGACCACCTCGTCGACGATGCCCACCACGCTCATGTCGACCGGTACATCATCGCCCAGGGTTTTGCGCGCCGAGCTTCCCTGAACCACCAGCACCCACTCGCCCGTGCCGGCTCCGATCCCGTCGGCGGCGACATGGATCGAACCCTGCGGCTTTCCTTCGCCGTCGAGGAAATCGACCAGCAATAAACGGTCCCCGGAGAATCCCGAACACTTGACTGTAGAAACCACCTGTCCTACGACAATAGCGAGTTCCATCTCTAGCCTCACTTCCGAACACAACTGCCGTCATTAAGCGCGAAGGAAGAGGATGCGCCAACCTCCGGGCGTCACTCAACGACGCACCTCCTGTAGAAGCGCCTTCCCTTGCCGACGATGGGTCGCGGAGCGGGTGCAACCGCTCCGGCGCACTATCAGTCTTCCAGCGAGCCGGTCATCTTGATTGGAAAGATTTCTTCCAGATCACCATGCGGCCGCGGAATCACATGAACCGAAACCAGTTCGCCAATGCGTTGGGCAGCTGCTGCGCCGGCATCGGTCGCGGCCTTACAGGCGGCGACGTCACCGCGCACCATTGCGGTGACCAGTCCGCCACCAATCTGCTGGTAGCCGACCAGTTTGACGCGTGCGGCCTTGACCATGGCATCGGATGCCTCGATCAGAGCGACCAGTCCTTTGGTTTCAATCAAGCCAAGTGCTTCCATTTGTATGACTCCTTCTTAGGTTTTACGACAAAGAATGCATGGCGGAAACCAGCCTCCCGACGGGCCGCGAGGGCTCGCCGGTGGGTTGCTTTCCGTTGCGCAGCAGATCGGGTGAATAGATTGGCGCCGGCTTGACGCCCGCTTCGTTTCCGGCGGCCAGGCGCGCTGCCAGCAGGGTGACGTCGACCATGTCGCCGACGCTGCAACCGCGTGACAGGTCGTGCATCGGGCGCCGCAAACCTTGGATCATCGGCCCCAGCGCGGTGTAATTGCCCAGGCGCTCGGCGATCTTGTAGCCGATATTGCCCGCACTGAGCGAAGGGAAGATGAAAACATTCGCCTCCCCGTGCAATGGACTGTCGGGCACTTTTTGCATGGCGACCGACGGCACGTAGGCGGCATCGAACTGGAGTTCGCCGTCGACCCGCAAGGCCGGTGCGCGCTGGCGGACCAGGCGAACGGCTTCGCGGACCTTTTCGGCGGCAGGGTGGGCTGCGCTTCCTCCGCTCGAGAACGAGAGCAAGGCGACGGCCGGTTCGCTGTTGGTCGCTTGGCGGTAGTTGGCGGCGGTCGTCAAGGCGATGTCGGCCAACTGCTCGGGCGTCGGCTCGGGAACCACGCCGCAGTCGGCGAACCCGAGAACCCGCCCGCCGTCGGGGGCGATCATGAAAAAGATGCTCGACACCGTGCGGTTGCCCTCGTCCAGCCCGATGACGTTGAGTGCCGCCCGCAATACGGCCGAAGTGGCGGAGAGATTGCCAGCGACGCAGTAATCGGCTTCGCCGGTCATCACCATCATCGCCCCGAACCACAGCGGATCATTGAGGTGGGCCCGTATCTGCTCGCGGGTCATCCCCTTGGCGGACAGCGGCTCGGCCAGAAGGTCGGCGTAAGTGTCCAGACTGCTGGCGCGCTGCGGGTCGATCAGCGGGATGCCGCTGGTCCGCAATCCGTGCTCCAGGCAAAGGCTGCGAATCGCAAACGGATTGCCGAGCAGTATCGGCAACGCCAGGCCCTGGGCGGCCAGATGGTTTGCCGCCTGGATGGCCCGCGGATCGAGCGCATCCGGGAAGACCACCCGTCCGGGATGCTTGCGGCTCGACTCGGTACAGGCGGCGATCAGGTCCATTTCGCCATCCTTTCCGGGTCAGGCTCGTGGCCGGTCCGGGCCACGTAAGCCAGCAACATGAGCACGTAGACCGCGCTGCTCAGCCGGTTCAGGGCTTGCAGGATGTCCGGCCGCGTGAGCTTGTAATCGCGATCGATATAGACGTCGGCGGCAATGACTTCGGCTTCGCGGATCAGTGCGCGCAACAGGTTCAGCCGCGCCACTGTAATTCCCTGGCTGGCATCGGGAACGAGATGGTCGTGACCGAAATAGCGCAACGGATCATGCGACAGGCGGTGTATCGCCTGTTCGTCGAGTTCGCCCATGCGCACGCCGGATACCGCTTCGCCGGTGACTTCGCCGCGCAGTACGTTGCCCAGGCATGAACGGACATCGGCCAGCCAGAACGAAAGTGTCGAGGCACGCTCGACGTCGGAAAGCTCCGCCTGGACCCAGACTGCGTGAGCGATGCTGGTGTCGAGCTTGGCCCGCAAGCGCAGTCGCGGATGATTCTTGCCCGTCAGATGGTGCGGGTCGAGGTGGGTCATCGCTTCCGGCTTGTGGCTGACTTCATTGCCGCAGAGGGTGCAGGTGGCAACCGGATGTTCAGCGGATCCGGTAAGCGGATGGACGCGCTGGCGTGACGGGGGCTTGCCTTCGGCGCTTTCGATGAACGTCCGCCCGGCGGCATCGAGATACTTTATCGAGATCCGCTTTTCGTCGAGCAGCGTGCGCGCAGCAGGCGTCAGTCGTCCGTCCTCCGGCAGGCGCACCTCGGTGCCGTGCGCCAGGCTGAAATGCTCACGCAGCCAGGTTTCGGTGATGAACGATCCCATGTTCGGCTCTCTCAGGCGCTTTGCCAGTCTGCCGGGTAGGTGACGTAGATGAAACGCACCTTGCCCGGGGTGCCGAATTCGATGGACGACCCCCTAGGGATGAAAATGACGTCACCGGCCTTGCCGATAACGGTCTTTCCTTCGCTGCGAATGTGCAGTTCCCCTTCGAGCACCACGTCGATCTCGTCATAGCCGAGCGTCCACGGGAAAAAACAATTGCTCCACGCCATGTAGCCCGCAGCCATCGGGCTGCGATCGCTGCTCGTGATCACATCCGCCAAGCCGACCTGGGTGCCTTCGCCAGCCCCTTCGAAGCGTCCGAATTGGACCGAGCTGCCTTGAACGTGCTTGATGCCACCGCCGTTCTGGCCTGCCGGTCTCGAGTTCGGAGCAGAATCGCAGGGGCTTTCGTCAATCGACTTGCGAATCAACTGGTCAATGACCTCTTCGGAAACGCAGTCAGGTGGGAGCCTGGCGACGATGGCGGCACGGATAGCGGCGATTTCGGCGGCCGAAGGCTTGCCGGCCGCTGCCTGGGCTTTCGCACACGGGGTGGCGGCAGCGGACGAAGCTTTGCCCGGGGTTGTGGCGGCGACGACCTCGACGAGCGCGACACCCAGTTGTTCGGCCACGGACCGTGCCTCGGCGGTCACGATGGTGTTCGGCAAGGTGACGTCGAGCTTGCGCTTGCCGGCAGCATGTTCCTGACGAATCGTCTCGGCGCTGATCAACTGTTTCATCGACAAGTCTCCATGGCATGGGCGGCCTCCGCTTGATGCTGGTAGGCAAGCAGTGTCGTGCGGAGTGGGTTCAGGCTTTCAGGGTCCCGGATCGAAACGCAGAAAACGGGGGCGTCGATGCCACTGGCGCGCAGCAGTGCTTTGGCACGAACCGGGTCGGCATCGGGCAGGTCGGTCTTGGTCAGTACCGCGATCAGGTGCTTGTCACGATACACATCGAGGAAGCCTGGCGGCATGCGGCACTCGAAATCGTTGGCGGGGTGCACATAGACCAGGGTGCCGACATCGGCTGCCGTGTTGATGAGCGCATGGTAAAGGCGCGGGTGGCTGAAGAATTCACCCGGCGTGTCCACGCCAAGGTCCGATTCGTAGTCCAGCGCCTGGGTCTTTTGGGCTTCTTCCGGCCGGTCGAACAGGATGTTGAACAGCGTCGACTTGCCGGCGCCGACCGGGCCGACCAGCATGAACGCGTGCGAGCGGTCGAGGATCAGGTCCGGGTGACGGGACATATCGAGTACCCCAACAAGCGTTCCAGCGTCGCGACTACTTGGGCGAGCGCCTCCTCTACCGAGCCTACTGAACCGTAGATGACCAGTGCGCCGCTGAATCGATCAAGGAAGCCGATCTGGACGCTGGCCGCCTTGGTGGCGATATCGCCGGCGATCATTGCCGTTTCGCCCGGCGTGAGTGTCATGATGCCGATCGCCTCGGCGCCGGGTACGCCGATTTTCTTGCTCAGGTCGTCGGTCGGATGGGCGATCAGGTGGGCGAGCGTGACCTGTTTTCCAGGCACGAACTCCTGAATGATCCGCTCCTTCTCGGCCCCCCTCGGCCTGCTTCCGCTTCCTGATTCCATGGTCTCCACCAGAATTCAACAGGCTGCCGGACTGTTTTAGGTCTTCGGCATTTCTCGGATGAACACTATCCCTAATGCCAAGGCGATGCAAGGTTGATATGCCCTGAATCTGTTCGGCTGGCCTGTGTCGGGTTCAGGATAGCTGGGCGAAGCTGGCGGGCGGAAACAAAAAATGCCTTCCCGGGGGAAAGCCTTGTCATGTCCATCTGGTGCCCCGAGCCAGACTCGAACTGGCACACCTTTCGGCGGCGGATTTTGAATCCGCTGCGTCTACCGATTCCGCCATCGGGGCGAATGGAGGCCGGATTATCCCCGAATCACTGCTTTGGTTCAAGCGGCACGGCGCACGGGAAGGTCCGCGAGAGCGCCGCGGCGACCAACGTCGCCGTGCCGGTTTCCGTGTTGGGTGGGAGACGGTCGAGATGGGCGAGAATGGAGCGCACCAGGCGGTAGGAGAGATCGCTGCTTTTCGGCAGGCAAAAAGCGTTGAGTTTGACCCCGACCGACTCTGCAAGATGGTCGCTGACGGCATAGCCATCGACGAAACCTTCGATGTAGCCGATGCAGCGCGCCCCCCGGGCCGACTGATAGGTGTTCGGGTTGGTGGCGGCCTTACTGGCGAAGCTTCCTTCGGCGGCGGTGCAGTCCTCGCGCAGTTCCTTGCCGGAATAGGCGTGGGCGGGGAGGGCGAAAAGCAGGGTGGAAAGCAGGGTGGAAAGCAGGGTGGAAAGCAGGGCCAGACGCAGTGTGCAATTCATTGTTGTTCGAACCAGCTGAGTTTTGCGTGGAGATTGACGACGCTGCCAACGACGATCAGCGCAGGTGGCTTGATGTTCGCTTCGGCGATGCGCTGTGGCAGTGTGCCCAGGGTCGCCAGTACGGTCTGCTGGTCAGCCAGGGTGCCGTTGCGGATGACTGCGGCGGGGGTCAGAGACGGGAGTCCGTGATTGATCATCTGCCGGCAGATTTCCTCGGCAGCACCGATGCCCATGTAGAAGACGACGGTCTGGCAGGGTCGGGCGAGCGCGGCCCAGTCGAGGTTGACCGTGCCGTCCTTCAAGTGGCCGGTGACGAAGGTGACCGCCTGGGCATGGTCGCGATGGGTCAGCGGAAAGCCCGAATAGGCGGCGCAACCGGATGCCGCGGTGACACCGGGGACGACTTCGAACGGGATGCCGGACGCGGCAAGGGTTTCGAGTTCCTCGCCGCCGCGCCCGAAAATGAACGGGTCGCCTCCCTTCAGGCGAACCACGGACAGCCCTTCGCGGGCCAGGTCGACCAGCAGCATGTTGATCGACGCCTGCGGCAACGTGTGGTTGGAAGCTTCCTTGCCGGCATAGATGCACCGGGCATCGGCGCGGACCAGTTCCATGATCGCGTCGCCGACCAGATGGTCGTAGACCAGGGCATCGGCGCTGGCGATCAGGCGGGCTGCCTTGACGGTCAACAGATCGGGGTCGCCGGGGCCGGCGCCGATCAGCCAGACCTTGCCGGCTTGCGGGATGTTTTGCGTGTTCATGGTGCGTTCGTCTTTGCGGGCGCCCATCGTAATGCGCTATGCCTTGCCTGCCAATAGGCAGCGCAGCTGTCGCTACGAAGAGTAGTCAAAACGAACTATTCGGATAGTTATAAAGTCGTATAAGCAATTGAATATAAATGAGTTCTTATGCCACGAAAGCTTGATCAGGATCAATGCCGCCCCATCGGCTCAGGTTCAACCTAGCGCCCATCGCGTTGGGGAAATGGCGCGCTTTGTTTTGTTCTAGGAGAGGAAGATGAAAAAAACCGTATTGGGGATGCTTGCAATGACTGCCATGGCCGCGGCCATGGGTTCCGCTTTCGCTCAGGATGCCGCCAAGGCGCCTGAACTGAGCGCTGCCGAAAAAGAACAGGCCAAGAAGATCTACTTCGAGCGCTGCGCCGGCTGTCACGGGGTGCTGCGCAAGGGGGCTACCGGCAAGAACCTCGAGCCGCACTGGTCCAAGAAGGACAAGGACGGCAACGTTACCGAGGGCGGCACGCTCAAGCTCGGCCAGACCCGTCTGGAAAAGATCATCGGCTACGGCACCGACGGCGGCATGGTGAACTTCGACGACATCCTGACCAAGGATGAGATCAGCCTGATGTCGAAGTACATCCAGAACACGCCGGACGTCCCGCCCGAGTACAGCTTCAAGGACACGATGGATTCCTGGAAGGTGATGGTTCCGGTCGATCAGCGTCCCAAGAAGCAGATGAACAAGCTGAACCTCAAGAACCTGTTCTCGGTCACCCTCCGTGATACCGGCGAAGTGGCGCTGATCGACGGCGACACCAAGGAAATCGTCAGCATCGTCAAGACTGGCTACGCGGTGCACATTTCCCGCCTGTCCGCTTCCGGTCGCTACGTGTACGTGATTGGTCGCGATGGCCGCCTGAGCCTGATTGACTTGTGGATGGAAAAGCCGTCGGTCGTGGCTGAAGTCAAGATCGGCTTCGATGCCCGTTCGGTCGACACCTCCAAGTTCAAGGGTTTCGAGGACAAGTACGCGATCGCCGGCTCCTACTGGCCGCCGCAGTTCGTGATCATGGACGGCGACACCCTCAAGCCGCGCAAGGTCGTCTCGACCCGCGGCATGACGGTCGATGGCGAGTACCACCCGGAGCCGCGCGTGGCTTCGATCGTCGCTTCCTTCATCAAGCCGGAATGGGTGGTGAATATCAAGGAAACCGGGCAGATCCTTCTGGTCAATTACGCCGACATCGAAAACCTGACGGTCACCACCATCGCTTCCGCCAAGTTCCTGCATGACGGCGGCTGGGATGCCTCCAAGCGCTACTTCCTGGTGGCGGCCAACGCTTCCAACAAGATCGCCGCGGTCGACACCAAGACCGGCAAGCTGGCGGCGCTGGTCGATACCGCCAAGATCCCGCACCCGGGGCGCGGCGCCAACTTTACCCATCCGAAGTTCGGTCCGGTGTGGACCACCGGCCACCTCGGTGCCGATGTCCTGACGCTGATCTCGACGCCTTCCGACAAGCCGAAGGACGCCCAGTTCAAGCAGTACAACTGGAAGGTCGTCCAGGAAGTCAAGCACGTGCCGGGCAACCTGTTCGTCAAGACGCATCCGAAGTCCAAGCACCTGTGGGCGGATTCGCCGCAGAACCCGGACAAGACCCTGGCTGAATCGGTCGCCGTCTGGGACATGGCCGACTTGTCCAAGCCGAAAGCCGTCATCAACGTCGCCAAGGATTCCGGTCTGCCGGAAACCAAGGCCACCAAGCGTGCCGTGCATCCGGAATACAGTGCGGATGGCAAGGAAGTCTGGATTTCGCTGTGGGGCGGCAAGACCGACCAGTCGGCCATCGTCGTCTATGATGACGCGACGCTGAAGGTCAAGAAGGTGATCACCGATCCGAAGATGATCACCCCGACCGGCAAGTTCAACGTCTACAACACGCAGCACGACATTTACTGATTCAGGGCTAGCCCTGACTTTGTAAAATCCAACGGGGGCGCAAGCCCCCGTCGCGTATGAAACGGAGATGAAAATGAACCAGAAATTGAGCTCGCTGTGTGTTTTGGGCGCCCTGATCGCCCTCGGCTCCCCGGTTGCCCTGGCTGCCCCGGACTGGAGCAAGGTGCCGACGAAAAACGTTCCGGTCATTCACCCGGGCGTGTCGCCGGTCGAATGGGTGCAGAGCCGTGACCATAGTGGCGCCAGTGGCCTGAAGAAGGGCGAAACCTGCGCCGGCTGCCACAACGACGGCGGCAAGCTGGATATCGACCTGAAGCGCCTGGCGGGCAAGGAAATGGAGCCGAAGGGCGCACCGAAGACGATGACCTACCCGGTCGGCGTGCAGTCGGCCTTCGACGCCAACAACCTGTATGTCCGCCTGACCTTCAAGGCGCCAGCCGGCGGTTTCGACAAGTCCGACAGCGAAAACGAGGTCAAGGCGACGGTGATGTTCCCCAACGACAAGGTGACGTTGAGTGAACAGGCCGGTTGCTGGGGTGCCTGCCACAAGGATGCGCGCACCATGCCGGGCGCCGACGACAAGAAGACCAAGTACGCCACACCGGGCGCGATGGACCTGATGCAATGGAAGAGCGGTGGCGGCGGCAAGGCTGTCGACGGCACGGTGACTGACAAGCGCAGCATGGAAGGCGGCAAGGCCGGGGTGACGGCGGAAGGCAGCAAGTCCGGCGACACCTATACCGTGACCTTCACCCGCAAGCTGGACGGCGGCGTCAAGCTGACCCCGGGCAAGGCGGTACCGTTCGGGGTCGCCATCCACGCTGACCATGCGGGCGGGCGCTTCCATCACGTTTCCTTCAATCACACCATCGGCCTCGGTGTCGATGGCGACGTGAAGGCAGTCAAGCAGTAAGGAGGCGGCATGTTTGCGGTCGCGTTTGCATGTTGAGCGGACTGCCGAAACTGAAGCGAGTGCCGGCCGTGCTGGCGCTTGCTTCCTGTGCCGCGCTTGCCGGGCAGACGTTCGAAGTGAGCATCGAAAAATACGCGTTCACGCCACCGGAGTTGAGCATCCGGGTGGGCGATACCGTGAAGTGGATCAACCGCGAAAAGCGGACCAGTCATTCGGTGGTCTTTCCGCAGGAAGGCGGCCGCGAGTCCGAGCGCATGTTCCCAGACGAAAGCTGGCAGCGCGAATTCATGCAAGCAGGCCGTTACCCCTACACTTGTGGCCCGCATCCGGAAATGAAAGGTGTCGTGATTGTTGTCGAGTAGGCTGGTTTTCGCCCTTTTCTGGGCGTCGACCGCAACCCTGGCGAACGCGGAGCCTTCAACCGCCGGTGCGCCCGATGCCGCCAGGCAAAGGGAACTGGTGCGGCTGGTGCGGCAGGATTGCGGCTCGTGCCACGGGATGACGCTGCGCGGCGGCCTCGGCCCCGCGCTGCTGCCGGCGACCCTGCACGACAAGCCGGCCGAGGGGCTGGTGGCGACCATCTATTGCGGACGCCCGGGGACGGCGATGCCGCCGTGGAAGCAGTTCATGTCGGAAGCCGAGGCCGGCTGGATCGTGCAACAATTGATGAGCGGTTTCCCGCAATGAGAATTTGATGCGACTATCTTTCGTCTTCCTTGTGGCCCTGCTGGTCAGTGCCTGTGCCGGCCCGCAATTGCGCGGCACCGGCGATCTCGGGCTGGTCATCGAACGTGCCAGCGGCCAGGTGACGCTGGTCAATACGACGTCGCGCCAGCCCTATGCGCGCATCGACGGGCTCGGTGATCTCTCGCACGCCTCTGCCGTTTATTCGCGCGATGGCCGCTACGCCTTCGTCTTCGGTCGCGATGGCGGGCTGACCAAGATCGACATGCTGGAGGCGCGCATCGTCAAGCGCGTTATGCAGTCGGGCAATGCCATCGGCGGCTCGATCTCGCAGGACGGACGCATCGTCGTTGCCCAGAACTACACGCCGGGCGGCATCAAGGCTTTCGATGCCGAAACCCTCGAACTGCTCTCCGAGGTGCCGGCCGAGTATGCGCCCGGCAAATTTTCAAAGGTCGTCGGCCTCGCCGACGCACCGGGCAACAAATTTGCCTATGCGCTGTTCGATGGTGGCGAAATCTGGGTCAGCGATTTCAGCAACCCGAAGCAACCGAAGACGCAGCGCTTCCCGGCCGGCCTCCAGCCCTACGACGGACTGGTGACGCCGGATGGCCGCTATTTCCTGGCCGGCCTGTTCGGCGAGGATGGTGTGGCGATGCTCGACCTCTGGCAACCGGAAAAGGGGTCGCGCAAGATTCTCGAGAACTACGGGCGCGGTCAGGAAAAACTGCCTGTCTTCAAGATGCCGCACCTGCGCGGCTGGTCGGTGGCGCAGGGCAAGGCCTACCTGCCGGCGATCGGCCGCCATGAGGTGCTGGTCGTCGACGTCGCGACCTGGAAGGAAGTCGGCCGCATTCCGGTGCGCGGCCAGCCGGTGTTCGTCATGGCGCGGCCGGACGGGCGCCAGGTCTGGGTTAATTTTGCCTTCCCCGACAATGGCAAGATGGACGTCATCGACACGCTGGCCGGCAAAGTCGTGCATGCCTTCGAGCCGGGCAAGGGTATCCTGCACATGGAATTCACGCCGCGCGGCGAAAACGTCTGGCTTTCCGCCCGCGACGACAACAAGGTGCTGATCTACGACACCGCGACCTTCGCCAGAGTCGGGGAAATCGCCGCCAACAACCCGTCCGGCATTTTCTTTACCACGCGCGCTGCGCGCATTGGCTTCTGAGATGGCGATGGACGACGCCCTCGAATTCCGCCTGCTCAACGAATTTCAGCGCGATTTTCCGCTCTGTCCGGCGCCGTTTGCCGAACTCGCGGCACGCCTCGGCGTTGGCGAGCGCGTGGTTTTGGGCAGTCTCGAGAAGCTGCGCCGCGAGGGCAAGATTTCGCGGGTCGGGGCGGTCTTCGCGCCAAAGCGGATCGGTGCCTCGACGCTGGCAGCAATGGCCGTGCCGCCGGATCGCCTCGACGCGGTGGCGGCTGCGGTCAACCGCTTTCCCGAGGTCAATCACAACTACGAGCGCGAGCACCGCTACAACCTGTGGTTCGTCGTCACCGCCGCCAGCGAGGGCCGCCTGCAGGCAACGCTGGGGGCGCTCGAAAAGGCGGCCGGCTATCCCTTGCTGCCCTTGCCGCTGCTCGAGGAGTTCCATATTGACCTTGGCTTTCCCTTGCATGGCGAGTCGCGCAAGACCCGGGCTGCGGCCCAACCGGTACGCCCCGCCTCGCCCATCGGCGAGGCCGAGCGCCGGCTGGTCTCGGTGCTGCAGGAGGGGCTGCCCCTGTTCATGCGTCCCTTCGCGCTGATTGCCGAGCGGATCGGTGCTTCGGAAAACGAGGTGCTGAGCCGCATCGGCAACTGGCTGGAAGACGGGGCGATAAAGCGTTTCGGCGTCGTTGTCCGGCATCGCGAACTCGGCTATACGGCCAATGCCATGCTGGTGCACGACATTCCCGACGAACGTGTTGGCGAGCTCGGCCGGGCGCTGGCGGAAGAACCGGCGGTGACCCTCTGCTACCGCCGCCCGCGAGTCGGTGCAGACTGGCCGTACAACCTGTTCTGCATGATCCACGGCCGCGAACGCGCCGAAGTCGAGAGCATCATCGCCGAGCTACGCAAGCGCCACGGTCTGACTGACTGCGCCCACGACGTGCTGTTCTCGCTGACCCGTTTCAAGCAGAACGGTGCGCGCTATGCCTGATCTTGACGCACCCCAGGGGAACTTCCGGTTGGGTGAGGTCGACCGGGAAATCATCGATAAATTGCAGGGCGAGTTCCCGCTCTGCGAATGCCCCTATGCGGCGGCGGCCGAGAGCCTCGGCATCACCGAGAACGAATTGCTGACGCGCCTGAAATGCCTGCTCGACGACAAGGTGCTGACCCGTTTCGGACCCATGGTGCAGATCGAGCGCATGGGCGGCAGCTTCGTGCTGGCCGCGCTCAAAGTGCCCGAGGCCCGCTACGCGGAGGTGACCATGCTGGTCGATGCTTTGCCGCAGGTGGCGCACAACTACCGCCGCGAGCATGCGCTGAACATGTGGTTCGTGCTGGCGACCGAAACGGGGCCCGGCATCGCCGAGGCGATTGATCGCATCGAGCGCGATACCGGCCTGACGGTCTATGCCTTCCCCAAGGAGAAGGAGTATTTCGTCGAAATGAAGCTGGCGGCCCGCGTATGAATGGCCCGCTGCAGCTTGATGCCACCGACCGGGCGCTGATCGTCGCCACCCAGGGCGGGCTGCCGCTCGTGCCGAGGCCGTATCAAGTAGTCGGCGAGCAGTTGGGAATCAGCGGCGAAGAGGTCGTGGCGCGGCTGCGGGCGCTGCTCGACGCCGGCGTCATCCGGCGCATCGGCGCCGTGCCCAACCACTACGCCATCGGCTGGACCGCCAACGGCATGACGGTCTGGGATGTGGCGGACGGGCGGGTCGACGAACTCGGCGCCCGGGTCGGCGCGCTGGACTTCGTCACCCATTGCTATCGTCGGCCGCGCGCGTTGCCTGACTGGCCTTACAACCTCTTCGCCATGGTCCATGGCGATTCGCGCGACGAAGTCCATGAAAAGGCCGCGCTGATCGCCAAATTGCTCGACTCAGACTGTCGGGGCAGCGACGTGCTTTTTTCCACGCGCATCCTCAAGAAATCCGGCCTGCGGATCTGAGCGGCCGAACGCGGCCGGACCCAGGGCGCCTCACGCCATGCCAAAAAGGCAGGGTCGGATTTCCATAAAATCAATTGCTTGGTGTGACTTACCAAGATCATCCTGCCAAAATGGCAAAGATTGCAAGGTCGGCTATCCCCGCCTCCTTTGAGCTTAGTCAATATGAATCATTGACTTGCGGCGTATCTTGGCAGCTGGCATGGCTGATGCGTGGAATTCGTTGTCCGGCATGTCGGGCATGGGGGCAAGAAGAAGTAAAGCCTTCTTGTCGATGGGGCGGGAGCGTTGCCCTGCCCCATCGTTTGATTTTCCGATTGAACGATAACGAAGATGATGAAGCAGATCGCTCTTCTCGTGGCACTGGCGGTTGGTGGCGTGGCGTTTGCCCAGACACCGCCCTTCGTGGCCGGCATCGACCCTGCTGTCCGGCCGGCCAGTGCCCCGGTAATCGCAAAGTTCGAGCAGACACCCGCCTGGAAAGCGCAGGCGCTCAAGGGGATCGCCCCTCCGCAGACCGGGCTGCGCTTCCTGGACGACCAGGGTGCGTGGTATACGCCGTTCGATCGTCCCAACCAGAAAGGCCCTTACGACATCCGCGGCCTTTATACTGACGCCGCGCGCAAGGACTGACCATGGAAAACCCAAAAGTCGGCCTGATCATCGTTTTTCTCGTCGCTGCCGCGGCCCTCGCCGGCGGCCTGATCGGTACCCAGATGCGCGACCAGGGGGCACGCTCAGGCTCTCCCGCCGGCGCGGCGCAGGCAGATCCGTCGCCGGGCAGGAGCATCCAGCGTGCCACCTACGATCCCATCCATTTCAAACCAGCCATCGAGAGCGCGCGCGACGAGCAGTGCCTGGCCTGTCACCGCGAAGTCCTCGAGGACAAGGTGCGCGAAACCTCGCCGGCCGGGATCAAGGCGAGTACCAGCCTGGCCTGGTACCAGCGGAGCTCGACCTACAGCGGCGAGCAGGAGACCTTCCACCGCCGCCATCTGGTTACGCCGATGGCCAGGGAGCTGATGAACCTTTCCTGCAATACCTGCCACCAGGGTCACGATCCGCGCGACGAGGCCCAGGGAACGTCGGCGACCGGTGCGCCGCAGTCCGACCACGGCTTTACCCTGCGCAAGGTGGTCAATCCGGAAACGACCTGCCTCAAGTGCCACGGACAGATGAACATCCAGGTCATGGGCCTGCCCTCAAAGTGGCACGAGTCCAGGGAGATGTTCGGGGGTTCCTGCCTGACTTGCCATGTGGCGATTCGTACCAACCGGCACCAGGTGACCTACCTCAAGGCCGACGCCATCGAGGCCGCCGGTCAGAAGAACAGTGACGTCTGCTACGGGTGCCATGGCGGCCGCCCGTGGTATCGCATCGCCTACCCGTATCCGCGCCATGCGTGGGATGGCATGGCGCCGGATGTGCCGGATTGGGCGAAGGATCGCCCGGGCGAGAGCGAAGCACGCTTCCAGCTGCAGGCGGCAAGGAAATAAGGACAAGTACCGACCATGGATACCAAACGCAACTGGCTGGACCTCCTGAATCCGCGGCGGCGCAACTTCCTCAAGACAGTCGGCGCGGGTGCGGCAGTCGCCACGACCAGCGGGCTCGTCGAACTCGGATCGGGCCAGCAGGAAGCCCAGGCCTTCGCCTACGAACCCTATCCGACCGACGACCAGTTGACCACGGTCGTCACTTCCTGCGACCACAATTGCGGCTCACGGCACATGCTCGTTGCCCACAAGAAGGGCGACGTCATTGTCCGCTTGTCGACCGATGACGGACGCTACCAGGAAGGTGGCGAAATCGGCACCGACACCGAGCAGGTGCCACAACTGCGGGCCTGTCTGCGCGGCCGTTCCTACCGTTCGCGCCTTTATTCGCCGGAGCGCCTGCTCTACCCGATGATGCGGGTGGGCGAACGCGGCGAAGGCAAGTTCAAGCGTGTGTCGTGGGATGAAGCGCTCGACCATGTCGCCAAAAAGATGGTCGAACTGAAACAGAAGTACGGCCCGACGGCCATCCTCGACCAGGCCTATGCCGGCACCTCCTACGGCGTGCTGCACAAGTCGGACCAGATCGAGGGGCTGCTCGCCCGTTTCCTCGGAATGTTCGGTTGCCGCACCAACTCCTGGTCGGTACCCAGCTACCAGGGCACGACCTTCAGCTCGCGGATGACCTTCGGCACCATCACCGACGGCAACGAGGACGATGCCTTCGCGCACAGCAAGCTGATCATCATGTGGGGCTGGAACCCGGCCTACACTTTCCACGGCGGCAACACCTTCTACTACATGCGCCTGGCCAAGCAACGCGGCTGCAAGTTCGTCGTGGTCGATCCGCAATACACCGATTCGGCGGCCAGCTATGATGCCTGGTGGATCCCGATCAAGCCGAACACCGACGCGGCGATGCTCGCCGGGATGGCACATCATATCTTCGCCAGTAATCTCCAGGACCAGAAGTTCATCGACAAGTTCTGCCAGGGCATGGATGCCGGCACGACACCCGCAAGATTCGCCGACAAGGAGAACTTCAGGGACTACATCCTGGGCAAGTACGACAACACGCTCAAGACGCCGGAATGGGCTGAGAAGATTTGCGGGGTTGCTGCGGTCGACATCAGGAAACTGGCCGAAATGTACGCGACGACCAAGCCTGCTGCGCTCAAGGCGAGCTGGGCGCCGGGGCGGGCGAGCTACGGCGAGCAATACAACCGCATGGCGGCTGCCCTGCAGGCGATGACCGGCAACATTGGCATCCTCGGCGGCTGTGCCGAAGGGGTGGGCAAGGGCTGGCACGCGGAATCCGTCGCCTATCCTTACGACGAGTACGCCAACGTCTGGTATGGTTCGATCAAGTCCGACCGCTGGGCGCATTGCGTACTCAACTACCCCAACGTCAAGCGCGAGGAGGTCGGGCTGTGGCCACGCGCTGACGAACTCGACGGCAAGATTCCCAACATCAAGGCGATCTTCTGGCATGGCTCGGACTGGTTCAACCAGCTGACCAATGTCAACAAGGAAATCGCAGCCATCAAGAAGCTCGAGCTGGTGGTGTGCATGGATTCGACCATCACCCCATCGGGGCTGTGGGCCGACGTGCTGTTCCCGATCGCCACGCACTTCGAACGCCATGACGTCGCCTTGCCCTGGTACAAGGGCCATTACTACATCCACCGGCCCAAGGTCATCGAGCCGCTCGGCGAATCGAAGACCGACTTCCAGGTATTTACCGAGTTGGCCTACCGGATCGAGAAGCTGGACCCGACGATCAAGGACTTCGGCAAGCGCTACAACCCGCGTTCGAAGCGCGACTACTTCGAGAGCAATGACGCGACCGACGAGGCCTATCTGGTCGCATGGTGGAAGAAGGTGCAGGATCACCAAGGGGTCAGGATGTCCTGGGAGGAGTTCAAGAAGCGCGGCGTATACAAGTTCGTCTTCGACAAGCCCCATGTCGCCTTCGAGGAACAGATCAGCCAGGGGGTGCCGTTTGCGACGCCATCCGGCAAGATCGAGATCCTGTCAACCACGCTGGCCGGGATCAAGGACTGGACCCGAACCCAGTACGGCTACGAGATTCCCTACATCCCGAAGTGGATCGAACCATTCGAGTCGCTCAACCACGAGAAAGCGAAGAAACTTCCTTTCCACATGATCACGCCGCACCCGCGCTGGCGTACCCACTCGATCTTCCACAACATCCCGTGGCTGCGCGAAACCTATCAGCAGGAGGTCACCATCAACGCCGGCGATGCGGCCCGGCTGGGGATCAGGACGGGCGACATCGTCGAGGTCTGGAACGATCGCGGCCGGGTGGTCGCGCCGGCCTATGTGACCGAGCGCTGCATGCCCAACGTCGTCGTGCTGTTCGAGGGGGCCTGGATGGATCTCGCCAAGGATGGCACCGACCGCGCCGGCAACCCGGATTTCCTGACGCTCGACGAGCCGAGTCCGGCCGGCGCCTTTGCCTACAACACCATCCTCGTTGATATGAAGAAGACCCCACTGGAACATCGTCCGGGGTGGGACATGGCGGCAGCATCGCGGTCGGTCATCTTCCGCCGGGACAAGTGAGGCGATCATGGTCAATAAAGTCGACAAGCAGGAACTCGAGCAGGCCATCCGCCGCAAGGTCGCGCAGACTTATGAGCCGGTGAAGCCGAAGCAGCAACTGGGTTTTGTCCACCACAACGTCGATTGCATCGGCTGCCGTGCCTGCGAGATCGCCTGCAAGGACAAGAACGGCTTGCCGCCGGGGCCGCGCTTCCGGCGCGTGATGTACATCGAAGGCGGGGCTTACCCCGACGTGTTCGCCTACAAAGTAAATATGTCGTGCAACCATTGCGCCGAACCGGCCTGCCTGCCGACCTGCCCGACCGGGGCGATCTGGAAGCGCGCCGACAACGGCGTGGTCGATATCGATTCGACGCTGTGCATCGGCTGCCGCAAGTGCGAGGCCGCCTGCCCTTACGGTGCGCCGCAATGGGATCCGCAGGCGCAGGTGGTCAAGAAATGCAACCTGTGCATCGACGAACTCCAGGCGGGTCGCAAGCCTTATTGCGTCATGGCCTGCATGATGCGCGTTCTGGATATTGGTCCGATCGAGCAGATCTGGAACAACACTCTCAAGACCAAGGCGTTGGGGCCTAAAGACAAGACGGTCAGGCAGGTCCGGAACATGGCCAACCCGGAACTGACCGGGCCGTCCATCGGTTTCGTGCCCCATGCCAAGGGGCGGGTCGACGGCAAGTAGGCGCCGTCGCTTCCTCGTTGCCTTAATGCCGGTGGATTACACCGCGGCGATCCGTCCGGCGATGTGGGCCAGGGCCTCTTCGACCTGGTCGATAAGGATCAGGCACAGGTCGCCCGCTTCGAGGCGGCCCAGTGCGGTATCGATGGCCAGGAATTCGCCGTTGATTTCCAGCGTTTCACGGGTCCGCGTAGCCCCCGCGAGGCCTTCGCGCAGAAGGGCGATCACCTCGCCATCCTCGCGCCCGCGCTGGCAGGCGTCCTGGTAGAGGATGACGTCGTCGAAGGCCGTGCCGAGGATTTCGGTCTGCTGGCGGATGTCGTCGTCGCGGCGGTCGCCGGCGCCGCTGATCACCACCGAGCGGCGCTTGGCCGGCATGTTTTCGATGGCCTTGACCAAGGCTTCGATGGCGTCGGGGTTGTGGCCGTAATCGGCGATCAGCGTCGCGCCCTTGTAGTCGAAGACATTGAAGCGGCCGGGCGCGGTAGCGGCGTCGTTGACGAAACCGGCGAGGGCGCGCTCGATGGTTTCCCAGGCCAGGCCGAGTGCCCAGCCGGTGGCGATGGCAGCCATGGCATTTTCGACCTGGAAGCCGATGGTGCCGTTGCGGGTCAGCGGAATATTGGCGAGTGGAATGCGGTGCTTCTGGCGCCCCTCGCCGCAGACGATGGCGTCGCGCTCGACATGGACGACGCGTTTGCCCTGGGCACGGTGCGTGGCGAGCACGGGGTTCATGCGGTCCTGGGCGAAGAAGATGATGTTGCCGTGGCAGTGGTGCGCCATTGCCGCAACCACGGGGTCGGCCGCATTGAGTACGGCCGTGCCTCTGGGCGCGACGTTTTCGACGATGACGCGCTTGACCACGGCGAGCTCGTCGACGGTCGTGATGAAGTTGAGTCCCAGGTGGTCGCCGATGCCGATGTTGGTGATGACCGCCACATCGCACATGTCGAAGCCGAGGCCTTCGCGCAGCACGCCGCCGCGCGCGGTTTCGAAGACTGCGGCATCGACGTCGGGATGAAGCAAGACGTTACGCGCGCTCTTCGGGCCCGAGCAGTCACCGGTGTCGGTACGCCGGCCGTCGATATAGACGCCGTCGGTGCTGGTCATGCCGACGCGCAGGCCGTTGCTCTCGAAGATGCGGCCGATCAGGCGGCTGGTGGTGGTCTTGCCGTTGGTGCCGGCAATGGCGACGACCGGAATGCGCGCATTGTCGCCGTCCGGGAACATCATGTTGACGATCGCCTCGCCGACGGCGCGGCCCTTGCCGAACGATGGATCGAGGTGCATGCGCAGACCCGGCGCGGCGTTGACCTCGACGATGCCGCCGCCCTGGTCTTCGAGCGGCTTGAGCATGGTGTCGCAGACGACATCGATGCCACAGATGTCGAGGCCGACGGTTTGCGCGGCGGCCACGGCACCGGCGGCGAGTTCCGGGTGCACATCGTCGGTGACGTCGGTCGCCGTGCCGCCGGTGGACAGGTTAGCGTTGTTGCGCAGGATGACGCGCGTACCGCGCGACGGAACCGAATCGGCGTCGTAGCCCTGCAGCGCGAGGCGGGCGATGGCGATCTCGTCGAAACGGATCTTGGTTAGCGAGGTGGCGTGGCCATCAGAGCGGCGCGGGTCGCGGTTGACGATGTCGACCAGTTCGCGCACGGTATGGGTGCCGTCGCCGATGACCAGTGGCGGGTCGCGGCGGGCGGCGGCGATCAGCTTGTCGCCGATCACCAGCAGGCGATAGTCATGGCCGGGCAGGTATTTCTCTACCAGGATGTCGTCACGGAACTCGATGGCGACGCGATAGGCGTGGCGCACCTGTTCCTCGGTAGTCAGATTGACCGATATACCCTTGCCCTGGTTGCCATCGCGCGGCTTGACGACGACCGGGAGGCCGACCTCCTGGGCGGCTGCCCAGGCGTCGTCCTCGTCCTCGACCGGGCGCCCGCGCGGCACGGCGACGCCGGCGGCATGCAGCAGGTTCTTGGTCAGTTCCTTGTCCTGGGCGATCGACTCGGCGATGGCGCTGGTCAGGCTGGTTTCCGCGGCCTGAATACGCTTCTGCTTGCTGCCCCAGCCGAACTGGACGAGGCTGCCCTGGGTCAGGCGGCGGTAGGGAATGCCTCGGGCCAAGGCGGCCGAGACGATGGCGCCGGTCGAGGGGCCGAGGCGGATGTCTTCGTCCAGTTCGCGCAGCTGCTTCAGCGCCGCGTCGAGATCGAAGGGCGTGTCCTCCAGCGCGGCATTGCAAAGTTGTTCGGCGAGATCAAAAGCCTGACGGCCGACATCCTCTTCCGTATATTCGACGACGACCTGGAAGACGCCGGTGTCTATGGTCTGCGCCGCGCGGCTGAAGGTGACCGGGCAGCCGGCCTGGGCCTGCAGGCCGAGGGCGGCGAATTCGAGCGCATGGGCCATCGACACGGTGTCGAGATGGTCGGAGGGAATCAGATCGCCGAGTTCGGGAAAGCGGTCACGCAGGCGGGCTTCGAAGCCGGGGAGGTCGGCAATGGCGCATTCGGCCCCCTCGCAGGTGACAATGGCCTGGATCGCCGTGTGGCGGCTCCACAAGTTCGGGCCGCGCAGGGCGCGGATACGGGAAACGTCCATGAACGCTCTTCCTGGTGTGTGATCTGTCAGTTGCGGGCAGTCGCCGCGGGCGACTTTCCGGCACGTTGGGGGAGGAGGGCGGCGGGGTCGGGCAACTCGAGGCCGAAGGTCTTGACCCCGGTGCCGATGACTTCCTGGGTAAGGCCCAGGGCCCAGCCGGCGGCGACGGCGGCGAGCACGTTGGCGATGGTGGCCGGGTCCTTCTGCTTGCCGATGACCGGGACGTCCCCAAGGCGACAGACGCGGATTTCATCGCGGCCCGAGGCCAGCGTGATGCGGCCGTCGCGCACGAAGACGCCACGCTGGCCTTCCGCCAGGTGCGCCGCCATGGCCGGGCAGGCCGGGTCGGTCGCGAAGAAGATGACCTCGCCATCCGACAGTTCGGCCAGTTCGGCAACCACCTCGTCGCATGCGTTGAGCACCGAATAGCCGCTGCGCAACACGACGTCGATTTGGGTCCGGTAGGTGTTGCGGTAAGTCGTGAAAAACTCGCCGCCACTCGGATGCACATCCCAGCGCTCAAGGTTCTCGGCGTCCCGGTCGATGTTGGTGACTATTCCCACCGAGCAGCGGTCGTAGGGCAGGCCTTCGCCGAGGATGGTGCGCGCACCGTTCTCGATCACCGCCGCGTCGACGGCGCGGTTGAGCAGGAGGCGGCGGCCGCCCGTCCAGTTGGCGGCATCGGTTTTCTGGACCTGGCGCCGGTCGAGGAACAGGCCGGCGCTGCAGGCGAGGCCGGTGCGCTTGCCGCTTACGTAGATCAGGTGCGCCACCAGGCAAGCGACGGCAGTCTTGCCGCGGGTGCCGGTGACGCCGACGACCGGAATGCGGGCGCTTTCATCGGCGGCGAACAGGTTGTCCACGATGGCCTTGCCGACCGGGCGCGGCTTGCCGACGCCGGGACGAAGGTGCATAAGCAGGCTGGGGCCGGCGTTGACTTCGACGATGGCGCCACCCTGAGTCGACAGCGGCCGGGAAATGTCTTCGCAGACGAGGTCGATGCCGGCGATGTCGAGCCCGACGACACGGGCGGCGAGCGAAGCCAGTGCGGCGGTTTCCGGGTGGACTTCGTCGGTGACGTCGAAGGCATGGTTGGCATTGCGCTGGATCAGTACTTCGCGGTCGGTGGCGGGAACGTCATCGGCGGTCAGGCCCTGGCGTTCGAGTTCCATTCGGGCAGCGGAGTCGATGCGGATGTTGGAAAGCGGGTGCAGTTCGGTCGGGCCGCGCCGCGGGTCGGAATTGACCTGGATTTCGATCAGTTCGCGCACCGTCGACTTGCCGTCGCCGGTCACCGTGATCATGTCGCCCCGGTTGGCCGCCACCAGCTTGCCGCCGACCACCAGCAGGCGGTGCTCGGTGCCTGGAATGGAGCGCTCGACCAGCACGCCGCTGCCCTCGTCGATGGCGATGGCATAGGCCTTCTCGACTTCTTCCCGGGTCTTGACATCGATGAAAACGCCGCGCCCATGGTTGCCATCCACCGGCTTGACGCAGATCGGCAGGCCGATGTCTTCTGCAGCATCCCAGGCGTCTTCCGCACTGTCGACTTCGCGGCCTTCGGGAACCGGTACGCCGCAGGATTCGAGCAGCGACTTGGTCAGGTCCTTGTCGCGGGAAATGGTTTCGGCGATAGCGCTGGTGCGGTCGGTCTCGGCCGTCCAGATGCGGCGCATGGCAGCGCCGTAGCCGATCTGGACGAGGTTGCCGTCGTCGAGCAGGCGGATGGTCGGGATGTCGCGGTCGTCAGCGGCATCGACGATGCTTGCGGTCGACGGCCCCAGGCACTTGGAATCCACCATGTCGCCGAGTTCCTCGACGGTGCCGGCAACGTCGAAAGGCTTGTCCTCGATGGCGGCCATGATCAGGTCGCGACCCTTGTGCAGGGCGGCGCGGGTGACTTCTTCGTGCCAGGCGCGGACGGCAACCTTGTAGACGCCGCGTTCGGAAGTTTCGCGTGCCTTGCCGAAGCCGCCGGGCAGCCCGGCCAGGTTCTGCAACTCGAGGGTGACGTGTTCGAGGATGTGGCCGGCCCAGGTGCCTTCCGCGACGCGCTTGAGGAAGCCGCCGCGTTCGCCAACGCTGCAGCGGTGCTCGATCAGCGAGGGCAGCCAGGCGGTGAGGCGTTCGTAAAAGCCGGGAATCTTGTTGGAGGGATAGTCCTCCAGTTCGCCGATATCGACCCAGGCTTCGAGGACCGGACGGTAGGTCCAGATGTTCGGGCCACGCAGGGGGATGATATCCCGGAATATGATTTCTTTTTTCTTCATGCTTGGTTCGCCCAACTCCGTCTCGCTGCAGGAAAGGTTATGAGGCAGCTGACAATTATTAACGCTTTCGGGGGTTCGTGGCTGACCCGCGGCAAAAAAATGTCACAAGCTGGTACGCGGCGTTACAGGAAGCGGTCGAGCAGCTTGCGGCTGGCGCCATCGAGGGTGGCGATGTCGCGGATCAGGAACTGGATGCCGTGGGTGTCGGAAATCATCATCTGCGTCTGCGACAGGCGGCGGATGTCCTCTTCGCCCTTCAGCAGCAGCGTCGCGGCGCCGCGGTTGGTGACGACCTGCCAGGTGCTCGGGCAGGCGAAGCTGGAAACGTCAAGGATTCTTTCGATTTCCGGCACGAATTCGCGGCTCGCGAGTTCTTCCTCGACCAGCTGGCTGATGGCCGGCGGCAGGTCGGCGAGGCGGTCCACCCAGCCAACTTCGTGGCCTTCGCTGTTGACCAGGGCGATGCCGTCGTCGGGGGCGCCGATCGGAAAGGCGCGGACCGGAACGACGCCGACATGGATCTCGTCGTTTTGCGCCGTCAGGACGAGTTGACCGTAGGCGTCACGGTCAAGGGTGAAATTCGGTGTAGTCATTTGCTTGATTCCCTGCTCGGCAACTCGATCGCCCTTTGGAGTTCAGGCTCGGTATCGACGTTGCGCGCTTGGGCCTGATAGAGCTTGTAGTAGTGGCCTTCGGCGGCCATCAGTTCGTCGTGGTTGCCGAGTTCGACGAGGCGGCCGCGGTCCATGACAACCAGGCGGTCGGCCTTGCGCAGCGTCGACAGGCGGTGGGCGATGGCGATGGTCGTGCGGCCGCGCACGAGGTTGTCGAGCGCCTTCTGGATTTCCTTCTCGGTTTCGGTATCGACCGAGGAGGTCGCTTCGTCGAGGATCAGGATCTTCGGGTCGATGAGCAGTGCGCGGGCGATCGAGATGCGCTGGCGCTCACCGCCGGAAAGGCCCTGACCGCGCTCGCCGACCAGCGAGTCGTAGCCGTGCGCCAGGCGCAGGATGAACTCGTGGGCGTGGGCGGCGCGGGCGGCGGCGATGATCTCGGCGCGGCTGGCGTTCGGCTTGCCGTAGGCGATGTTCTCGGCGATGGTGCCGAAGAACAGGAAGGGCTCCTGCAGCACGAGGCCGATGTGCTGGCGGAACTCGGCAACCGGCACCGAACGGACATCGACGCCGTCGATGAAGACCGCGCCTTCGGTGACGTCGTAGAAGCGGCAGATCAGGTTGACCAGCGTCGATTTGCCCGAACCGCTATGCCCGACCAGGCCGATCATTTCGCCGGGCTGGATGACCAGGTCGACGTCGCGGGTGACGGCGCGGGTGCCGTAGCGGAAGCTGGCCTTCTTCAGCTCGATCCGGCCGGTCACCTTGGTCAGATGAACCGGATTGGTCGGTTCCGGCACGCTGGAGACATGGTCGAGAATGTCGAAAATGCGTTTGGTGCTGGAGGCGGCGCGCTGCGTGGCCGAGACGATGCGGCTCATCGAATCGAGTCGTGTGTAGAAACGCCCGATGTAGGCGAGGAAGGCAGTGAGCACGCCGACGGTGATCTCGTTCTTCGATATCTGCCAGATGCCGAAGGCCCAGACGACCAGCAGGCCGATTTCGGTGAGCAGCGTGACGGTGGGCGAGAACAGTGACCAGGTCTTGTTCAGCTTGTCGTTCATCGCCAGATTGTGCTCGTTGGCGTTGCGGAAGCGCTCGGCCTCGCGCTTTTCCTGAGCGAAGGCCTTGACCACGCGGATGCCTGGGATGGTATCCGCCAGTACGTTGGTCACTTCGGCCCAGACGCGGTCGATCTTCTCGAAACCGGTGCGCAGCTTTTCGCGGACATAGTGGATCATCCAGCCGATGATCGGCAACGGCAGCAAGGTGACCAGCGCCAGCCACGGGTTGATCGAGAACAGGATGACCGCCGTCATGGCTATCATCAGCACGTCGGTGGCGAAGTTGAGCAGGTCGAGTGAGAGGAAGACATTGATGCGGTCGGTCTCGCTGCCGATGCGGGCCATCAGGTCTCCGGTCCGCTTGCCGCCGAAATACTCCAGCGACAGGCCGAGCAGGTGCTCGTAGGTGGTCGTTCGGAGGTCGCGGCCGATGCGTTCCGACATCAGCGCCAGGATATAGGTACGGATCCAGCCGAGCACCCAGGCGAGCAGGGCGGCGCCGAGCAGGCCGCCGAGATACATGGTGACCAGCGGCCAGTCGATGGGCTTGCCGTTCTGGAACGGAATCAGCACATTGTCCATCAGCGGCATGGTCAGGTAGGGCGGCACCAGTTGTGCGGCAGTTGCCGCCAACGTCAACAGGAAGCCGCTGAGCAACTGCCAGCGGTAGGGGCGGGCAAAACGCCACAGGCGGAACAGCGTCCACGTCGACGGCGCCTCGGTTGCCTCGCGGTTGCAGATCGGGCACTCGTCTTCGCCGGGCGGGAGCGGCGCCTTGCATTTCGGGCAGATATCATCGGTCGACCGCAGCACCGGCTGGCCGCTGACGAGGCTGTCGCGGTGCAGGTCGAATTCGCTGATCACGCGCATCGCGGCGAGGTTTCTGGCCAGCGTGTAGCGCCAGACGGCAAGGCGGCCCTTGGCATCGACCAGTTCGAGGGTGCCGACCCCGGCATGGTCGTGGTGGTTAAGCGCGAGGCCGGCGCGCAATGGCCACGCCTGCCATCCACCGTCGTCAGGGGCGCGCGCCAGCAGCCGGCGATCGGTGATAATGAGCAGGCCGGTGGCAAATTGCAGGCGGGCGTCGAGGTCGATTTCCAGCCAGGCTTGGGTTTTCTCGCCGGCAGCGAGCAAGGGCTCGACCTCGGCAGTCCAGCGGTCCGGTAGCGCCGGTTCGTTGCCGGCGGGATTTTGTGCAATTTGTGCAATTGGGGTCATTGGGCGAGTATATCGCAAGGGCTGTGCCGCCTGTGCCGCGCTCCATTTTTTCGTCGGTTGACTCACGTCAAGGCATTGGACGGCCGGCTGCCGTTGAATACGCCGAAGCCCAAAACAAGGAAATCCATGTTTCGCATCTCCCAGTACATGCAGGAAATCGCCGACCCGACGCCGCTCGGCCCGAAGCGCAACCCGCCCGGCCCGGTCGTCATCTGGAACCTGATCCGGCGTTGCAACCTGACCTGCAAGCACTGCTATTCGATTTCGGCAGATACCAACTTTCCCGGCGAGTTGAGTACCGAGCAGGTCTACGCGGTGATGGACGATCTCAAGGGCTTCAAGGTGCCGGTGCTCATCCTCTCCGGTGGCGAGCCGCTGCTGCGCCCGGACATCTACGACATCGCCAAACGCGCCAAAGCCGAGGGTTTCTACGTCGGCCTGTCGTCGAACGGCACGCTGATCGACGAGAGAAATATCGGCAAGATCGCCGAATGCGATTTCAACTACGTCGGCGTCTCGCTCGACGGCCTGGGCGCGACCCACGACAAGTTCCGCCGCCTCGACGGCGCCTTCGACGCGTCGCTCAAGGGCATCCGTCTTTGCCGCGACCTCGGCCTGAAGATCGGCGTGCGCTTCACGATGACCCAGGACAACGCCCACGACCTGCCCGGTTTGCTGAAACTGGTCGAGGACGAGGGCATCGACCGCTTCTATTTCTCGCACCTGAATTACGCCGGGCGCGGCAACAAGAACCGCAAGGACGACGCCCAGTACCAGCTCACCCGGCAGGCGATGGACCTGCTTTTCGATACCTGCTGGGAATACCGGCAGCGCGGGCTGGAGAAGGAATTCACCACCGGCAACAACGATGCCGACGGCGTCTATTTCCTGCACTGGGTCCGTCGCCGTTTCCCTGGCTCGGCCGCGCACGTCGAATCCAAGCTGCGGCAGTGGGGCGGCAACTCGTCGGGCATCAATGTCGCCAACATAGACAACCTCGGCAACGTCCACCCGGACACCATGTGGTGGCATTACACGCTGGGCAATGTCAAGGAGAGGCCGTTCTCGCAGATCTGGCCCGACATCGCCGACCCGCTGATGGCCGGCCTCAAGCAGCATCCGCGGGCGGTCAAGGGGCGCTGCGGGGCCTGCGCCTATCTGGAAATCTGCAACGGCAACACCCGCGTCCGCGCCCAGCAGACGACCGGCGACCCGTGGGCAGAGGATCCGGGTTGTTATCTCGCCGATGAGGAGATCGGGCTGTGAACTGGAGAATTCTTGTCCCCGCCGGCTTTGCTGCCTATTTCCTGTTCGGCATGGCGCAACTGGCGGAAGCAGCCGATGTCGCCGCCAACTACAAACAGCATTGCGCCGCCTGCCACGGCCCTGACCGGCTGGGCGGCATCGGCCCGGCGCTGATCCCGGAAAACCTTGCGCGCCTGCGCAAGCCCGAAGCGGAAAAGGTCATCCGCGAGGGGAGGCCGGCGACGCAGATGCTCGGCTTCGGTCAACAGTTGAACGATGCCGAAATCAAGGCGCTGGTCGAGCATGCCTACACGCCGATCAAGCCGATGCCGGTCTGGGGCGAGGCCGAGATCAAGGCCTCGCGTATCGTCAATTTCGCGCCAGGCTCCCTCCCTGACAAACCGCAATTCAAAGCCGACCCGCTGAACCTGTTCGTCGTGGTCGAGACCGGCGACCACCATGTCTCCATCCTCGATGGCGACAAGCTGGAGCCGATCCACCGCTTCCAGTCGCGCTTCGCCCTGCACGGCGGGCCGAAATTCACGCCGGACGGGCGCTACGTCTTCTTCGCCTCGCGCGACGGCTGGATCACCAAGTTCGATCTGTGGAACCTTAAGGTCATCGCCGAGGTGCGAGCCGGCATCAATACGCGCAACGCGGCGGTGTCCGGCGACGGCAAGTGGGTCGCGGTGGCCAACTACCTGCCGCACAGCCTGGTCATCCTCGACGCCGACCTCAACCTGAAGAAAATCCTGCCGGTGACCGACAAGGATGGCAAGACGACCTCGCGGGTTTCCGCAGTCTACGACGCCGCGCCGCGCCAGAGCTTCGTCGCCGCGCTCAAGGACGTCAAGGAGGTCTGGGAGGTTTCGTACAACCCGACGGCGCCAGATGTCGCGGTGGGCATGGTCCACGACTTCAAGTACCGCGAAGGATACTTCGTTCCCGGCTTCCTCAATCCGCAGCGCAGCCAGCTCGACGATTATCTCGACGACTTCTACTTCACCCAGGGCTACGACGAGGTGATGGGCGCCTCGCGCAACGACGCCAAGGCGGCGGTCAGCGGCCAGGTGGTCAATCTCGATGCGCGCAAGAAGATCGCCGACCTCGAACTGCCCGGCATGCCGCACCTCGGCTCCGGCATCAGCTGGCAGTGGCAGGGCAAGACCGTGATGGCGACGCCCAACCTCAATGAGGGCCTGATCAGCATCATCGACATGCAGACCTGGAAGACGATCAAGCAGATCAGGACGCGCGGCCCCGGCTTCTTCATGCGCAGCCACGAAAACAGCCGTTACGCGTGGACAGATTCGATGATGAGCAAGGAGTTCAAGGATACCATGCAGATCATCGACAAGGAGAAGCTGGAAATCGTCGCCGAACTGAAACCGGAGCCGGGCAAGACATTCGCCCACGTCGAGTTCACGAAAGACGGGAAGTACGTTCTGGCCAGCCTGTGGGAAATGGACGGCGCGATCATCGTTTACGACGCGGCGACGCTGAAGGAGGTGAAGCGCCTGCCGATGAAGAAGCCGGTCGGCAAGTACAACGTGTGGAACAAGATCAACAAGTCGGAGGGTACCAGCCATTAGACGCGGACGGGTCACGCGTCTTGGTTCGATCCGGCTGGCAGACGGATTTGCAGGAGGCTGAAACCAATCGACTGCATTGCAACCGATGCTGCCGTTGGTGCTTCAAAGTTCAATGAGTACAGTCGGCCACAACCGGCCGGTCAGCCGCTCGCAACAACGGTCATTCGAGCGGCGGCTGCGCTCCGAAACCTGCCGCATGACCTACTTCAGGACGTCGGCCAAACCAGCCCC
>ERZ724516.123-NODE-123-length-46618-cov-7.799991_pt1 | contig 46618 bp, 42 predicted proteins | sample MGYA00376049_ERZ724516 | MGnify/ENA primary metagenome ERZ724516 (study PRJEB28724, sample SAMN07190886) | activated sludge metagenome | isolation source: activated sludge of sewage treatment plant in Hong Hong | place: USA: Christiansburg, Virginia | collected... | reverse complement strand
CGGCCTGGTGCACCAGCAGCAGACGCTGTTCTACGGCGAGCGCCTGTTCGCCTCGAAATTCAAGGCCATGCCCGATTTCGTCGGCGCCGCCCGCGCGCTGGGCATCGCCGCGGTCGACCTCGACCAGGCGGCCAATCCGTGCGCCGCACTGATGGAGGCCATCGCCCGCCCCGGGCCCTGCCTGATCCACGCCAGCATCGACGCCGAGCAGAAGGTCTATCCCATGGTGCCGCCAGGCGCCGCCAACCGCGACATGATCGGAGCCTGAGATGAACGCGATCAACAAGAACGAACAAGCCGCCCTCGCCCGAGCCGTGCTGGAAATCGACGTCAATAACCATCCCGGGGTGATGTCGCACGTCGTCGGCCTTTTTTCCCGGCGCGCCTTCAACGTCGAGGGCATCCTCTGCCTGCCGGTCGGTGACGGACACCAGAGCCGCATCTGGTTGCTGGTCAACGAGGATGCACGGCTAGCGCAGATGATCCGCCAGGTGGACAAACTGGAAGACGTCATCGCCGTCCGCCGCCATCATGCCGACCATGCCGTGTTCAGCGAACTGGAGGCTTTCTTCCGGCCGTGAGCCGATCGACATCAAATCCGCAGGCAGCGGGGAAAGCTATACTCGCTGCCTGTCCGTCCTCCAGCGTGTCGCCATGTCCAGCAATTCCCCCGCCTGGCAACCCCAGGCCACCTACACCGACATCCTCTACGATGCCGCCGAAGGCATCGCGCGGATCACCATCAACCGCCCCGAGCGGCGCAACGCATTCCGCCCGGAAACGGTCAAGCAACTGATCGACGCCTTCCACCGCGCCCACCACGACAACGCCATCGGGGCGATCATCCTGACCGGCGCCGGCAGCGAGGCCTTCTGCTCGGGCGGCGACCAGACGGTGCGCGGCGACGAGGGCTACATCGACGAGGGCGGCACCCCGCATCTCAACGTCCTCGACATGCAGATGCAGATCCGCCGCTGCCCGAAGCCGGTGGTCGCCATGGTCGCCGGTTATGCGATCGGCGGCGGCCACGTGCTGCACCTGGTCTGCGACCTGACCATCGCCGCCGAAAACGCCCGCTTCGGCCAGACCGGGCCGCGCGTCGGCAGCTTCGACGCCGGCCTGGGCGCCGGTCTGATGGCGCGCACCATCGGCATGAAACGGGCCAAGGAAATCTGGCTGCTCTGCCGCCAGTACGACGCCGCCACCGCCCTCGACTGGGGCCTGGTCAACGCCGTCGTGCCGGTTGCCGGACTGGAAGCCGAAACCGTAAACTGGTGCCGCGACATGCTCAAGCTCTCGCCGATGGCGCTGCGCATGATCAAGGCCGGTTTCAACGCCGACACCGACGGTCTGGCCGGCATCCAGGAGCTTGCCGGCAATGCCACCGGCCTCTTCTACATGAGCGAGGAAGGCCAGGAGGGCCGCAACGCCTGGCTCGAACGGCGCCCGCCAGACTTCGCCAAGTACCGCAGGCGCCCGTGACTATCGTCGCGGCGGACTGGCTGCCCTATTGCCTGCCGCTCAGACGCCCCTGGCAGACCAGCCAGGGCAGCCTGTCGAAACGGCGCGGCAGCCTGCTCCGCCTGCGCACGGCCGATGGCCTGACCGGCTGGGGCGACTGCGCCCCGCTGCCGGAGTTCGGCATCGAAGAGGCGGCGGCCCGCGCCCTGGCCGAGGAATGCGCACAACTCGACCTTGCCGCCCAGCATGCCGGGCTGCCGCTCGGCAGCTGGCTCGCCGGCAAGCCACTCCCCGACTCGGTCGCGGTCAACGCCGCCCTTGGGCCAATTTCCACGGCAACACCGGAGGCCATCGCCGATGCACTGACTGCGGGCTATCGCATCCTCAAGTTCAAGGTCGGCAGCGCGCCGCTGGCGACAGAAATCGCAGGCCTCACTTCAATCTGCGCCACCCTGCCGCCGGACGTGCTGCTACGTCTCGACGCCAACGGCGCCTGGGGCGAAGCGGATGCCGGACGCTTTCTTCTCGCCTGCCGGACCTTGCCTGTCGATGGCGTCGAGGAGCCGCTGCAGGCGCCCGATGCCGCCACGCTGCGCCGGCTGCAGGCGCTGGTTTCCTTTCCGCTGGCGCTCGACGAAGCACAGCACCTGATCGACGGCGCTTTCTGGCAGGACCCGCCCGTGCGCCGCCTGATCGTCAAGCCGGCACGCTGCGGCGGCCTGCTGTCCAGCGTCGAACTCGGCCTGCGTGCCCGGGCGGCGGGCGTCGAATGCATCGTCACCTCGGGCCTGGAGAGCGCCTGCGGGCTGAGCGCCTGCGCCCACCTGGCCGCCGTCATCGCGCCGGACGCCTGTCATGGCCTGGCCACGGCCGGCTGGCTGACGATCGACACCGGCACGGCACCCGTCATCAGCGGGGGCCGGATGCGCCTGCCGCAAGCCGCCGGGCTCGGGTTCTCGGCCAGCTACGCAAACGGCGCATTCAGGCCGGACCCGTTCCCCGTTCCGGAATGAGCAGGTCGGTGGCGGCGCCGCGTCCGGGGTTGAAGGTGTTGACCGGGTTCGGCGAGGCGAAACCGACCGCGATCCCGCAAATCAGGCGATAGCTGGCGGGAACGGCGAAGGCCTCGCGCACCGGGCCCGCCCAGGTGGCGAGCGCACCCTGGGCGCAGGTGCCCAGGCCGTGGGCGTGGGCGGAAAGCATGAAGGTCTGGAGGAAGATGCCGGCATCGAGTATCGAAAACTCGCGCAGGCCCTGATGGGCAAAGAGGAAGACCACGGTCGGCGCGCCGAAGAACTCAAAATTGCGGCGCATCTGCCGGTCGCGCGCCGCGGCATCCTGGCGCTTGATGCCGAGCAGTTCATAGAGGCCGTGGCCGGTCGCCCGGCGCCGTGGCTGGAGATCGGCCGGGTACTCGAAGTTGGTCGGAAAATCGCCGTCGGGCAGCCCGCGTCGCGTCGCCAGCAGCTTAAACTTCCCCCACCAGCCGCCTTTTTGCGCCGTGGTCGCCAGGTCATAGCATTCGCACAGTTCGCTGCCGAGGCGCGCGGCAAGCTCTCCGGAAGCGATGGCGATTCGATAGGGCTGCGTGTTCGACCAGCTCGGCGACCAGTTGGCATCGGCCAGGACGGCCGCGAGCAATTCGGGCGGAATTTCGTCCGGCAGAAAGTCGCGGACGCTGCGCCGGGAACGGATGATGTCGGAGAGGCTTGCCTGAGGTGTTGTCGGGGTCATGATGTCGTGCTCCGTGCGGATGCTTCGAACCAGTCGAGCACCGGAACCCAGAGGGCTTGTGCCGATTGCCGGAAGTAACCCATGTGGCCGATCCCGGACAGTCCTTCGCGTCCGGGATCGATATCCACTGCCTGCCAGTTCGCATTGCTGTAACCGGGCATGAAGGCATCGCGCGAACGCGGCGTTGACCAGCGGTCGTCCAGGGCATTGGCGGCGATGATGGGTGTCCTGACCAGGGCGAAATGCCCGGCGACATGTGCCATCTCGGGATCGTCGAAAAAAAACCGGGGGAAACGGCACCACCGGCGCCATTGCCGGTAGACACCGAGCGGCAGGTCTTCGCCGAAACCGAGCCTGCTCCAGGCGAGATAGCCCTTCCAGCGGGTCAGCGCCGGCCCGACGATGCGCCACATGGCGAGAACACGCACCTGCTCCAGCTTCGGCATCCAGCCATGCCAGCCGGCGCCGGTGCCGAAGGTATAGAAACCGGCGACCCGGTCGTGGTTAGGCAGCAGGCCGAAGGCGTGGCCGCCGAAGGAGTGCCCGACCATGAACAGGGGCATTCCCGCTTCGTCCATCGCGGCGACGGCGGCCGCCAGGTCGAGGTTGGCCCAGTCCAGGTAGTTCATCTCGAAACCACGCAGCGACGCCGGGCGTGAGCCACCGACGCCACGGTAATCGAGAGTCAGCGTGTCGAATCCGCGGGCGCTCGCGTACTCGGCAAAGCGCCGGTAGAAGTGTTGCGGCACGCCCGTTGCGCCGGCGACGATCAGGCTCCCCTTGCGCGCCCCGCGGGCTTCGTATCGCAGGGCACTCAGCCGGTAGCCGTCGGCGGCGACGAGGGCCAGCGAACTCGGCCCGGCGACGGCGGTCACGTGGTCACGCCGGCTGCAAACGCGCCATCGGGGGCGCCGATGTCCCGCGCAGGGGTGCCGGAAGAATCATTTGGGGTGGCCATGGCACGAATCTAGGGAGCGGTCGTCCCGTTGTCAACGGCCACCGGACCGTCCGGCTTTCTTGATCTGCGTCGGCGCACGCCGGCCTCCTGAAAAACTATACTCGGGAGCTTATGGAAGCCGTCCCCTCGCTCGCCCGCCATCTCGCCGACGCCGCCGCCCGCAGCCCGCAGGCGCTGGCCGTGCACTCCGTGGCACGGCAATGGACATTTGCCGAATGGCTGAGCGAGGTCAGCGCACTGGCCGCCACTATCCCGGCGTCCCGGGAAGCACTGCGGGTGTCGGGCAGCAGCCTCGACCTCGCGCGCCATGCCTTCGCCTGCAGCCTGAAAAACCGGCCGTTCCAGCCGGTCGACCGCGACCGGCCACCGCCGCCCCTTGCCGCCCTGCCCCCCGCAGTCGCCCTCGTGATCATGACCAGCGGCAGCGAAGGCGAACCACGCGCGGTCATGCTCAGCGACGCCGCGCTCGATGCCGCAGCCGCCGCGTCGAACAGGCGCCTGCCGCTGGGGGGCGGCGACCTGTGGCTGGACTGTCTGCCGCTCCAGCACATCGGCGGCCTGTCCATTCTCTGGCGGTGCACCCGGGCCGGCGCCGGCATCCTGCTCCACGAGGGCTTCGCAGCGCCGGCCGTGGCCGGCGCGCTGGACAGCCATCCGGTGACCCACCTGTCGCTGGTCCCGGCCATGCTGGCCCGCCTGCTCGACGCCGGGGCCAGGCCGTCGGCCACGCTACGCCATGTCCTGATCGGCGGTGCGGGACTGGCGCAAGGACTCTACGAGCGCGCGGCGGGCGCCGGCTGGCCACTCAACCCGAGCTACGGGATGAGCGAGACTGCTGCGCAGGTCGCCACCTGGACCCCAGCCGATGGACCGTGGCAGTCCGGGCTGGTCGGCCGCCCGCTCGGCGCCAGCGAGATCGCGCTCGCCGCCGACGGCCGCATCCGCATCAGCGGCCCGCAAGTCATGACCGGCTACGGCGACGGCAGCGGGATCGATGCCGACGGCTGGCTGACCACCGGCGACCTCGGCAAAATCGACGCCCACGGACGGTTGACCGTAAGCGGCCGTGCCGACGACATGCTGATCAGCGGCGGGCACAAGGTGCACCCGCAGGCGGTCGAATCCTGCCTTGCCACTTGCCCGGGCATCCGCGATGTCGCAGTCACCGGCCTCCCCGACCCGGCCTGGGGCGACCTCGTCGTCGCCCTCGTCGTCGGCGAGGCGACGTCGCAAGGCATCGCCGAGTGGTGCCGCGACCGTCTGCCGGGGGCGGCTCAGCCGCGGCGCATCATCCGGCTGGCCAGCCTGCCGCGCAGCGCGGCCGGCAAGCTCGAGCGTGCGGTGCTGCGCCGCCTGGCCCGCGAAGCCCACCCATGATCGCCGCCCTGTACCGCCACCTCGCCGATCCGGCGACCCATGACCGACTTCGCGCGCTCGCCACCGGCGCGGCGGCCTCTGCACCGCTCAGCCTGACCCTCGAACTCGGCCCCGGCAGCGACGACTGGCTGGCCACCCTGCCTGCCGGCGAACCCTTCTGGTACCAGGCACAGCCTGCGCCGGGCATCTTTCGCCTCGGCATAGGCCATGCCCTGCTGGTCAGCAGTGCAGGGCCGAACCGTTTCGCCGCGCTCGACAATGCCTTCTCCGGCCTTGCCAGCGCCTGGCGCCATAACGCGGCACCGCTTGCGTTTTGCGGTTTCGCATTCGACGACACCAGCCAGGCACCCCTGCCCAACAGCGTGCTGGCGATTCCCGCCATCCTCCTCGAATCCAGCGACGGGCGTTGCCGGGCAACCCTCAGCACCACCGCCGGCAAGCTCGCACAGGCCGTTGCCGGGTGGCGACTTCTGCTTTCCAGCCCGGCAGGTCATGCCGGCATCCGCTTGCGCCCGGCACACGAACCTGCGCTGGCCGACCGCGCCTGGATCGCCCGCGTCAGGGCCGCACTGCGTGACATAGAGCGCGGCCAGGTCGACAAGATCGTGCTCGCCCGCAGCCGCCATCTCGAGGCGGCGGCGCCGGTCAGCTCTGGCCCGCTGCTGGCCGCGCTGATCGAGCAGCAGCCCGAGGCGATGATCTACGCCTGCAGCAACGGTCAGGCGACCTTCCTGGGCGCAACCCCGGAGCGCCTGGTCCGTCTTGCCGGCTGCCACCTCGAAACCGACGCGCTGGCCGGTACGGCCTGGCCCGGCTCGCTGGCGCTCGACGCCCCGAAAAATCGCCACGAGCAGGCACTGGTCACCCGGGCCATCGTCACGGCGCTGGAAAAGTGCTGTGCCGAACCCCCGCTGGCGGGGCCGGTCGAAATCCATGCCGCCGGCCGGATCAGCCATCTGCGCAGCCGGATCAGCGGCATCGCGCTTCCCGGAACCTCGCTGCTCGACCTGGTTCGTGCCCTGCACCCGACACCCGCGGTCGGTGGCTTCCCGCGGGCCGCGGCGGCAAACTGGCTGGCCAACCACGGCGAGTCGCGAAGCGGCTGGTACAGCGGGGGCTTCGGCACTCTGGCCGCGAATGGCGACGGCGAGATTCATGTCGCCCTGCGCTCGGCCCTGATCAGCGGCACGTCCATCGAACTGCAGGCCGGCGCCGGCATCGTTGCCGGCTCCGACCCCGGGCTCGAACTTGCCGAAACCAATGCCAAGATCGGGACGCTGCTGGCGGCACTTTGCGCAGCCCCGCCCAAAGACGCCAGCGCCCGCGCCTGAGATCGCCGGCGAGCGTTGCTTTCTGCGCAACGCTGTCATATCCGGGCCATCCAAAAGCCCCAACATGCCCGTCGTGAGGCATATACTTGAAAAAATAAACAGGAGACATCCATGGCCCGTCAAAGCGCAAAACCCCGTTTTCCGGCAGAAGACTATCTGAACCGGGAACTCGGCCTTCTCGCCTTCAACCGCCGCGTGCTCGCCCAGGCCCAGGACGATCGCATGCCCTTGCTGGAGCGCCTGCGCTTCCTGTGCATCGTCTCCAGCAACATGGACGAATTCTTCGAGATCCGCGTCGCCGGCCTCAAGGAGCAGATCAAGGCCAATGCCCCCGGGGTCACCACCGATGGCAAGACGCCGCATGAGTCGTTCCGCCTGGTCGTCGAAGAAGCGCATGCGCTGGTCGCCGAGCAGTACGCTCACCTGAATGACGTTCTTCTACCGCTGATGGCCGAACAGGGCATCCGCTTTCTGCGCCGCTCGAAATGGACCGACGCCCAGCGCGAGTGGATCCGCGAATACTTCATCCGGGAAATGGTGCCGGTGCTGACGCCGATCGGTCTCGACCCGTCGCACCCCTTCCCGAAGGTGCTCAACAAGAGCCTCAACTTCGCCGTCGAACTCGAAGGCAAGGATGCCTTCGGCCGCAGTTCGAACGCGGCGATCGTCCAGGCGCCGCGCGTCCTCCCCCGCGTCACCCTGATCCCCGAGGAAATCGCCGGCTGCGAATACGGCTTCGTCTTCATGTCGTCGATCCTCCACGAATTCGTCGGCGAGCTATTCACCGGCATGAATGTGCTCGGCTGCTACCAGTTCCGCGCAACTCGCAATTCGGACCTCTTCGTCGACGAGGAAGAAGTCACCAACCTGCGCACCAAGCTGCAGGGCGAGTTGCCGCACCGCCACTTCGGCGACGCCGTGCGCCTCGAAATTGCCAACAATTGCTCGCCGACGATGACCGAATTCCTGCTGTCGCAGTTCGGCCTCAAAGACGAAGACCTCTACCGCGTCAACGGCCCGGTCAACCTGGTGCGCCTGATGCAGGTACCGGACTGGGTCGACCGCCCGGACCTCAAGTTCTCGGCCTTCATCCCCGGGCTGCCCAAGGCGGTCGGCAAGGGCATGAACATCTTCGACAGCATCCGCCGCGGCGACATCCTGCTGCACCACCCCTACCAGTCCTTCGCGCCGGTCATCGAACTGCTCAACCAGGCCGCCAAGGACCCGCAGGTCGTCGCCATCAAGATGACGGTCTATCGCACCGGCACCGACTCGGTCCTGATGCAGTCATTGATCCGCGCGGCGCAGGACGGCAAGGAAGTCACCGTCGTCGTCGAACTGATGGCGCGCTTCGACGAGGAAGCCAACATCGGCTGGGCAACCAAGCTCGAAGAGGTCGGCGCCCACGTGGTTTTCGGCGTCGTCGGCTACAAGACGCACGCCAAGGCCCTGCTCATCGTCCGCCGCGAGGAAGGCCGGCTCACGCGCTACGCCCACCTCGGCACCGGCAACTACCACCCGCGCACCGCCCGCCTCTACTCCGACTTCGGCCTGATGACCGCCAATGAGGAAATCACCCACGACGTCGCCGAAGTCTTCAAGCAGCTCACCGGGCTGGGCAAGGCGCGCACGCTGAAGCATCTGTGGCAGGCGCCGTTCACGCTGCAACCCAATGTGGTCAAGGCGATCCAGGCGGAGACTGAAGCCGCGCGTGCAGGCAAGAAGGCGATGGTCGTCGCCAAGATGAACTCGCTGCTCGAACCGGAGCTTATCCATGCGCTCTACGAAGCGTCACAGGCCGGCGTCTCGATCGATCTGATCATTCGCGGCGTCTGCGGCTTGCGCCCGGGTGTTCCGGGGCTCTCCGAAAACATTCGCGTGCGCTCGATCATTGGCCGTTTCCTCGAGCACCACCGTACCTTCTATTTCTACGACGGCGGCAAGGAGACGGTCTACCTGTCGAGCGCCGACTGGATGGAACGCAACTTCTTCCGGCGCATCGAACTGGCCTTCCCGGTGCTCGATCCCAAGCTCAAGAAGCGCGTCATCACCGAGGGCCTGAAGTTCTATCTCGCCGACAATACGCAGAGCTGGGACATGAATGGCGAAGGCCAGTACCAACGGCGCAGGGGAGCGCGCGCCAAGCCGCACAGCGCCCAGGGCGAACTGATGCTGACCCTGGGTTCGGTCGGCTGATCGGCTGCGGTCAACCGCCTGAAAAGCACAAAAATGCGGCCCGGCGGCCGCATTTTTATTTCTGCCCCGCATCGGCCGGCTAAGCGCCGGGTTTCTTTTTTCCGCTGTCGTCGGGGGTGAAGAACAGGGCGACCCCGACCGCAATCAAGGCCAGCGGCCACCACTTGCGCAGCAGCGCGACGACATCCAGTTCGAACAGTTCCAGATTGACACCCAGGGCGACGGCGCCGATGACGGTCAGGGCGATGGCGGCGAAGTTTCCTCGCATGATGGCTCCTCGTCGTTCAGGCGCGGCGCACGCCGACCACGCCTTCGACCTCGTGAATCAGCGTCAGCGTGCGCTGCAACTGTGGCAGGTGGGTGATTTCGACGGTAAAGCTCATGTGCGCCTTGCCCTGCTTGGACTGGGTATTGACGCCGACGACATTGAGCTTTTCGCGGGTGAAGATTTCGGAAATATCACGCAGCAAACCCTGCCGGTCATGGGCATCGACGACGATGTCGGCGGCGAAGACGCCCGTGGTCTGCAGCCCCCAGTCGGTCTCGATGACGCGTTCCGGATGCAAGGCCGCGAGATTGGCGAAATTCGGGCAGTCCATGCGGTGGATCGAGACGCCCTTGCCACGGGTGACGAAGCCCTGGATCTCATCGGGCGGTGCCGGCTTGCAGCAGCGTGCCAGCTGCGTCAGCAGGTTGTCGACGCCGACGATCAGGATGCCCTGGTTGCCGGTGACCGGCTTGCTCGGCTTGGTCTGGACCTCGTCGGGGAGCTCGGTTTCGGACAGCAGGTCACCGCCGCGCGCAACCAGCTGGAACTGCCGCAGATTCATTTCGCCGCGGACGGCGGCGATGAACAGGTCGTCGGCCCGCGAGAAACCCAGCTTTTGGGCGAGTTCCTCGATATTGGCGCTGGTCTGCCCGAGGCGCTGCAATTCCTTGCCGACGATGGCGCGGCCTTCGGAGAGGGTCTCCTCGAGCGCAAGGTTCGAGAACCAGGCCCGCACCTTGATCCGCGCGCTCTTGGTGTGAATGTAGCCGAGCGCCGGATTGAGCCAGTCGCGCGACGGCCCGCCGTGCTTGGCAGTGATTATCTCGACGCGCTGCCCGGTTTCCAGCGGCGTATTGAGCGTGACCAGCTGGCCATTCACCCGGGCCCCGCGGCAGCGGTGGCCTAGGTCGGTGTGCACCCGGTAGGCGAAATCGACCGCCGTGGCGCCCTGCGGCAGATCGACGACCTTGCCCTGCGGCGTGATGACGTAGAGCGTCTCGTCGAGTGCGGCCTGCTTGTAATGGCTGACCCAGTCCGAACTGTCGGCGACTTCGTCCTTCCAGGTCAGCAACTGGCGCAGCCAGGCGATCTTTTCGTCGTAGTCGTCCTCGTGCGAACGCTTGCTGCCTTCCTTGTAGCGCCAGTGCGCGGCGACCCCGAGCTCGGCGTGCTTGTGCATTTCCCAAGTGCGGATCTGGATTTCCAGGCTCTTGCCGTCCGGGCAACGCACCGCGGTGTGCAGCGAACGATAGTTGTTGCCCTTGGGATTGGAGATGTAGTCGTCGAACTCCCGGGAAATCGGCGACCACAGGTTATGGACGATGCCGAGCGCTGTGTAGCACTCCTTGAGGTCGTCGACGATGATGCGCAGGGCGCGCACGTCATAGACCTCCGAGAACTCGACGCCCTTCTTGCGCATCTTGCTCCAGATGCTGTAGATGTGCTTCGGGCGGCCGTACACCTCCGCCGACCTGACGCCAACCGCTTCCAGTTCGCTGCGCACGCGGGTGACCGCATCGCTGATGAACTGCTCGCGCTCGCTGCGCTTCTCGTCGAGCATCCCGGCGATTTTCTTGTAGATGTCCGGGTGGAGGTAGCGGAAGGACAGGTCCTCGAGCTCCCACTTGAGTTCCCAGACGCCCAGTCGGTTGGCGAGCGGCGAATAGAGGTCCAGGGTCTCACGCGCCACCTCGGCGCGCAGGTCGTCCTGATGGGCGGCATAGAAGCGCAGGGTCTGGGTGCGGCTGGCCAGGCGCAGCAGCACGACGCGGATATCCTCGACCATCGCCAGCAGCATCTTGCGCAGCACTTCGATCTGCGCCTTCATCTCCGCCGGGTTGGCGTCACCGGCCTCGATGTTGGCCGCGACGAAGCCCTTGGTGATCGGCCGCAGGCGGTTGAGCCGCGAGATGCCATGAACGAGGTCGGCCACCGGCTTGCCGAAGCGTTCCATGATCCGCGTGACGCCATGTTCGTCATGGGCCGGCACCGCGAAGAGCACCGCCGCCATGCGCGAATCGGCATCGAGCCGCAGGCCGGCGACGATCACGGCCATGCCGAGCGCGTGCGACCAGATGCGCTCGCCGCTGCCCAGCTTGGCCTCGCCATAGACCTCCCAGCCGTAGGCGACCGCATCCTTCAAGGTGGCGACTTCAGCCGGACCGAGCCCTTCGGCGAGGGTGCTGAAAAACTGTTCGAAATCGCTCTGTGCGGCGACGGAATGGACGACGGAGACCATGGGCACAATTATACCTGCCGGGCGCCCCATCCCCGTTGAGGCATAATTCGCCTCCATGCCCGAGCAGAAAAAGCATTTCTACACCAACCCCTACCTGTTGCTGACCCTGACCGCGCTCTTCTGGTCGGGCAACATGGTGCTCGGACGCGGCATCCGTGCCGACGTGCCGCCGCTGGCGCTGGCCTTCTGGCGCTGGGCAATCGCCCTGTTGCTGGTGCTGCCCCTGGCGGCGCCGCACTTCCGGAGCCAGTGGCCGCTCCTCGCCAAAGGCTGGAAGCCGGTGCTGATCCTCGGCCTGATCGGCGTCGGCGGCTACAACACCTTCGCCTACATCGCGCTGCAATACACCTCGGCGACCAACGCGGTGCTGCTCAACTCCTTCATCCCGGTCGCCACCATCGCCATTTCCTGGACCTTCCTCGGCAAGCACCTGCGCCGTCCGGAAGCGGCCGGCGTGGCGATTTCGCTGTGCGGCGTGTTGACCATCGTCGCCCGCGGCGACCCCGACGTACTGGCCCACCTCAACCTCAATCTCGGCGATGCCTGGATGCTGCTTGCCGTGCTGGTCTGGGCCCTCTATACGGTCGGCCTCGCCTGGCGTCCGGCCGGCGTGCATCCGATGCTGATGCTCGCTGCAATGATCGCCGTCGGGCTCGCCGCCCTGCTCCCCGCCTACCTCTGGGAAATGGCACAGGGCCGGCAAATCAACGTCAATCCCGGCTCCCTCGCCGCGCTCGCCTACGTCGGCATCTTTCCCAGTTTTCTCGGCTACATCTTCTACAACCGCGGGGTCGGCGAAGTCGGCGCCAGCATGGCGAGCCTCTTCATCCACCTGATGCCGGTGTTCGGCACCCTGCTCTCGGCCATTTTCCTCGGCGAGATCCCGCTCTGGTATCACTACCTCGGCATCGGCCTGATCTTTACGGGCATCTGGCTGACCATGAGGAAATGATGGGCCTCCTCGACTGGTTCGGCGACAAGCCCAAGCCGACAGTTCCCGAGGAATTGTGGGCGCGAACCCTGGCCGCCCTGCCCTTCCTTGCGGCACTTGCGGTCGACGAGAAAAAAGCCCTCAAAACGCTGGTCGAAGGCTTCCTCGCCGAAAAGGAATTCAGCGTCGCCGGCGGCCTCGAACTGAGCGACGAAATCTGTGTCTCGATCGCCGCCCAGGGCTGCCTGCCGATCCTCAAGCTTGGCCTGGCCCCCTACCGCAACTGGGTCGGGATAGTCGTCTACCCCGACGAGTTCGTCGTTTCCCGGCGCATCGAGGACGAGAGCGGCATCGTCCATGAATTCGACGACGTGCTCTCCGGCGAAGCCTGGGAGGGCGGGCCGCTGATCATTTCCTGGCACGACGCGCAGATGGCCGGCGCCGGCTACAACGTGGTCATCCACGAATTCGCCCACAAGCTGGACATGCTCAACGGCGAAGCCGACGGCATCCCGGCCTTGCACTCGGGTCTGACGCCGGAGGACTGGGACGAGGTTTTCATCGCCGCCTACGAAGATTTCTGCCGCCGCGTCGACAGCGGCGAGGAAACACTGATCGACCCCTACGCCAGCGACGACCCCGCCGAATTCTTCGCCGTCCTCTCGGAAAATTTCTTCGAGCTTCCCGATCTGGTCAACCGCGAATACCCGGCCCTCTATGCGCTCCTGCGCAGCTACTACCGTCAGGATCCGCTGAGCCGCTTGACGAAGAGTTCGACCGCCCAGAGCACCACCGACGCCTGATCGCGGTGCGGCGAATGGCCACAGTGCGACAGCTTGAGCACCATGGTATCGGCTACCTTTTCGGCGATGACGTCCACCTGGCGCATTGACGCGTATTCGTCGCCCTCGCCCTGGATCGCCAGCACCGGACAGCGGATCGCCGGCAGGTATTCCTCGATGTTCCAGTCACTGAATTCCGGCGCCAGCCAGGTATCTATCCACTCGGCAAAGACGCGATCGGCATCCTGATGGAGGCGGGCGAGTTTCTTCGGCCAGTCGGTGGTCGCCCAGGCGGTTCGCGCCGCCCGCATGGCAGGCATGAACTCGACCTCGACGAACTCGTGCGGGGCCATGGCGATGACGCCCAGCGTCCGTTCGGGGAAAGCACCGGCAAAGATCAACGCAATGCTGCCCCCGTCGCTGTGGCCGAAAAGCACGGGACGCTCGACACCCAGCGCATCGAGCACCGCCGGCAAGGCTTCGAGCGCCTCGCGGTGCAGGTAGCGCGGGGTGCGCGCCTCGGCGTAGGGCTCTGAATGGCCGTAGCCGGCACGCGACCAGGCGATCACGCGGCAGCCGGTGACCGCCGCCACCTTTTGCGGAAAGTGCCGCCACATCGCGACACAGCCCAGCCCCTCGTGCAGCATCAGGATGGTCGGCGTTCCGGGACGCGTGGCGGGATGGTCGACATATTCCAGGCGCAGGCCGCCTGCGACAACATGCTTCATGAGGCCAGCAGAAAATCGCGGGCGATCGCGATCTGGTCGGCGACGAGAAACGTCGGCGCATGGCCGACTTCGGGAATTTCGGCCAGTTTGGCGCGTGGACCGCGCTCGCCCATCTGTTGCCAGGTTTCACGGGTCAGCAGGTCTGATTCGGCGCCGCGCACGACCAGCGTCGGGCAGGCAATCCGCTCATAGAAGGGCCAGAGGTCGATCGGCTTGTCCGAAAAACCTGCCTTGAACGGCTCCGCGAGGCGCGGATCGTAGCGGAAGCGCCAGCCCCCGTCGGCGCCCTGGCGAATGCTGTGTTCTGCGAGGTGGTGCCACTGCGCGTCGCTGAGTTTGCCGAACGGAGCACTGATCGTCCGGATGTAGGCCAGCGCCTCGTCGAATGTCGACCAGCGCGGGTCGGTGCCGACATACGAGGCGATGCGCTGGATCGACTCGGGCGTGATTTCCGGGCCAACGTCGCTGAGCACCAGCCGCCGCACCGGGTTGCCGTCCATGCTGGCCAGCGCCATGCCGATCAGGCCGCCCATCGAGATGCCGACCCAATCGACGGTCTCGACGTCAAGCCGGGCGATCAGAGTCACCATGTCAGCAACGTAGTTCGGCACCGCGTAGCCGGCCGGGTCCCTGAGCCAGTCGCTGAGCCCGCGTCCGGCGACGTCGGGGCAGACGACGCGGTAATGCGACGACATGGCGCGCGCCAGGAAATCGAAATCGCGGCAGTTGCGGGTCAGCGCATGGACGCAGACCAGGACCCGCGAATTGCGCGGATCCCCCCATTCCGTATATGACATACGATGCAGCCCCGATGGTCCGGCACATTGCACCCCGCGCAGTCTGAAATCCATGTTCTTCCTCCTCGAACTGCAATGTAGCACCTCGTCAGCGAGCTATCCACCATCGATCACTCGACAGGACCAGAGACTGGCAGCCCTCGATTCGGGCGCGAGGCATTCCTCGCAAGTACTTGAGCACAGTCGCGGCAGATCAATGTTGTGCCGCCATCACGTGACATTCGGCTTATTGCCAGTAGCGCTGCCGCACCTGCCGCCAGGCCTCGATGTCCACCCCGGTGCGCGCCAGTCGGATCGTCACCGCGCCGTCGCGGTCGGTCCGCCACACGCCGACCCCGGTTGCTTCATAGCGCTCGACCACATCCGCCTTGGGGTGGCCGAAGCGGTTGCGGTAGCCGACCGGGATCACCACCTCACGCGCCCCGACGGCTTCGATGAAGGCCGCTGTCGACGAGGTTCGCGAGCCATGGTGCGGCACCAGCAGGACGTCGGCTTTCAGGTCACTTGCATCGCGGGCGAGCAGCGCCGCCTCGTCGCGCGCCTCGATGTCCGAGGTCAGCAGCATGCGCCGCCCGCCGGCGTCGACCTGCAGCACACAGGACAGGTTGTTGCTCTTGCGCTCGCTTCCGTAGTCGCCGGCGGCCGGGTGCAGCACGCTGAAACGCACCGTATCCCAGGTCCATGCCTGGCCGGCGCGGCAGCGTTCGCCGCCCGCCTCGGTGAGTGATGACTGCACCTGCCGCACGTCGAGCGCCGACTGCACCGAAGCCGTTCCACCAGCGTGGTCGCTGTCGCGGTGCGTGACCATCAGCACATCGACGCGATCGATGCCGAGCGAGCGCAGGTAGGGCACCACGACGCGCTGCCCGGCGTCCGATTCGGCGCTGTAAAGCGGCCCCGGGTCGTAGATCAGCGTGTGGTCGCTGGTCCGCACCACCGCCGCCAGCCCCTGCCCGACATCGAGGACCGTGACCCAGGCTTCGCCCTCGGCCGGCCGCTGCACCGGCCAGAAGATGGCCGGCAGGAGCAGCAATGCGCCAAGCATGCGCCCCGGCATGCCGCGCGGCAACAGACAGACGGCAACGCCAAATCCGGCCACGATGGCCGCCCACAACGGCGGCGCCGGCGCCTGCCAGACCGGCCAGGCGGCACACCATTCGAGAAAGACCATCAGCCCGCCGAGAACGGCATGGGCGAGTGCCGCGATCGGCCACCAGGGGATCACGGCAGCGAGCAGCGCCAGCGGCGTGACGACGAAGCTGACGAGAGGAATGGCCAGCGCGTTGGCCAGCGGCGAGACCAGCGAGAACTGCTGGAAGACGAGGAGCAAGACCGGCAGCGAGGCCAGCGTCGCCGCCCACTGGACGACGCCCCAGCTGCGGACACGCTCGCGCCAGCCACCCGGCGTGCCGACCACGGCGGCGCCGACATAGAGCAGTGCGCCGACGGCCGCGAAGGAAAGCCAGAATCCGGCGGCCAGCACCGCCCACGGATCGATCAACAGAACGACCAGCAGCGCGAGGCACAAGGTGCGGCTGGGCGCCACCACGCGCCCCGAGTTCATCGCCAGCGCGGCGACCAGCAGCATGTACAGCGTGCGCTGCGCCGGCACCGCGAACCCGGCAAGCAGGACGTAGCAGAACGCCGCCAGGCAGCCAGCCAACAAGGCGGCCCGCTGCGCCGGCAGGCGTAGCGCGAGGAACGGCACGCGCCGCCAGAGCGCGCCGGTGAGCAGGCCGAACAGCGCCGCCACCATCGTCACGTGAAGCCCGGAAATCGACATCAGGTGCGTCGTGCCGGTTCGGTTGAAGGTGGTCCACAAGTCGCCCTGAATCGCCCGTTGATCGCCCACCACCAACGCCACCAGAATGCCGGCCCACGGATAGCGTTCGGCCGGGAGCATCGCGGCGAACGAGTCGCGTACGCCATGGCGCAGGCGCTCGACTACGTAGCCCGGTCGCCAGGCCATTTCACTCAGGCGCTGCGCCGGTTCCTGGCGCACGTAGCCGGTCGCCCGGATGTCGCGTTCGAGGAGCCATGCCTCGTAATCGAAGCCGTTGGGATTGGCATTGCCGTGTGGCCGCTTGAGGCGCACCGACATCTGCCAGCGCTCGCCGGGGCGCAGCGGCTGGCGCTGGAAAGTCTCGCCATCGCGCTGGCCCTGGTACCACGACAGCATGACCCGCGCCGGAACCACGGCGTCTTCGGGCAATCGCTTTTCCACATCGAATTCGAAGCGGCTGCCCTGGCTGAAATCCTGCGGCAGGGCAGCGACGACGCCAATCAGTTGCACATCGCGCCCCTCCCATTCGGGACTCAAGGCATCGGCCAGGCGAAGCTCGGCGCGCCAATCCGCCCAGGCGAAGCCGAGCACGAGACAGGCCAGCACCCCGGCCACCTGCGCCGGCCAGGCACGGGGCCAGCGCGCAGCCGGCAGCGCCAGCAGCAGCCCCGCCAGTGCCCACGGCCATGCCGGCGGCAGTACCGGCTGCATCTGGAGCGCGATGATGCCGGCGGCGAAGGCGAGAATATTGAGGCGCATCCTGCAATAATAGAGGCGAGACCATGCGCAAGCACCTGAAAAAATACCTGCCCGACCACGATGCCGTTCACGGGAACCGCTGGCTGAGTCCTTTCCGCAACTCGCTGCTCCACCCCCGCCTGTGGCACCTCAACCGCCACTCGGCGGCGGGCGCGGTGGCGGCGGGCCTGTTCTGCGGACTGATTCCCGGCCCGCTGCAGATGCTCGGCGCCGCCATCTGCGCCCTGATTTTCCGAGTCAATCTGCCGCTGGCGCTGCTGACCACGCTGTACACCAACCCGTTCACCGTCGTCCCGCTCTACCTGCTGGCCTACCAGATCGGCCGCGTGGCGACCGGCGACGGGGCGGGCTTTGTCGAACCGCCAGCCTTCGAGATGACGCGTTTCATCGAGTGGACCCACGCCATGCAGGCCTGGATGATCGGCGTCGGCAAGCCGCTCGGCATCGGCCTGGTCCTGCTGGCATCGATCCTGGCAGTCGCCGGATACGTATTGACCAAGGCCGCCTGGCGCTTCTGGCTGATCCGCGCCTGGCGCCAGCGCAAGGCGCGATAAATTGCCAGAGCTGGCTGATCTTCGACCAGGCGCGCGCCATCAAAAAAGGCGTTTGGCCAGCCTCTGTGCCCTATATTTCCGTATCATCCGATGAAGCCAGCAAGGATACAAATTGAACCTCCACACCTGCTTTACCACCTCCAGCGCGCTCCTGATCGGCCTTTTTTGGACGAACTCACTGATGGCCATTGAAGAACCAAAATTTGACTCCCTACTCAAGGAAGATAATCTTGAAGTCCGCCGTTACGCGCCGCAGATCATCGCCGAAACCTTCGTCGATGGCGACATGGATAGCGCCTCAAGCCGCGGCTTTCGACTGATTGCCGACTACATTTTCGGCAATAACGAAAAAGCCGGCATCGCCATGACTGTCCCGGTGGTCGTCGAACCGGCAGCCGGCTCGGAGAAGATCGCCATGACGGTACCCGTAAGCATCGAGCCGCAAACGGAACAGGAAGGCGCCATGGCCGGCGCCAAGCGTTGGCGGATTCACTTCGTCATGCCGAGCCAATACAGCATGGCGACGCTGCCCAAACCGGTGAATTCCCTGGTCGGCCTCCGCGAAATTCCAGCCAAGAGCTTCGCTGCCATAACCTACACCGGGTTCAATAGCGAGTCCTCCGCGCAGGCGAAAACGGATGAACTCGCCAGATGGATGAAGTCGAAAAACCTGGAAGCCGTTGGCAAGCCAAAACTGGCCCGCTACAACCCGCCATGGACTCTGCCCTTCATGCGCCGGAACGAGATACTCCTGGAAATCAGGGGTCAGTAAGCATCTCGCGGAAAACCGGGGTTTCTCCGAGTCAGGCTCTACAGGGCCCTGAACGACCATACTTGACATAACCCAGATGCCTCAACAGGGAACTCAATGTCCGAAAAGCGCAAGCGCATCGCCATCGTCGGCGGCAATTTCGCCGGCCTGACGGCCGCAGTCAATTTGTCGCGCCGCCATGCCGTGACCGTCATCGACCCGAGCAAACATTTCGAGTGGTTGCCGAACATTCACGAGATATTATCGAGCGTTAAGACGCCGCAGGGTCTACGTCTGGACCGGACAGTTATCGTCAAGCAGGCCGGACACCGATTCCTGCAGGATCGCGTGACGGTAATGCAGCCGGCGCAGTGCCGGTTGGCTAGGGCCGCCGGCCGCGAAGTGCGCTTCGATGCCTGTATCGTGGCGGTGGGCGCGCTATGGAACACTCATCGCATCCCGGGCGCCGACCGCCACGCCATGCCGTTTCGCAGCGTCGCAGACGCCCTGGCGATCAAGCACAGAATGCACACTCTTCTCCAGCAGGGCAAGCCGCTGCGCATCGTAATTGCCGGCGGAGGCATCTCGGGTATCGAGGCACTGGGCGAGATACTGCGTGGCCACCGCGACGATGCCAGCCTGACGGTCGAACTGGTCGAAGCCGGCTCCCAGCTCCTGCCAGGCCTGCCGGCGTCACTGGATGCGGACCTGCGCCACCTGTGCGAACCGTATGCAGTGAAGTTCCATACCTCCACGACGATCGCCAGCGTGTCGCCCAAGGGCGTGCGTCTGGCCGACGGCACTCGGCTGCGCTCCGAGCTCACGCTGTGGACGGCCGGGCTGGAACCGCCAGCGCTATTGTGCGAGTCCGGCCTGGCGCCGACACCCCAGGTCTGGGCGGACGTTCACCAGACGCTGCAGAGTCGACATTTCGACAACACCTTCGTCGTCGGCGACGCGGCGCAGCTGCCGCAAGCCGTCGGCAAGCAAGCCTACAACGCCATCAAAATGGGTACGCTCGCTGCGGCCAACATCGCGTGCTTGCTCGGCGGACGCCCACTCAAGCCATTCATGCCGGCACCCAAGCCGCTGCTGATCGCGTTCGGCGACCTTCAGACCTATCTGGTCGCGGGCCAAACCGTGCTCGCCAGCAAGGTGTTAGCGGGTGCGAAGGAAGGCGTTTATCAGGTGTTCATGTCGCAAATGGCGCCGAACGGCGTGTTCAAGTCGTTGCCGGCGGCGACCGGCCGCTTGTGGAAGAGCTGGCACAAGCTTGCATTGCCGCAACTGTTGTCTTTGGCCGATTTCAGGAATCAGCCCGACCGCAAGGCAATCAGGCTGCTTTAGGCTGCACATGCGGGGGCCCTGCCTGATGTTCTGTTGCTGTACGCCTCTTTGCCTGCAGCGGGGCGGCCTCTGGCAACAACATGAATTCGTCGCGGTCAGCAGCTGACGACCTGTCAGCGCCCGGTCGTCAGCATTTCACGAACGAACGCAACACACGTTCGGCCAGCGCCCGGCCGCTGAGCCAGGCACCCTCGACTTTGCCGCCGTTGAGCCAGTCTCCGCAAAGCCCCAGGCCAATCTCTGGACGCCAGGCGCAGCCCTTTTCCAAGGGGGGCTCGGTATCGGCGTAACGCCAGCGGTGCGCGGTCCACTCTTGCGGGGCCGGACCGCCCAGTTGGCCAAAGGCGTCAAGCAGTGCTTCGGCGACGCGCTCAGGTTCGTCTTCCAGATGCGCCTCACTCCATTCCGCGCGGGCATGAAGAAGCCAGATTTCCTCGCCGCTGCGGCCCGGCTTGCTGCTGTTACGAGCGATCCAGCGCAGTGGCCCCTGATTGACAAAGGCGGCATCGAACGACAGGTTGACCGGAGCGGCAAAGCGCAGCATCAGCGCCCAGCAGCCGCGCATCACGGCACTGCGGGCCAGTGCCGCCAACTCGGGGGCCAGTTGATGCAACAAAGGTACCGCCTGCGGCGCGGGTACGGCGAGCAGGACGGCCGCAAAGCGCGTCTCCAGCCAGCCGTATTCAGCCGAACAGACCTGCCAGCCATGCGCCTCGCGCCTGATCTGTTGAATGTTCGACTGTGCATGCACGCTAAGTGTGCTTGCGAGGTAGCGCGCGGGCGCCGTCATGGCGGGGGTACCGACAAAGCGCTCGACCGTCGACGCGCGATGCTCCCGCGAATCGCCATCAAACCTCCATAGCCGGGGGGCCCACAAGTCCGCGACCCCGGCCTGTTGCCAGCGCGCTACTTCGGCGCGGAATTCAGGGTGGCGAGCGGTGAAATACTGGGCCCCGTGGTCGCATTGCCAGTCGTCGCCTCGGCGGGTGCTCATTCGTCCGCCCGGGCTGCGCGCCTTGTCGAACAGACTGACTTCGAGACCGGCCCGGTGCAGCATCGTGGCGCAGGACAGGCCGGCGATGCCGGAACCGATCACCGCCAGATGGGGAACTGGATTCATGGTTTGGCTTCAATCATCGATCCGCCATTCGATCACTTCCTGAAAGCACCGGACAATGACATAGGAGGTGACCTTGATGCGGATCAGCGCACAGGTTGGAGAGTCGGCAAACGCCTGCAAAGCCGGGTGGCGCGCCAGACAGAATGCCCGCCATTCGTCGCGCGCGTCGCCGGCAATTTCTTCAGCCAGCCCTTGAGCGGTCACCGCCACGGCTTCGTCAAGATCGCGCCCGAGGTTCTCGCGATTGTCGATCATGATGGCGACGCGCGGGTTTGCCATCAGATTTTCGTACTTCAGGCGGCCCCGTTCCGTCATCAGGATGAAGGACTGGAAATCCTCGGTCACGGAGAAAGCCATCAGGCTGGTATAAGGCTGCCCGTAATTATCGGTGGCCAGGACAGCGTATCTTTGGGTTTCAAGCAGGCGGGGCAGAAGCTTCTGAACGGAATCGGGTAGCTTCATGCGAGCGACCCTTCAGGCACCGGCCCGCTTCTCGATCTCGAAATGGAGTTTTTCGATTTCCTCGCGCGCCTTGACCTCGTTAGTGACGTCATATTGCACACCAAGGTAGTAAATCACGTTGTTGTCGCGGTCGACCAGCGGACGGATCGACAATCGGTTGAGGAACAGTTCCTTGTTCTTGCGGTAGTTGCGCAGCGTCACTACGCAGGCTGCGTTTTTCGCCAGCGCCTCGCGGATCGTGGCGAGGCATTCCTGATCACGATCGTCACCTTGCAGGAAGCGGCAATTGCGCCCGAGGATTTCTTCCTGCGAGTAACCGGACATTTCCTCGAAAGCCTGGTTGGCGTAAACGATGGGGCTGTCCGGCAAATCCGGGTCGGAGAGCGTCACGCCATTCACGCAGGCATCCAGTATCTGGGTCAGCACGAAGGGGATCAGGCCGTCATCCTTGCTGGTTACAAACATGTGGGCATCTCCTGCAGAGCATGATGGGGAGAAATTGCGCAGGGATGGATGAACTCGCTAGTCTTCATCCAGCATTTCCCTTTCAATAAGCAGTTTCAGTTTCTTGACCGTTCGCTTGGCACCTTCCTGAAGCGCGATGCGGATCAACTTTTCGAAGGGGCGCATGCGCGTTTCTATCTGGTGCAACTCGAAGGTGAAGGTGAGTTGGGTCGATGCGTTGAGGTCAGCGAATTCGTATATGGAACAGTATGGCGCGGTAACGCCTTTGAAGCTGACCCGCTTGAGCGGGATGAGTTCCACGACCTCAAAAGTCGATTCCGTTTTGTGGCCCTGATCAACCCGTATCTGACGTGCTTGATAGCCAAGCCGTATCGGCCCCGCCGATAGCGGCTGGAGGTCAATGACTTCAGGCGACCAACGGGGATAATTGTTCAAGAAATTCAGCGCCACGAAACGGAAAACCGGTTCGACCTCCTGAAAAACCAGCGCATCAGCCTTGGCGGTAATCAATCCATCCCCGATCTTGGCAAGAATTTACGACGTGGCGCGGCGTGGACTGCCGTGACGTAGGAAGCCGGATCGCGGGTAGGCGACCAATGGCCGGCCAGATGATCGCACGGCAAACATGCCATGTCGACCTGCTGCCCAACCAGTCGGTCCGCTTTGCTGCCATTCGGGGCGGCTATAAAGTATCCTTGAAGAAAATATCAAAACAAGGAGACCAATCAATGTTCCAGGTTCGAATACACGGACGCGGGGGTCAGGGCGTTGTGACCGCTGCCGAGATGTTGTCCGTTGCAGCCTTTGAGGAAGGGCGTCACGCTCAGGCCTTCCCCAGTTTCGGTTCCGAACGCACCGGCGCACCGGTGGTCGCGTTCTGTCGCATCGCTGACAAGGAAATCCGCCTGCGCGAGCCGATCATGGAACCGGACGCCCTGATCATCCAGGACCCGACGCTCCTGCATCAGGTCGATGTCTTCGCCGGGCTGAAGAAAGACGGCTACATCCTGATCAACACCAACAAGACCTTCGAGCAGCTGGGCTTGGGCGACTATGTCCGCGACTGGCGTCCCGAGCGACTGTGCACCGTCCCGGCAATGGATCTCGCGCTGAAGCACGTCGGCCGCCCGGTACCGAATGTGCCGTTGCTCGGCGGATTCGCCGCGATGTCCGGACTGATCAAGCTGGAGTCGGTGGTCAAGGCCATCAACGAGCGTTTCTCCGGCAAGATGGGTACGGGCAACGTCGCCGCCGCCCGCGAGGCCTACGCTTTCGTCAAGTCAGAAGTGGAGGAGGCGATTCACCATGCTTAAGCAAATGGAAGGAAGCCGCGCCGTCGCCGAAGCCATCGCACTGTGCCGGCCGGAAGTGATCTGCGCCTACCCGATTTCGCCGCAGACCCACATCGTCGAAGCGCTGGGCGAAATGGTGAAGGAAGAGTCACTCACGCAATGCGAATTCATCAACGTCGAATCCGAGTTTGCCGCGATGTCGGTGGCGATCGGCGCTTCGGCTGCCGGCGCGCGTTCGTACACGGCGACTGCCTCGCAGGGCCTGCTGTTCATGGTCGAAGCGGTGTACAACGCCTCCGGCCTCGGCCTGCCGATCGTCATGACCGTCGCCAATCGCGCCATCGGCGCGCCGATCAATATCTGGAACGACCACTCGGACTCGCTCTCGCAGCGCGACTGCGGCTGGATCCAGCTGTTCGCCGAGACCAACCAGGAAGCGCTCGACCTGCACATCCAGGCGTTCAAGCTGGCCGAGGAACTCTCGATGCCGGTGATGGTTTGCATGGACGGTTTCATCCTCACCCACGCCTACGAGCGCGTCGACATGCCGACGCAGGCACAGGTGGATGCCTTCCTGCCGCCCTATGAGCCACGCCAGGTGCTCGACCCCAACGAGCCCGTCTCGATCGGCGCGATGGTCGGACCCGAGGCCTTCACGGAAGTACGCTACCTGGCCCACGCCAAGCAGATGCAGGCACTGGATCGCATCCCGGAACTGGCGGTTGAATTCAATGCCGTGTTCGGCCGCGATTCGGGCGGCCTGATCCACACTTACGAAACGGACGACGCCGAGACCATCGTCATCGCCATGGGTTCTGTGCTCGGGACGATCAAGGACACCGTCGATGCCATGCGTGCGGCGGGTCACAGGATCGGCGTGCTCGGCATCACCAGCTACCGCCCCTTCCCGCTCGCCGCCGTCGCCGCCGCCCTGAAGCACTGCAAACGCTTCGTCGTGCTGGAAAAGAGCCTCGCCGTCGGCATCGGCGGCATCGTGGCGACCGATGTGCGGATGGCGGTGACCGGCATGGGGCTGAAAGGCTTCACCGTCGTCGCCGGTCTGGGCGGGCGCGCCATCACGGTGAAGTCGCTGACGGCACTGTTCGAAAAAGCGATGCGCGAAGACCTGGACCTGTTGACCTTCCTCGATCTCGACTGGAATGCCGTCAACAAGCAACTCGAGCGCGAAAAGGCAAACCGCCGCAGTGGCCCCGTTGCCGAAGCCCTGCTGCGCGACGTCGGCGTCGTCGGCTCACGCAACTACTGATCGGGAGGAAACGGACCATGTCATTTCAACCCGTGAAGTTCTACCAGACCGGTACCTTTACCGTCGGCAACCGCCTGCTGCCCCCCGAAGAGCGCAGTGTGCAGGCCAGCGGCAAGCGCTTCAACTCGATCAACTCCGGCCACCGCGCCTGCCAGGGCTGCGGCGAAGCGCTCGGTGCCCGCTACGCCATCGATGCCGCGATGGAGGCGACCGACAGCCAGCTGATCGCCGCCAACGCCACCGGCTGCCTCGAGGTATTCTCGACGCCCTACCCCGAAACCTCGTGGCAGATTCCCTGGATCCATTCGCTGTTCGGCAACGCCGCAGCGGTAGCCACCGGCATCGCCGCCGCACTCAAGGTCAAGGGCAGGACGCAGACCCGTGTCGTCGCCCAGGGCGGCGACGGCGGCACCACCGACATCGGCTTCGGCTGCCTGTCCGGGATGTTCGAGCGCAACGACGACGTGCTATACATCTGCTACGACAACGGCGGCTACATGAACACGGGCGTTCAGCGCTCCAGCGCCACGCCGGCAGCGGCGCGCACGGCAACCACGCCAGCCATCGGCCATGACCCCGGCAACGTCTTCGGCCAGGGCAAGTTCCTGCCGGCCATCGCCATGGCGCACGACATTCCCTACGTCGCCACCGCCACGGTGGCCGACCTGCGCGACCTCGAGGCCAAGGTGCGCCGCGCCATGGCGTTTCGCGGCGCACGCTATATCCATATCCTCGTCCCCTGTCCGCTCGGCTGGGGCACCGCCTCGCACGACACCATCAAGATGGCCCGGTTGGCCAAGGAGACCGGCATCTTCCCGGTCTTCGAGGCCGAAAACGGCATCGTCACATCGGTGCTGCCCATACGGCACGTGCTGCCGGTCGAGGAATATCTGAAGCCGCAGAAACGCTACGCCCACCTGTTCGGCAAGCAGCCGCAGGTGAGCGTGATCGCCAGACTGCAGGCGCAGGCCGATCGCAACATCAGCAAATACAAGCTACTGGAGACGGCATGATGGAAAAGCCTTTCGCCATTACCCTCAATCCCGGTTCATCGCTGGCCAACCGCACCGGCTCGTGGCGCACCTTCCGCCCGCAGTACGTCGACCGCCTGCCGCCCTGCAACGCCGCCTGCCCGGCAGGCGAAAACATCCAGGGCTGGCTCTTCCACGCCGAGAGTGGTGACTACGAGAAAGCCTGGCTGTCACTTACCGAGAACAACCCGTTGCCCGCGATCATGGGCCGCGTCTGCTACCACCCCTGCGAGGGTGGCTGCAACCGCCAGTATGTAGATGCCTCGGTCGGCATCAATTCGGTCGAACGCTTCCTTGGCGACGAAGCCATCAAGCACGGCTGGAAGTTCGCGCCGCCGGCCAGCAAGAGCGGCAAGCGCGTGCTGGTCGTCGGTTCCGGCCCGGCCGGCCTCGCGGCTGCCTATCACCTGACCCGACTCGGCCATCAGGCTGTGATTTACGAGGAGGCGCCGCTCGCCGGCGGGATGATGCGTTTCGGCATCCCGAAGTACCGCCTGCCGCGCGAAGTGCTCGATGCCGAGATCCAGCGCATAGTCGATTACGGTGTCGAACTGCACTTGCAGACCAAGGTCACCAGTGTGCCCGACGCCCTGAAAGACGGCTTCGATGCAGTCTTCCTCGGGGTCGGTGCCCACATCGCCAAGCGCGCCTACATCCCGGCCGGCGACGCCAACAAAGTACTCGATGCCGTCGCCGTGCTGCACGACATGGAAGGATCCTCGGCGCCGATGCTCGGCCGCAAGGTCGTGGTCTACGGCGGCGGCAATACCGCCATCGACGTCGCCCGCTCAGCCAAGCGGCTCGGCGCCGAGGAGGCGATCATCGTCTATCGCCGCACCCGCGACAAGATGCCGGCACATGACTTCGAGGTCGAAGACGCGTTGCAGGAAGGCATCTCCATCAAGTGGCTGTCGACGATCAAGGAAGCCGGCGAATCCGACGTCATGATCGAGAAGATGGCCCTCGACGAAAACGGCTTCCCGCAACCGACCGGCGAGTTCGAGCGCATCGAAGCCGACTCGCTGGTACTGGCACTCGGCCAGGACAGCGATCTATCGCTGCTCGACAGCGTGCCGGGCCTGACCATAGACCAGGGCCTGATCCAGGTCGACAAGGGCATGATGACCGGCCACCCCGGCGTCTTCGCCGGCGGCGACATGGCGGGCAACGAGCGCACCGTCACGGTCGCCGTCGGTCACGGCAAGAAGGCCGCCCGCGCCATCGACGCCTGGCTGCGCGGCGAAACCTATGCGCCGCCACCCAAGCACGAGATCGCCACCTTCGAGCGCATGAACCCCTGGTACTACTCGGACGCGCCGAAGACCATGCGGCCGGTGCTCGACATCATCCGTCGCCAGTCCACCTTCGAGGAAGTGCTGGGCGGGCTCGATGAAAGCACCGCGCAGTTCGAGGCACGGCGCTGCATGTCCTGCGGCAACTGCTTCGAGTGCGACAACTGCTACGGCGTCTGCCCCGACAACGCCGTCATCAAGCTCGGGCCGGGCAAGGGTTTCCAGTTCAACTACGACTACTGCAAAGGCTGCGGGATGTGTGTCGCCGAATGCCCGTGCGGCGCAATCCGGACGGTACCGGAGGATAACTGACGACAGGAAACCCGCTCGAGCCGCAAGCCGGGAAAGCGATTGACTCGACACCGGCCTTTGCGCGAACGAGGCGCCAGTTCCCGGCTGACTTTCAGGAAAAGACAGGTTCCTCGAACAGAGAGCGGATCACTACCTTGTTGATTTCCGGGCGATCCGGCACGACGTAGAGGACGGGCGTGATCATTTCCTCGAAGATGCCGCGCAGGCTGCGCGCGCCGACCTTGAACTCGAAGGCGAGGTCGGCGATCTGCCCGAACACCACCGGCTCGATGACCAGTTCGACCCCCTCGTTCTGCAGGATGGCTCGGAACTGCCGGTAGATCGAATGCTGCGGCTCGATCATGATGCTCACCATCATGTCCTTCGACAATTCCTTCAGCCGGGCGATGATCGGCAGGCGCCCGGCGAACTCGGGGATCAGGCCGAAACGGAAGAGATCGGTCGGCTTGACGCGGGCATTGAGGCGGTCGAGCACCTTCTGGTCGTCGCTCTCCGCCGTGGCGATGAAGCCGAATGCCTGCGTCTCGGCCAGGATGCTCTCGAGCCCGACGAAGGCACCGCCGCAGATAAACAGGATCTGTTTGGTATCGATCGTCTGCCCGCTCTTCAGGCTCACCAGGGAACCCTCCATGATCTTGAGCAGCGCGTGCTGGACGTTCTCGCCCGAAGCCGCGCGCGCCTGGCCGCTGATCGCCTTCAGCTTGTCCACCTCATCGATGAAAACGATGCCGCGCCCTGCCCTGGCCGGGTCGCCGCCGGCGCGTTCGAGCAGGCGCTGAAGGATGGCGTCGAGTTCCTCGTTCACATATTCGGTCTGCGCCAGCGAGGTCGCGTCGGCGGTGACGAAGGGCAGTTCGAGGATGCGCGCCAGCGTCTCGCAGAGCAAAGTCTTGCCGGTGCCGGTCGGGCCGATCAGGAGAATGTTGCTCTTCAGCATTTCGAGGCGGTCGACGTCGGTCATCGCAACCTTGCGGAAATGCGCATAGACGGCGACGGCGAGGATCTTCTTCGCCTCGTCCTGGCCGATCACGTAGCGGTTCAGCTGGGCAACGATTTCACTCGGTTTCATCGGGGCATTCCTTGGCGCAAATTCGCGACAGACGAAGAGTTGCGGAAATGGGGTCAAACGACCATGCCGCCATTGTGAAAGCGGCGCCGAAACTGCGCCAGCATTTTTGCCCTTTTTTTTCGGGTCGACCGCGACAAAGCCGATCACCGGGCAAACTGCCGTTGTTCATCGTGAGCCATGAGCGGGCATTGATACTATTCTTCTACAATGTCGTTCGGAGTGAATCTCTGGATAAGCCGCCATGGTTGCTCGAAGAGAATTTGTTGTTTCCACACTGGCGACCGTTGCCGGGCTGGTGACCGTGTCGTCATGCTCATCGGGAGCCGCCGGCGAAAGCTACGAAAATGCCGTAAGCAGCACCTGGCATCACAGCAAGCCAGACGCCGGCGACAAGCCGGCGCTCCTGCGCGAACTCGTGCGCTATGCAACCCTGGCACCGTCCAGTCACAACACCCAATGCTGGAAGTTCCACCTTGAAGACCGTTCCATTTCGATCCTGCCGGATTTGTCGCGCAGATGTCCCGCGGCAGACCCGGACGATCACCACCTTTTTGTTTCGATCGGGTGTGCAACGGAGAATCTGGTTCAGGCGGCTCTCGCCAACGGGCTGAATGGAAACGTCGTTTTCGATGATTCCGCGGGCAAGGCGCTGCGGGTAATGCTGGAGCCAACCAAAGCAGTTGCGACCCGCTTGTTTGACGCGATACCGGAGCGCCAGAGCACGCGAGCCGAGTACGACGGGAAGCCGATTTCCACGAGCGAACTTGCGCTTCTTGAGAGAGCCGCGACCGGCAATGGCGTCCGGATCATTCTCCTCACCGGGCGCGAGGCAATGGAGAAGGTGCTTGAATATGTCGTTCAGGGAAATACGGCACAAATGAATGACCGGGCTTTCGTCGAGGAACTGAAAGCATGGATTCGTTTCAGTGCGAACGACGCGGTCCGGACGCGAGACGGGCTGTATGCGGCGTCTTCGGGAAATCCATCCCTGCCTTCGTGGCTGGGCAGTTTGCTCTTCGGATTGTTCTTCACGCCAAAGAACGAGAGCGACAAATACGCGAAGCATGTGCGCAGTTCGGCCGGAATCGCGATCTTCGTTTCCGAGGCTGAGAACCCCGCCCAGTGGATCGAAGTCGGGCGTTGCTACCAGCGCTTTGCGCTCCAGTCGGCAGCGTTGGGAATCCGCAATGCGATGCTCAATCAACCGGTGGAAGTATCCGCACTGAGGCCACAGTTTGCGACCTTCCTCGGTGTTGATGGATGCAGGCCTGATCTGGTTGTTCGCTTTGGCCGGGGGCCGAAGTTGCCGCCATCGCTGCGCAGGCCGGTGGAAGCGGTGCTGATTTGACTACGCAATCGATCAAGGCCGGGCTTGCCTACTTCGCGCTGGTGTTTGGCGCCGGCTTTGTCCTTGGGGCGCTGCGCGTTTCCCTGCTGGTGCCGCGCTTTGGAGAGCGCATTTCGGAACTGAGCGAGATGCCGTTGATGTTCGCCGTCATTCTGATCGCGGCGAGATTCGTCACGAGACGATTCGCCGTCCCGCTTTCCATTCCCGCACGCCTCGGCACGGGGCTACTCGCGCTGGGTCTGTTGCTCGCCGCCGAACTTTTGCTGGCCGCAGTGCTGCAAGACCGATCACTTGCAGATTACGTCGCCAGCCGCGACCCCGTCTCCGGAAGCGTCTATTTGGCGATGCTGGCGCTTTTTGCGCTCATGCCTGTCCTTCTCGCGCGAACAGATGGAGCCCGGAACCGTAACCCATGAGCCGCCGAATTCAATCGTCGGGCTGTTTTCCAGAAACCACCGCCCGCGTTTCCGGATAAACCATCAGGCAGGAACTGCCAAAGGGGCCAAGCTCGGATTTCACAAATCGAACCCCTGCGTTGCACCGATAGACGCCTCGGCGGTTCTTAAGCTGCCGCCAAATCAAACCGATGAATCCGGCTCAGGGCGTCACGCATGGATTCTCGTGCAAGCTCGGTGTCGTAGCGGGTTTGCAGGTTGATCCAGCTTTGTGCATCGGTTCCGAAGAACGCCGCCAGGCGAAGTGCCGTATCCACAGTGATGCCGCGCGTTCCTTGCACGATCTCGCCAATGCGGCGCTGCGATACGCCGATTTCCTTGGCCAGCCGATACTGGGTGATCCCCAGGGGCAGCAGGAAATCTTCTCGTAATATTTCGCCGGGGTGAATCGGCGCCAACTTGCCGGCGGCTACATCGGCCACATCTGAAAAATCCATGCCGGCCACGTCTTCCATGCGGATGCTCATTCTTTTTCCTTTCAGTGGTAATCGACGATCTCGACGTTCCAGGCGTGCCCGTCGCGCCATTCAAAACACAACCGCCACTGACCATTGATGCGGATGCTCCATTGTCCGGCGCGGTCGCCGCTCAGTGCTTCCAGCCGGTTGCCCGGCGGCGTGCGCAAAAACTCAAGCGCCTCCGCTGCCTGTAACTGATCCAACTTGCGCCGGGCAACCGGCAACCAATCCGCCGCAAAGCGCCTGACCCGCAACCCCGCGTAACAGGCTGCGGCCTCCTTGTTGGCGAAGGTCTTTATCATGCACAAATACTAACGAACATCGTTAGTAACGTCAATCAGCAGCATGTGGCGAAACAATGACCCTGGCATTCACGTTCTCACCAACCAGCACGCCATCGTTCAAATGCATGACCCGGTCGGCGCGGGCGGCCAGTTGCATGTCGTGGGTGACCATGACCAGGCTGGCGTTTTGCGAGCGCACCTGGGCGAGCAGCAGGTCGAAGACGACGCCCGCCGTTTGGCGGTCGAGGTTGCCGGTCGGTTCGTCGGCGAGGATGCACGACGGGGAACTGACGAGCGCGCGGGCGATGGCGGCGCGCTGGCGTTCGCCGCCCGACAGTTCGCCAGGGCGGTGTTCGAGACGATGGCCGAGGCCGACGGCGGTCAGCATCTCGGCCGCCGCCTTCAGCGCCTGTTCGCGTGGCTGGCGGCGAATCAGCAGCGGCATGGCGACGTTTTCCAGCGCCGAGAATTCGGCCAGCAGGTGGTGAAACTGGTAGACGAAGCCGAGGTGCTTGTTGCGCCAGTCGCCGCGGTCGACCTCGCCGAGGGCCGAAAAATCACGGCCCATCAACTGCACGCTACCGGCGGTCGGCGCATCCAGCCCGCCGAGCAGGTGCAGCAGGGTGCTCTTTCCCGAACCCGAGGCGCCGACGATGGCGAGCGTTTCGCCTGCCGCCACCGCCAGATCGATAGCCGACAGCACCGGCACGTCGAGGCCGGCATTGTTGAAGACCTTGCCCAGCCCGCTGGCCGAGAGAATGACCTTACTCATAGCGCAGCGCCTCCGCCGGATTGACGCGCGAGGCGCGCCAGCTCGGGTAGAGCGTCGCCAGCAGCGCGAGCACGAAGGCGATCAGCGTGACACCCCAGACATCACCCCACTGCAGGTCCGACGGCAAGTCGGAGATGTAATAGACCTCTTTCGACAAGAACTGCACGCCAAAGAGGTTCTGGATGAACGGCACCACGACGTCTATGTTGAGCGCCAGCGCGACGCCACCGGCGATGCCCATGCCGAGCCCGATGAAACCGACCAGCGCGCCCTGCACGACGAAAACCGCCATGATCGACAGCGGCCGCGCCCCGAGGGTGCGCAGGATGGCGATGTCGGCCTGCTTGTCGGTCACCGCCATGACCAGCGTCGACACCAGGTTGAAGGCGGCGACGGCGACGATCAGCGAGAGGATGATGAACATCATCGTCTTCTCAATCTGCACCGCGCGGAAGAAATTGGCGTGGCTGCGGGTCCAGTCGCTGATGAAGGCGTTGGCGTCGATGGTGCCGGCCAGTTCGCGACCGACCCGCGGCGCCATGAACAGGTCGTCGACCTTGAGCCGCACGCCGCTGACCCGGTCGTCCATCTGGTAGAGCTTCTGCGCGTCGCTCATGTGGATCAGCGCGAGGCCGCTGTCGTACTCGAACATGCCGACCTCGAAGATCCCGACCACCTTGAAGGATTTCAGCCGCGGCACGACCCCGGCCGGCGTCACCGTGCCCTGCGGCGCGATCAGCGTCACCTTGTCGCCGGTGAACACACGTAGCGAGCGCGCCAGGTCGGCGCCGAGCACGACGCCGAACTCGCCGGGGCGCAGGTCGTCGAGGCTGCCGCTCTTGATCGTCTTGCGGAAATCGGCGACGCGTTCCTCCTGGTCGGGCAGGATGCCACGCACCAGGGCCCCCTTGACGCTGCCATCGACGGTGAACATCGCCTGCGACTGGACGAAGGGCGCCGCCGCGCGGACCTCCGGGTGCAAGCCGGCGCGGGCGGCGATCGCCGGCCAGTCGCTCAGTTCGCCGTTGATGCCCGTGATCTGGATGTGCGAGGCGACGCCGAGGATGCGCGTGCGCAGTTCCTTCTGGAAGCCGTTCATGACCGACAGCACGACGATCAGCGCGGCCACGCCGAGGCCGATGCCGAACATCGAGATCAGCGAGATGAAGGATATGAAATGGTTGCGCCGCTTGGCACGCGTGTAGCGCAGGCCGATCAGCAATTCGTAGGGCAGTGCCATGCAGGGACGGGGCGGGCAGGGAAAGGCGCTATGGTACACTCAACCGCATCCCCTGAAGCTTTCCGGCGCCGTTTTCCGTGCATCTGACCCTGCTTGTCCCCGAACTGATCTGGCCGGAACCGGCAGACCAGCGCGCGCTTGAAAAACCTGCCGCACCAGGTTGCGAATGGCTGCTGGCCCGCGCCAGCAGCGAACGCAAGCCCAGGCGGCCGTTCGAGACGGCACTGGCGGACTGCTTCGGCATCACCGACGCCCCCTTCGGCGCCCTGCGCCTGCTCGGCGAAGGCAATGACGAAGCGCGCGCCGGCTACTGGCTGTGCGCCGACCCGGTGCACCTGCGCCTCTACCAGGAACGGATCATCCTTGCCGACGCCGATGCCTTCGACCTCGGCGCAGACGAAGCAGAAGCCATCGTCCACGGACTCAACGAGGAATTCGCCGACATCGGCCTGTTCCATGTGGCCAGCGCCCGGCGCTGGTACCTCCGCCTGAATGTTGCGGTCGACCATCCGGTGGCGCCGATTTCCGCCGTCGCCGGCCGCCGCGTCGACGGCGCGATCAACGGCAGCGCCCTGCCCCTGACGCGCTGGCTGAACGAGGTGCAGATGTTCCTGCACTGCCACCGGGCCAACGCCCGGCGCGAAGCTGCCGGCCTGCCGGCGGTCAACAGCCTGTGGCTGTGGGGCGGCGGCAGCCTGCCGGGTGCGCTGGCGCCGCGCTATTCCGCCGTGTTCACCGGCAACCCGCTGGCCATCGGTTGTGCCCGCGCCGCCGGCATCCCGCTGCACCAATGCCCTGACCAACTCGCCGCCATCCTCCCGCTGGCCGGCGAGCGGCCGCTGGTCCTGCTCGACCAGTTGCTGCCGTACGTCACCAGCGAAGATGGCGAAAGCTGGCGCAGCGCGCTCGAACAACTCGATGCCGGCTGGTTCGCGCCGCTCAAAAATGCCCTCGGCGGCAAGGTCGACCGCGTCACGCTGATCGCCCCCACCATCTATGGCGAACTGCGCTACACGCTGACTAGCGGCGACCGCTGGAAGTTCTGGAAGGGTACAAAGTCCGTCGCCGAGACCGCCAGGGAACTCGCGCCATGACCCGCATCGTCGCCCGCAACATCCCGCCGCGCGTCGTCTGGCAACTAGAGCAGCAGGGCCTGCACCCGCTGCTCGCGCGGCTGTACGCGTCACGTGGCATCACCGACAAATCGGAACTCGACTACGAACTGAAGTCGCTGCTGCCGCCGACCGCCCTCACCCACGCCAGCGTAGCCGCTTCGATTCTGGCCGACGCCATCGAAGCCGAAGCCCGCCTGCTGATCATCGGCGACTATGACTGCGACGGCGCCACGGCCACCGCCGTCGGCATGCGCGCCCTGAAGATGCTCGGCGCCGATGTCGACTTCCTGCTCCCCGATCGCTTCAAGCTGGGCTACGGGCTGTCGCCGGAAATCGTCGACCTCGCCGCGCAAAACTCGCCCGACCTGATCATTACGGTCGACAACGGCATCGCCAGCATCGAGGGCGTCGACCGCGCCCGCCAGCTCGGCATCGCGACGCTGATTACTGACCACCACCTGCCGGGCGAGTCACTCCCCGAGGCCGACTGCATCGTCAATCCGAACCAGCCCGGCTGCGACTTCCCGTCCAAGTGCATCGCCGGCGTCGGCGTCATGTTCTACGTCATGCTCGCCCTGCGCGCCGAACTCCGCGAGCGCGGCTTCTTCGCCGACCGTCCCGAGCCCAATTTCGCCAGCCTGCTCGACCTGGTGGCGCTCGGCACCGTCGCCGACGTCGTCAGGCTCGACCGCAACAACCGCATCCTGGTCAGCCAGGGCTTGAAGCGCATGCGTGCCGGCCAGTTGCAACCCGGCCTCGCCGCGCTGTTCAAGGCCGCCGGCCGCGACCCGAAAAAGGCGACGGCGATGGACCTCGGCTTCATCCTCGGCCCGCGCCTCAACGCTGCCGGGCGGCTGGCCGACATGCGCCTCGGAGTCGAATGCCTGCTCACCGAGGATGCCAGCCGCGCCCTGCAGATCGCCCAGCAGCTCGACGCGCTGAACCGCGAACGCCGCGAGATCGAATCCGGCATGCAGGAACAGGCGCTGATCCTGCTCGAATCACTGGACGCCAACGACGCCGCGCCCGGCATCGCCCTCTTCGACCCTGGCTGGCACGAAGGCGTCGTCGGCATCCTCGCCTCGCGCATCAAGGACAAGCTGCACCGCCCGGTCTTCGCCTTCGCGCCCGGCGAAGGCGGCATCGTCAAGGGCTCCGGCCGCTCGATTCCCGGCCTCCACCTGCGCGATGCACTCGATCTCGTCGCCAAGCGCGCGCCCGGCCTGCTGCTGCGCTTCGGCGGCCACGCCATGGCGGCGGGTGTTACGGTCAACGCCGAAAACTTCGAGAAATTCCGCGAACTCTTCGCCCAGGTCGCCGGCGAACTGCTGGCCCCCGCCGACCTCACCCGCACGCTGGAAACCGATGGTGCACTGGAGGGCGGCTACATCTCGCTCGATACCGCGCGCCTGCTGCAGAACGAAGTCTGGGGCCAGGGCTTCCCGGCGCCGCTGTTCATCGACGAATTCGAAGTCGAGCAGCAGCGCGTGCTCAAGGACAAGCATCTCAAGCTGCGGCTCAAGAAGGGCAACGCCCGCTTCGAGGCCATCCAGTTCAACTTCTCGACCCAGCCTGGAAACCGCACGCGTGCCGCCTACCGCCTGGCGATCAACGAATACATGGGCGTCGAGACCCCGCAATTGATGGTCGAACTCCTGGAATAGTCCGGGCGCAATCCCTGCCGCCGGCCGGCACTGCGCCGAGCACTCAGGGCGCCGACGCGGGAAACTGCCGCTCGAAGGCCTCGACGGCCTTCTTGACCGAGACGAAGAAGTCGCCGCGGCCCATTTCTTCCGACAAGCCGACCTTGGCCAGTTCTTCAAGGAACGGCCGCGGCGCATCGGCGATCTTCAGCTCGACGCCCTTTTCCGCGAGCTCGCGGTCGAGTTCCTCGAAACGCTGCGCGGCGGTCACGTCCATGTCATGGATCGCCTGGGCGTCGATCACCAGCCACTTGAGGGGCGGGTCCGCCGCTGCGGCCAATGCGCGGATCCGCGTCATCACATGGCGCGCATTGGCGAACACCAGCGGCGCGTAGAGCCGGTAAACGAGCAGGCCCGGCACGGTATCCGTTTCCGCTTCGTCCTCCCGGCAATCGTGAAACTTCCCGTCGCTGCGCCGGATGCGGAGAACCGCGTCATCCGGACGCGAGATCTCGAGCAGGACGGAAATCAGCGACAGCAGCAAACCGAGGATGATGCCGGGGACGACGCCGGCAATCAGGATCGCCAGGGTCACCCCGGCGGCAATCCCGAACTCGACGCGGTCGATCCGGTAGAGCCCCTTGAGCGAGGCCACCTCGAGCATGCCGATGGCGGTGACGATGAGGATCGCGCCAAGGGCGACCTTGGGCAGCAGCGCGATCAGTCCGGTGAGGAAAAACAGGAAGACCAGCAGGCCCAGCGCCAGGATCAGTTGCGCGACCTGCGTCAGGCCGCCGGCGGAATCGACGATCGAGGTGCGTGACTGGCTGGCGGACACCGGAAACCCCTGCCAGACCCCGGCCAGGATGTTCGCCGAGCCGAGGGCGACCAGTTCGCGGTTCGGGTGCACTTCGTAGCCATTCTTCTCGGCAAATGTCTGCGCCAGCAGGATGCCGTCCGAAAACGCCAGGAAGGCGATGGCCAGCGCGGCCGGCGCCAGCGCCGCGACATCCGCCCAGTTCAAGGCGGGGATGGTCAGCTGCGGTACGCCTGAAGGCACCTCGCCGACCAGCGCGATCCCGTAGCTGCCGAGGTCGAAGGCGAAGGCCGCCGCTATCGCCACGCCGCAGACGGCCAGGGCGCCGGGTACGCGCGGAAACCAGCGCGCCAGGCCGACCAGCAGGGCGACCAGCAGCAGCCCGAGCACGAAAGTCGGCACCTGCGTCTGGGGCAGTTTCTCGATCACCGTGAGCAGCAGTTCGAAGAACTCTTCACCCTCGGTCTTGATACCGAACATCTTGCCCAGCTGCGTGGCGATCAGGACCAGCGAGGCGCCGTTCAGGTAGCCGATGAGCACCGGCCGCGACAGCAGGTCGGCGATGACGCCCAGCTTGAGGCGCGCCGAGAGCAGCAACACTGCCCCCGAGAGGATGCTGAGCACTGCCGCCAGCGTGACGATGCGCGCCGGATCGCCGCCGGACAGCGGGAGGATCGCCGAACCGGCGAGCAGGCCGATGGCGGCATCCGGGCCGGCGATGACATGGCGCGAACTGGAAAACAGCGCATAGCCGAGGGCTGCCGCCAGCGCCGCATACAGCCCGGTGATCGCCGGCAGATGGACCAGTTCGGCATAGGCGATCACCGACGGAATGGAGACGATGCAGGCCGAGATCCCGGCGACCGAATCCTTGCCTAGCCAGTCGAGCCGGTACCCGCGCAGCGTCGCAAGCAGCGGCAGGGCCGACTGCAGGTAGCGGGACAAAGCGGAAGCATTCATTGGCGACAAACCTGATCGAAGGCAACATGAACTGGCGGCGCCACCCTGACCGTCCCGCGGGGAAAAGCCTCAGGCCGGCGGAAGATGCCGGGGTCGCCTTGCGGAAGTGTCGCCGACGCCGCGTGCTACAGTCAATCGCCGATTGCGCCGTGGCCCCCGACCGCGAGAACCCGATGCCGGCAAGACCCGTTGCGCCAGCAACCTGGCGACTCGCGCACGGCCGGCGCACCGGGCCGGTACCGATCGAGCACGGGTTGTAGCGGGCAGGTGTCGGGATTCCTTACGCACCTGATGGCCAAGGCATTGGCGACCCGCTGCCTGCCATGATCGACCCGCCCATCGCTGCCGCTCTTACACTGCCGTACCGGCGACGCCCTCCCCGCTTCGTCACGCCGGACGAACTCCGGAAACTGGCCGGCCCTATCGCGCCCGGATTCCAGCCATCCGTTCTGCCGGGCATCGCCCGCCGCGGGCATGGCAAGGACCTTCTACCTCGGAGCGGGGATGCGAGGACTTCGAGGACGCACTATACCGCCAACCGGAAACCACCCGTCAGCCGGCTCGCGGCGGCACCGACCCAGCGGCTGTCCGGCGTCCCGACGACGGTGACCTCTATGGCCGACGACCACTTCCCGAACGACAGAACCGTGGACCACGAGCGAAAAGTCATCTAAAGATTGTCGCCCGAACTGTGGTGCAGCCCGTACCTCCGAGCCTTTTCATGCAGTTTCCGATGTGTCGGATTTCTTTACACACGACCCTCACGAGGCCAGCTAACAGCCATTCGTTTCTATAATAAACAGTTACTTAAATAATCTGGCACACCCCTTGCTATTACCTTAGCGAGGTAAGAAACAAGGCAATGGTGGCTCGGTAAGAGGCAAAAAATCGCAACCGTTGTGTGTCAATAACGAACAAGGAGCAAGATCATGAAAACCAAATTCCTGCGCAAGACCATAGCAGTTGCTTTCGTCAGCACCTTCGCTGCGTACGCCATGCAAGCCGGCGCTGCGACGCTCAGTTTCTCCCAGAGCACCGGCTTCAACTACGCCAGTGGCACGCTGATCAGCAATGGCGCAACGCCACTCAACGACATCGGCTTTTACAACGATGCAGGGACGGGTGTTACGCCGCCGGCTGGCTATGCCGACACCATCGCCTGGGGCCTGCCCCTCACCAACAACGCTAGTTCGACCGTCCCGCTGTCCAGCGACCCAGTCGCTAATGGCAACACCGGGAATAGCAACACAGCGCTTAGCACCCTGGAGGTCTACGGCCTGACTGGCAACGTCACGACCGGGGCTAACAACACCTTTGGGAACTTTGTGAGCATTACCCAGCTCTTCCACGCCAACCGCGTACTGAATGGCTCCGCTGCCACGCTGACCAACGCTCAGATTTATTCCGTCCTGAACATCGGCGGCGTTGACCTTGCCGGTCACACCATTCCGGTCACCTTCAACGAGACTACCAACACCGGCACCCTCGCAGGCTGCAGCCCGAACCCCAACCCGACGGGTAGTTCAGCGCCGTGTGATGATCTATTCACCTTTGCGCTGAACGGTTTTGATCCGGAATTTGTTACGATCGGCGGTGTTGACTATGAATTCATATTTGGCATTGGTGCTTTCAACAACGCCGCGACAAACTTCCCCAATTGTGTAAACAACGTCTGTTCGGTATGGACCGCCGAGAACACGACCAGCAATTTTGATGTGGTGATGGCGGCTCGCGAAGTTGCCCGTGTCGTCCCTGAACCCGCCACGCTGGCGCTGATGGGTCTTGGCCTGTTCGGCATGGGCGTCTCGCTGCGCCGCCGCAAGAACCGCAGCTAAGTCGCGTCGATTCGGCCAGCCAGACTGGTCGAATCATGATGCCAATAAAGACCCCGTCGCGAGAGCGGCGGGGTCTTTCGCATTTCAGCAAGAAAACGGCCCCACCGCCCCGAGCCTCCCGCAAAGTACGACGCCCCATCCAGGCGCGCCACGCCCGGTCGGCGAGGAGAGGCAGCAACTGTGCCAAAGGTGTAATATGAAACAGTGATAAAGGCTAGGCACGTCAGGGCGCGCAAATGCGCTTGGCGGCTGGAAGCCGGGTTGATGCCCTGGAAACGCCAGCGGCACGGCGTGGAGAAATTGATGATACAGGATGAGCAAGCAACACAAACCGCGACGGATGACGAGGATGGCGTCCACTTCATATTCCGGCGGGTGAATACGGAGACCGGCCGCTTGACATTGGAGGAAGTTTTTTCGCTCCGCTTCAGGGTTTATTGTCTGGAACGCGGTTTTCTTCCGGCCGGGCAGTACCCCGATGGCAAGGAATCCGACGAATACGACGATATCTCGACCCACTTCACGGCGTTCAGCCGCAGCAATCAGTTGGCCGGGACGGTACGCTTGATTCTGCCGTGCGACGACCGGCCGTTTCCATACGAACTGCATTGCAGGGCGCTGTACGACCATCTTGAATTGCCGCCGCGCAGCGAATGCGGCGAAGTATCGCGCCTGATCGTCGACAAGAATTACCATCGTCGGCGTGGCGACACGCCCGAGGGGGTTTCCGAAGAGATACTCAACAGCAACGACCCGATCAAACCCGTCAAACGCCAGCAGGACAACTCGGAACGGCGCATCAGCACGCCCGAGATCGTGCTCGGCCTCTATCGCCAGATGTACCACTACGCGCTCGAAACCGGGATCCGCTATTGGTATGCCGCCATGGAGCGTTCGCTGGCGCGCGTCCTGAGCCGACTGGGGTTCAACTTCAATCCGATCGGTCTCGAAACCGATTATTATGGCCCCGTCACCCCTTACCTGGCGGACCTTCGCGAAATTGAACGTGCCCTGGATGCCAACAACCCCGAACTCATGGCATGGTTCCGAGAGAAAAAATAGCCTTCCCGGGCAGCACTCTTCCGCGCCACCCTTTCCTTCCCAACCCAGGAGACCGCCAAGATGTCCGTTGATGACTTCAGCTACGACCAGTTCGTCCTGCGCAATGCCGGATACATCCAGCCGGCGACCCAGGAAAAGATACGCAACACGCGGCTGCTGATCGCCGGTTGCGGGATGGGCAGCAGCCCCGCGATGTGTGCTGCCCGCCTGGGCTTCGAGAAATTCATCCTGGTCGATGGCGACACGGTCGACGCCCACAACCTCAACCGGCAGTTCTACGAATTCGCCGATGTCGGCAAGCCGAAGGTCGAGGCGCTGAAAGGGCAGATCCTGCGCATCAACCCGCAGGCAGAGGTCGAGGCGGTACAGGCCTTCCTGGATGCCGGCAACACGGAAGCCATCGTCGGCAAGGCCGACATCGTCTTTGACACCATCGACTTCGTCGACCTGCCGGCCATCCTGCGCCTGCATGGCGCCGCCCGGGCGCGCGGCGCGGACGTCTTCACTGCGCTCAATGTCGGCTTCGGTGCGCTGGTCTGGTACTTTCCGGCGGGCGGCCCTCTGGGATTGAGCGACATCCTCGCGCCGGACCTCGCCGATGCGAACGCGGCCCACGGCGGTGCAGCGAGCTACGCCGACGTGTTCGCGCGCTTCATCCGGCGCATTGCCCCCTATCTCGACAAGGAGGTCGTAGACCATGTCGGCCACGTCCTGCACTCGATGAGCGAAGGCAAAGCCTGCCCGGCCTCGCAGATCGCCGTCGGCAGCTTCGCCGTCGGCGCCATGGCCTTGGCGATGATGCACGACGCGCTGGCCGGCAAACCCGTGCCCGCCGCGCCCAGGCTGGTGATCCACAGCTTCACGAACCACGCGACGCGCATCGTCGACGTATCGGCACCCACGCCCTGAGCGCGGGCAGTGTAAGGTTTTCCGACACCGCGGCGGGGCACGGCCAAGGGCTGTTGCGGTCGACCGGCAAAAACCATGAAAAACGGGCACTGCCTCGCGGCGACGCGCCCGTCTCGCTGAAGGCGGATCGGCTTACCTGATTTCGAGCAGGCTTTCGTCCCAGGCGGCGTGCTTTTCCAGCCCGACCAGGTTGGCCACGGTGGCGGCGAGGTTCGACAAGCCGGCGGTCGCCGTCTGCCGGAGGCCCAGCCGGCCGCCACTGACGTTGTCGTAGAGGATCAGCGGCACCGGGTTCAGCGTGTGCGCGGTCTTGGCCTTGTAGGAACCATCCTTGTTCTGCGCGGCCGCACCGGTTTTCTTGTCGATCTCGTACATTTCGTCGGCGTTGCCGTGGTCGGCAGTGATCAGCGCCACACCGCCCACCGCGTCGATGACCGGCAGGATGCGCGCCAGTTGCAGGTCGACGGCCTCGACCGACATCGTCGCCGCCCGAAAATTGCCGGTATGGCCGACCATGTCGCCATTGGCGAAGTTGCAGCGCAGGGTCTTGTACTGGCCTGAGCGGAGGGCGGCAATCATCGCGTCGGTGATTTCGGCCGCCTTCATCCAGGGCCGCTGCTCGAAGGGAACGACATCGCTGGGGACTTCCTGCCAGGTTTCACCGGCAAACTTCCCGGAGCGGTTGCCGTTCCAGAAGTAGGTGACATGGCCGAACTTCTGCGTTTCCGAACAGGCGAACTGGGCGAGGCCGGCCTTGCTGAACCACTCGCCCATGGTGTCCCTGATCGCTGGTGGCGCGACGAGGAAACGGGCAGGCAACTTGAGGTCGCCGTCGTACTGCAGCATGCCGGCGTAGGTAACTTCAGGCACCCGGACGCGGTCGAACTTGTCAAAAGTGGCCTCCTCGAAGGCGCGGGTGATCTCGATGGCGCGGTCGCCGCGGAAGTTGAAGAAGACGACCGAATCGCCATCCTCGATGGTGCCGACCGGCTTGCCGTTCTCGGCGATCACGAAGGGCGGGAGGTCCTGGTCGATGGTGCCGGGATTCTGCTCGCGCAGGCCGTTGACCGCAGCCGTCGCATTGGCGAACTGCTGGCCTTCGCCCAGCACATGGGCCTTCCAGCCACGGTCGACCAGCGCCCAGTTGGCGTCGTAACGATCCATCGTGATGGCCTGGCGGCCGCCCCCGGAGGCGATGCGGGCATCGAAGGCGGCGTCGCTGATTTCGGCGAGGAAGGCCACGAAGGGGACGACGTACTCGAGGGCGCTGGTTTCCGGGACGTCGCGGCCATCGAGCAGGGCGTGAATGCGCACCGCCCTGACGCCCTCGCTCTTGGCCTGGACGACCATCGCCTTCAGGTGGTCGATGTGGCTGTGCACGTTGCCGTCGGAAAAGAGGCCGAGAAAGTGAATGACGCCGCGCCCGGCTTTTGCGCCGGCGACGATCTGCTGCCAGGCCTCGCCCAGCCAGATGGCGCCGGAGGCGATGGCGTCGGCGACCAGCGCCGCGCCCTGGCTGTATACCTGGCCGGCGCCGATGGCGTTGTGGCCGACCTCGGAGTTCCCCATGTCGTCGTCGGAGGGCATGCCGACCGCCGTGCCGTGGGCGCGCAGGCGGATGTTCGGGTAGCTGGCGAAGAGGCGGTCGAGGGTCGGCTTGCGGGCAGCGGCGATGGCGCTGCCGACGTCCGACTTGGGCAGGCCATAGCCATCCATGACGATGACGACGACCGGCCCCGGGATTCCGGGAAAGGAGGAGAGTTTTTCTAGCATGTGGACGATTCCGGCGGGAATGGAGGGTGCGGGGTTGCGCGCCAGGCGGCGCGGCGCCAAGTATCCGCGCCCGGCCGGGCCCAGTCAATCCAATGCCCGCCCGGCACGGCTATAATCGAGGTTTCGCAACATCACGGAAAGCGCCCCATGGAAGCCGAACACATCAACAGCATCTTCTACAAGCTCGACGATCTGGCGCAGCGCGCCGCCGAGCTGCGGAGGTATCTTTGACTACGACCAGAAACGCGAGCGCCTGACCCTCCTCAACCGGGAGATGGAAGATCCCAGGATCTGGGATGATCCGAAACGTGCCCAGGAACTCGGTCGCGAGAAGAAATCGCTGGAAGTCATCGTCCTCATCCTCGAAGCCGTCGCTAACGGGATCAACGACGGCCGCGAACTGTTCGCGATGGGCAAGGAAGACGACGACGAGGACACCCTGCTCTCGGTGGAAGCCGACAACGCCGGGCTGGAGCAGAAACTCGCCGTGCTCGAGTTCCGCCGCATGTTCAACAACCCGCTCGACCCCAGCCCCTGCTTCCTGGAAATCCAAGCCGGCGCCGGCGGTACCGAGGCGCAGGACTGGGCCGCGATGCTGTTGCGCATGTACCTGAAATTCGGCGAGAAAAAGGGGTTTACCGTCGAAGTGATGGAAGAATCCGAAGGTGAAGTCGCCGGCATCAAGGGCGCCACCGTCAAGTTTTCCGGCGACTACGCCTACGGCACCCTGCGCACCGAAACCGGCATCCACCGCCTGGTGCGCAAGTCGCCGTTCGACTCGAACGCACGCCGCCATACCAGCTTCACCTCGGTCTTCGTCTTCCCGGAAGTCGATGACTCGATCGAGATCAACATCAACCCGGCCGACGTGCGCACCGACACCTACCGCGCCTCCGGCGCCGGCGGCCAGCACATCAACAAGACCGACTCCGCCGTGCGCCTGACCCACGTCCCCACGGGAATCGTCGTCCAGTGCCAGAACGACCGTTCGCAGCACCGCAACCGCGACGAAGCCTGGCAGATGCTGCGCGCCCGCATCTACGAGTACGAACTGCGCAAGCAGCAGGCCGAGCAGCAAAAGCTGGAAGATGCGAAATCGGACATCGGCTGGGGCCACCAGATCCGCTCCTACGTGCTCGACCAGTCACGCATCAAGGATCTGCGCACCAATTACGAAACCGGCAACACCCAGGCGATTCTCGACGGCGACCTCGACGGCTTCATCGAAGCCAGCCTCAAGCAGGGCGTCTGACGTTGCGCCGGGGGACAGGGAACCATAGGCTCGCGACCCTTTCTATGCGGATACCACAGGCAGGCAACTGACATGAAACACATCACCCTCGCGCTCTCCGCCGCACTGGCCATGGCCTGCCTGACCGGCTGTGGCGATCAGGCGCCGGCGTCCGCCCTTGCCACCAAGCCGGCGCTGACCGTCACGGTCATCACCCCGGAACTGCTTGCCTGGCCAGAGACGCTCTCCGCCAGCGGCAACGTGGCCGCCTGGCAGGAAGCCATCATCGGCCCGGAGATCAGCAACTACCGGATTACCGAGGTGTACGCCAATATCGGCGATGCGGTCAGAAAGGGCGAAGTGCTGGCCCGCATCGCCAGCGACGCGGTCGACAGCGAACTCGCCGAGAGCCGGGCAACAGTTTCCGAAGCCGCGGCGACACTGGCCGAGGCGCGAGCGATCAACGAGCGCGCCAGGCAACTTCGCGAAAAGGGTTTCTACAGCGCGCAAGCGGGTATCCAGACGCAGACCGCCGCCGATACCGCGCTGGCACGCCTGAACGCCGCCAGGGCCCGTCTGGCATCTGCAGAGCTGCGCCGGTCCAAGGCCGCGGTCATGGCGCCCGACGATGGCATCATCTCGGCACGCAATGCAACCGTCGGCTCGCTGACCCAGCCCGGGCAGGAACTATTCCGCCTGATACGCGGCGGCCGGCTGGAATGGCGCGCCGAAGTCACGGCCGCCGAGCTGAGCCGCCTGGAGCCGGGCAATCCGGTCCGCCTGGAAGGCCCGAACGGGGTCGAGGTGAAAGGCGGCATTCGCGCCGTATCACCGACCGTCGACCCGCAAACGCGTAACGCCATCGTCTATGTCGACTTGCGACCCGATGCCAGCACGGTCTTCAGTGCCGGCATGTTCACCCGCGGCGAGTTCATTCTAGGCCGGCGCCCGGCGCTGACCCTGCCACAATCCGCCGTGCAGTTGCGCGAAGGCTTCGCCTACGTCTTCCGGATCGATGCGACGGGCAACGATGCCGGCACGGTGACACTGACCAAAGTCGGCACCGGGCGACGCCTCGGCGAGCGCATCGAAGTCAGCGGCCTCGATGCCGATGCCCGGGTCGTCGCCAGCGGCGCCGGCTTCCTCGCCGATGGCGATACGGTGCGTATCGTCGCTGCCGAAAAGCAGCCATGAACGTTTCTGCCTGGTCGATCAGGAACCCGCTGCCGGCCATCCTGCTGTTCGTCCTGTTGACGCTGCTCGGCGTCATGGCCTTCCGCGCCATGAAAATCCAGCAGTTCATGGATATCGACCTGCCCATGGTCACCGTCACCGCCACGCTGCCCGGCGCCGCACCGGCGCAGATGGAAACCGAGGTGGCGCGCAAGATCGAGAACTCGGTGGCCACCTTGCAGGGCATCAAGCACATATACACCAAGGTGCAGGATGGCATGGCCACGGTGACGATCGAGTTCCGCCTCGAAAAGCCGACGCAGGAGGCGGTCGACGACGTGCGCGATGCCGTCTCCCGCATCCGCGCTGACTTGCCGGGCGAGCTCAAGGACCCGGTGATCAGCAAGGTAAACCTGTCCGGCGTGCCGATCCTGACCTATACCGTGGCCTCCAGTCGCATGGACGACGAGGCCCTGTCGTGGTTCGTCGATAACACGGTCACCAAGTCCATCCTCAGCGTGCGCGGGGTGGGCTCGGTCGCGCGCGTCGGCGGCGTGACACGCGAAATCCTCATCGAGCTCGACCCGGCCCGCCTGCTCGCACTGCAGGCGACTGCCGCCGACGTTTCCCGCCAGTTGCGCAAGATCCAGCAGGAAGGGTCGGGGGGCCGGGCCGAGATCAGCGGCGCCGAACAATCGGTGCGTACCATCGCTACCGTCAAGTCGGCAGAAGAACTGGGCACGCTGGAAATTTCGCTGAGCGACGGTCGCCGGGTGCGCCTCGACCAGTTGGCCAGTGTCGCCGATACCGTCGCCGAGCAACGCTCGGCCGCGCTGCTCAATGGCAAGCCGGTAGTCGGTTTCGAGATCGTCCGCAGCCGCGGTGCCGGTGAAGTCGAAGTCGCCGAGGGGGTGCGCGCCCGGCTCGACAAACTCAAGGCCGAGCATCCCGACATCACGATCACGGAGGCCTTCAATTTCGTCGATCCGGTGGTCGAAAACTTCCACGGATCGATGTGGCTGCTGATCGAAGGGGCGATCCTCGCCGTCATCGTCGTCTGGCTTTTCCTGCGCGACTGGCGGGCCACCCTGGTCTCGGCGACGGCACTGCCGCTGTCGATCATCCCGACCTTTGCCGTGACCTACCTGATGGGCTTCACACTCAACGTCGTCACCCTGCTCTCGCTGTCGCTGGTGGTCGGCATTCTGGTCGACGATGCCATCGTCGAAATCGAGAA